>Ga0208603_1000140_pt1 | contig 11734 bp, 8 predicted proteins | sample MicForSoSWNC24_M_FD_188001 | JGI IMG/M metagenome (GOLD analysis project Ga0208603, IMG submission 188001) | Forest soil microbial communities from Harvard Forest Long Term Ecological Research site in Petersham, Massachusetts, USA - MetaG HF008... | ecosystem: Environmental > Terrestrial > Soil >... | reverse complement strand
CAACTTTGGCTGGTGGGTCAACAGGGAGGATGCCGAGGGCAACAACCTGTTCGAGGGCGGCTTCCTGGGCCTGGATAACATCGGCCCGATCGATCGCTCCCACCTGCCGGTGGGCGGCATCCTGGAGCAGTCCGATGCCACTGGCTGGATGGGCTTCTACGCGATCGCCATGGCCTCCATGGCGGTGATCTTGAACCGGTCCGGCCAGCGCCCGGGCACGGACCTGGTGCTCAAGTTCCTCGAGCATTTCGCCGCCATCACCGACGCGCTCGAGGGCCTCGGGCTGTGGGACGAGACCGACGGGCTCTACTACGACAGGCTCGTGACGCCAAGCGGCGAGGCCGTCCCGGTGAAGGTCCGGTCGATGGTCGGAATCATCCCGATCCTGGCCGCCGCGGTCATCGACGACAAGGATCTGGAGACCTCGCTCGTCGTCGGCAAGCAATTTGCCGATTTCCTGAACCGTCAGGGCATAGCCGACCGGGAAAAGCTCAGCGAGATCGGCCTGCTCCGGGGGGAGCGCGGCCAGCAGCGGATGCTGCTCAGCCTGGCCGGCGTGGACCGGCTGGAGAAGCTGTTCGCGAAGCTTTTCGACGAGAGCGAGTTCTTGTCCCCGTACGGCCTGCGCGCGGTCTCGGCCTACCACCGGGAGCACCCTTACGTGCTCGAGGTCGAAGGCATCCGGGCGACCATCGACTACGAGCCGGCCGAGTCCACCACCGCGATGTTCGGGGGGAACTCCAACTGGCGCGGTCCGCTCTGGTTCCCGCTGAACTACCTGGTCATCGCGGCCCTGGAACGCTATTACCGGTTCTTCGGCGACGAGTTCACCATCGAGTACCCGACCGGATCGGGCATACGGCTGACCGTGGACAAGGTGGCTGCCGACCTGCAGGGCCGGCTTATCTCGATCTTTACCCGCGGCCCGGACGGCCGACGGCCCTGCTTCGGCGGGACCGAACGACTGCAGCAGGATCCGGCCTGGCACGACAACCTGATCTTCAGCGAGTACTTCCACGGTGACAACGGAGCCGCGATCGGCGCCTTCCACCAAACCGGCTGGACCGGGCTCATCGCCGACGTGATCCGCCGCCGGTACGGAGCGGTCGATCCCGTCGGAGACGTCCTCCGGCGCATTAACAGGGAGGGCTAGCGATGAACGCCGTATCAGAGCAGACCGCTACCGCGCTGCCCGGCAGCCCCTTCCCGCTGGGCGCCACCCCCGGTGAGGGGGGCACCAACTTCGCGGTGGCCTCCGCCGTCGCCGACGGGATGGTGCTGTGCCTGTTCGACGAGGCCGACGCGGAGACGCAGATCCCGCTGCGGGATTACGACGCGGGCGTCTGGCATGCCTTTGTACCCGGGGTCGGGGAAGGGCAGGCCTACGGATACCGGGCCACCGGACCGTATGATCCGGCTGGCGGCGTGCGCTGCAATCCGGCCAAGCTGCTGCTGGATCCCTATGCGCGGGCCATCAGCGGATCCGTCACGTTCGGGCCTGAGGTCTTCGGGTATGCCGCCGAGGATCCGGATGCGCCGAGCGTCGCGGACTCCGCGGCCAGCGTGCCGCGAAGCCTGGTGGTGGCCGAGGATGCATTCCGCTGGCGCGAAGGTACCCATCCCCGACACCGGTTCTCCGACACGATCATCTATGAACTGCACGTCAAGGGTTTCACCATGCGCCATCCGGGAATCCCGTCGGAGCTGCGCGGGACGTACGCGGGCCTAGGCCATGAAGCCGCCATCGCCCACCTGCTTGACCTGGGGGTAACCGCGGTCGAGCTGCTGCCGGTACACGAAAGCGTCCCCGAGGCGTTCCTGCTGCAGCGCGGGCTCACGAACTACTGGGGCTACAACACGATCGGCTACTTCGCCCCGCATCAGGGCTACTCGGCGGCGGTTCGGGCCGGAAAACCGGGCGGCCAGGTGGACGAGTTCAAGGCCATGGTCGACGCCCTGCACGCGGCCGGGCTCGAGGTACTGCTCGACGTCGTGTTCAACCACACCGCCGAAGCCGGCCAGCTGGGCCCGACGCTGTGCTACCGGGGCCTGGACAATCGGGGGTACTACCGGCTGGATGACGACCCGAGGCTCTACTACGACACGACCGGCTGCGGCAACTCGCTGAACGCCGGCGATCCGGTGACGCTGCAGCTGATCATGGACTCGCTCAGGTACTGGATGACCCAGATGCACGTGGACGGCTTCCGGTTCGACCTAGCCACCACGCTCGGCCGCCAGGCCGGCGGCTTCCAGCAAGTGTCAGCGTTCTTCGACCTGGTCGCGCAGGATCCGGTGGTGTCCAGGGCCAAGCTGATCGCCGAGCCGTGGGATGTCGGGCAGTTCGACAGCTACGACCTCGGCCGGTTCCCGCCGCGGTGGCGCGAGTGGAACGGCAAGTACCGCGACACGATGCGCGACTTCTGGCGCAGCCACCCCGTCGGCCTCGGCGAGTTCGCCACCCGCTTCTGCGGCTCGTCGGACCTGTACGCGGGCTCGCGCCGCCGCCCCACGGCGTCGGTGAACCTGATCACGGTCCACGACGGCTTTACCCTCCGGGACCTCGTCTCTTACGACGACAAGCACAACGAAGCCAACGGTGAGTCCAACCGGGACGGGACCAGCGACAACCGGTCCTGGAACTGCGGGGCGGAGGGCCCGACCGACGACCCCGATGTGCTGGCGCTGCGAGAGCGGCAGTCCCGGGCGATGCTCACCACCCTGCTGTTGTCGTTCGGCGTGCCGATGCTGCTGGGCGGCGACGAGATGGGCCGGACCCAGCAGGGCAACAACAACGCCTACTGCCAGGACAACGAGATCGCCTGGGTTGACTGGGCCCAGCCCGACACTGCGCTGCAGGACTTCACCAGGCGGCTTGTCGCCCTACGCAAGGCACACCCGGTGTTCCGCCGCCGCCGTTACCTGTCAGGGACAGAAGCATCCGAGCTGCGCTGGTTCACTCCGGGCGGCACCGAAATGACGGCCGCTGACTGGTCGGACCAGGGCGCCCGGGCCATCGGGCTCTACCTGGACGGATCCGACGATCCGGACCGGGCCGCTGACGGCACGCCGCTGCTCGATGACGACTTCCTGGTTTTCGTCAACGCCTGGTGGGAACCGCTGGACTTCGTCCTGCCGGTCACCAGGGAGCAGGCATCGTGGCGTATCGATGTCGACACCTACGACCCGGCGGCACCCGGCAGCTCCACGGTTGCGCCGCAGGGCGCGGGCGATCACGTCACCGTCGGCCCCCGATCCATCGTGGTGCTGTCCGATCCGCGCCGGAACTGACCGCGCCGCTGTGCAAACCTACCGCCGCGTAATTCACGCTATCCGGCTCAGTAGGTGCTCACCGCCCCGATCGCATTGGCTATCACCCTGGAGGGGTGATGCCCGGCTGCATCGAGGGGGTAAAAGTCAAAACCAACCACTAACGGCAAGGACGCGTCTCATGTCTGCTGGTACGGGTACAAGTAGTAGCTTGCCGACGTTCAATTCCGGCCTGCTCATCACCGGGGGTGCGCTCGTAGCCGCGGGCGCCATGATCGCGCTGGCGGGCATGGCCGTCGGCAGCTTGCATGTGGTCTCCGCGACCCGGCAGTGGATCAAGGAAATGGAAGTGCCGCCAAGCGAGCTGGCGAGGATCAAGTGGGCACAGGCCAGGTCCGCCGCGGCGGCCGGTACCGCCGCCTGGCAGAACGGCGTCTCCGCTCGCGATACAGCCGGGACGTGACTGGCCGGCTGCTTGCCGGCTGGTAGCCGCGTGCGCGCTGGCCAGCCGGTCGGCAGCCCTCCTGACCAAGGGGTGTAGATGACGAACGTCGACTTGGCGCGGGTGGAATTCGCCTTTGTGACGATTAATCATTTCTTCTTTGTCCCGATCACGATCGGCCTGGCGTTCTTGACCGCGGTGCTGCAGACGGCGTGGCACCGCAGCGGGCGCGATGATTACCTGCGGCTGACCCGGTTCTTCGGGGTTCTGCTGGTGATTAACGTGGCGATCGGGGTGGTGACCGGGCTGGTGCAGGAGTTCCAGTTCGGGATGAACTGGGGGGCGTACTCGCGGCTGGTCGGCAACATTTTCGGTGCGCCGCTGGCGATGGAGGGGCTGGCCGCGTTCTTCCTGGAGTCGACGTTCCTGGGGTTGTGGCTGTTCGGCTGGGACAAGCTGCCCAAGCGGGTGCACCTGGCGACGATCTGGGCGGTGTTCTTCGGCAGCGTGCTGTCGGGGGCGTTCATAATGGCGGCCAACTCCTGGATGCAGCACCCGGTCGGCTACGTCATGGTCAACGGCAAGCCGCAGCTGAACGACATCTGGGCGCTGTTCACCAACCCGGTGTTCGTGTGGGGGTACACCAAGGTCGTGTTCGTCGCGTTGACCACCGGCGCGGTGATCATGCTGGCGGTCTCGGCGTGGCAGCTGCGGCACGGCGGGGACCGGCAGGTGTTCACCCGGTCCGCGCGGCTGGCGCTGGTCGTGCTGGTCCCGGCGATCTTGTTCACGCTGCTGGTCGGCGATGAGCTCGGCGTGATCGAGGGGAAATACCAGCCGATGAAGATCGCGGCGGCCGAGGCGCAGTGGACCACCTGCCAGCCGTGCTCGTTCTCGCTGTTCCAGATCGGCGGCGGCAACAACGACCAGACCCCGACCCAGATCATCGAGATCCCGCACCTGCTCTCGCTGCTGGCCACCAACCACTGGAACGGCCAGGTCGTCGGGCTGAACCCGCTGCAGTCCCAGTACGCCAGTCAGTACGGCCCCGGCAATTACGTGCCGAACGTGTTCATCCAGTACTGGTCGATGCGGGTGATGGCGTACCTGGGGGCCCTGGTCCTGCTCATCTCGGTGTGGGGGCTGTGGCTGCTCCGCCGGAACAAGCTCGCCACCTCCCGGGTGTTCCTGCAGGTGGCGGTGTGGGCGGCGGTGCTGCCGTTCGTGATGAACACCGCGGGCTGGCTGCTGACCGAGAGCGGCCGGCAGCCGTGGATCGTCCAAGGCATCATGCTGACCAAGAACGGGATCTCCCCGACCCTGTCCACCACCTGGCTGTGGATCAGCCTGATCGCCTTCGTCCTGCTCTACGGCGTGCTCGCCACCGTCGACCTGCTGCTGATGCTGCGGTACTCCCGCGAGCAGCTCCCGCCCCCGCGCACCGAGACCGACGCGGACGCGCCGGTACCGGCCGTCCAGTACTGAAAAGGGGCCACGATGATCCCGTTCTGGTACATCATCATCGCGATCTTGTGGACCGGCTTTTTCGTCCTGGAGGGGTTCGACTTCGGCGTCGGCATGCTGCACGCCGTGATCGGCACCGACGAGGCGGGCCGCCGGGCGGCGATCAACACGATCGGGCCGCTGTGGGACGGCAACGAGGTCTGGCTGATCGTGGCCGCCGCGGCCATGTTCGCCGCGTTCCCCGGCTGGTACGCGACGATGTTCTCGGCCTACAACCTCGCGCTGGTCCTGCTGCTCGCCGCCCTGATCGTCCGCGGGGTGGCCTTCGAATACCGCGGCAAACGGGACGCGGCCCGCTGGCGCCGCACCTGGGATGTGCTGCTCACCGCCGGCAGCGTGCTGGCCCCGCTGCTGATCGGCATCACCCTGGCCGGGCTGCTGCACGGACTGCCCATCAACTCCGCCCAGAACTTCACCGGCTCCTTCGCGGACCTGTTCCAGCCCTACGCCCTGGTCACCGGCGTCACCTTGGTCCTGATCTGCCTGCTGCACGGCGCGACGTTCTTGTGCCTGAAGACCACCGACGCCATGCGCGAGCGGTCCTGGCAGGTAGCCCGCCGCATCGCCCCCGTCACCGGCGCCGCCGTCATCGCCTTCATCATCTGGACCCACGTCACCGCCGGCACCACCTTCTTCCTCAACGTGATCGAGCTGCTCGCCATCCTCGCCGTCATCGCCGCCGTCATGCTGGTCTACGCGCACCGCGAGGGCTTCGCCTTCGCCGCGACCACCGTCACCATCGCATCGTGCATCCTGGCGATCTTCACCGACCTATACCCCAACGTGATGGTCTCCTCCACCAACAAGGCCTACAACCTCACCGTGCACAACACGGCCTCACCCGGGTACTCGCTCAAGGTGATGACCGTCGTCGTGATCATCCTCCTGCCGGTCGTACTCGCCTACCAGACCTGGACCTACTACGTCTTCCGGCGGCGCGTCAGCAAACAGGAATTCCAGCCGCCCGCTCCATCCCCCGAAGCCGCGCCCGCGGCGGAGCCGCCATCCCGGCCTGCCGCTCCCTCAGGCCGGCCAGGGAGCTGAGCCGGATCGCCCGCGGCGGGGGATGCTAACCCGGCCCGGGCCCGATGTGATCGTAACGATTGATCAGGAGGAATGACATGGCGACAAACGAAGTTGACGCGCTGGTGATTTTCGGTGCCACCGGGGACCTGGCGAAGATCGAGACGTTCCCGGCACTGGTGGGGCTGGTCGAGCGCGGGGTGCTGGACGTCCCGGTGATCGGGGTGGCCAAGAGCGGGTGGGGGCTAGAGCAGTTCCGCGACTACGCCACCGCCTCGCTGAAGCTCAACAACATGGACCCGAACAGCGCGCCGGCGCAGAAGATGCTCGGGCTGCTGCGCTACGTGGACGGGGACCTCGGCGACGACGGCACCTACAAGGCCATGTCGGATCAGATCGGCGCAGGCCAGCGGATCCTGTACTACATGGAGGTGCCGGCCCAGCTGTTCGGGCGGATCGCGCAGGGAATAGCTTCGGCTGGCCGCACGAAGGACGCGCGGGTGATGGTAGAGAAGCCGTTCGGCATCAACCTGGCCAGCTCGCGGCAGCTCAACGACACCATGCACCAGTACTTCCCGGAGGAGGCGATCTTCCGGGTCGACGACTGGCTGGCCTTCGACCCGGTGGAGAACGTGCTGTTCGTCCGGTTCGCCAACTCGGTGATCGAGCCACTGCTGAACCGGACCTACGTGGACAACATCCAGATCACGATGGCCGAAGCGTTCGATGTCTCGGACCGCGGCCGGTTCTACGACCGGACCGGCGCCATCAGAGACGTGCTGCAGAACCATATGCTCCAGGTGCTGGCGACCGTGCTGGCCGAGCCGCCGAGCGCGCACGGCCTTTCCGGCTGGCGTGATGCCAAGCAGCAGGTGGTGAACGCGCTGAGCCCGCTGACCCCGGAGAACACGGTGCGCGGCCAGTACGAGGGCTACCGCCAGGTAGAGGGCGTCGACCCGAATTCGACCGTGGAGACGTTCGTCGCGGTCAGGCTCACCGCCGATACCTGGCGCTGGGCCGGGGTGCCGATCCTGATCCGGGCGGGCAAGACCATGGCGGTCACCGCCACCGAGATCGCCATCACGTTCAAGCCGGCGCCGCACGACGTGTTCGGGATCGAGCCCGTCAGGCCAGCGGACATGCTCAGGTTCCGGATCTGGCCGGAGGCGGCGGTCGGCCTCACCCTGCACGGAAAGAAGCCTGGTGCAGGCTGGGAGCCGCAGGCGGAGGAGCTCGGGTTCGCGCAGCAGCCCGGGTCGGACATCCGGCCGTATGACCGGCTCATCGGCGCGGCGCTGGACGGGGACCGCTGGCTGTTCGCGCGGCAGGACACCGTGGAAGCCGCGTGGGAGATCGTCGATCCAGTGCTCGGCGATGTCGTCCCCGTGCACCCCTACGCCAGGGGCAGCTGGGGTCCCAAGGAGGCGGAGCGGCTACTGACCGACCAGGAAACGTGGTACGACCCGGCCGGCTGAGCCGCACGCAACGATAACGACGACCGGATCGGGGACGCGCCATGAACGACCAAGATAGCCAGCGCCGCGTGGTGATCATCGGCGGCGGCTTCGCCGGGCTGTTCGCCGCCCGGGTGCTGCGCCGCGCCCCGGTCCGGGTGACCCTCATCGACAGACGCCCGCACCACCTGTTCCAGCCCCTGCTGTACCAGTGCTCGACCGGGATCTTGTCCGAGGGGAAGATCGCCGTCCCGCTGCGGGATCTGCTCCGTAAGCAAGAGAACGCGGACTTCGTGCTGGCCGAGGTGACTGGCATCGACGCCGAAGAGCGCCGTGTCTCCGCGACGCGGCCGCTCGGGGACCAGATGGAGTTCGGCTACGACTACCTGATCGTGGCGGCCGGGGTGCAGCAGTCATATTTCGGGCACGACGAGTATGCCAAGTGGGCGCCCGGCATGAAGACCATCGAGCATGCCCTGGTCATCCGGCGCCGCGTCTTCGGCGCGTTCGAGATGGCCGATAGCGCGGTAGACCCGGAGGAGCGCAGCCGCTGGCTCACCTTCGCCCTGGTCGGCGCCGGACCCACGGGCGTCGAACTGGCCGGGCAGATCCGCGAGGTGGCCACCAAGACGCTGCGCGACGAATACCGTCACATCAAGCCCGAGGACGCCCGGGTGCTGCTTTTCGACGGCGGGGACGCCCCACTCGCCCCGTTCGGCCCGGAGCTGTCGGCCAAGGCGGCACGCACCTTGGACAAGCTCGGCGTCGAGCAGCACATGCACTCGATCGTGACCGACGTAAACGCCACCGGGCTGAGCGTCCGCGCTCAGGACGGCACGGTGACCCGCCACGAGGCGGGCACCGTGCTGTGGACCGCCGGGGTGGCAGCGCCGCCGGTCGCGGCGGCCATCGCGGCGGCTACCGGCGCCGAGCAGGACCGGGCTGGCCGCATCATGGTCGGCGACGACTGCACCATTCCCGACCATCCCGAGATCTTCGTGACCGGGGACGTCATGAGCTTGAACAAGCTCCCCGGTGTGTGCGAGGTAGCCATGCAGACCGGCATATACGTCGGGGAACGCATCAAACACGAGGTCACCGGGCACATGCCCACCAAGCCGTTCCGCTACCGTGACCTGGGGTCGGCCGCTTACCTTTCCCGCGGCCGCGCGGTCGTTTCGGTGGGACGCGTGCACCTCTCCGGCTTCCCCGCCTGGGTCGTCTGGCTGTTTATCCACATCGGCTTCCTGACCGGCTTCCGCAACCGCCTCGGCGCGCTGGTGAGCTGGTGGCCCGCCTTTGTCCGTGACGTGCGCCGGGAACGGACGTACACCACCGAGGAGGTGGGACTGGTACGTAGTGCCTACGACGTGCTGCCTCCCTCTATCGCTGGCACGGCACTCCCTAGTGGTACGACCGGTGCAGAGCTCCCCAGTACAGCCACTGAGCCCTCCGGCCGAACGGGATAAGTCCGGGCGAGATGAGCGACTTTAAGCTGAGCGCCGACGAGTTCCGGGCCCTTTACGATCGGGTCAAACGGATGTCCCTGCAGGGATCAGCTGACCGGCGGGGGGCGCTGAACAACATCTCATCTTCGGAGGTGGTGGCGGCGGCCAGTGGTGTCTGGCGTGGCCGCGCTGTGTCGCTGGCGGCGCCGGTGGAGAGCGAGGTGGCGCTCGACAACCCCGATCCCGCCGTGCACCAGATGACTCATACCGGGACCAGCTCGGCTCCTGCTTCCGGACTGTCATTCGCCCTGGACCGGGTGGCCCTGAACATCCACGGCAACGCCGACAGCCACATCGACGCCCTGTCCCACGTGATCTTCGACGGGACCCTCTACAACGGCCTGACCCCGGGCGCCGTTACGGCGGCGGGGGCAACCGAGCTCTCCATAGAGGTGGCCGGCGGCGGGATCGTCGGCCGCGGCGTGCTGCTCGACATTCCGCGGGTGCGGGGGGTGCCGTGGCTGGAGCCGGGTGATCACGTGACCGCCGATGACCTGATCGCGGCCGAGGCGGCGCAGGAGGTCCGCATCGAGCCGGGCGATCTGCTCTTCGTCCGGGTCGGTCACCGCAGCCGGCGCCGAGCGCTCGGGCCGTGGGATGCCGCGAATGCGCGCGCCGGATTGCATCCGGCGGCCCTGGAACTCCTCGCGGAACGGCGGATCGCGGCCCTCGGCAGCGATGGCAACAACGACACGGCGCCGAGTGCGGCCGAGGATGTCGATTTCCCGGTGCACGTGCTCGCCGTCAATGCGATGGGCCTGCACCTCATGGACTGGCTGCAATTCGACGACCTCGTCGCGGTGTGCGAGGAGCTGAACCGCTGGTCATTCCTCTGCGTCGTCGCGCCTCTCCGGCTTCGCGCCGCGACCGGCTCGCCCATCAACCCGATCGCCATTTTCTGAACCGGCAGGCTGGCTGCCCGGCCTTGAAAGGAGCACGACATGGACGGACAGTATGACGTGATCATCATCGGGACCGGGGCGGGCGGCGGCACGCTGGCCCGGCACCTGGCTCCCTCGGGCAAGCGGGTCCTGCTGCTGGAGCGCGGCGACTGGCTGGCTCGCGAGCCGGAGAACTGGTCCACCGTGGACGTGTTCGTCGACGGCCGGTACGTCTCGCCGGACAGCTGGTACGACCCGAAGGCCAAGTCGTTCTTCCAGCCGCAGGTGCATTACTTCGTCGGCGGCGCCACCAAGCTGTACGGTGCCGCGTTGTACCGGATGCGCGCTGAGGACTTCGGTGAGCTGCGCCACCATGACGGCCTGTCCCCGGCCTGGCCCATCTCCTACCAGGACATGGAGCCGTACTACACCGCGGCCGAGACGATGTACCAGGTGCACGGCGCGCGGGGCGAGGACCCGACCGAGCCGCCGTCCAGCGCGCCGTATCCGTACCCGGCGGTCTCCCACGAGCCCCGGATCCAGCAGCTGTCCGACGACCTGGAGGCGGAGGGCTTTCACCCGTTCCACGCGCCGTGCGGCATCAGGGTCGACGAGGCGGACCTGCCGTACAGCATCTGCGTCAAGTGCGGGTCCTGCGACGGGTTCCCGTGCCCGCTGCACGCCAAATCCGACGCCGAGGTGGCCGGCGTCCGCCCCGCCCTGGAACACGCGAACGTCACCCTGATCCGCAACGCGCGGGTGACCAAGCTGGAGACCAACCCGGCCGGCACCGCGGTCACCGCCGTGGTGGCCGAGCGCGACGGCCAGACCGAACGGTACCAGGGCGGCGTCGTGGTCGTGGCCTGCGGCGCGGCCAACTCCGCCAAGCTGCTGCTGGCCTCCGCCACCGACAAGCACCCCAAGGGGCTGGCCAACGGCTCGGATCAGGTCGGCCGCAACTTCATGTACCACGACAGCCAGGCCGTCCTCGCGCTGTCCAAGGAACCGAACCCGACCGTGTTCCAGAAGACCCTCGCCTTCAACGACTTCTACTTCCACGGCCCGGACTTCGACTACCCGATGGGCAACATCCAGATGATCGGCAAATCCCAGGCCGCGATGTTCCGCGGGGAAAAACCCCTGGAGACCAAGTTCGCGCCGAACTGGGCGCTACGCGACGTCGCCGCGCACGCCGTGGACTTCTGGCTATCCACCGAGGACCTGCCGCAGCCCGATAACCGGGTCACCCTCGGCCCCGACGGCGGCGTCCACCTGGCGTACACCCCGAGCAACCCCACCGCCGCCAAGCAGCTGTTCGGCCAGCTCCACTCCATGCTCGGCTCGCTCCGCATGCAAGAAGGCCACCTGGCCCACCGGTTCGCGTACCTCAAGACCGACATCCCGGTCGCCGGCTGCGCGCACCAGGCCGGGACCGTGCGGTTCGGCTCGGACCCGGCCACATCGGCGCTCAATTCCGACTGCCGCGCCCACGAACTCGACAACCTCTACGTCGTCGACACCAGCTTCTTCCCCAGCATCAGCGCGGTCAACCCGGCCCTCACCGCGATGGCCAACGCCGTCCGCGTCGGCGACCACCTACTCCAACGCCTCAGCTGAGCGGGGGACGCTGCA
>Ga0208603_1000138_pt1 | contig 11817 bp, 8 predicted proteins | sample MicForSoSWNC24_M_FD_188001 | JGI IMG/M metagenome (GOLD analysis project Ga0208603, IMG submission 188001) | Forest soil microbial communities from Harvard Forest Long Term Ecological Research site in Petersham, Massachusetts, USA - MetaG HF008... | ecosystem: Environmental > Terrestrial > Soil >... | reverse complement strand
TCCGATCTTGCGTGAGCGATGGATCGTTCGAAAAGTGGCCGACGCCGGGATCGGCGAACCAAGGTGGCATGTCGCGTTTGCTGGCAGCTGCGGCGAGGGCTGAGGCAAAAAGATGTGCCTGATCGTAGGACATCAGTGGCATCGGACCAATTTCGCTGGGGCGATGGCAGCTTTGACAATGTTGTTGCAAGATGGGCAGAACGTTGCGATAGAACGTGGGTGCCGAGGCGGATTCCTGCGGCGCCGACGAATTGTCTTGTGAGCATGGCACGCCCACAATCGCAGACAATAGGAGTGCAGCCAGTGGCAGAGAGAATCTCAAGACAATCATTATGGATGCAAAGTCATCAGCGCGGGTTTCGTTTTGCGCGGATGAGTGGCTGGGCCCATGCGTGCGTTGACTTAGACTCGGCTGCCGCCATAAGATGGCGCGCAGCCGGGACCCTGCCCGCCTGCCATGAAAGCGCGTCCACCTGAGAACGAAACGGCGCGACTCGACGCGCTCCAGCGCTACGCGATCCTTGATACCTTCCCCGAGCAGGAATTTGACGATCTTTCGCGCCTAGCTGCGCTGATCTGCGGCACTCCGATCGCGATGGTCAGCCTGGTGGATGCCGACCGGCAGTGGTTCAAGTCCAAAGTGGGGCTGGATGCTTCCGAAACTCCGCGAGACATCGCCTTTTGCGCGCACGCCATCTTGCAGCCGGATGTGATGGTAGTGCCGGACGCGCTGGCCGACGAACGTTTCCGCAAGAATCCGCTGGTCACCGGAGAGCCGCACGTCCGGTTCTACGCCGGGACTCCACTGATCACCCAGGAGGGTTACGCCCTTGGGACGCTGTGTGTGATGGACCGCGTTCCGCGAAATATGTCGCCGGAACAAAAGGACGCGCTCAAAGCCCTAGGCAATCTAGTGGTGACGCAGCTCGAGCTGCGGCGCAGCGTGGCGGATTTGTCGAAAGCGATTCGCGAACGCCGCCTGACCGAAGAAGAACTCGATCAGCTCTTCACGCTCTCTTTGGACATGTTGTGCATCGCCGGTTTCGACGGGTATTTCAAGCGCATCAATCCGGCGTGGGAGAAGGTCTTGGGGATCCCCGTCCAGGAGCTGCTCTCCAAACCTTACAACGAGTTCGTCCATCCGGACGATCGCGCGAAGACGGAAGCCGAGGCGCGGAAGATTGATGAGGGCGAACTAGCGATTTCGTTCGAGAACCGCTACCGCTGCGCCGACGGATCATACCGCTGGCTGCTGTGGAACGCGACGCCCAGCATGGAGCAGAAGCTGGTGTTTGCGGTGGCGCGGGATATCACGCAGCGCAAAGAAGCCGAGCGCAGGATGTCAACCGGCTACGCGGTAACGCGTGTGCTGGCGGAAGCGGAATCGCTGGACGCAGCGGTGCCGTTTCTACTGATGTCGATTTGCGAAGGGCTCAGCTGGGACGTGGGAGCGCTGTGGCGCGTGGATGAGACCGTTAACCTTTTGCGCTGCATGAATTTGTGGCACCCGCCAAATCTGAGTTTTCCGACATTCGTCGACGCGACCCGAAAATCAACATTCAAACGGGGCGTGGGCCTTCCGGGGCGCGTTTGGGAATCCTGCCAGCCCGTATGGCTCCCGAATATACAACAGGGACCGAATTTTCCGCGGGGGTCTTTTGCGATTGCGGAAGGGTTGCACTCGGCGTTCGCGTTTCCGGTGCGATTGGGCGATCACGTAGCAGGAGTCATTGAGTTTTTCACCCGGCAGAGCCGCAAGCTGGAACCCGACGTGATGGAGATGTTCGATTCCATCGGTAGCCAGATCGGGCAATTCATCGAGCGGCGGCGCGCGGAGATGGAATTGAAGCTATATGCCGATTATCTGGAAGCGGCGCGTCATGCGCAGCAAGAGGATGCGCGGCGTCTGGCGCAATTGGTGAAGGAATTGGAGATTGCCAAGGCGAAGGCGGAAGATGCGACGCGGGCGAAGAGCGAGTTCCTGGCGAACATGAGCCACGAAATCCGCACGCCGATGAACGCCATTATTGGCATGACGGACCTGGCGCTGGAAACCAAAATGTCTCCCGAGCAGCGGCAATATCTGGAAACGGTGAAGAGTTCGGCGGGCTCGCTGCTGAATTTAATCAACGACATACTCGATTTTTCGAAGGTCGAGGCGGGCAAGGAAGAACTGGAGCATGTGGAGTTCCGTCTGCGTGATTCGATTGCGGACACATTGAAGTCGCTGGCGTTGCGGGCGCAAGAAAAAGAGATTGAGCTGGCTTCGCATTTTCCAGTGGATATTCCAGATGCGCTCATCGGCGATCCGGACCGGCTGCGACGGATTGTGGTGAATCTAGTTGGGAATGCCATCAAGTTCACAGATCGCGGCGAAGTGGTGCTACGTGCGAATCTGGAATCGCAAGCGAAGGACGACATTCTGCTGCATTTTTCAGTGACGGACACGGGTATCGGCATCCCGGTGGAAAAGCAGCAGCGAATTTTCGAAGCTTTCGCGCAGGCGGACACGTCCACTACGCGCAAGTACGGCGGCACAGGATTGGGCCTGGCGATTTCGGCCCAACTTTGCGAGTTGATGGGTGGAGTGATGTGGGTGGAAAGCGAGGTGGGCAGAGGCAGCACGTTCCATTTCACCGCACACTTTGGTCGGACGCAGGCTCCCGTCGAGGAAAAAATCGCCGACGCAGCGCCGGTGAAGCTACTCGATCTGCCGGTGCTGGTGGTGGACGACAATGCCACGAGCCGCCAGATCCTCGACGAGATGATCGCGAATTGGCGGATGAAGCCGGTCACTGCGAAAGACGGCCGCTCGGCGATGGAGACACTAAGGCGCGCACACAAGGATGGCCATCCATTCCGTTTGGTGCTGCTCGATGCGCACATGCCAGCGATGGACGGTTTTGAAGTGGCCTCGCATGTGAAACATGATCCACATCTGCACGGCACGACGGTGATTCTTTTAACTTCGGCAGGACACACCGAAGACATGGCACGGGCAAAAAGCTTGGGAGCTGCGGCGTCTGTGGCGAAGCCGGTAAAGCAGTCGGATCTGTGGGACGCGATCATTACGGCCTTGCACGTGGCAGGGCGGCAAAAGGCCCGTCCATCTGTCGCGCAGAGACGATCGCGCACGGCCGAGCATCCTTTGCGCATTCTATTGGCCGAGGACAACCCCGTGAATCAGGAAGTGGCAGTGCATCTGATCGAGCGCCGCGGACATTCCGTGATTGTGGCCGAGAACGGGCGCGAAGCGGTTGAAGCCATCGAGCGGCATAAGTTCGATCTGGTGCTGATGGACGTGCAGATGCCGGAGATGGGGGGACTGGAGGCTACCAGAGTCATCCGCGAAAAGGAGAAAGGCAGCGGGCATCATCTTCCCATCATCGCCATGACGGCGCACGCCATGCAGGGAGACCGCGAGCAGTGCTTGGAAGCAGGGATGGACGGGTATCTGGCGAAGCCGATTGACCCGAAGACGTTTTTGCAAACCGTGGAGGGAATTTCAGCTCGCTCGGTGGGAAGCGAGTCAGCTGAAAACGAAGAGACGGCGGGACTCGCGGGTGCGCTTGATGGAAAGGCGCTACTCGCGCGGTTCAGCGGGAATCGCAAGCTGCTGCGAAATATCGTGAAAGCTTTCCGCGAGGACTGTCCACGGATGATGGGCCGGATCCGCAATGCGCTTACCGCTCGTGATGCGGTGGCCCTCGCCGACAGCGCGCACGCGCTTAAGGGATCGATTGGGAACTTCGGTGACTCGGCGGCGCTGGAAACCACTCGAGAGATGGAAAAAGCCGCGCGTCAGGGTAAACTCGACGGCACTTGGGAGCTCTACGCGACGCTGGAAGATCAGATCGCGTCGCTATTGCCCGCCCTGCACACAATCGGCGCGCAAAAACCGAAATCGCAGCGGCAGGCCCGTTCACAACATTCAACTGGGAGGAAACGATGACGCGCATTCTAGTTGCCGATGACGACCGCACCACACGGTTGCTGCTTTCTGAAACTCTCCGGGCCCAGAAATATACCGTGGTGGCGGTGGAGGATGGCGCGACAACTCTCAAGAAGCTAAAGGAGAACAAATTCGATCTGGCGCTGCTGGATGTGTGGATGCCGAAGATGAACGGGTTGGAAGTGTTGGCGAAACTGCGCAACGCCAAGACGCGGCCGAAAGTGATCGTAATGACTTCCGACGACACGCCGCAGACGTTGCTCAGTGCGATTCGCGAAGAAGCATACACCTACGTTGCGAAACCCATCGATCCACAGGCCTTGGTCATCTTGGTGAAGGAGACTTTGGCGAAGAAGTCCGGGCAGGGTTCGATCGAGGTGGTGTCCGCCAGCCCCACGTGGGTGGAATTGGTCGTGCCGTGTTCACTTGAAGAAGCGGAGAGAATTGAAGCATTCATGGCGCATCTGAAGACAGGCCTTTCGGAAGATGTGCGCCGCTCGGTCGGGCAGGCCTTTCACGAGTTGTTGCTTAACGCGGTGGAATGGGGCGGAAAGCTCGATCCCAATCGCAAGGTGCGGATTTCCTATTTGCGTGCGCGGCGAATGCTGATGTACCGGATCGCTGATCCTGGCCCGGGATTCAAATTTGCGGACTTGGATCATGCCGCCATCTCTCACGAGGCCGATGAACCCACCAAACACGATAAGATTCGCGAGGATAAAGGGCTGCGACCCGGAGGGTTTGGCTTGTTGCTGACGCAGGCCAACGTGGACGAATTGCTCTATAACGAGAAGCAGAACGAAGTGGTATTCGTGAAATACCTCGAGGAATAGATCCCGCTGTGGCTCGCAGGAACCGGAGAGTGGGCCGAAATCCCCGTAGACATGGGTTTCATAGTCGCTCGCCCTGTGTGGTAGATTTGAAGTTAGACGGCTGCCATGAAAAAGCTGCTGATTTTCGTCTTGTTTGTATGCGTTCTGGCTCTGGTGGCGATCCAGATTTTTTCCAGGACAACCCATCAGGACCCCGCAGCGAAGGCGGCGCCGCCACCGGCCTGGAATGCGGGGTCGGTACGCGGCACGTTCGCAGGTCTAGAAGTTCACGAAGTGGACCCCTCCCACGTTCAGCTGATTTTTTACTACGACGTCGATAACAGCACGGATTCGGACTATCAGCTCGCAAAAGGGCCGGGCACCGTGGTCATGACGCGGTTGAAATCCAACGGGAGCTTAAGTTCCGATATCGCGATTGAACTCGACCATTCCGTGTTTGTGCCGGCCAGAAATCGGACGCGCGTCTCGTTGCAAAGCACGCAATCTTTTAGCTGGCCATCGGGGATGCAGGCAGGGCAAATCGGGCCTGAAAACCAGGACAAATTCCGGACGCTCGTAGCGCAACAAGTTGGAAACTTCAGTGGATTCGTCCTGTTCGACCAGGCCACGCACACCCAGATTGAACTTCCCGGCGGCTGGCAGGAATTGCAGGCGCCGGTGGCGGCCGCAGGTCTCAATTGAAGGCCCCTAGAACTGTTGGCGGATACACATTCTCGCCGCTTTGAAGCTGCCCCATGCCAGCGTAGAATATTTGAAGCGGGGGGTTAGTGTGGACACCCCTGAATCCCCGGATGACAAGCGCCATCCATGACTGACATCCCGGAACAAGACCGCGGTTCCAGTCCGACATCAGTACCGGTTAAAGACCGGCGCCTGCACGTCCGTCAACGTGTTTCTTCCCTGACTTATGTGGATCTGGGTGAAAGCAATGGCGGAATTGTACTCAACGTCAGCGAAGCCGGCATCAGGATACAAGCGGCCGCTGCATTAGAAGTAGGACCTATTTCGCTTCGCTTGCAGCTTCCAGGAAGCCGCAAGCGACTGGAACTGAACGCCGAGGTCATATGGGTGGGCCCATCGCGAAAAGAAGCCGGGCTGTACTTCATGGATCTTTCCGAGGATGCCCGCAGCCAAATTCGAAAGTGGATTGCGCGGGAGACCTCGCCCGAGACTCTCACCGAAGAAGACGACAGTGAGAGTGATGCAGAGGCGGCGGAAGTGGAGCCGGCGCTGAGGGAGCCGGCACCGGTTGAGTCATCGGCGGCGGTCGCCGAAGGGCCTGCGGATGATGACGAGCTTGCTATCGAAGATGAGTTCGCGGTCGAGGATGAGTTCCCGTTCGAGAATGAGATTGCTACCGAGGGTGAGGTTGTTATCGAGCCTGAGGAGGCAGACGAGGTAGGCGAAGAAGCGGTCGAAGAAGAGTTCGAAGACGAGTTCGTGGACGCGCCTGAGGAACCGCCTGAAGAGATTGCCGCCGAAATCGAAGCGCCGGTGGAAGCAGGCGCCACTGAGCGAAAAGTGCCTCCCATGCGGATCCCGGATATCCCAAGGGAACACCCTGCGGCCGCTCTGTTCGAGACGCCGGCTCCAATCGCGGCGCAAACTCCCGAGTTGCCGGTTTCCACTTTCGACGGAATCAGCGGGACACACGGTGCGCCGAGTATGGGATTCCCAAGTCCGTCACGTATTGCTCCAGGACCCTCGACGATCGGCGGGGAAGCACCACTGTTCGTCAGAGCGCACCGACCTTCTTCGCAAGTCCCGGATGACGATGGCCGAACGAGTTATCGAGTGAAGCTGCACAGTGGATGGTTCGTTGCCGTACTTGTGCTGTTGCTCGCGCTGATTTCGTTTGTTGCGGGTATGGCGGTTCGGCGCGGAGCGTTGAACAGCGTAACTGGTCAGATCGACGAACCCGCGCATCCGCAGAGCACACCGCCGCCAACAACAGACACGTCGTCAGCGGCCCCGCCTGCTGCCGCTTCGACCGATCAACCGTCTGAGACTGCCGCGAAGCCGCTCGAAATCGAGATTGTGGATGCAGGCGGCAGACGATGGGAAGTTCCTGCCGCGTCCGGTGCGAACCATGCCGATGCGAATGCCGCGCGTGAGTCATCGCCGAGCGAGACTGCGACGCCCGCGCCAGACGAGGCCGCGCCGTCGCGCAAAACTGCGGGGTCACGGAGTTCCGCACAAGACGCATCATCCGTGTCTGCGGGCGCGGCGGGGGGCGACGAGAAAGCGGGCGCACCGTTGATGTTGACGCTGCCTGAAACGCCCATCAGCGCATCGGGCTCGGTGGCCATTCGTTCGCGAGGCCTGGTGCCGGTGCCGCCCGGGGCGGCCAAGTCCGCGCAAGAGGGGCGCAATTTGCAGATTGGCCAACTCACGAACCTCGTCGAACCCGTCTATCCGCCGGAAGCGCAAAAACGCGGCATTGAAGGCACGGTGAAATTGCATGCCGTGATCGGCGCAGACGGCACCATTCAGAGTTTGGAGCCACGTAGCGGGCCGGAGCCACTGATACAAGCCGCCATGACGGCGGTTCGCCAGTGGAAATACAAGCCTACAACGCTCAACGGCAAGCCAATCGAAACGCAAGAAGACGTCAGCTTCGCGTTCCGCCCACCCAAATAGTCTTCCTCACCATCTCTGGAAGGCCGCGGCGTGCATCGAAAAACGTACGTCCGCGCTTCGGTTTGTTTAGCTCCTTCGCGCCGTAATACTGCGTTGGCACGCAAGAATGATTGACGATTGGTGTGGGCGCCGTATACGATGGCAGCGGCTTCATCTTTATGCGGAGGCAAAAATGGCAAAGAGCAGACTGACGAAAGTGGCGGAAGGAATCGGAGGCGCGATCGGCCGCGCGGATCGCACGGCGCACAAGGTGGCCAAAGCTGGGCAGGTGGCAAAGAAAGAGCTGGACGAGCTGTCGAAGGAAGTGGAGTCGCTCAAAAAGAGGCTGCAGAAAGCGACCAAGCGGTTGCAGCACGCGTTGCGCTGAAGCTACGGTTGTCGCTCGTTATATTGCAGACTTCGCTGTGGGGGCGGCGAAGTCTTTTTTATTGGTGGGGAGGTATTACCGCGGTGCGTTGCGTAAGCACTCGAAAGTATGGCGGTGCGTTCTGATTTCTTCCTGTTTCGTTAACGACCGGCTCAGCCTCAGTTCGCTGAGCCGTACCTCCGTTTCAAGGCCAACAAGAATATCCCACATCCGAGCAAAGGCCGTGAGGATGGTTCCGGCACTGGAACAGGTTCGCCAGTCAGCATTCTCAGAGGCCACTTGATCCTTCGCGTTACTCCATGGTGACGTGGAGTTGTGCCATCGGTGGAATTCAGAACGCTCTCGCCGGAACGTCCAATTCCCAAGTCAATTGGTTTTGATCCCGCCGCGCCTAACGACTGCCCCTCTCCAGCCGATCCCGATGAAACGGGAACTCCGCCGTAAGAGAAAAATCCTCCGACACCATCAAAAGTTGCTGGTGACTCGGACGCCGCCTTTGAGTCACTGGCCGCATCTTGATGGGAACTTGTGTCGAAAGCGATCGCGCCATTTTCCGTTGAACGTGCCCTGGGAAAATTTGAGGGGCTGGACGGCTCCGAAAATATCGCGGTGGACGATGGATAGGTACGGTTTGACGCCGTCGGCGCGCCGAACGCGACTGGATTGCCATCGATCACGAGCCCCGCTACTTCGACGGGCTTCTGGGCCATTGTCAGGTTTGCGGATTGCACCGAAGCTGCGGCTGCGGCGTCGAAAGGATCGCCGTGATCGCTTGCCACGAATTTCACGCTGTCTGCGCGACCAACGCCAGACATGGATGCGCACATGAAGAGTGCACTGGAAGCAAAAACTGCTGCTGAAAATACAGGAACGGCAGGAAACCGAAGCCCCAATCGGAATCGCATGGCCCCTCACGCGCCGCGAGCTGGTGTCGGCAGAGCTAAACTTTAGTGTGCTGGGCCACATAGCACCATCGGGGAAATTGTGTAATGTGGACAGGGAATTAGGTTGGCATCATCCGCATAGTTACGCAGGCGCGAGTGCGGTGCCTTAGCAGCGAACAGAGTGCGAAGATGGCAACTTAGCTGTTGAACTACGTGTCATGAACGGACTCTTTGACTCGAAATTTTGTTCGTTGGCTTCCTGGGAGCGCCAACGCGTTTTAGTGCCTCGTCGGTGCTAATGAGCCGAGCACCAAGCGCGGTAAGCTCCTCCAGCGTGCGGCGCGATTCCTTCGCGTCCAGTGTCTCGATGGCGTCCCACACTACCGATACGCGACGGCCGCGTTCCAGCAGGCCTTTGGCGGCAAAACGCACGCAGTATTCAGTCACAACCCCGAACACGATGAATTCGGCGTCACGCGGCAAGCGTGCCAGGAGCGCTTCGGCGTGCCGGCTCTCGAAGATGTCGAGCGTTTGCTTTTCGAGAATGATCTGCTGATATTGCGAAAGGTCGTCCGGGAGCTTTGCAGCGGGCTCATTCGGGATGGTGACGGATTTTTCGGCCAACGCTTCAGGCACCAGTTTGGCGCCCGCTGAGCCACGGATGCAGTGCGGCGGGAATTGCGCGAATTCGGGATCGTCTAATTCATGGATGCAGCCGTGAGAAACCAGGAAGACGCGTCCTTCGCGCGCGGCGTTCGTGAGCTGGCGAAGATTTGGCAGAAGTCTTTCCGCACCGGGCACATAGAGTTTGCCCCCCGGCTTCATGAAGTCTTCTTGCGCGTCCACTTTCCAAAAGATCACGTTCTTTGAAGCTGTTTGATTTTCCATCGAGTCTATTTTACCACCCGGTTGGCAACTGCCGATGACCCGTCGCTGCGTCCCACTCGTGCTGCTGGGCGCCTGCCGTCAGCTTTCTTTGGCTGGCGATTGATGTTAGTTTTCAAATGAAACCAGAAGTCATTCGATTATCCGCGAAACTTATATGCCTGAGCGATTCGTGTTTTCCGGACTCCGAGAGCTTTTTGCCAAGGCGAACGAGCGAAAGTCTGGCGATCAGCTGGCCGGAATCGCGGCGGGATCGGAACGCGAACGGGTCGCTGCCAAGCGCCAGCTCGCCGATTTGCCGCTCGAAGAAATCGTGCGGCAGCCGCTCATTGATCCGGACGACGATGACGTCAGCCGCCTGATTCTCGAGTCATTCGATCAAGAGACCTTCCGTCCGCTCAAGAGCATGACGGTAGGCGAATTCCGCGAGCACATTCTTGATGACGCGACCGGGGAGGCGGAGCTGCCGAAAATGCAGCGCGCGATCATCCCGGAAATCGCCGCGGCCGTAGCGAAAATCATGAGCAACAAGGATCTGGTGCTTGCCGCGGCCAAGATTCGCAACGTCACGCGCTGTCGCAACACCATGGGCGAGCGCGGCGTGCTGGGCATTCGCGTGCAGCCGAATCACCCAGTGGACGACGTCGGCAGCATTCTATTGGCGGCTTTGGAAGGCTTGTTTTATGGATGTGGCGACGCGGTGATTGGTGTGAATCCTGCAGCGGATTCCGTGGAGACGGTCGGTGCGATCCTGCATGCGCTCGATCGTCTGGTGACTGCGTGCCAAGTGCCGACACAAACTTGCTGCCTTGCGCACATTTCAACACAGCTCGCGGCACTGAACCGCGGAGCGCCGGTCGATCTGTTATTTCAGTCTGTGGCCGGCACCGCAGCTGCGAATCGGAGCTTCGGCCTCACTCTGGCGATGCTGCAGGAAGGCCGCGAGCAAGTTATCGAGCATCATCGCAAGCGCGATAATGTCGCGTGGAAGGGCCCGAACGTGATGTATTTCGAGACCGGACAAGGAAGCGCGCTTTCTGCCGAAGCCCATTGCGGCGTGGACCAGCTCACCTTGGAAGCGCGTGCGTACGGAGTCGCTCGTGCCTTCGATCCGTTTCTTGTGAATAGCGTCGTGGGCTTCATCGGTCCTGAATATCTTTTCGATGAGCGGCAGATTATTCGCGCGGGTTTGGAAGATCATTTCATGGGCAAGTTGTTGGGGCTGCCGATGGGCTGCGATGTTTGTTACACCAATCATGCCGAGGCTGATCAGAATTCTGTCGACAATCTTCTTCTGCTGCTTGCGGCCGCGGGGTGCAACTACTTCATGGGCGTGCCGTGCGGAGATGACGTGATGCTGAATTATCAATCGACGAGTTATCACGACGCGATTGGTACGCGACGGATTTTCAATCTGCGTCCCGCACCGGAATTTCTGGCGTGGCTCGAAGAAAGAGGAGTTTATCGCGATGGCGAGCCGGCAAAATTCGACGCGTCTGTGCGGCGCCTGCTGATGCAGGGGCTGGAATCGTCGCTCGAGGGGATCGCCTGAATGGCTGATCGCCGCGACGAATTGGCCGAGAATTCGGGTTGGTCCGAACTGGTGCGCAGAATTCGTGCGCGCAGTCCCGCACGCATACTTGCTGGACGCGCCGGCGCTGCGTACCGCACCGAAACGCAAATCCAGTTGCGGGAAGATCATGCCGCGGCGCGGGATGCGGTGCGCGCGGAATTCGACTTGAACGCCGCTTTGGGGGCCAGGTTCGTCGAAAGATGGAAACTCTTCGAAGTTCGGACGCGGGCATCTACTAAAGAGGAATATTTGCTGCATCCATCGCTGGGCCGAGAATTCAGCGATACGGCTCGGGTCGAGATTTTGCGGCGCTGCGTGCAAGGCCGAGATATTCAAATTGCGATTGGCGATGGCCTGTCTGTGCCGGCCGTTCGGGCGCAGGTTCCGGCGTTGCTGCCATTGCTCGTCGAAGGCGCCCAGCCACAGGGATGGAGCCTCGGACAAACGTTTGCCGTTCACTATTGCCGCGTGGGCATTTTGAATGAGATCGGCGAGCTGCTTAGACCGCGAGTTTCCATCCTGCTTATCGGGGAGCGCCCAGGCTTGGCGACGGCGGAAAGCTTATCGGCTTACATGGCATATGAGCCACGGACGACGCACTCGGACGCGAATCGCAATCTCATTTCGAATATTCACGCGCGAGGATTGAGTGCCGAAGACGGCGCCGCGCGGATTCTCAGTCT
>Ga0208603_1000137_pt1 | contig 11870 bp, 13 predicted proteins | sample MicForSoSWNC24_M_FD_188001 | JGI IMG/M metagenome (GOLD analysis project Ga0208603, IMG submission 188001) | Forest soil microbial communities from Harvard Forest Long Term Ecological Research site in Petersham, Massachusetts, USA - MetaG HF008... | ecosystem: Environmental > Terrestrial > Soil... | reverse complement strand
TCGCTACGACTGCCGATGGAAATATTGTGACTTCGCCGGTCTTCGAGAAGATCCAGATCACCGATAATGAGATCGCGAATTCGCCGGGACCGGCGGCCATCTTCACCTCGAGCCGCGACTTTTCATTCGAGCGGAACGCAATCTTCAACGCTAACCAAGTGCAGACCGCGCCGACAACCTATGGCACGCTATCAACCCTCGACTCCGTCCTTGTCTATGAGTCGAGCGACGGTCTAATCTGCGGCACCGAAAGGATCGGCAAAACGACCGGACTAATTGGGAATGACCCGAGCAACCGCGGACTATTGGTTCACCACGATTGCACTTCGAATGACATCCGGTGATGTGCCGGCAGGGCCTCTGAAACGCCATAGGCCAGTCTCATCGCCTTCGCTACGGATCATAACGGATTGAGTTGACTCGCTGGCAGCCTCTCCGTCAGAATTTGCTGCTGGTGCGCAGATGATCGTCACTGCTGAGTACGTTGACATTCCGCTGTTGGGTTCGCCGATGCGTACGTTTGTTGCTGCGCCTAAAGCTGGCGGGCGCTATCCCGGCATCTGGTGCTACTCCGATATTTTTCAGCTTACGCCGCCGTTGCTGCGCTTCTGCGTGCGGCTGGCTGGTTATGGATTTCTTGCGGCCGCGCCAGAAATTTATCGCCGCATCGAAGCGCCGGGAACCGTAATCCCCTTCGACGACGCTGGCCGCACGCGCGGCCAACAAGACGCCGCAAAGACTCCCGTAGCGCATTTCGATGGCGACTGCCGCGCGGGCCTGGACTGGCTTGGAAATTATCCGAAGGTTGCGCGCGAGCAAATCGGCGTCGTGGGCTTTTGCATCGGCGGGCATCTCGCGTTTCGGGCGGCGTTCCAGCCGGACGTCCGCGCGACGGTGTGTTACTACGGAACGGGAATTCACGACGGCAAACTAGGGCAGGACGAGGATGCAGGATCGCTCGCGCGCGCGAAAGAAATCCGCGGTGAATTGCTGATGATCTTCGGCACAAAGGACCCGCACGTTCCCGATGCAGGCCGCGAAACGATTGATCGCGCGCTGAAAAATTCGGGCATCCATTACAGGACGCTGCTCTATCCCGCCGAGCACGCCTTCACGCGCGATGAAGGCCCGCGCTACGATCCGGAAGCCACAGACCTCTCATTCGCGGAGATGATCGGCGTATTCCGTAAAGCCTTTCACGATTGAAAGGCGCTCACCCAGGCGAGCTTTCACACCGTCCGATGATTGGTGGTAGCAAATCAATCCGAGCGCACGGCTTGCCACTCGCCATGCCTGCCGCGGTTCCCGAAATGTCCGCTCATCTTGTTGCCTTCCACTTTTCCCCGGAATGTGAGCACGTCGCGGGTTTTCGTGCGCAATACGATGTGATGCTCGTTGATGGTGCCTTCAATCCCGCCCGATTGGTGAGGGCCTTTGAAATGTCCGGTGAGCTGCGTACCGTTTTGCTTGATTTCGACGTACTTCGTCGAAGTGCCGCCGTCGGGATCGTTGGCGTAAATCGTCCACTTACCCTCCACGTTGTCCGGCGGTTGTTCGGCAGGCGGCTGCTGCGCGCGCGAGACGCCGTTGACCGTGATCAGCAGCAGAGCCAGCGAAAGTAACAGCGACTTCGTGCAAGAGTTTTTCATGAACGAGTCCATGAATTGATTCGATCGGAAATTAGCTGAGGCACTCTATACCGCAGCTCCATCGTCCGCTTCAACGGAAATCTGGAAACATAGTAGTCAGTTACGGCGCACTCTTCGACTGCGACGTGATATAAACCTCTCCGTTTGCTCGTGACCAAATTCGGATGAACTGCCTCGCGAACGGCTAACTGCGTCACGGAGAGGAGGGATAGCGCGCGATGTCGCAAACAATCAGCAGGCGCTCGTTGCTCAGGAATTTGTGCGGCACTGCCGCTGCTGGAATTGTGGTTCCGCAGTTATGTGCATCCCGCTCTGTTCCGGTGCAGGAACAGGAACACAACGGCAGCCGCGCTGCCATGGCCCGGATCGGGCGCGCCTTCATGGAGAAATATTCCGTTCCAGGTATGTCCGTTTCGATTTCGCGCAACGGAAAATTTGTGTACGAACATCAGTGGGGCATGGCTGACAAAAAGGACGCTCAGTTGGTGGAGCCTAGAAGCTTGTTTCGCATCGCCAGCGTCACCAAGCCCATCACTTCGGTAACCATTTTCACGCTGATCGAGAAAGGTCGCCTTAACCTCAACGACAAAGTCTTCGGGCCGTCCGGCGTGCTGGGAACGAAATACGGGAGGGCTCCCTACCGGCAATATGTTACCGACGTGACCGTGGATCATCTTCTGACGCACACTTCCGGAGGATGGCCCAATGATTCCACCGATCCCATGTTTCGATTCGATTCATGGGATCACGCCAAGCTGATTTCCTGGACGGTGGCGAATTTGCCGCTGACCAATCCACCCGGGCAGAGCTGGGCCTACTCCAACTTCGGATACTGCGTGCTGGGCCGCGTGATCGAGCAGGTCACCGGCCAGCCGTACGTGGATTACGTCCAAGCGAATATTCTCGCTCCGCGCGGAATCAGCGATATGCGCGTCGCCGGGAACAAACTGGATCAACGCGCGCCGAACGAAGTGGAGTACTACGGGCAGTACAGCGAAGATCCCTACAAAATGAACGTCACGCGCATGGATTCGCACGGCGGCTGGCTGGCAACGCCTTCCGACCTGGTCATCTTCCTCGACCATGTCGCCGGCGCGCCGAACATTCCGAGCCTGCTGAAACCGGAGACGATCAAAATTATGACTACGCCAAGTCCCGCCTACCCGCCATCCTCGCCTGGCAAATATGCCCGAGGCTGGATGGTCAGAAACAACGGAGCAGCGAACTGGTGGCACAGCGGCAGCCTGCCGGGTTCGACAACAATCATGGTGCGGACTTCGACTGGTTTCTGTTGGGCCGCGCTGACCAACACGCGCACGGAACCGTCCGATGAGATTGGCGGCGCGCTGGATCAAATGGTGTGGGACATGGTTCATCAAGTACCATCATGGGCTGCTTAACGGTTGGCTCGTCCAGTTAAGCTGCAACCTGGTACTCGCTCTTAACTAAGCCGCTCGGATAGTGCTGCGTCGACACGTGGCGAAGCCGCACGTCACGCGGCAGACTACCAAAGAGGGGAATTCCTTCTCCGATGAGCACGGGAACTCGAGTAATGATCAGGCGCTGAACCAACCCTGCGCGCAGAAACCTTTGAATTGTGATCCCCCCATCAACGTAGAGATGTTGTGCGCCGCTCGCAGCGAGTTTCGAAACAATCTCAGCCGGAGTTCCGGTCATCTGTTCCACGCGGCCTCCACGCACCGCCGATAAATCGAGTGGCTGGCTGCTGAGGACAACTACGCGCTTGTCGCCATACGGCCACTCGCGAAAGGCCAAAACGATTTCGAAGGTGTTGCGGCCGATTACGAGCGCATCGACGCTGGCTATGAACTCGTCGTAGCCGTGGGGTTCACCGCCGCCCGGCGGCAGAAAGTCGAGGGCGCCGTTCGGTCGCGCGATAAAGCCGTCAACGCTAGTCCCGACAAAGACAGATACGGTCATGTTGGACTCCTCACGCGGGCCGCCACAAATCTACGCGATATATTCTAGTTCTTTTAATTTAAACAGACTGTGAGTGCTACAGTCAGGGCGCCGGCGATGATAAGTTCGGGAGAGATTTATGTCGAATACATTTGGCACGGACATTCTGATTCAGGCCAAGGATCCGATAAAGGCTGCTGGCTTCTATGTGAAGGAACTCGGCTTCAAGATTACGGAGAAGGCGCCGAACATGATCAGCCTGCATGGAAAACACATCAATTTGTTTATTGAAAAAGGTCCGGCGCTTGGACCTGTACTCGAAGTTACTGTGAAAAACGTCCGGAAAGCCAAAGCAAACCTGAAGAAGAAGGGCTGCAAAGTAATAAAGGACGAACCTGCGTTTCCAAGGTGCTACATCAAAGACCCCAATGGGCTGATTTATAATCTGACGAAGTGAGGAGTCCGTGCTCGTGCCGCCGCACCTCTGGCTCAAGAGTATTCGGGTTGTCCGGTAAACGCCTCCTTCGTGTGGTCCCACGATTGAAAAGAGCTCTAGCGCTAAGGCAGGCGAGATTAGGCGTGACGAGAGGGGTCAGTCGTAGAAAATCAATGCGCTCGATGACCACGGCAACTCCGTAGAGCGTAATTGGTTGACCGGGCAATTCCCAGGTTCGAAGTGTCTTAGAGCTGGCGCGAACCAGTACGCACGTGGTGCGATCCTTCTCTGGCGGCAGACAAAAAGTCAATGCAAGGTTGGTGCCCACTTCGAAGGAAACCTGCGAGTGGAACAAAATGCCCGTGCGAGAGATGTCACGCAGTTGACCTGTGTGTAACTCTGGCAGCCCGTTGATCATGCAGACGCGCGGCGGTACACGAACGCAAAACGTGCGGCTTTTCTGGGTTCTTCCATGGGCTGTGCCGGGAGATAAACGTGCAAGCTTGTGGCCATCAGTGGGGAGCTGTTTGATTGAAACTAAAGTGGTTGCGACTGGGCTCGACTCGCGGCATCCCTTACTGACGCTGCAAGCTTTGCCTAGCTGTGGTCTGATTTGTAATCGGACGGAATGACAGAACTCATACCGGTGTCCTCATGATAGCAAACCTGGGTCCCGTACCCCGCATTTCAGTGCAGACCATCGCGGAAGCGCGCGCCCGTATCCGCCCTGATTTTCTCGATTCACCACAAATAGAAAATCCGGAACTCTCGAGAGCGGTCGGGACTCCGCTTCTTTGCAAGATCGAAAGCCGGAATCCTGTCGGCTGTTTCAAAGGCCGCGGCACCGACTCCTTTGTCAACGCTCTGCCCGCGAATGTAAGAACGCTGGTCACAGCCTCCGCGGGCAATTTCGGACTGGCTTTGGTTCATTCCGGAAATCAGCGTGGAATTGCGGTAACGGTGTACGCCGCGGAGACGGCGAGTCGAGCGAAGCTCGAACGAATTCGATCTATCGGTGGAACGGTGAAGCTCCTGGGGCGAGACTTTGATGAGGCTAAGGACCACGCCCGCGCTGCTGCCGCGCGCATGAATGTGATGTTTGTCGAGGATGGGCAGGATCCCGCGATTGCCTCAGGAGCGGGCACTATGGCAATGGAGATCACCCGCTGGACGCAACCAATTGCGACGATGCTCGTTCCCTTGGGTAATGGCGCATTGCTCGCGGGCGTTGGATGTTGGTTCCGAACGCACTCTCCGCGGACGCGTCTGATTGGCGTCTGCGCTGAGGGCGCGCCGGCGATGGCTGAATCGTGGCGCACCCATTCCGTGCGCAGCACGTCAAGCGTCGACACTATTGCTGACGGCATCGCGGTGCGCGTGCCGGTTCCAGAGGCGTTAGGGGACCTTGCGCGTGTAGTTGATGATATTGTGCTCGTCAGCGACGACGCGATCAAGCGAGCCATGCAGCTCATCGATCAGCACCTGGACTTGATCGCTGAACCTGCCGCCGCTACAGGTGTGGCCGCCTTGCTCAGTCATTCCGCTCTGGTCCAGGAATTGGTCTGTACCCCCATAACCGGAGGGAACGCAACGCTGGAACAACTGCGAGCATGGACCACACAAATTCAGTGAAACGCCGCAGCCTAAGCGGCCTCGAAACTCTTAGGGCGTGGGTCCTAGCGACTGAACCCGAGCGGGTCCGCATGCCCGAGCGGCGCGACTTGCGCCCGCAGCCGGGTCAATTGCGCGCGTAGCCGATCCACGTCCAGCCCAGCTTGCTGGCAGACCAGCGGAAAATCCTTGGGGTCCTGGAACAGATATTTTTCTGCCTCTCGTTTGTAGCGTAAGGGACCGGAAATCCATTCCTGAATGGTGCTCAAAACTACCGCTTGCCACAATCGCGTTTCTACCGGCTTATCTGGCTCGCTCTTCAGTGTTGCATAGGTCGTTTTCATGGCAGGCCCCCGCTTCCCCAGGTGAAGTAACTGATGCGAGTCGCCGAAGAGCACCGGTCCGGCCAACCATCGAATAAAAAGCGATTGAATTCGCTCCCTGTGCCGTTTCGGTCAAGGTCAAACGCCCGGCAAACACGGGACTTATCTGCAAGGGGGACACTGCCTTCATTACGACTTGCACTCCTACTTGGGACCCGGAGCACGCCGAGGAATTTTTCCCTGGTGGCGGCAAGAATTTCATCCCGTCGTACCCGAGATGCGGCGCCGAGAGGGATTCGCGCCGGACACCGCAGTACAGACCGCAGAGCGCGCCCTGACGATCAGGAACTTGCCGATTTGGACGCCAATGATTACGCTGCCGTCTCATTTTGAGCGAGTCCAGCAACCCGTCAGTTATGATTACTTGCATCCCGATATGGCTAATGCCAGTCTCTGGTGAATCTCAGCGAAGAAGCTAGCGTCCCGGCTTTCTTGCAAGGGCTTCAATTCACGCTGGACGTAACTGTGGTAACGAGGAGTGCAACCGTGAACTCAGGTTCGATTCCCTCACGTGTCGGAAGCGCGCTGAAGTTGCCGATCTTCTATCTCCAGGACTACGCGCTGCTGTCTGTTCATTCGGTGCGGGCCATCTTCACGACGACGCGTTACAAGGCCGATTTAGTCGAGCAGATGGATCAAATTGGAGTGGGATCGGTGCCAATTATTATCGTGGCGCTGGCTTGCGTGGGCGGCGTCATTGTGTTGAACGCCGCGTCGCAATTTGTGCGCTTCGGCGAAACGGTTTTGACCGGCGACGCTCTTTCGCTCTCGCTGCTCCGCGAGCTCGGACCGGTGTTCACCGCGCTTCTTGTCGCGGGCCGCAACTCCACCGGAATGGCTTCCCAAATAGGCTCCATGCTGGTTACCGAGCAGGTGGACGCGATACGAGGGCTCGGAATCGACCCGATCCGCAAGCTAATGACGCCGCGCGTGCTGGCCGCGGTGTTAATTTTGCCGTTGCTCGTCGCGATTGGTGATTGTGCGGGCTTGTTCGGCGGGTTCATCGTCGCAACTGTCACGCTGCACATTGATGCGCAGCAGTTCTGGACACGCGCCATCAAGGCGCTGGTCGTAGGTGACCTGGTGATCGGCTTCTCCAAGCCGGTCGTCTTCGGATTTCTCCTCGCGACGGTGGGATGTTACCAGGGACTACGAGTCGAAGGCGGCACCGCAGGCGTTGGCCGCGCAACGATTATGGCGTTTGTCGTGTCGTCGCTAGCGATCCTCATCGCAGATTTGTTCCTCACGCGATTTTTGCTATACGCGTTCAATATGTGACGCGCCTTGGTTCGGGCCTCACCGATGGTGAGGAGGCTTAGGGCTGGTTCGCCTGGTGATTGGGAAGGTTCGGTGTGAATCGCGGGATGATAAATTCCTGAATAATGTTCACGGCGGCGGTGGTGCCGATGCCGATCAGTGTGTTCTCAAACGTTAATGCCGCGTCGTCTCGATTCTTCGCAGGATAGTAAGCGTTCGAGATTCCGCCGGCCGCCAAATCGCCCAGAATGCCCGAGTAATTGGGCTGCCAGTGTCCATTGTCGCCCTTACAGATCACGGCGTTGGCCATTGCATAGAGAACCCGTGATCGCACGCTGCCGGATCCCTTGTAAAAATAGCGCGGGTCTTGTTTCAACAGCGCAGGCAGGATGGCGCCGCCGATGAACGTGCTGCTAACCTCATTCCCATACGCGGCGCCGAAGCGCCTGCCGTAGCCTGCCGCGCCTTGCCCATATCCGCTGAAATCATTTTGCGCCTGCTGGACTCCGGCAACAGCCGCGGTCAATCCGAACGTAACTGGATCCACCGTGCTCTTCCAGGCCAGCTTGAACTTTTGCTTGGGTGTGAGCGGCGCGGCATCGGGAATGTACGTCACATAAAAATTCGGAATCACCCCGAACACGCGCTGCTTCTCTTCAATCTTGATTTGCTCTTCGGCCAATTCCACGGTGGTCAAAGGGCCCACGCGCACTTCGGTCACTGCGGTCGCGATCGCCAACTGGATCTGCGGCACTACGCAGAACTCGCCCGGATGCAGTATTCCAGACGACACTTGAGTTGAAAACCCCTGCGCCGTAATGGTGAGCTGGAATGTTCCTGGAGCAACAGCGCTGAACGAGAATTGCCCGTCGTTGCCTGAGACAGCCTCTTGACTGGACGATTGATCTTCCTGCGTCAGTTTCACGCGCGCGCCGGCGACGGCTGCACCAGTGGAATCGAGCACCGTTCCCGTGACGTGACCGAGCATTTGCAGCTCGTTTTGCTGCTGTGCTGATGGCGTATTGGTCGGAGCGGCGTCGGGCGAGTTCTGCGAGAAGGCCGGAGAAGGGAAGCCGCAAAACAGAACGCCGAGAACCAGACAGGCTAGACCAACGCGGCTTAGAAACGATCCGCGCAAGCTTCCGTACAGTGGTTGCTCGTACGGCTGCCTTTTCGTAAGGTTCACGTTTACTAGCTTATAGGCGTAGCTCTGTCGTGTAAGCGGCATTAACGTTTGATTGTGCGTAGTTGGTTCAGGTTGTCCAGGCAACGGCACTAGTTTCGGGTTGGTACTATCTGCGTCGTGCATCCGTTCTAATGAAGCAGCCCAAAAACCATCACTCCGCTGCGCGTCCCGACGAATACTTTGCCATTGGCGATCATCGGCGTGATGTATTTGTTGTCGGCAAACGCATCGCGCATGCCAGCCTGGTTGCTGTTGTACAACTCGTTGGCCAAGTCATTCGCGTCATAAGCGTGCAGCACGCCGGCGTCGTCGCCACGCGCTTCCACTGCCCACACGATCGCGTCATCAGTGCCATTCGCCGAAATGCTTGGTGTGGTGCCAGGATATGCGAACAGCGCTGAGGTTTGTGACGCCGGCTTAGGAACCAGCTTGGCGTTCTCGATGGAGAATGCTTTCAGTGAATCGTTCACCGCGCCGAAGTAAACCGTATTCTGGAAATAAGCGGGCATGGACCAGATTCCTCCGGCGAGCTCGTGGTTGATCACTTGATAGATCGCGTTATCCTTTTGCGTGTTGAACTTCCCCATCGAATTGCGATTCACCACGTAGATGCGATGGTCCTTGCCAGCGCCCACGGCAAGCTGCCAGGTGTTGCCCTCTGCATCCTTCAAATCCGGCAGCACGAGCGCGCCGCCCGAGCCGAGGTCTATATCCGCGCGCGATTCAGCGTCGGTGTCGTGCGTGTCGAAATAATCGGCAACGGAGAGTTTGCCGCCGTCCGTCGATAGTTTCAAGAAACCGTTGCCGAAGTCGCAATTGGAAGGGAATCCGGACTCATTCAAGGTTCTGTCGAACGTGCCGTTGCCGTCGAGTAGATAAATGCCGCCCGTTTCATCGGCCGCAGGTCCTGCGCCGGACATCCAAATCGCTCCAGCGTTGCCGTTCGGCGTGATGTTTAGCACATTCGCCTGCTGCAGTGTGGCGGCGTTGTATCCAATAATCCAGCCGGTGTAATCGCCATTGTCGCAATGCGACGCCCAGGTGGTGTACACGACGCCGTCGAGCAACAGCAATGACGCGCGCTCTTTGTATTGTTTCGGATCGAAGCTGGTCCCGCCCTTCAGATTCGGATAGGTCGCTGCAATCGTCGTCGGACTGCCGGAAATCTCTACGCCCGTCGCAATGTCCAGAGCATGCAAGCGTTGAAAATAATTGCCGGCACCGTCCTTGGACATCGCCACCAAATATATTGTGCCGCGTTCTCCGTCGTAGGCGATCGCCGGCGTCGCCGTGATGCCGATTTCCGGACTCACTTGCCCGCAATTGCGGTCATCACTGGGAGCTTCGTTCGAACCCAGCACGGTGACGTGCCACAGCTGCACCAGCGTGTCCGCGTCGAAGGCGTAAACCGAATCGTGCTCCGTCGCTGCGAAAACCACGTTGTGCGCGTGCCCAGCGACTTTCAAGTTCGAGACGTATAACGGCTCCGCATCTACCAATCCGTCGACGGCAAGAAATCCAAGCTTGCCGAAGTCATAGAAATTCACGTTGGCGGGCGTCAGAGTCTTTTCTTCGAGATTCTGGCCCGTGCGCGCTACGTCATTATGATAGGTGAAGACGGTTACCGTACTCGGCGCGGGCGGATTGTCGGCGAGTGCCTGCGTATCCCAGAGCCAGCTAAAAGCGGAGGCATCCAGCATATTGGAGGCACTTGGATTTCGGCCTGCACTCCGGACGTTTCGATGAAAGCTGGTTAACACGATAATTGAAAGACATAGCGCCAATAGAGGTAAGACAAACCCCACCGCTCGTTTTCGCAACGCCAATCTCCCGTATCGAACATGCCTATAAATGGACGCGGCGTTGCCGCCTGCGGTTACCCCGCAGAGCAGCAATTGAGCAAGTGTCACAAAATCAACCCAAACTGCAGGAGAAGGTTTTGTAGCGACCCCCCGTCCGGGCTTTCGGGACGCAGCGGCCCGGTGTGCTTTAGGGTGCAGATTGCGAAGAAGTGCGGGAAAAACGTCCGACGTTAGGGCGCGGAAGCCAGGTGGCGGAAAAAAAATGCTTGTGTCTCCAGAACAAGTTGCCGATGGGCGGCGGGGTCGCTAAACATATGATCGCTATCGAGCCGCAAGAACTTCACGTCGGCGCCGGCTTTCTTCAGGGCATCGTTGAGCGCCTCGGCCTGAGCGAATGGGACCATCTCGTCTCGCGTGCCGTGGATGATCAGAATCGGCGCATTCGATTTCGCGACGTGCGAGATCGGCGAGGCGTCGCGCCACACGTCCGGATGCTTGGTCAAGTCGGCGCCCAGAAAGCTCGTCAGAAACCTCTTGCCATCGTCGTCCTGCTGCATGATGAAGTCAACCGGACCGCTCGCCTCCACCACGGCTTGCACTTTGCTTGAATATTTTGCGACCGCAGGATCGGAATTGTTGCGCGTCTCCACCATTCCGAGCATGAGCGCCAGTTGTGCTCCCGCTGAGTGGCCGTAAGCTCCGATGTGATTGCGGTCCACGTTATATTTGCCGGAGTTCGCGCGGACCCAGCGGACGGCGTGCTGAACATCGTCCAGTTGCGCCGGCCAACGATTCAAGTCGTCGTGGAAGAGGCGGTAATCCACGGGAATCGCAACGAAACCGGCCACTGCAAGAAACTGCGCGAGCTGCCGCATCGTGGATTTATCAAAGCTGGTCCACGCGCCGCCATGGATCAGAATGATGGCGGGGCGGGGAAGCCCGTCGTTATTGGCAGGTTCAAAAATGTCGAGCAGCAACGTCTGGCCGTCGGCGACGCCGTAGACCAAATTTTCGTGCACCGGCCCGGCGCCCGTCGCGACCGGAGGCGCGTCGGACATCGCGGGCGGGATCGGGCGAGCACCCTGCTGTGCGCAAAGCGGTTGAGCGGCGGCAGCGATGAAGACGGCGCAAACGAGCAGCAGATTTCGCATCGCGAAGATTATAGCCTGTTGCCGGGCGGGTCGGCCGCGCGATACTGCCTCTCGGCCGATGAATTCGTAAAAGCGTCACAATGGAAATGGAGTGCGCACCGCATGATTGGCCTCCGCGCGTATCGCAACCAGGCGGTTGCATTTAATCCCGGCTCCTGCTATCTTGCAACCAGGAGGTTGCATATGAACGATACGAAGGGCACGAGCACGACGACGGACCGGATCGAGAAGAAAGTATTGCTGCGAGCGCCCCGGTCGAAGGTTTGGCGGGCGATCAGCGATTCCGCGGAGTTTGGAACCTGGTTTGGGATGAAGGTCGATGGACCTTTTGTGCCGGGAAAGAAGATGCGGGGAGTGATCGTGCCTACTAAGGTGGATGCAGAAGTAGCGAAAATGCAGAAACCATACGAAGGCAAGGAGTTCGAGTTACAGATCGAAAAGATCGAGCCGGAGCGGTTGTTCAGCTTTCGTTGGC
>Ga0208603_1000136_pt1 | contig 11907 bp, 8 predicted proteins | sample MicForSoSWNC24_M_FD_188001 | JGI IMG/M metagenome (GOLD analysis project Ga0208603, IMG submission 188001) | Forest soil microbial communities from Harvard Forest Long Term Ecological Research site in Petersham, Massachusetts, USA - MetaG HF008... | ecosystem: Environmental > Terrestrial > Soil >... | reverse complement strand
CAATTCGGATTGACATCGGCGCGCGCAAAGAGATACATTCCGCGAACTGTTTCCTTCCGTTGAGCGCGATGCTTCGGCGGGAACAGCTCCGTCACACGCACAAATAAAATCTCGTAAACAGACGAGCAAGGGAGTGCGGTCTTGATGCCCCGCCTTTTTTTTACGACAGCACTTGTGCTGTTTACAGCTGTCCCTTCGCTTGCACAGAGCGCGGCGGCGGATGCGCCGAGCGTTCTAACCCTGGAAAGCGCGATTGCCGAGGCGCAGCAGAATAACCGCGAGATAAAAATTTCGAATCAGAATGTGCTGTATGCGAACGACGAGATTCTGGCCGCGCGCACCGAGCGTTATCCGCATTTCAACGTGCAGATTTCGGGATCGTATTTGCTGACGGCCGTGCACGTCCACATTCCCGAGGGAGTGTTCGGCAAGATAGGGACGACGCCGGTGCCGGCCGCGAACTCAGTAATCACAACCAATCCGAGTGCTTCGGCTTTGACTTTCATTCAGATGGTGCAGCCGCTTTCGAAATTGTACGACGTGCATTTGAATGTCGCGTTGCTGAAGGTGGGAAAGCAGTTGAGCCAGGAGGAATTGCGACAGGAACGGCAGGAAATCACAAACTCGGTGAAGTCGGCATACTATTCGCTGTTGCAATCGCAGAGCGCGCTGGGAGCGGCGCGCGAAAATGTGCAGGCGCTGCGCGAAGTGGATCGTACGACCGAACAGTACGTGCAGCAAAAGGCGGCGTTGCCTTATCAGAGCACGGGCGTGAAAGTTCAACTGGCGCAAGCGGAGTTGCAGGTAACGACTCTGGAAGACACCATCGAGACGCAAAAAGAAAATCTGAACAACTTGATGGGACGCGACATCCGCGAAGATTTTCGGTTGAGTGGAGTGCCGGACGCGATTCCGGAGGAGCAAGATTTGGAACTGGCGCGGCAGACAGCGCTCGCGAGCCGTACGGAAATTCGCCAGGCGCAATTCAAGGTGGAGCAGGCCGTCTTTTCACGGCGGCTGGAGAAAGCGCAGTACATTCCCGAGATCGGAGTGCACTATTTGTTTTTTTCGCCGTTCACCGTCAGCGGACTTCCTTCGAACATAAACTCGCTCGGAATTTCGCTGAAGTGGGACGTATTCGATTGGGGCCAAAAGCGCCATTTGATGGACGAAAAGCAACGGAACATCGAGCAGAGCCATTTGAGTCTGACGGAGACGCAAAGCCAAGTGGTGATCGACGTGGACAATCGCTTCCGAAAACTGCGCGAGGCGCGCGCGAGCCTGAAGGTGGCGCAGCTGGGAGAAGACGCGGAGAAACAAAAGCTGCAGGTGGTGCTGGAGCAGTTCAAGCAGAAGGCCACGCTGCTGAGCAATCTGCAGACGGAGCAGGCCAACATGGCGCAGGCGACCGCACAGTACCAGCAGGCGCTTTCAACATTCTGGACCGCGCGGGCGGATTTCGAAAAATCGTTGGGCGAGGATTAGATGAACAACCGACAGCGAGGCCAAAGGCGAAGACATCGCGCCTACTTCGCGACACTTGTCCCTCTGGTGGCGGCGGGTCTGATCGGCTGCGAGTCACAGAGGAAGGCAGTGGAGGCGCCGCCGATTCCAGTGACAGTTGCCGAGGTACAGGAATATTCCGGTGCGGAGGGTGTGAATTATTCGGCGAGCGTCGTGCCTTACACACAGCTTTCGGTGACGTTCAAGTCGGCGGGCTATGTGACGAGCATTTTGCAGCGCAAGGGCGTGGATGGACGCGTGCGGAATCTGCAGCAGGGAGATTGGGTAAAGAAGGACACAGTGCTGGCGACGGTGCGGCAGTCGGATTACGAGCACGCGGTGAATCAATATAAAGGACAGCTGGAGCAAGCGCAGGCTGGCGCGGAAAAGTCGAAGCAGGATTTCACGCGCGCGCAGGCGCTCTACAATGCGAACGCGCTGACGCAGACAGATTACGATTCCGCCAAAGCGCAATTCGATTCGACGCAAGGCGCCGTGGCCACGTCGCAAGCCGCAGTGGCGCAGGCTCAGCAGGCCCTTAGCGATTGCGAATTGCGCGCGCCGATGGATGGTCAGATTTTGAATCGCAATATCGAGCTTGGCGCGCTGGTCGCGAGTGGAACGACCGGCTTCACCATGGGCGATATGCGGACGGTGAAGGCCGTGTTCGGCGTGCCGGATACAGTGCTTGCAGCTGTTGCGCTCGGCAAGAAACAGGCCATTCAAACGGAAACGTATAACCAACAATTTATGGGGCTGATTACCGCGATTTCGCCGCAAGCGGATCAGAAAAGCCGCACGTTTCAGGTGGAAGTAAGCGTTCCCAATCCGAAAGACCTTTTGAAATCGGGAATGGTTGCAACACTGATTCTGGGGCAATCGAAACTTGGGGTCCCGCTGTTGGTGGTGCCATTGAACGCCATCGTTTCGACCGTGGATGGATCAAAAGCGTTCAGTGTTTTCCTGGTTCAGCGAGACGGAGACAAAGACGTTGCCCGGCGGAGGATCGTGCAAACTGGTTCAGCCTTCGGAAACACGGTTGCGATTCTCAAAGGGCTCAATCCCGGCGATCGCGTGTTATTGAACGGCGCAACGCTGGTGAGCGACGGCCAAGTGGTTCATATCATTCCCTAGTTTTTAAGGATCCAACAGATACCCCGATGGCACACCGTACCGACGCCGACCTGATTCAGAACGAGCACAACACAGCTCGCTTCTTCGTCGAAAACCGCCAGATTTCCTGGATTTTGCTGATCGCGACATTCGCCGCAGGGATTTACGGTTACACGCAAATGCCGAAGCGCAAGGATCCGGACATTCCCGTGCGCGTGGCGTCGGTGGTAACCCAATGGCCAGGAGCGACTTCCGAACAAGTGGAACAACTGGTGACGCGTCCGATTGAGTCAACGATCGCCGAAAATGCCAACATTCGCGCGCCGATGGGTGCCGATTTCGGCATCAAGTCGCTCTCGCTGCCGAACCTTTCGATCATCCAAGTGCAACTCTCCGAATCGGTAAAGGACACCAAGAAAGAATTCAGCGACATGAACTTGAAGCTGAATTCATTGAGCCTGCCCCAAGGCGCAGGACCGATCAAGTTCAATAGCGACTTTGGAGATACGGCTGCGTTGATGCTGACCGTCGCGAGCCCCCTGGAGGATTCCGCGGCGATCGCGGTGCGCGCGTATGCGATTGAAGTGAAGCTGAAAAAGTTTCGCGCACAACGGCGCGACGAGGGGCGCGGCGCTCCGATCTCGATCGTCTATTGCTTTCCTGAAGCGGTTCCGCAAGAAGCGGTGGAGCGCGGTTTGCGCTTATTCGCTCAGACGGCCGAGGCAGACGGTGTGCTGAACCGCACGCAAATGGTCCCGGGGCCTGGTTTTGTGGCCGTGGATGCGTACACGGAGAAGAGCGACGCGGAGATTTATGCTTACGGCCAATCGTACGTGCAAACGAGGACTCACGAATCGGAAATCCATCCGGACACCTGGCCACCGATCGCGGTTCGCGATCCCAGCCAGGTGGGGGCTCTGGTAGCAGCCGCGCCGGGAAACAAATACACGTATCACGAGCTTGACGATTTTACGGACCTGCTGGCGCGCGCACTTTTGGGGGCGCCGGAAGTTTCACGCGTCGACCGCTCGGGCGTCCTGCCCGAACAAATTTTTCTGGATTACTCCCAGGAGCGGCTGGCGTCTTACGGATTGCAGCCTTCCAATCTGAAAGGTATTTTGAACGCGCGCAACATCACGCTCCCGGGCGGCGCGTTGGAAGCGGGGTCCAAGAACATCATTCTGGATCCCTCTGGCGAGTTCGCAACTCCGTCGGACATCGGAAACGTAATCGTAGGCACCTCATCGTTCGGCGCGCCGGTGTATCTGCGAGACCTCGTGGATATCCGCAGCGGATATCAAAGCCCCCCGCGCTACCTCAACTACTACACGTGGCGCGACACGCACGGAAAATGGGAGCGCACTCGGGCGGTTACTCTGGCTGTGCAAATGCGCGAGGGCGAGCAAATTGGGGCTTTTGCGCAGCACGTTCAGGAAAAGCTGAAGGAGACCAACCGGCTGCTGCCTTCCGACCTGATCGTCGCTTCGACTTCGGACCAGCCGCGACAGGTGAAAGAGAACGTCGACCTCTTCATGGACGCGCTGTACGAAGCGATCGCGCTGGTGGTGATCGTTTCACTGATTGGTTTTTGGGAATGGCGCTCGGCAGTGCTGATGGCCATTTCGATTCCGATCACGCTGGCGATGACGTTCGGATTCGCGCACTTGCTGGGCATCGATTTGCAGCAAGTGTCCATTGCCACACTGATCATCGCATTAGGACTGCTGGTGGATGATCCGGTGGTGGCGGGAGACTCGATCAAACGCTCGCTGGCCGACTATCATCCTCCGGTCATCGCGGCCTGGCTGGGGCCGACGAAACTGGCCCACGCGATTCTCTTCGCGACCATCACAAACATCGTCGCCTACCTTCCATTTCTGCTGCTGAGCGGAACCACGGGCGAATTTCTGCACAGCTTGCCGATCGTGATGACCTGCGCGCTGGTGGCCTCGCGCCTGGTTTCGATGACGTTCATTCCGTTTCTTGGCTACTACCTTTTGCGGCCGACTGCCAAGAAGGAAAGCACGATGGAGGAGCGGCGCTCGCGTGGGTTCAGCGGCTTCTACTATCGGGTAGGCAAGTTCGTGATTGACCACCGCTGGAAGGCTTTTGGCGTGTCGTTGATTTTCCTGGCGCTGGGCGGATTCTTCGGGCATCGCCTGAAAACGCAATTTTTCCCGGAGGATGTGCAATACCTTTCATTCCTTGATATATGGATGCCGAATGACGTTCCGCTCTTTGCCACCAACCAGACGGTGATGCAGGTGGAAAACGTGGTGCGAGCCACGGCCGAGAAATACGGCAGCGAACATCCGGATAAAGACGGCAAGCCGCGGCAGGTGCTGAAATCCCTGACCGCGTTCGAAGGCGGAGGCGGTCCCCGTTTTTGGTTTTCCGTTTCGCCGCAACTTCAGCAACTCAACTATGCGCAACTGATCATCGAGCTGGACAACAAGGAGGACACTCCGAAGCTAGTCGGGCCGTTTCAGGACGCCATTTCAAATAATGTGCCCGGGGCGCGCGTGGACGTCCGGCAATTGCAGACGAACCCTGTGGACTATCCGGTGGAATTGCGCGTCACGGGCCTGGCGGACATCAGCGCGCTGGATGAGCCGAAGGACATCGCCACGCTGCGCTCCATCGCCGGAAAAGCTGCGGCGATTCTGCGAGCTGTTCCGGAATCGGCGCGCGTGCGCGATGACTGGGGACAGGATGGGTTCGAGGTCACTTTGAAGGTGGACCCGGACCGCGCGAATATGGCCGGGGTTACGAATCAGGATGTAGCGCAATCGTCGAGCGCGGCGCTGAGCGGCGCGTCAATGACCACGCTGCGCCGCGGCGATCAACAAATTCCGGTGGTCTCGCGCTTGCGGATGGAAGAGCGCGCCACCCTCTCCGACATTCAGAATCTGTATGTGTATTCTTCGCAATCGAACAACAAGGTGCCGCTGCTGGAAGTGTCCAAGATTGAAAACGAGTTGCAAACTTTGCGCATCCGGCGCCTGGAGCATTTTCGGACGATCTCGGTGCAGAGTTTCACATTGTCGGGAGTTCTATCGTCGGAAGTATTTTCCGCCGCCGCGCCGAAGATTGCGGAACTGCAGAAATCGCTGCCGCCAGGCTATAGTCTCGCGATCAGCGGAGAGCAGGCCAAACAGCAGCAAGGCTTCACAAATCTGGCCGCCGTGATGGCGGTTTCGATCGGCATGATTTTTCTGGCGCTGGCGTTTCAATTCCGCCATTCGATCAAGCCCCTGCTGGTGCTGGCCGCCGCGCCCTATGGCGTGTCGGGCGCTTTGCTGGCTCTGTGGGTGATGGGCTCTCCTTTCGGATTCATGGCGTTTCTGGGAATCGCGAGTTTGATCGGCGTAATCGTCAGCCACGTGATCGTGCTTTTCGATTTCATCGAGGAGATGCATGAAAAGGGCGAGCCGTTGGAACAGGCGCTGCTGGATGCGGGCATCGTGCGGCTGCGGCCGGTGATGATCACGGTGGGCGCGACGATTCTGGCGCTGTTCCCACTGGCCATTCACGGCGGACCTTTGTGGCAGCCGCTGTGCTACGCGCAAATCGGCGGCCTGGGCGTGGCTACGTTCATCACGCTGCTGCTGGTGCCCGTGCTTTATTCCATTGTTGTACTGGACTTGAAAATCGTGAAGTGGGGCGCGGTGGAAAGGGACGAACCTGGGGATCTTCCGCTGCAGCCGAAAGGTGAACTCTCATGATGGGCTGTCATTCGCTTAAAGGTTTTTTTGCGACGCGATCTTGCAGTTGCGTGTTGGTGCTGCTGATGGCTGCGTCACTTTTTCCGGCTGGCACATGGGCGCAGGCCGCGGCAGGCGCTGAAGCGAATTCGGATGCGATGCGGCAATTGAGCGCGTCGTTTGAAAATTTGGCGAAGCGTGTTTCGCCAGCGGTGGTGGAAATTCTGGTGACCGGCTACGGTTCGCCGAGTGATGAGGACAGCAGCGCGTCGAGCGCCCTTGAACGTGCGCGCAGCCTCGGTGCCGGGGTGATCGTGGATCCGGAGGGCTACATCATCACCAACTATCACGTGGTGAAGGGATCGGACCGCGTGCGCGTGGCTTTGACTCCAGTCGTCAATCAGGAATCCCAGCCTTTCGCGCTGCTGAAATCGCGTGGGAAAATTTTGCCGGCGCGAGTTGTGGGGTTCAGCAAGGAGATCGATCTCGCGGTGCTGAAGGTGGAAGCGAGCGGGTTGCCGACTCTGCCTATCGGGCGCTACGCGCGCGTGCAGAAGGGACAGATCGTGCTCGCGTTCGGGAGCCCAGAGGGCCTGGAGAATTCCGTCACATTTGGTTTGGTGAGTTCGGTTTTGCGGCAGCCCGATCCGGATGATCCGATGGTGTACATCCAAACCGATGCGGCGATCAATCCGGGGAATAGCGGTGGGCCGCTGATGGATGTGGAAGGAAACATGATCGGGATTGACACATTTATTTACACGAAGTCCGGTGGAAATGAAGGGATTGGCTTCGCGATTCCCAGCGGAATCGTGCGTTACGCCTACGAACAGATTCGGCAGTATGGGCGCGTGCCGCGGCGGACGATCGGAGCCGGGCTGCAGTCACTGACTCCGGATTTGGCTCAAGCACTGGGAATTGCGAGTGAGGCAGGAGTGATCGTTTCCGATGTGTACGCGGACAGCACGGCGGAGCGAGCGGGATTGAAGATTCGCGACGTGATCGTTTCGGTGGACGGGATACCGGTGGACAACGTGGCGTTTTTTGCGTTGAGCCTTTACATGCGTAATGCGGCCGGGCCGACAAAATTGGAGATTTTGCGCGGCGATCAGAAGCTTGAATTGAATGTCCCGGTGTACGAGCCGAAAAATGAGCCGGCGCGGCTTTCGGAATTGTCTGATCCGCGCAAGGATCTTATTCCGCGATTGGGGATTGTGGGATTGACGATCACGCCGGATGTGGAAGGGATGGTGGATTTGCGGATTCCTTCGGGCGTGATAGTCACTTCGATTGTGAACGACAAACTTGCCGTGGATTCCGGCTTGTTCGAGGGCGATGTGATCCATTCGATGAATCGCGCACAAATCACCAGCGTGGAGAATCTGCGCACAGAATTCGGCAAATTGAGACCTGGAGAGCCCGCGGCGATGCAGGTGGAACGCAACGGAAAACTGATTTATGTGACATTTGAGATGGAATGAGTCGCAAAGCTGACTTCGGTCGCGACCCCCAGTCCATAGTTTTGCAAACTGCTGGAGTGGGCCCTTTATTAAGCAGTGGCGACGCTTCTCCAGGTCTATCGCTCTCGTTCATGAAGACCTGCCAGGCAGGGCGCCGGCGAGCTCCGCCACGGTGACGACGGCTGCCCGCTGCGGGATGACGAAGTCGAGCAGCATCGCATGCGCCTCTGGGTCTGGGTCGGCGCAGCAATCCCGGACGACGACCAACCGATAATCCAGATCGACGGCTTGGCAAACGGTTGACAGCACGACGCCGCGGGTGTGGACACCAGCGAGCACCAGCGTGTCGATGCCGCCGGCGCGCAGCAGCGTCCTTCCTCCCAAAAGTTCGCCATACCCTTGAGTACACTCAAAAGTGATCCGCTTGCGTAATGGCGTCGTGGATTGCATCGGGCTCGCTCTTCGGACTGGGGCAGGAATCAAGGCTTCGGGAGATACCCAACTTCTTCATCCGGAAGTACAAAGTCGAGCGGTTCAATCCCAAGCGGGCTGCGGCACCGCTGGGTCCGGAGAGAACCCATCTGGTCTCCCTTAGTGTTTTTAGGATATGGTCGCGGTCGAGCTCTTCCAGAGTTTGATGGCGGTCTGTGTTTTGACCGGGCGTGAGCCGAGATTTCAAATCCCAGGGCGAAAGCCGCAGCACAGGACCGGGGCTCAAAATCACTGCGCGTTCGATAATGTTTTCCAATTCCCGGATGTTGCCAGGCCAGCGATACCGAATCAGAGCCTCCACTGTTTCCGACGGAATCGTGTCAATCGTCTTGCGCATTCGTCGTGTGGCTTGTTGTACAAAATGTTGCACCAATGGCGGAATATCCTCCGGACGTTCCCGCAAGGGAGGAACATGGATGGGAAAAACATTCAATCGATAGTAAAGGTCATTGCGAAATAGTTTCTCCAGGATCATTCCTTCCAGGTCACGATGAGTCGCGGCCACAAAGCGCACGTCGACGTTCTGCGTCCGAGTGCTTCCCAGGCGCTCGAATTCCCGTTCCTGCAACACACGAAGAAGCTTCGGCTGAAGCTCGAGGGGGATGTCGCCGATCTCATCCAGGAACAGCGAGCCTTGATGTGCTAGCTCGACCCGGCCGATCTTCTGTGCGATCGCGCCGGTGAACGATCCCCGCTCATGCCCAAACAGTTCGCTTTCGAGCAGCCCGGTAGGGATGGCAGCGCAGTTGATCTTGACAAATGGCTGATCGCTGCGAGGACTGTGACTGTGAATGGCGCGCGCGATGAGCTCTTTGCCGGTGCCGGTCTCGCCTAGCAAGAGCACAGTTGAATCTCCCCAGGCGACGGTTTGGACCATCTGCAGCACGCGGCGGAGACCCGAACTTCTTCCAATGATGCCTTCGAAATCGGTCTCCGAGTTCGTTGGTTCGTCGATTCGGTCGAGATCAAGCGTGATTTCCGGATCGGTGTTAGGCCTTAGCTCCTCGTCTTGCAGAGGATAGGTGAGACTATTCAAGCTCATTGCCTTGCTCCCTTTTTTTCAGTTTGTCTGAGCGAGCGTTCTGTTTCTTCCGCCTTGGCCCCCCACGCTCTCGCCCAATCCATTCACGGACGTAAGGCGGACAATTCGCGAGCTTGGTGCCGTCCGCCTCACAATCAGCTAGATACGTGATCGCATCGCGGTCTACGAGTGTTACGTCTTTCAAATCCAAGGCGATGTGGCTGTCGGCCCCTTCCAGCTCAAGGAGCTTACGCAGTTCGTCAATATCCTCCGCCTCGATTCGACCGCTTAGAGTGAAAATAACGCCCCCATTCGTTTTTCTCTGGATCTTCAGCATTCCGCGCCCCTTCCAAGGTGCTGCTCTCGTGATTAGCAGTTGGTGGCCCCATGCTAAGGAGATGACCATTCAGAACTTAACTGAGCCGTGGCTGGCGAAGTTTCGCCAATTGGCGAGATACAGCGCAACATTTATGTATGTGGAAACTCCCTTGGCGTCTGGGAGTCTTGCACTGGCTCGGTCTGCTGCGGACAGCAGGCTTGAATGTAGGTCCGCTTCGCTCTCCCAAATGCGGCTTAATGTCCCTGTCTTCAGCAATTTCCTTCTTCATTTCGTCGCCGGCCTGGCAAGTTCTGCCGTCCGTTCCACAACCCGTTGATCGAGTTGACTGGCAAGGCGCTTGCTTTTGCGCGCTACTCGCTGGCATCTCGGGGCATATTCTCAAGGCCTGGCTTTGGGAAGTCCTTCAGAGAACTCTGAAAAAAGATGAAAAACTCTGAGTCTCTCTATAAGCTGATTTCTATGAGCAACTTGTACCGCTTCGGGCAGTTTGTGCTAGATCCAGGCAGGCGCACCCTGTCTCGCGCGGATTCACCCGTTTCTCTTACCCCTAAGGCTTTCGACGTCCTGCTCGTTCTAGCTCAAAACCCCAACCGCTTGGTCACCAAGGAGGAATTGCTGCAAGCCGTGTGGGGCGACACGTTCGTAGAGGAAGGGAACCTGACGCAATACATCTCCCATCTACGCAAGGCACTAGGGGACCATGGGGCAGACACCCGCTTGATTGTCACCATTGCCCGAAAGGGATACCAGTTCACCCCGGGTGTCACTGTCGCCGAGGCGGCAGATAGTGCAAACCATCCCACGCTTCAAGCTGCTGCGACCGAAACTTCAAAAACCGATGCGCGACCCGTCGGGTTTCCAACCAAAGCGACGGTTACCAAATCACCGCCACCTCGTCTCCGCTTGCGCAAATGGATCGCGGCGGCCGCGCTGTTGGCCGTTATCGCCGCGACCTTCTGGTCCTACTGGAGGTACCGCCACCGGGTGACGCTCTCCGCTACGGACACCATTGTTCTCGCCGATACCAAAAACGAGACGAGCGATCCGGTGTTCGACGACACGTTGGATCTAGCTTTGCGATACGAAATGGAGCAGACACATTATCTGAACATTCTAGGCAGGGATAAAGTGCTCGGAACTCTGGCGCAACTCAATCTGCCGCCGACTACAAAATTGGCGCCTGACGTGGCACGCCAGATTTGTAGCAAGACCAGCAGCAGGATGGCGATCTCTCAGTCGATCGGCGATATCGGCAATGGCTACCAGTTGCAGATGCGGGCGCTCGACTGTGCGTCGGGAGCAACCTTGGCTAAAGAGCAGGCGGACATCGGCAAGCGAGATGAAGTCGTCCACGAATTGGGAGTCACCGCCGCTCGCCTTCGCGCGAAGCTGGGAGAGCCGGCTGATTCGCTGGCACGCTTCAATCAGCCGCTGGAAACGGCGCTCAGCCCTTCACTGGAGGCTTTGCAAGCCGCCAGTCAAGGGAACAAACTTTCCATCGCCGGTGATGTTGACGGAGCGCTCAAACCCTATCAGCGAGCTGTCGAACTGGATCCAAATCTTGCCGTTACGCATGAGCGCATGGGCGCGCGGCCTACCTTTTCCTTGGCAAAACTGATTTATCGGAGGCTTCCTACGCGCGTGCATACCAACTCCGCGACCGATTGCGGGAAAAAGACCGGTTGGCCTTCGAAATCACCTATTACAGTAATGTGATCGGCGACTGGGAGAAGGAATATTCTTCCGTGCTTCGTCTCCTGGAGATTTTTCCTCGGGATCCGTTCGCCCATGCCAACCTCAGGGAAGCATTTGTACATCTGGGCCGGCCCGACCGGGCCGCTGACGAAGCGGCTGAGGTTGCACGGTTGCGGCCGAGTTCCTATTACTTCGGTAGCGCGGTACAGTCCATCCGGTACGCAAGCAGATTCAATGAGGCAAAATCGTGGCTCGCCAAAGCGGACGCCCTTAAATTCGACACGCTGCTCCTCCGGCGGGAAAGACTCATCGTGGCATTCGCCACAGGCGACCGGGACACAGTCGACAAGATCCTTAAAAAGGAAGAGCAAGGCAGCGCTCGAGAAGATTTCCTGCAGGAACATTCCTTGATCGAGATTCAGCAGGGTCGCTTTCACTCCGCCGAACGTCTCCGCCTGCAAGTCTTAGGACCAAACTCGAAGGCTGGAAATGCTGACTGGTGGACGATCGTCTCGGCTCTGGAAGACGCCGAAGTTGGAAGGGACGTGCAAGCTACGCGGTATGAAAATAAGTTCGCCG
>Ga0208603_1000135_pt1 | contig 11918 bp, 6 predicted proteins | sample MicForSoSWNC24_M_FD_188001 | JGI IMG/M metagenome (GOLD analysis project Ga0208603, IMG submission 188001) | Forest soil microbial communities from Harvard Forest Long Term Ecological Research site in Petersham, Massachusetts, USA - MetaG HF008... | ecosystem: Environmental > Terrestrial > Soil >... | reverse complement strand
GATCACCTCCTTTCTAAAAGAAAAGGGAGCACGATTCGCCTTATGGCGAGTACGGCTCTTCACCGGTTCCTCACGGGACCGGGCTTGGCTCTCAAAGCCTGACGGGTTCTGGTAAGTCTCATCCGATAAAGTCAAAAGAGTTTGCTGCAGACAAACGCAAGCTCCGGCGCGATGCAAATCGCGCCGGAGCTTTTTGTTTTCTACGGCTTGTTGTCTCGGTAATTCCGAATTAGCCGTCCGTCACGTTTTGAATGTAATGTCCCGCCTGCACGAATACATCCGAGCCCATCACTTGTTTAGAGGAATGTGAAGTGAGCCGACCTTGCCGCTCCCGCCATCGCGCACGATCAGTTGCAACGTGGTGGCGTTTGGCAGGATTGCCAAGTCCCGCGGGAGGAACATGCCCTGTTTCAATAATTGGTCGTAAGTGCCGGAGTCTAGCGCGAAAGGAAGGCGCAACTGGGATGTCTGAATAATGCGATTCCGATCATCCAACTGGATAAAGGCCGCCTCCACCGTGTCACTCCACAGCCCGTTTACTTGCATGAATTGGAACTGAGCCGTGTCGAGAGAAACCGATAGGCTCAACGCTTTGGCACCGGATACATCGAGTGTACTGAGTTGAACACGAATCCGAATTCCGGTTGCCTCGACTGGACTTCTCGCGGTCTCGGAAATCATTTCTCGCCATGTTTGTGCGGCGACGTTCGGCTCCGCGAGCGCAAAATAACCCTCGCGCGATTCCACGCGCACATTCGAACGCTTCACTTTCACCCGAAGCTTATGGAAACTGCCGTCCCAGTTCACACCATCCGGATAGAACCCGAGTTGATAGGTAACGCGCGAATCGTCAATAGCCTGCCGAATCGAGGTCTTAATGGCATTCGTGTTGTAAAAGGCGAGTCCGCCGGTCCGCCGGGCCAGAGTTTGCATCGCACCGAAATTTGCCATGTCTTGCTCGGTATTCGAGGACGCAGTTGCGCCGATCAGGCCACCATCCACTAATCCGCGCGCGTCCACCGGATAAACCGCTACGTTGGCATTGTTCAGAGCCCTCATCGCAAGTTCAACATCTGTGGCGAAGGGAATTTTTTGGCCGTCGGTCGTGCGCTGCAGATTATTGGTATCAATGCTAAATGGGAAATTGCCGGAGACCCATACGAGATTTTTTCTGCCGGGCAGCGAGCCGACGTGATCCGCAATCATGCGCAGCGCCTCGGCTGTGGGATGCCGATGATCTTGGGCGAACGGCTGGCTATCGTCGATGCCCTCAGCCTCGGCCAACGCCTCCAAGTCCTTGTGCAGTACCCCGATTGACTGAGACTTCGCGGTGTCCATGTCCACCGCACGCTCTCCCAGATATTTCTTCAGTGACTCAGCCAGACTCGACGCGTCGCTGGTGAATTCGTGCAGAACTCGCAAGTGAGTGCCCAGCGTGTATAACGCGACGCGATCTTCCGCTCGGATTGTGCTGAGAAGCTTCGCAATCTGGCTGCGCGCGTAGGCTTGATCAAGGAAGCCGGTGTTAAACGAATCGAGCAGAATGATGGTGACGTTTGACGGCACGCCAGCCGCTTGGATCTCATTGGAATACGCGCCGGGTGAAAGCGTCTGCCGAGCGCCCGACAACAATTGGTTCGATTCCTCCGAGAAGAGCTGAATCATCCGCGGCGATTTGTTGTCCAGTACGACGAAGTCATCTTTGGTGAGTCCCGAGACTGGATTGCCGTGCTGGTCGAGAACGATCACGTCAAGCGGGACGAGCCGAGTCGTCACGCGCAACGGCTCTGCAGGGTTCGTCTCCTGCGCGGGACAAAGCTGCGCGGCACCAATCGCACCGCCGATCAGAGCAGCGACAAACGCGATCGCGCGGGGATTGATCGAGCCTCCAAATCTTTTTGCCGCAACCTGCGGATACTTCACTTCGCGCAGCCATTTTGTGAACAGGAACCACCAAATCAGGAACAGCGCGACGTTGGGCCAGCCAGCCTCCACGCCAAACGGCATTCCCGTAAGCCACGCAGGACCATGAAAGCTCCCTTGCAGCAGATGCCCTTTGCCCATAAGTCCGCTGTCTGGGACGCCGTAGAAGTAAGTTTCTCCCCAATCCCAGGCGGCGTGCAGTCCGATTGGCATCCATAGGTCGCCAGTGCGCCGTAAGAGAAGACATGCGATCAGCCCGAACCCGCCAACTGTGCACAGACTGAGAACGGTCCAGCCTGGATTGAAGGTGTGCGCGGCTGCCATCAGCGCCGAAGTTATCAGCGCCGCGGCCCAGAAGCCGACGCCGCTGGTGAGAGTGAACTGCAAGTATCCGCGATATAAAAATTCTTCGACCGTCACCCCCAGGAATAACGCCACAGCCCACAGAAGGGCATCTTTGAGGATGTCCACTCCGTGAAGCTGCAAGGTTCCGAAGGAGTAAGCGCGCGCGAGCCACAAGAGTGTCAGAAGCAAGGTCAGCGAAACGAAGCCGATCACAAATGCTTGCCAGAACTGATTGCAAAATGCCCGCCGCCACGGCAAGCCGTAATCGGCGACACTGCGTCCCTCGATTTTTGCCATGATCCAGGCCGCCAGCAAGAGGACACAGAAAGCTACAAAAAAAGTAGCGATCCCTACCGCGGGACTTGCTTGGTCCGGCTGGCGACCATGTAACACGGCGTCCGCGATCTTGCTTGCCGCGTAACCGAGGGCGAAGACCAGCGCGGCGTAGATTAATAACCGCCATCCAGCGCGTAGGCCGTTAGGTCCTTTCACGACGTTGTATCGAATTGCGTGGTCGCTCTGGCGTCGCACGAAATCAGCTGATTCCGGGCTTCCGGCGCGCAGGCTACTCTCTTCACTCATAGGCACTCAAGCTAGCACTGCCTTATGGCATGGACTATGATTGGTTGCGCCAAACTCGTTTCAGTCGATCGGTCTTGAAGTGCTTCTAGAAAGAGTCATGGGGTGGGCCCATTTTGAACGCTCCCACGGTTTTTGCTCGTTCGATACGCAAAATTGCTCAGGCCGTTGAGCCCTACGGTAACACGCGCCATCTGCTAAAAGCTGTGAGCCTTGACAGCGAGGCGCTCCACGATCCGGTCCTCAGGATTCCCTACGCAGACATGATGATACTTTCCGAGCTCGCTGCGCGAATGATCAAGGACAGTGCCTTTGGTCTGCACGTAGGCGAGCGAGTGGAGCAGCACTCGTATGGGGTCGTTGGATACTCGGTGATTACGAGTTCGACCCTAGGGGAGGCGCTCCGCAGCTTAGAACGCTATTTGCCGATCTGGACCAATGTGGGCGCCTTCCAATTGGATGTGGAGGACTCTGTTGCGCATTTTCAGTGGAAATTTTCGAATGGGTCTCTGCCAGAGCCTCGGCATGATGTTGAGATGACCATGGCGACAGTGGTGCGATTTAACCGTTTCTCGAGTGGCGCTGAATGGAAACCACGCGAAGTGTGGTTCAAACACCCAAAGCCCGAAGACGTATCGGAGCATGCTCGCATTTTTCGCGCGCCAGTACGCTTCAGAATGCCGACCGATGCGTTGCTGCTAGATAGCGGGCTACTAAGCGTCCCGCTACGACGCGCCAATCCCATCGCACATCGAGTAATAACGGAAGCAGCTGAAAAAGTTTTGGCGGAGGGTCCGGCACTGCCAGCTTTGCGCAGAGCGTGCTCAGCTTTATTCGGCAGAGGTTGAGCAGCGGAGAATTTGGTCTGGAGGATGCTTCGCGGCATCTGGGTCTGAGCCGGCGCACCTTGCAAAGAAAACTGCGGGAGGAATCATCCTCGCATCGGCACTTGGTTGAACAAGCTCGCCGCGATCTTTCGCGTTACTTACTTCTGGGCACCCACGCGACAGCCACCGAAGCCTCCTACGCCCTCGGGTTTTCCGAGCCCAGCGCTTTCCATCACGCATTTCAAAAGTGGTACGGAACGCCGCCACAAAACTATCGCCGCGCCTGCGTTCAATAGCTCAAACCGCGAACGACCTTATTCCTATTTGTACAGAATTCGTGCTGGCGCTGCTCAGCTTCCTCGAGCAGTTCATGCGGTGACGTTCAGCGTGCCGCTTGACGTTTGGGCGTAGGATGGCGTGTTGCCGCTGGTTGAGTTGAGGCGCCTAACTCGGTGAATTGCAGCAGGTCTTGTTGCAGGGTGGCCAAGGCGGTTTGGGCGCTGGAGAGATTGTTGGATTGCAGTGCTGCTGAGAGCGAGTTCAGCGCTTGCGAGATTTCATTGCTTTGCTGGCCGCCGGCGCCGTGGTGATGGTGATGATGGACTTGGCTGGTTCCCTGCTGTTGCTGAAAATCCTGCTGGATGTTGGCGTAGTCCTCTTGCGCGGCCGAGATGTTGTCCGTTTTGTAGATCTTGCGATAGCGCGGTGAAGGCCTGGGCCACAGGATTCGAGTTGTTTGCTGTTGCCGTCGCCGTGGATGTTTGCGCGTTCGAGAAGTTCTGCGAGAGCGTGGCGTAATCTTGCTGCGCCTGCGTTAGATTGCCGGCTTGCAGGTCCTTCCCCAGCTGTTGAAACTCACTTTGAATCTGCTGGAATTGCCATGACCACTCTTCGAGTTCGGCGCGACGTTCAGCAGGGAACCAAGAGCAGCACCGGCGATACTGGAGATGGACGTATTTCACCTCTGTCGAGACTCTTGTAGCGCCAACAGCATGCGCCGTAATGACACAGTCCTGATGCCGCAGTAAGTGAAGAGGAGCAGTCCGAAGAGAGTTGGCAAGTTCATCGCGGTCATAAGTGTCATCGGCGGCGCGAGCGGGGACTTGACTGCGTCCCGCAAGCATTGGCGTTTCGGAGGCTGTGAATGCAAGGCGGGTGCCATAGCACGAGAGCCGGTGCTTCGTTCCGTTGCTGACAGGGCGTGATTTAGAGTAAAGCTAATTATCGCTGCGCACCCATGCGACAGACGTCTAGGCAAGAGCCGCCGGCGGCGTGGGTTCGCGGCGGCAAGATTTTCCTACTGCACGGAACAACCTCACTTTTGATAGTGGGTCACGGTACGCGCGGCACAACTCGATCCATGTTGCGATCAAGATCTGCCTTGGAGAAGTGCAGCGCCTCAACGGAATCCGACCGAGTCAGCGTGATGCGAATGCATTTAAACGCAGGACAGTTACTCTTCGCGGCAACGCTGCGCACAGGGACCAGAACATTGGCCTCCGGGTAGTACGCGGCGGCGCTCCGGCGGGCGATCGCATAGGGAACGATCGCGAAGCGCGGTGCCTTGCGGACTTCTCCCTCAAAGTGACTATAGATGTCCACGATTTGACCGGCCCGCAGATTCCTTGCCTCCATATCAAGCGGGTTCAGAAACAGAACCCGCCGGCCGCCAAAGACGCCCCGATAGCGATCATTCAATCCGTAGATTGTGGAGTTGAATTGATCGTGGCTGCGAATGGTCGTCAGCAGAAATTCGTCGGGCTGCAGATTGTGCTTCGGGATTGGGCAAACGGTTAGCTTTGCCTTGCCTGAGCTCGTCTTGAAGATGCGCTGCCTCGCGGCATTCGGCAAATAGAAGAACCCCTCACTGGCAAGTCGCGCGTTGAAGTTTTCGAATCCTGGGATCACCCGGGAAATCGCATCACGGATCAAGTTGTAATCGGCCGCAAAGCCCGCCCAATTCGTGGTTGTGCGAGACCCCAAAGTAGCGATCGCCAGTTTCGCGATGATCGCTACATCGCTCAACAGATCAGGCGAAGCCGGCGGAAAGAATCCTTGAGAAGGGTCGATAATCCCCATCGAATCTTCGACCGTGAGGAACTGCTTGCCAGACGCCTGGATATCTTCCTCCGTCCGGCCCAGGCAAGGCAGGATCAGGGCTCGCTCGCCCGTGATCAGGTGGGATCGGTTCAGCTTGGTCGATACGTGGGCGGTGAGCTTGCAGCGCTGCATGGCGTGTGCGCTATACACCGTATCAGGCGTGTTCGAAAGGAAGTTACCGCTGATCGCAAAAAATACCTTAACGTCTCCATCGAACATCGCGTGCAGGGTCTCGACAGTGTCACATCCCCATTTCTGGGGTGGTTCAAAGTTGAACTCCTTCTTAAGTGCCTCCAGAAAAGGTTTCGGCGGACGCTCCCACACACCCATCGTGCGGTCACCCTGCACATTCGAGTGCCCCCGCACACATACCGTACCTGCTCCCGGACGCCCGATGTTGCCGCCCACCAGCAGCAGGTTCACGATCATCGAGACGTTGTCGACACCGTTGGGCTGCTGGGTAACGCCTAAGCACCATGCGCATATCGTCTTTTTTGAATTCGCGTACATTTCGGCTGCGGTATGCAGCTGGTTTCGCGTCAGCCCGCTTTCTTCTTCGATCTCCTCCCAGCTTGCTGCTTCCACGTCAGTCAGCAGTTCTTCAAAACCCTCGGTGAACGTTTGAATAAACTGCCGATCAATCGCTGATCGGAGTCCCTTCTTCTCCCGCTCGAAAAGTTCCTTCAGAATTCCCTTGATTGCTGCCACATCGCCATTCACGCGCACAGGCAGATACAGATCGGCAAGCGCCTGGCCCTTGCCCAGCAGAGCAAACGGCAGCTCCAGAGGATTCGGGTAATCCTGCGGGTTCGGATTCTTTACCCTCATCAGGCTCACTTCTGGCAGAGGGTTGACCGCGATAATCTTGGCGCCCTGGTCCTTGGCCTTCTGCAGCGAGGTCAGCATCCGCGGATGGTTCGTGCCCGGATTATTCCCAAAAATAAAGATGAGCTCCGAACTCTCCATGTCCTGCAGCGTCGCCGCGCCCTTGCCAACGCCGAGCGTCTCCACCATGGCTACACCCGACGACTCGTGGCACATGTTCGAGCAATCCGGAAGATTGTTCGTCCCGAACTGGCGAGCAAACAACTGCAGAAGAAAGGCCGGCTCATTGGTCGTCTTGCCTGAGGTATAGAAGGAGGCTTGATCGGGAGAATCCAGACTGTTCAGCTCCTGCGCAATCATGGCAAAGGCCTCTGGCCACGTAATCGGCTGATAGTGGGTCGCGTTCGCGTGCCGTACCATCGGCGAAGTGAGACGGCCCTGCTGGTTAAGCCAGTAATCCGACTGCGCCGCCAGCTCTTTGATCGAATGCTTCGCGAAGAACTCCCACGTAACGCGCTTCTTGGTGGACTCGTCAGAGACCGCCTTCGCGCCGTTCTCGCAGAACTCGAAGATTTTCCGTTTCTTGTCAGGACTCGGCCACGCGCAGCTCTGGCAATCGAACCCGGTCACCTGGTTGATCTTCAGAAACGCTTCGGGAGCGCGAACCGGGCCCATATCGCCAATGCCGTAGAGCATCGTGTTCCAGATCGCCGGCATCCCCGCCGCATCTTCCGAAGCACGCCCGACCCTCAGTTTGCCGAAATCCGTCGGGTTTTGCGCCTCCTGCGACGTAGGATCATTTGCACCCAGCTCCGCCGCCTGCTTTGCGCCTTCGCTGCTCGCCGAGTGTTCGCGCAGCTTTTGCTTGGCGCGATAATGTCCGTCCCTACACCCCTCATCTCCGTGGATAACTCTCGTGCTGTTTGACGTGTTCATGATCTTGCTGCCTCTCACCGGCGATCATCGGAATCGTTGGATTGACTGCCGTTCACCCGCTCAAACTCATCGACGAACCGCGCCGGCGTCAGTTTCTGCGGGCTGAACCATCCGCCCAGATAGAGAAACGCTCCCACAAGACCTAGAAGCAGAACGGCAATACTCGCCAATCGGGCGAACATGTTTCCTGCGGTCAGGGGCGCTGGATGCATTTCCATGGGTGCGGCTTCACTCAGCAACCCTCCGCTACCGTTTGTGGTTTTTGGGTCTTGGTTGGCGCCTAACGGTGCCATTGCGCCCTCCCTCCCCTTTGTTCCGGAGATAGCACTTCGATGCAAAAGCGAGCAAAAAGGGCGCGCTTTCTTGTGTGCCGCGCCGTCATCGGCCACCGTGCCCTTCGGTCGTTACTTGCACGAACGGATAGATCAAGAGCCGCCTGTATTGATTCTGTCCCTTCGCGTTTGATCCACACAACCCATTGAACAGCTCCGGGCGGACGACAGGCAACGCGGAAGTAATCCCACATGCCTAACGCCGCTACCTCACTTTTCGGTGCGTTGACTTACGTTAGGGCGCGACCTACAATCGGCGCTCGTGATCGATTCAAACCTTCCAGCTGGGCAGATCATCACGCATTACCGCATCGTCGAAAAAATCGGCGGTGGCGGAATGGGCGTGGTGTATCGCGCAGAAGATACTAAGCTGCGGCGGCAAGTGGCGCTGAAATTCCTGCCGCGCGAGGTAGTACAGGACGAAGCTGCGCTCGAACGATTCCGCCGCGAGGCGCAAGCCGCTTCGGCGCTCAATCATCCGAACATTTGCACGATCCACGACATTGACGAAGACGGCGGAGTTCCCTTCATTGCGATGGAATTATTGAAAGGTGCGACGCTGAAGCATCGCATCAACGGGCAGCCGCTATCACTCGATAGTTTGCTAGAAATTGGCATTGATGTAGCCGACGCACTGGAGGCAGCGCACGCCGAGGGAATTATTCATCGCGACATCAAGCCTGCCAACATTTTTGTCACCGAGCGCGGGCAAGCCAAGGTGCTCGATTTCGGCCTCGCGAAACAGATGGTCGCGCGCGGAGTGGGCGAAGCGGTGACGGTAGGCGGCGCGACGCTCGATAGCGATCCGAATCTCACCAGCCCGGGAATGGCGATCGGCACCGTCGGCTATATGTCTCCCGAGCAGGTGCGCGCGGAAAAGCTGGATGGACGCTCCGATTTGTTTTCTTTGGGATTGGTGCTGTACGAGATGGCGACGGGCCGGCAGGCTTTTGCAGGAAATACGTCGGGCGTTATTTTCGCAGCGATCCTGGAGCGCGAGCCTCCGCCGCCTTCGCGCGTGAATCCCAACTTGCCAGCGGAGTTCGATCGCATCATCAGCAAAGCTTTGGAAAAGAATCCGAAGCTGCGCTACCAGCATGCCGCGGACTTGGGCGCGGATTTGCAGAGATTGAAGCGCGACACGGATTCGGGACGAGCGTCGTCGCCGGTCTTTTCCAGTGTACAGACAGCAGCGCCCGTTTCTACGCCCGCGGCACCCGCGGCGGTTTCCGGTTCAAGCAGTTCAGTGATTGTCGCTGCGGCGCAGCAACATAAAGGCAAGATGATAGCGGGCGCGGTGATCGCGTTGTTGATTATCGGCGCTGCGGGATTTGGCGTTTATTCCATGTTGCGGGGCAAAGCGGCTGCTGTGCCGTTCGAGAACTTCACGATCACGCAGGTAACGACCTCCGGCAAGGTTCGCGACGCGGCGATCTCGCCGGATGGGAAGTACGTCCTGAGCATCGTCGAAGATAGCGGGCTGCGGAGTTTGTGGCTACGCAATATTCCGACGGGGAGCAACACCCAGGTTCTGCCGCCTGAATCGGCGCTCTATCAGAATCCCGCGTTTTCACCCGATGGAAATTACGTCTACTACAGCAAGGCGGCGGATGCCGCGGGGAATTCTTACAATCTCTATCGCATACCGGTTTTGGGCGGCGATTCGGTGCTGCTTGTGCACGACGTGGACGTGGGGCCGGTTTTTTCGCCGGAGGGACAGCGGATGGCGTATCTCCGCGCCAACGATCCGGTGCTCGGCAAATTTCTGATGCTGACCGCGAAGATGGACGGCAGCGACGAGAAGACTGCGTACTCAGGACCGACGCCGTTTCCGGTGTGGCTGGCGTGGTCGCCTGATGGGAAGCTGATCGCGTACATACTCGCGGCCGGGCAGGACGCGCAGGGCGTCGTGCGGACAATTGACCTGGCGACCGGGAAAGACCAGCCGCTTGCGACGCTGACCGACAAGTTCGCGACGAGCCTGGCCTGGATGCCGGACGGCCGCGGACTGATGATCGTTTATACGGATCGCTCGACGGGATTCCGGCGCGCGCAAATCGGGTTCGTATCGTTTCCAGACGGCCAATTCCACGCGCTCACCAATGATACGAACGGTTATCAGACGCTGAGCATTTCCGCCGACGGAAAATCCATTGCCGCGATGCAGCGACAGGGCTCGGAGTCGGTGGTGCTGCTGCCGGGCTCCGGTCACGGGAATCCCGCGCCGGTTGCGGGAATTCCTACGAACGAGAATGTGCGGCAAGTTCTGTGGGATAAGGACGGAAACCTTCTGGTGGTGTCCTCGCATGCGATCCTGCGAACTTCGCCGGACGGAAATCATCAGACGACGATTTTGAGCGATCCAAACGCTATGATTTCGGGATCGGCGGCGTGCTCGAATGGGGGGCCAATTCTTTTGAGCTGGTATGCGCGCAGCGGCGGCAACGCGACGGACATCTGGCGCGTGGACGCGGATGGTTCACACCCCAAGCAGCTTACGCATGGAATTGATGACGAACTGCCCGGCTGTTCGCCCGACGGAAAATGGCTCTACTACGCGGACAACACCAAGAATTATGAGATTTATCGCGAACCGATCGAAGGTGGAACGCCGGAATTGATCAAGGCCAGCAGGATGAAGAACGGATTCGTGGGCAGCGCCGGGGATCTTTCGCCGGACGGAAGATTGCTGGCGGCGATTGTGACGCAAATTGATCCTGCCACCCAGGCGGACATTCACGCTCTCGCGCTGATTGACGTGGCTGCGAACACCGAATCTTCCATACGGATTTTCCCCTCACAGCCGACTATCACGTTTCCCGTGACATTCGCGCCGGACGGCAAAAGCGTGGCGTATCGCGTGATTGACAAAGGCACGGATAACATCTGGATGCAGCCCGTTGACGGTTCGAAAGGCCATCCCGTAACCGAATTCACCACAGATCACATCCGCGGTTTCGACTGGTCACCCGATGGCAAGACGCTGGCTGTCGTGCGGGGCCATTTGGTTTCCGATGTCGTATTGCTGCGCGAAGGCAAGGCAGCGCAGTAGCGAGAGAGAGCTTCCGGAACGATCGCGATGTCAGAAAACGAAGGCGGCGAGCCGAGTAATTGGCTCGCCGCTCTTTTTTTGTGTGATAACGAAACGCGACTGCTATTGGCTACTCGATTTGGCCTGCGCCGTTGAAAAGGAACGGGAGCACGCTGATTTGTTCCTGCTTTACGGCCTGGAGCTCCTTGGGGTCAAGGCCGAGCGCTTTGATGATGGTTGGCGCGACCTGTTGATTGAGCACCGGCGTTTTGATTGTGCGCGGCGAAGCGCTGGGGTAGGAAATGAGCAAAGCAGCGTGGATATCGTCCTCGTTCAGCCCGCCGTGCTCGGCAATTTTCGTCCCGCCCGTGAAGATTACGCCTGTATGAACCTTCAAGATGATGTCGGGCGTGCGCGGATCAGTGCCGGGATCGTTCCATTTGTTGCGGAGCGACTGTCCGGCGAAAATTTCCTGAATGCCGAGCGTCTTCTGATTCTCCGGCTCGCTAAGCATCCCCACAACGTTGCCGACGAGTTCCTGGTCGGTAAGCCAGATGAGCGAACCGTCGTCGGAAATGTCGAAGGCTTCAGCGGGACCGATCAGCGTGGCTGGCTGGCCATTGCCGATGCCGACGCGCTTGGTGATGTCGATCGGCGATTGGCCGTGCTTCGCGCCGATGATGATGAGAGTGGAGTCGAAGATCCCCTGATTCTTGAGCTCGGCGACGATTCTTCCGAGGGTTTGGTCGACGAAATCGAGTTCACTGGCAAGCCCTTCGGAAGGCGTACCGAATACATTCAGATAACCACCCTTGACCGCAGGACCGCCGGTGACCAGCGGACCTTCGGCCAATTTTTCGCCAACGCTAACAGCCTGGTAATTGAATCCAAACACAGTGGGGACGCCGACCCTCTTGGAACGGTCGTGGGTGTAACCGTCAATCTGATTTATGACGGCCTGGACGTGCAGCAGGTCGTAGCACTTGATGTTGCGGAAGTCAGTGGTCCAGCCATCGTCAA
>Ga0208603_1000134_pt1 | contig 11929 bp, 7 predicted proteins | sample MicForSoSWNC24_M_FD_188001 | JGI IMG/M metagenome (GOLD analysis project Ga0208603, IMG submission 188001) | Forest soil microbial communities from Harvard Forest Long Term Ecological Research site in Petersham, Massachusetts, USA - MetaG HF008... | ecosystem: Environmental > Terrestrial > Soil >... | reverse complement strand
GTGGTTTCGCTTTCGGTGGGCGTGCCGCCTTCCGCCCGCGTTTTACCTTGCCGTGTGCTTTGTCGCTTACCGCACGCGCTAGCTCGCGACGCCGCGCTGCGGCCCATCCGGGCTTATTGTTCTGGCGGCCGCGTGCAATAGCAAGGGCGTCGGCGGGAACATTGTCAGTGATGGTCGAGCCAGCTGCAACGTACGCGCCGTCGCCGACGCGCACGGGCGCCACCAGCGCCGTATGACTGCCAATAAACACGCGGTCGCCAATCGTAGTAGGGTGCTTGGCGACACCGTCGTAATTGCACATGATCGTCCCCGCGCCGATGTTCGCTCCGCGGCCGATGGTCGCGTCCCCAAGATATGTAAGGTGATTGGCTTTTGCTCCTTCGCGCACCACTGTGTTTTTCACTTCTACAAAATTGCCGATGTGCGCGCCCGCGCGTATATCCGCGCCGGGACGCAGCCGCGAAAATGGCCCGACCTGCGCTTTGCTGCCCACTCGGCTCGCGTCCATCACTGTGTGCGCGCCGATGAAAACGTCGTCGTCCACACGCGTGTCGCGCAGAATGCTGCCCGTCTGAATTTTGCATCGCGCGCCGACGCGCGTTTTACCCAGCAGTTGCACGCACGGATCAATCACCGTATCGGGGCCGGCGGTGACCTCGGGATCGATCACCGCCGTCTCCGGAAGGTAAATTGTCACGCCCGCGTCCATCAGTTCAGCGGCCTTCCGCGCCCGGAAAATGCGGTCAATGTTCGCCAGCTCGCCGCGCGTATTGCAGCCGAGCACTTCATTCGCATCGGAGGCCACATGGGCGAGCACGCGTTCATTGCGCTGGCGCAGCAGGCCGATAGCGTCGGTTAGATAAAGCTCGTGATGCGCGTTGTCGGGCCGTAGCGCGTTCAGGCAGGACCAAAGTTTTTCGAGTTTGAAACAATAAATGCTGGAATTCACTTCGCGGATCGCGCGTTGCTCCGGCGTCGCCGCCTTTTCTTCCACGACGGCTTGCACACGTCCTTCGGCATCGCGCACCACGCGGCCATAATTCGTAGGATCGTCAAGCTCGGCGCTGAGAATCGTCGCAGCGGCTTCACCGCGGCGGTGCGTATCCAGCAGGGCCGCAAGAGTCGTAGTACGCAATAGTGCGGCGTCACCCGCGACTACCATCACCAGCTTCGCGCTCCTGCGCATTCTGCGCCGCGCCACCTGCACGGCGTGGCCAGTGCCACGCTGCGGTTGCTGCACCACTGTTTCCGCGCCCAACGATTCGGCTACCGCGCCAACCTCCTCCGCTTGATGGCCGACCACCGCGAGCAATTGCGCTGCTTTGAGTGGCTGGCATGCGCGAATGACATGCTCGAGCAGCGGGCGCCCGCCCGCGCGATGCAAAACCTTCGCCAGCTCGGAACGCATGCGCGTTCCTTTGCCGGCTGCGAGAATCAAGGTGACAGTGTCGGGAGCACCCATACGCAGAGTATTGTCGCTTCCATCCGCAGCTTTGGCAATCGAAACGGGCCCAACGACTGCATAAAGTTGCCAAAATTGTTAACCGAAGGGATATATTGGCAGCAAAGTAGGTGCCGCATGTTCTGTCCAAAGTGCCGAATGACCAATGCCGATTCGGCGCAATACTGCTCTAAGTGCGGGAATCCTCTGCCTGCGAGTGCCGCTGGGGCATCCCGGTCTCAAAATTCAACTGTGGTCGGACCGGGACCGTTAACCGCTCCGGAGGTCCCGACCAGCGGAAAAGCGATTGCCAGCCTAGTGTGCGGCATCTTCACATTTTTCCTCCCCGCGTCTATTGCCGCGATTGTTCTGGGTCACCTTTCGCTGTCAGATATTCGCAAGTCCGCTGGACGGCTTGGAGGCAAAGGTGCCGCGATTGTCGGCCTCGTGCTGGGCTACGCAGGCATCGCAGTGATTCCGCTTGTTCTCATAATCGCCGCGATTGCGATCCCCAACCTGCTCCGCGCAAGAATGGTGGCAAACGAAGCCGCGGCAGTCGGTTCGCTGCGGACCATTAACATCGCCGCGGTTGAGTACGCGTCCACTTATGAGAATGGCTTTCCATCAAACTTTGAAGCCTTCGGCAACGAAGAAGGCAGCGCGCGGAATTGCAATCATGCCGGCCTTCTTGACCGGCCGCTCGCAGCAGGGCAAACGCACGGCTACCTCTTCACCTATACGCCGCGGTTTCCGAACGGCGAGCCAGGACCGGCCGTGTCACCAAAGGCTGCCGCAAAGGGCTGCACGTCGGGAGGCGCTTCGGGTTACGCAGTAACGGCGGATCCCCTCCGGCACGGCTCAACCGCGCAAAGGAGCTATTACGCCGATCAGACAGGGATTATTCGCTACTCTGATAACGGCCTGCCGGCAACAGCAGACAGTCCTCCGCTGGAGTAACTTCGCCTCAAGAGAACTCAAATCAAGAGGAAATGCGTGAGATTCGTGGAATAATTAGTGCGCAGCTGGAATGGGATCGGAAAGAGCAGAACCAGAAGCCACAGATTCATGCGCACCGGTGGTTTCGGTCCACAAAGTGCGGTCGGCAAGCAATCGTGTGACGAGCTGAGTGTGCAAGGCGTGCCCGGCCTTATGCGCCACGATGCGCGCCTTCAGAGGTCGTCCCACTAGCGCGAGATCGCCTATCAGGTCCAGCGCCTTGTGCCGGCCAAATTCGTCGGAAAAACGCAACGGGCCGTTCAGGATGCCCTCTTCGTCCAGGACGATCGCGTTTTCCACCGATCCGCCGCGAATCAGCCCCATGGCCTGCATGCCTGGAAAATCCTTCATGAACCCAAACGTTCGCGCCGGCGCCAGTTCGCGGCTGAACGATTCCCGGTCCACCGTCATTTCCACTTCCTGCGGACCGACCTCTGGATGTTTGTAATCCACGAAGCAATGCACGCGGAATTGGTCAGCCGGATAGATCCCGATGCGCCGGTCTCCGTCTGAAAATTCCAGCGGTTTGATCACGTGGATGTAACGGCGCTGGCGGCGCAGCTTGCGCGTGCCGGCCTTCGCCAGCAGCTCGATGAAAGGCTTCGACGAGCCGTCCAGGATCGGAAGTTCCAGCGCGTCAATCTCGACGTATACGTTGTCTACGCCGCAGGAATAAAGAGCCGCAAGAAGGTGCTCCACGGTCGAAAGCAGCACGCCCTGCTTCATTAAGCTCGTCGCGTAACTCACGCGCGCGACGTTTCGCACGTGCGCTTCAATCTCAAAATTCTCCAGATCCACGCGGCGAAATACGATGCCGGTGTCCGCGGGCGCGGGTAGCAAACGAAGACGGCACGGCACCGCAGTGTGAAGTCCCACACCGCAAGTTTCGACCGGACGTTGTATTGTAAGTTGGTAGGGCATGCCCCAGGGCCAGTATCATTAGATGCACATTGTTAGCCGCTTGGTTGGAATTATTATGCTTTAGAATCATCGTTTTACAGAGAAAAATAGGGGAAAATTAGTTCCGCTGTGGCAAAGATACAACACTATGTCCTCCAGGCCTGTGGTTCAGAATGAACAGCTTTCGGAAGACTTGGGGTGCATTCAGGCCGAAATATTGAGCAATTGGCTTGGTCGGCTGAACGAACTGGCCCTGCCTGCAAACGCACCTTGCGGGCCGGTTTGAATCAGCGACTCAGCGCATTTGCAAGTTTTCCCATTTCGCGCCGGCCCATCCTGCCAAAAGCTCGTCCAAAGCTTGTGATTCCTGTCTAGCGTATCGGCCTGCGCACTTATACCTTTAGCCATCGAAATCGAACTTCCGGGCTTCGGTTGTCTCGCCGCGGCTGTTCCGCGTACAATAGTTCATTGAAATAAATCAAATGGCGACTCCCTTCACAATTCTTCCCGACTCCACTCTGCCTCCGATGGCGCATCCCCGTCCGTCCTGGCTGCGTGTGCGATTTTTCGGAGGGCCGAAATATCAGGAATTGAAGCGCACCATGCGCACGCTCGATCTACATACAGTCTGCGAGAGCGCGCGCTGCCCCAATATGGGTGAATGTTGGGAACATGGCACCGCGACCTTCATGATTTTGGGCGATATCTGCACACGCGCCTGCGGATTTTGCGCGGTGCCCAGCGGAAAACCACTCGGACCTCCCGCCGAAGACGAACCGGAGCGCGTCGCGGAAGCCGTCGCGAGAATGGGTCTGCGTTATGCCGTAGTCACTTCGGTGAATCGCGACGACCAACCCGATGGCGGCGCTGCAATCTTCGCGCGCACGATCACGGAAATCCGAGCCCGCGTGCCGGGATGCAAAGTGGAAGTCCTGATTCCCGATTTTCGCGGCGATTGGACCGCCCTCGAAACCGTGATGGCCGCGAAACCCGACGTCCTCAATCACAATATGGAAACGGTGCCGCGGCTGTATCGCCAGGTGCGCAAAGGCGCGGTGTACGAGCGTTCGCTGGAATTACTTCGCCGCGCGGGAGAAATGTCGTCCGGCCTTCCGACAAAAACCGGGATGATGCTGGGCCTCGGCGAAACGCGGGACGAAGTGCTCGCAGCTATGCAGGATATCGCCGCGCAAGGCACGCACATCCTCACACTCGGTCAATACATGCAGCCGACGCCTGAGCATCTGCCCATCGAGCGTTACGTTCATCCCGATGAGTTCGCCGAATTCAAGCGCCTCGGCGAAGCAATGGGTCTGAAGCACGTCGAATCTGGGCCGCTGGTTCGCTCTTCCTATCACGCCTTCGAACAACAAGAAGCCGCGCGCTAATAACCGCGCAGCTTAAATCTTTGCCGCTGCGCCATCCGCGGCATTACCTTCTTAATATCATTGAGATGAAAATTCCTGGCGCAGTGTCCCAATGAACCCCTGGCGCGGCCTGAAAAATCTTCCTCGAGAAATTTGGATCCTCTGCGCGGCAACACTGGTGAACCGCTCGGGAACGATGGTGCTGTCATTTCTTGTGCTGTACATCACCGCCACTCTGGGTGTTTCTCCGGCGCGCGCGGCTTTGGCACTCACCGTTTACGGTGTGGCGGCCCTGCTCGCGATGCCGTTCGCAGGGCGGCTCGCCGACCGCGTGGGACCGCTGCCGATCATGAAGGCATCGCTGTTCCTCACCGGCGCTCTTCTGCTGCTCTTTCCACTTGCAAAAAATTACGCAGCAATTTTGGCGATGACGTTTGGTTTCGCCGTTCTCAACGAATCCGTGCGCCCGGCCAACCTGTCAATGGTTTCCTCGATGGTCGCGCCCGCGCAGCGCAAAGCGGCATTCGCGCTCAACCGCCTCGCGGCCAATCTCGGTATGAGCGTAGGACCGGCGGTCGGCGGAATCTTGGCCGTTTACTCTTTTCGCTGGCTGTTTCTAGTGGACGGAGCCACCTCGGTTCTCGCCGGAGCCGTGCTGGCGCTTGCCCCTTGGCGCAACATGAACCAAATCAAGTCACAGGAACCCCAGTGGGACGACGCTGCGGACCTCGGCCGCGAAATCGAAGCGGACAGCGTCACACCGCTTGCTGCGCTTCATCCTGCGGCGGATTTGCAAGCGTTTAGGAACCGCCGGATGCTCTATTTCCTGGCGGCGTTGATTCCCGTGCAGCTGGTCTTCTTTCAATTTTCATCCACGCTGCCGCTATTTCTCGTGCACAATTTGCATTTTTCGGAGTCCATATACGGGACGATCTTCACCGTCAACACACTGCTGATCGTGGCATTAGAAGTTCCGCTGAACAACGCCATGGCGCACTGGAGCCACCGCCGTACCCTCACGCTGGGCGCACTTCTTTATGCCGTCGGATTCGGATCTTATGCGCTCGTGGGCATCACTTCATTCGGTAAGACGGCGGGCGTCTTCGCTGCCGTCATCGTCTGGACGTTCGGCGAAATGATCATGATGCCGGGCAGCTCCGCGTATGCCGCGGAAATCGCGCCGCCGGAGCGCCGCGGCGAATACATGGGTCTTTATACGATGTCGTTTAACATTGGGTTTTCTCTGGGGCCGTTCCTGGGCGCCAGCCTTCTGGAACGCTGCGGTCCAACTGTGGCGTGGGGAGCCGCCTTCGTCTCGGGCTGCATTTCCGCGTTAATGATGAGCCGCATTGGAACCGACACGCATAAGAATAAACGCTCGGTTCAACCTGAGTTAGTGGAGTGAGCCGAGCAGCGAATTTGCAAGCTCACGCGCGTGCGTGGCGCAACTCGTGCAACCTGCGCAGCCGCCACAATTGCCGCAAGCCGAATCAGGCTCGGCCAGCTTGATCGTCGCGCGAAAATATTCCGCGGCTTTATCGTTGCGGCCCATTTCCACGTTCAAATTTCCCAGCAACAATTGAAAAACAGGATTTTTCGGATAACGTGTCACCAGAGGCTCGGCCACTGCGATGGCTCGTTCGTAATCCTGGTCGTACGTGCGCAGATTCTTCGCCAGATAGAAACGCATTTCTACCGGCATCAGCACCCCATGTTCGATGGCGGTCTGCATCTGCTGAATGCCCTCTTTCTTGTTGCCGCCCGGGATGCCCATGAAGAAGCGCAGAAACTTCACGACGCCGGGAAGTGAATCCACGTAGTAGTTGTAGAGACCAAGCCCGCCCGTGGCGTCCGCCATCTGCGAATCGAGTTCCAGAGCGCGAAGAAATTCGGCGCGCGCCGCCAAGCCCGCGTGCGCCACGGCATGATTCTCGCCGCGCAACGCGTCCATTCGTGCTTTCAAGGCAAGCCCCATTCCGGCGTAGAGATGCATTTCCGCGGTGTCCGATTTCGCGATCCGCTCTTGCGCCAAACGGATCGCTTTGTCCGCCAGCGCAAAATATGCTTCGTCCTCCGGTTTCTTGCCGCGCTTCCACGCATCCACCATTCCATACTTTACCTGTGAGCCGGCGCAGTAGATCTTCCACCACTGAGCTTCGCCCTCGAGCAGAAACCCCAGCGGATTTTCTGGCTGCGCTTGCTCGAGTCCGCGAAGAATTGTGATCGCGCCTTCGAAGTCCCCCGCATACATCGTGTCCATGGCCTGCTGGGCTTCGGGCGGCGAAGTCAGATTTTCACCGGCACGCGCTGGCAGCGCAGCCAACGTGCACAGGAACAGTGTGCAAACCGCGTGTAGCGAAGCACGGCACAAAGATTCCCAGATCAAGATCATTTCACTCTCTTGAGCCAGCCAATCAGCCAAGCCGCGGTAACGTACATCACGAAACATTCCAGCGCAAACGGCAGAAAGCCCAGAAAGCCCGGTGCGGGCATCGCGAAAATTTTCCAGTGCTGAAACATCGGAAATGTGTATTGCCATTTCGCCGCGGCCCAATAGTTCCAGAATTCCCAAAGCCACCCGCAGATCCAGCCCGCCGCGAAGAATCCGTAAACCCGCCGCCTGAATCCTTCGGAAAGATCGCCTATGAATGAAGGCAGACCGAGGCGCCGATTGATCGGATCGAGAAGCAGCAGAAATCCCACCCAGACCAGCGCAAAAACATGGGCGGCCAGCCGCTGCGGCAGAACCAACGGAAGAATCACACACGCCAGGCCGCAAATAATCAGAACATTTTCCGTCACGCGTGAGATTTTCCAGGGCGCAGCAGGCAGAGGAGGCAAAAGGGCTTGGACCAGATCCGACGTCTCGAAAATCGCCGGCGTGATCGTCGCGAAGGACCATCCATAACCGAGCAGCGCCGCCGGCCATCCGACCGGCACGCCCAGATAAGTCCAATTTTGCAGCCGAAGATTGTACGCTTCGAAAATCAACCACAGAGGAATCGAAAGCAGCGCCATTCGCGCGACGACCAGCGGCGCATCATTCAATCGCGAACGATTCGTCAGCGCCAGCACCGCCGCATCGGCAATCAGAATGTAAGCGCTCCACGCAATCGGCGTGAAGTACGTAGCCACCGGCTCAACACGCGCAAACATGAGTACTTCGGCGAACACCAAAGCTACCCAGCCCAGCCAGCCGTAAACCGGAAACGCTCGGCGCCTTCGCGCCCGAAAGTATCCAGTGACCAGCACCAAGGCCGTCGCCGCGGTAACCACGACGCCAACCGCCGTGCTGAGGGGTACACCAAAAAACGCAAAATGAGATGTGCGGGCGGTTGGCATCTGGGCGTCGCGCGTGATTCTCCGTCACAATGTTATCGCAGACCGCCGCAGTTTTCGGGCAAGCGCACGCATCTTTCTTGTTATGCTGACTTTCCTTTTCACCCGCGGGAAATGACTGAACCGGAAAAACTCGAGCGAGGGTTAGGCCTGATCGAAGCCACCTCCCTAAACATGACGTTCATGGTGGGCATCGGTCCGTTCGTCGTGATTCCGTTTGTGATTCAGGCGATGGGAGGAGCCGGAAGCCTTGTGGCTTGGGCTGCGGGGGCGATGCTGGCCGTTTTTGACGGCTGCGTATGGGCGGAATTAGGCGCAGCGATGCCCCAAGCTGGCGGAAGTTACGTTTACTTGCGGGCGCAGTACGGCCCGCAGCGCTGGGGACGACCGCTTTCATTCTTGTTCATTTGGCAGACGCTATTTCAAGGCCCCCTGAGCATCGCTTCCGGCGCGCTGGGCTTCGCCGACTATTCAACGTATCTAATAGCGAAGTCTGGCAGGGTCGCGGCCATCGTCGCGATACTTGGATCGCATAGCAAAAACGTGATCGCCGGAATCGTTGTGGTGTTAGTCGTGCTGCTGTTGTACCGGCGAATCGCCGAGATCGGGAGAATCTCAATTATCTTCAGTGTGGTCGTGATTGGTACCATTCTCTGGATCGTCTGGGGCGGCATCGGCCATCTGGACGCGCACCGTGTGTTTGCTTCTACTCCCGGTGGGTGGAGCTTTTCCTGGCTGCTTTTTGTAGCGCTTGGCCACGGGATGGTGCAGACGATTTACAGCTATCTCGGGTACTACAACGTATGCAACCTCGGGGGAGAGATGAAAGATCCGCAGCGAAATATTCCACGTGCGATCTTCATTTCGATCATTGGCATCACCGTGCTGTATCTCGCGATGCAGACGAGCATCCTCAGCGTGATCCCGTGGCAAGAAGCGGCACGCTCCACTTACATCGTGAGTGCGTTCATTGAGCGCGCCTATGGCAACCAATGGGCCGCCCTCGCTACCGCGCTTATTCTATTGACAGCTTTGGGATCGGTGTTCTCTGCGATGCTTGGCTACTCGCGTGTCCCGTATGCCGCGGCACTCGACGGTAACTTCCTTGCAGTATTTGCGCGCGTGCATCCCACGAAGAGGTTTCCGCACGTATCTCTCTTGTCGCTCGGTGCGACGGCCATTGTTTTTTGCCTCTCGCTGAAGTTAATAGACTCGATTCGCGCCATCCTGGCCATGCGTTGCCTCATCCAATTCGTGGGTCAGGCGGTCGGGCTGCTGATGCTGCACCGCCGCTGGAAAGCCGACCGCTGGCCTTTCCGCATGTGGCTCTACCCCGTGCCTGTTTTGCTGGCGATTGCCGGTTGGCTAGCAATTTTCATTTCCACCGGACGCCGGCCGATGTTGGCCTCGCTTGCGGCAATGGGCGCAGGTATTCTGGTGTACTTGGGACGCGCGCGGATGCTGCGCCAGTGGCCCTTTGAGGAGGCCGGCTCTTGAATTGGATTGCGAGACGTCAAAACGCGCAGCGCTGCATTAGGAAGCAACGAATTACGAATCGACCCACGGCGAAAAGAACGATGCGAAGTTTCATTGCACTAATCTCGGCGGCCTTTTCTCTCACCTCTTTAGCGAAGCCGGTCTCCGCGCAATCGCTGCCTGAAACTGTCGAAGCTATCAACAAATCGCGCGTCAATACCCGCATCCTCTTCATCACCGCGCATCCCGATGACGAATGGTCCAGCCTGCTCGCCTATCTTTCGCACGGATTAGATGCCGACGTCGCGCTCCTCACTATCACCCGCGGACAAGGCGGCCAAAACGCCATTGGCCCGGAACAGGATGGCCAACTCGGCGTAATCCGCACCGAAGAACTTCTGGCCGCCGGAAAATATTACGGCGTGCGTCAATATTTCACGCGCGCGCAGGACACCGGATACGTCAAAACTCCCGAGCAGGCCATGAAAGTCTGGAACGGCCTTGCGCTCGAAGATATGGTCCGCGTGATTCGCAGCTATCGCCCGGACGTGGTCATCAACGGCTGGGGCGGCGTCCGTTCCGGCCACGGCCATCACCAGGCCAGCGGAATCCTGACTCCGCAAGCGGTCGCCGCTGCCGCAGATCCCAAAATGTACCCAGAACAAATCGCGGAAGGTCTTCCGGCATGGAAGGTGACGCTGGAAACCCGCCTGGCGCGCGATGGCAGCACCGCCGGTGCCGTGCAATTGCCGGTGAACGAAGTCTCTCCGCTGTGGGGAAAGAGCTACGTCGAAATGGGCATGCAAGGCCACGCACAACATCGCTCGCAAGGAACTCCCGCGTTTTTCGGCAATGTGTTTTTTCGCCGCCCCATTTATTTGGTGAAGGAAGACGAGAAAGGCCCGGCCGGCTCGTTTGACGTGAAATTGCTGGCCGAACCGCTGACGTCGCTCGCCGCCCGCTTCCCGAGCCTGCAGCAGACGCTGGCTCCCGCGCTTGCCTCCGTCGATCAGAATTTGGCCGCTGCAGCAAAGTCGGCTCTCGACCTGGACCGCGCTGCTGCGGCAAATTCATTGGCAGCTGCGGGCCAACAGATTACCTCGCTGCGCGGGCAACTGGCCGAGCAGTCCGGCGACGAAGAAAAATCCGCGCTGTGGGAGCTCGACCACGCGAAGGACCAGATCGATCTCGCGCTCGCGGACGACATCGCGATTCCGTTCGAAGTACGCGCCAGCCGACACGAACTCGTAGCAGGCGAGAATTTCTCGGTGGATGTGGTCATTTCGGGCGAACCGGCGGTGCCCGCGAAGTGGACGCTCAACGCCTCGGGCTTCCTGGTGCCCAGTGGCTGGAACGTCACGTCGGCGGACTCCAAGGAATCAGACGCAACCCGCTTTAGCGTCGCAATTCCCGCTGATGCCAAAATCCCTTCGCGCCCCGGCGACGTAATTCTGCCTTTCCCGCCATCGCTCGTACGCCTCGCGCTTCCAGTCAACGTTGCGGGTTACGAGTTCAGCGTCGAACGCCCGGTGAATTCCGTGGAAGCAACTACAACCGGCATTTCGACGTATCCGCTCGAACTTGTGCCCGCGGTAACTCTGACCGTCGAGCCAAAGCAAATCATGGTCCCGGAAAAACGCGCCGCCGCGCCCGTCAAACTCTTCGCGCGCGTGCGCTATCACGGAACAAAGGAAGCGAGCGTCGGGATTGGATTAGATACACCCAAGGGCTGGACCCTAGAAACACCCAAAGTCCAAGGCCCAATGATTTTTTCAGGGGCCGGCGACCAGCTCGTGCAATTCGTCGTGACGCCGCCAGCCGGAGTTCCCGCGGGCGCGTACACATTGCATCCCTTCGCTCGCATCGGTGACGAGGTATTCAGCACGTCGCTCGCGCCGATCCCCACGCTGCCCACGCGCAATTGGAGCGAGCCTGCCGACGCAAAAATCCACGTACTGAATTTGGTCGTGCCTGCCGGCCTGCGCGTCGGCTACATCGCTGCCGACAACGATCCGCTACCGGAAATTCTCCGCCAGCTCGGAATCCGTGTGGATATGCTCGACGATGTCGCGCTCGCCTTCGGCGATCTGAGCCAGTACGACGCGATCACAGTCGGCATCCGCGCCTACGAATTGCGTCCCGACCTGCTGCGCGCCAATTCGCGCCTGCTGAATTATGTAAAACGCGGCGGCACGCTCCTCGTGCAATATCAGCGCGACTTCGCCTGGAATTCCGAAATGCCCGCACCGTTCAAGGCCACCATGCCGGAGCAAACCTCGCGCGTCACTGACGCCAATTCACCGGTCACGTTTCTCACGCCGGATAGTCCGCTGCTGAATTCGCCGAACAAAATCACCCAAGCGGATTTCCAAGGCTGGGTGCAGGAGCGCGGCCTCTATTTCTGGGGCAC
>Ga0208603_1000133_pt1 | contig 11957 bp, 9 predicted proteins | sample MicForSoSWNC24_M_FD_188001 | JGI IMG/M metagenome (GOLD analysis project Ga0208603, IMG submission 188001) | Forest soil microbial communities from Harvard Forest Long Term Ecological Research site in Petersham, Massachusetts, USA - MetaG HF008... | ecosystem: Environmental > Terrestrial > Soil >... | reverse complement strand
CGACGGCGACCACGTCGCGATCGGCGGCACGCTGTACTCGCGGACGCCGATGGCGCTGGTCTTCGCCCTGCTCAAAAGGCGGCGCCGGCACCTGACCGTGTCCCGCCCGCTGGCCTGCTACGAGATCGAGCTCTTCCTGTCCACCGGCGCGCTCGACCGGATCGTCTCCAGCTGGGTCGGCATCGGCCTGCCCTGGGGGCTGGCCCCGATCTTCCGGCACTACGTCGAGCGCGGCGAGGTCGCCTACGACGAGTGGAGCCACCTGGCCATGGGGCTGCGATACAAGGCCGGCGCGATGGGCGTGCCGTTCCTGCCCACCCTGACCATGCTCGGCTCGGACCTGGCCACCCGGCTGGACCTGCAGACGGTCACCTGCCCGTACACCGGGGAGCGGCTGGCCGCGGTGCCGGCCCTCAACCCCGACGTGGCCCTCATCCACGTCCACCGGGCCGACATGCTCGGCAACGTGCAGGTCGACGGGTACCAGCACATGGACGTCGACATGGCCCGGGCCGCCCGCACGGTGATCGTCAGCGCCGAGCAGATCGTCAGCCCGGACGAGATCGCCGCCCGCCCGGACCGCACCATGCTGCCGCACTTCGCCGTCGATGCCGTGGTGGCCGCCCCGCACGGGGCGTACCCGCACGAGTGCTACGGTCGCTACGGCCCGGACCTGCGGCACTTCGACGCGTACGCCGCCGCGGCCAAGCAGGACGGCCCGGCCGCGGGCCTGCGCTACGTGCAGGAAAACGCGGACGCCGGCTTCGCCGAGTTCCTCAAAACGGCCGGCCCGGACCGCCTAGCCGCCCTGGCCGCCGACGCAGAGGAGCTGACCCCGGGATGACCGACATCACCGGCGAGGAGCTGATGGCGATCACCGCCAGCCGGCTGCTGGCCGACCACAAGGTGGTCTTCGCCGGCGTGGGCATGCCGCTGCTGGCCTCCGCGGTGGCCCGGCACCGGCACGCGCCGCACCTGACCATCGTGCTGGAGGGCGGCATCATCGGGACCACGCTGCTGCCGGGCAAGCTGCCGATCTCCACCAACGAGATGCGCGCCGCCTACGGAGCGCAGATGCTGACCGACATCACCGACATCTTCCTGTACGCCCAGCGGGGCTACTTCGACTACGGTTTCCTCGGCGCCGCCCAGGTCGACATGTACGGGAACATCAACACCAGCGTGATCGGCACCATGGAACGACCAAAGGTCCGGCTGCCGGGCAGCGGCGGCGCCAACGACATCATCTCGCTGTGCAACGAGGTGCTGATCGTGACCCAGCACGAGCCGCGGCGCTTCGTGGAGCGGGTCGACTTCATCACCAGCCCCGGCTACCTGTCCGGGGGCGACAGCCGGGCCCGCGCCGGGCTGCTCACCGGAAGGCTCGGCGCCGTGGTCACCGACCTGGCCCTGCTCGACTTCGACCCGGCCAGCCGCCGGATGCGGCTGCGCGCGCTGCAACCGGGCGTCAGCGTCAGCCAGGTCCGCGCGCAGACCGGCTTCGAGCTGCTGCTCGGCGACGACATCACCGAGCTCGAACCGCCGTCGCCGGAGGAGATCGTCATCTACCGCGAGCTGCGCGACGGCCCGGCCGCGGGCCAGGCCGTCGCGGCCCAGCCGGACCGAGTCGCCGCCGCGGAGCCAGCATGAGCGCCCGCCCCGCCCGCGTCGGGCTGCTGATCCCGTCCTCCAACACCATGATGGAGGTGGACTTCACCCGCGACCTGCCGCCCGGCCACGCCCTGCACACGGCGCGGATGTACATGGAGGACACCACCCCCGCGGGCGAGAACCGGATGCTGGATGAGTTCGCGCTGCCCGCCGCGCGCGACCTGGGCACCGCCCGGCCCGACGTGGTGGTGTTCGGCTGCACCAGCGCCGGGGCGCTGCGCGGCAACGACTACGACGCCGAGCTGTGCCAGCGGATCAGCGAGCTGACCCACGCGCCGGTCGTGTCCACCATCGGCGCGGTCCGGACCGCGATCGAGGCGTCCGGCGCGGCCAGCGTCGGGGTGATCACGCCGTACGTCGACGAGCTGAACGAGAAGATCAAGGCCAGCATCGAGGATGACGGGATCGACGTGGCCGGCATCACCGGGCTCGGCATCACCGACAACTTCCAGATCGCCGAGGTCCCGGAAGAGGAGATCGTAGAATTCGCCGAGCGGGCCCTCGGACCCCTGGCCGCCAGCGGCACCATCGACCTGGTCTTCGCCTCGTGCACGAACTTCGGCGCGATGGCCGCCCGCCCGGCCATCGCCGAGCGGCTGGGCCTGCCCGTGGTGACCAGCAACCAGGCGGTGCTGGCCGCCGCCGTCGCCCGCCTGCAGGCCTTATGGTCGCCCCCGCCTTCGACTACGTAGCCGCCGGCAGCTACGAAGAGGCGGTGCGCCTGCTGGCAGAAAACGGTGACGAGGCCAAGGTCCTGGCCGGCGGCCAGAGCCTGATGCCGATGCTCAACCTCCGGCTCGCGCACCCCGAGCTGCTCATCGACATCAACCCGGCCGACCAGCGCCCGCCCACCCTAGACAACGAAATGCTCCGGCTACCCGCCCTGACCCGCCACCGGGTCCTGCTCGAGCACGACCTGGTCCGCCAGCACTGCCCGCTGCTCGCCGAGGCGGTCCGGCACGTCGGCAACGTCCGGGTCCGCAACCGCGGCACGATCGCCGGCAGCCTGGCCCACGCCGACCCGACCTCCGAGATCGGCTGCTGCGCGCTGGCCACCGGGGCCCGGGTCGTGGTCCGCGGTCCCGCCGGAAATGGACAGAGCGAGCGCACGGTTCCGGCCAGCGAGCTGTTCGCCGGCTACTGGTCCACCACCCTCGATCCCGCGGAGATCATCACCGACGTCCTGATCCCGGCCGCCCGCCCGCGCCAGGGCTGGTCGTTTCAGGAGATGGTCCGTCGCACTTCTGACTTCGCCATCGTGGCCGTCGGTGTCATTTTTAATTTGGCCGAACGGTCCGGGGCACCCGCCTCCGCCACCGTCGCGCTGGCCGGGGTGGCCGACCGGGTGGTGCTCGCCGACCCGGAGCTGCTCAACGACGATCCAGACGAGAGCGCCGCCCGGATCGCGGAAACCCTCGACCCGCCCGACGACGTGCACGCCTCCGGGGCCTACCGGCGCCGGCTGGCCCGGGTGCTCACCGCCCGCGCGCTCCGCGAAGCCTCCGCCCGGGCGGCCGTATGAGCAAACGCCAGGTCGTGCTCGGCGTCAACGGCCGGGACCACGAGGTGTGGATCACGCCGTCGGACACCCTGCTCGACGTGCTGCACGACGAGCTCGGCCTGGCCGACGTCCGCTACGGCTGCGGCGAGGGCGTGTGCGGTACCTGCACGGTGCTGCTGGACGGCGAGCCGGTGAACGGCTGCCTGACCCTGGCCGTGCAGGCCGCGGGCCACCAGGTGACCACGCTGCGCGGGCTGATGGGCCTGGGCGAGGCCATGCACCCGCTCCAGGAGTGCTTCCTGCGCCGCGGCGCCTCACAATGCGGCTTCTGCACCCCGGGCATGATCCTCACCGCGCTCGACCTGGTCCACCGCACCGGCCGCCCCACACGCGAGGAGATCAGGTACGCGCTGGTCGGCAACCTGTGCCGGTGCACCGGCTACACCAAGATCCTCGACGCCGTCGAAGAGTACGCCGACCAGGCGGCCGGATCATGACCGCCGGCGAGCAGCTCACCGAGCCGCGGTCTGCCTACCGGGTGGTCGGCACCTCACCGGCCCACCACGACTTCGTGGACAAGGTCAAGGGGTCGCTGCACTACGCGGCGGACTGGCAGCTGCCGGGCATGCTGCACGGCCGGATCGTGCGCAGCCCCCTGCCCAGCGCGCGGATCACCGGTATCGACGTTACCGCGGCCCGGGCGCTGCCCGGCGTGGCCGCGGTGCTTACCGCCGCCGACGTGCCGAGCAACCAGATCGTCGAGCTGGCCAGCGGCGGCCTGGCCGAGCTGCAGGTGACCATGCCGGTGCTGGCCGCCGACCGGGTCCGTTACATGGGCGAGCCGGTCGCCGTGGTGGCCGCCGCGACCCCGCAGCTCGCGCACGAGGCGGCCGAACTGGTCGCCGTCGACTACACCGAACTGCCCGGCGTATTCGACGTCACCTCGGCCCGTGCCGAGGGAGCGCCGCGGGTCCACGACGTGGGCAACACCCTGGTCAGCTGGCAGATCCACTGCGGCGACGTGGCCGGCGCGCTGGCCGCCGCCGACGTGGTGGTCGAGGGGGAGTACCACAGCCAGCACGTCGAGCACGCCTACCTGGAACCCGAGGCCGGGGTGGGCTGGCTGGAGAACGGCGTGCTCACCCTGCGCGTGTCGACCCAGGTCATCGAGCACGCGGCCATGATCGCGCACATCCTGGGGCTGCCTCAGAGCAAGGTCCGGGTCATCGCCGCGTACATGGGCGGCGGCTTCGGCGGCAAGGAGGACATGACCGTCGAGCCGTACCTGGCCCTGCTGGTCTGGCACACCCGGCGGCCGGTGCGGATGATCTGGGATCGGCAGGAGTCCCTGGTGGCCAGCACCAAGCGGCACCCGTTCGTCATGCGCTACCGGACCGGGGCCGACCGCGACGGCACCATCACCGCCCAGCAGGTCGAGATCCTCGGCGACGCAGGCGCCTACCCGAACCTGTCGCCCCGGGTGCTGTTCGCCGCGGCGGCCTGCGCGTGCGGGCCGTACCGGGTGCCCAACGTCAGCATCACCTCCACCGCGGTGTTTACCAACAACGTGCCGGCCAGCGCCTTCCGCGGGTTCGGCGCCATGCAGGTCGTGCTCGGCTACGAGTCGCAGCTGGACGAGCTGGCCATCCGCCTCGGCCTGTCCCGCACCGAGCTGCGCGAGCGCAACTTCCTGGTCAAGGGCGACCTGCTGCCCACCGGGGAACGCCTCGACACGTGCGTGGAAGTGGCGCAGACCATGCACCGCGCGCTCGCCCTGCTCGGCGAGCCGCCCCGGCCGTCCGGGCCGGGCAAGCTGACCGGGCGGGGCATCGGCTGCAACCGGCACCCCTACGGCCGGACGATCTGGTTCCGTGACCGCGCCTCGGCCTGGCTGAGCCTGCAGGCCGACGGCACCCTGCTGATCCGCTCCGGCGTCACCGATCTCGGCGCCGGGCAGGCGGCCAGCCTGTGCCAGATCGCCGCCGAGGTGCTCGGCGCGCCGCTGGATGACATCAGCATCTACATCGGCGACAGCGCGCTCAACCCGCCGGCCGGCGGCACGTTCGCCACCCGCCAGCTGTACATGTCGGGCAACGCGGTCCTGCACGCCGCCCGCGAGCTGCGCGACCGGATGGCGCCGGTGGCCGCCGACCTGCTCGGCGCGTCACCCGACGACCTGGAGTTCGCCGACGGCCGGGTGCGCGCTGAAACCGGCGAGGTGAGCATCACCCTGGCCGAACTGGCCGCCGCCTGCGACAAGCGGGCCATCAGCACCGCGCACCTGTCGACCTGGCGGGCCGAGGCCGGCTCGTTCGACCCGCGTACCGGGCAGGGCGACACGTTCCCCGACTACACCTACGGCACGCACGCCGCCGACGTGGAGGTCGACGTCGAGACCGGGCAGGTCACGGTGCTGCGCTACGCGGCCTGCCACGACGTGGGCCGGGCCATCAACCCGATGCGCGTCCAGGGGCAGATCCAGGGCGGGGCCATGCAGGGCCTGGGCTACGCGCTCACCGAGGACATGGCCATCGAGGACGGCTACGTGCAGGCGGCCCTGTTCGCCAACTACCTGATCCCGAACACCCAGGATTTCCCCGACGTCCTGGTCGACATCGTGGAGAGCGGTGAGGGCAAGGGCCCGCTGGGCGCGCGCGGGATCGGCGAGCCGCCCATCGGGAACGTGGCCGCCACCATCGCCAGTGCCATCCAGGACGCGATCGGCGTCCGCCCGGACCGGCTGCCGATGACCCCCGAGCGGGTCCTCGCCCTGCTGGACGAGCGCGCCGAAGCGGCGCGAGAGGAGGACCCGACGTGAAAGCGGCGAGACTGGTCGAACGGCGCAAGCCCCTGGAGCTGACCCACCTGCCCGATCCGGCCCCCGGACCGGGCGAGGTGGTCGTCGAGGTCGAAGCGGAAGGCATCTGCCGGACCGACTGGCACGTGTGGAACGGTGACTGGGACTGGGTGGGCCTGACCCCGACCCTGCCGCTGGTCATGGGGCACGAGCTGGGCGGGACGGTGGTGGCGGTCGGCCCGGGCGTGTCCCGGGTCAAGGCCGGAGACCGGGTGACGACCCCGTTCCACGAATCGTGCGGACAATGCGGCTACTGCCGCAGCGGCCGGTCCAACCTGTGCGACGACATGCAATTCCTCGGCCTCACCCACGACGGCGGCTACGCGCGGTACGCCGCGATCCGCAACGCGGACTTCAACTGCATCGCGCTGCCGGACAGCATCGACGCGCTGTCCGCGGCGGCCATCGGCTGCCGCTACATGACGGCCTTCCACGCCGTGACCCGGCAGGGCCGGATGGCCGCCGGGCAGTGGGTCGCGGTGCACGGCGCGGGCGGCATCGGCCTGTCGGCCGTGCAGATCGCCGCCGCGCTCGGCGGCCGGGTCATCGCGGTCGACCTGGCCGACGCCAAGCTGGCCAAGGCCACCGCCGAAGGCGCGCTGCACGTGGTGAACGCCGGAACGCAGGACGCCGTGGCCGCGATCAGGGATATCACCGGCGGCGGCGCCGACCTGGCCATCGGCGGCCTCGGTGCCGCGTCGCTGGTCGAGTCGGCCGTGCTGTCCCTGCGCAAGGGCGGGCGGCTGGTCCAGGTCGGCCTGACCAGCCAGGCCGAGCAAGGCTACGTGCCGATACCGCTTGACCACATCATCGAGAGCGAGATCGAGATCGTCGGCAGCGTCGGGAACCCGCACATGGACTACCCGCGGCTGCTCGCCCTGGTGGAGACCGAGGTCCTGCGGCCCGCCCGGATCGTCGGCCAGACGCTGCCGCTGGAACAGGCCAGCGAGGTACTGGACGCGATGGACTCCTACGAGACCCTCGGCTTCTCCGTGATCACGGAGTTCTGAGTTGACCTCCCTGGGCCTTGAGCACGACGTCATCGACCGCGCGACCTATCGCCGCACCGTCGACTGGTTCCGCTCGGCCGGCGTCCTGCTGCCCACGTTCGCGCAGCTGGCCGCGCCGGACAGCATCCCGGCGGCGATCCGCGGACCGCTGAAGGACGTGAACCCGGACCAAGCCAACAGAGCGAACCTGTTCCGGGTGCACTGGTACAACGACCGCGACCGGGTCGGACAGGCCGCCGTCCCGGTGCACGTGGTGTTGCCCGTCGAGCTGACCGGCGTGGAAGCCAAGATCGTGGTCGCCCTCGGCGAGGAGTTCCCGATGATCCGGGCGCACAAGGTCCTGGCCGCCTACGCGTGCCTGGTGCCGCGCATCGTCACCGGCACGTTCGATCCGGCCCGGGACCGGGCCGTCTGGCCCTCGACCGGGAACTACTGTCGCGGCGGGGTGGCGATCTCCGCTCTGATGGGCTGCCGGGGGGTGGCCGTGCTGCCCGAGGGCATGAGCCGGGAGCGGTTCGCCTGGCTCGAGGACTGGGTCGCCGACCCCGAGGACATCATCCGCACCCCCGGCACCGAGAGCAACGTCAAGGAGATCTACGACAAGTGCGCCGAACTGGCCGCCGATCCCCGCCACGTCATCTTCAACCAGTTCGCCGAGTTCGGTAACCACCTCGCCCACTACCAGTGCACCGGCCGGGCCCTCGGGGCCGTGTTCGACGCCCTCGCTGAGGCCCAGCCGGGCCTGCGGCTGCGCGCGTTCGTGTCGGCCTCCGGCTCGGCCGGCACCCTCGGCGCCGGTGACTACCTCAAGGAGCGCTACGCCGCCAAGATCGTCGCCGCCGAGGCGCTGGAGTGCCCGACCATGCTGGCCAACGGCTTCGGCGAGCACAACATCCAGGGCATCGGCGACAAGCACATCCCGCTCATCCACAACGTGCTGAACACCGACCTGGTGGCCGGCATCTCCGACCGGGCCACCGACCAGCTGTCGGTGCTGTTCGCGGCCCGCCAGGGTCTGGAGTTCCTCCGGGCCCGGCGCCGGGTCCCCGAGCCGGTCCTCGGACAACTAGAAGCCCTCGGCCTGTCCAGCGTCTGCAACATCCTGGCCGCGGTGAAGACCGCGAAGTACCTGCGTCTCGGCCCGGACGACGTGATCATGACGGTGGCGACCGATGGGGCCGGGATGTACGGGAGCGAGCGCGAGCGCATCGCCGCCCGCGACTTCCCGGACGGCTTCGACCTCGCTGACGCGGCCGAGACGTTCGGCCGCTGGATGCTCGGGACCGGCCCCGACGACCTGCTGGAGACCACGCTGGCCGACCGGAACCGCATCTTCAACCTCGGCTACTACACCTGGGTCGAGCAGCAGGGCGTATCGCTGGCCGACTTCGAGGCGCGCCGGGACCAGCGGTTCTGGACCGGCCTGCGCGACCTGCTGCCCGCCTGGGACGCGATGATCACCGAATTCAACGAGCGGACCGGCCTGGCCGAGGCCGGATGACGCCGCCGGCCAGCACGATGCGCTGCGCCGGGTGCGGCTACGTGGCCGGCCCGGCCGACCCCTACCCGTTCCGGTGCCCGCGGGCCGGGACCGACGACGCCGACCACGTGCTGACCCGCGTCCTCAACCTGACCAACGCACGCTTCCCCGAAGGCGACGAAGCGAACCCGTTCCTGCGCTACCGCGCGCTCATGCACTCCTGCCACGTCGCCACGGCCCGCGCCCCGGGCGACCAGACCTACCGCGACCCTGCCTATCGCGACCCTGCCCACAGCGACCCTGCCTATCGCGACACCGCCTACCGCGACCTGGTCGCCTCGCTCGACGCGGCGGTCGCCGCCGTGGACGGCCACGGGTTCCGCGCCACCCCGTTCTTCCGCAGCCGGGAACTGAGTGATGCCCTGGGTTTCGACCGCGTCGGCGGGGTGTGGGTCAAGGACGAGACCGGTAACGTGTCGGGCTCGCACAAGGGCCGCCACCTGATGGGCGTGCTCATCCACCTGGCGGTGATGGAGCAAACCGGCCTCCTCGACCCGGCCAGTCGCCGGGAGCTGGCGATCGCCAGCTGTGGAAACGCGGCTCTGGCGGCGGCCGTGGTGGCCCGGGCCGGGGGCTGGGGACTGACCGTGTTCGTGCCGCCCGAGGCCGACCCGCGGGTCGTCCGGCGGCTGTATGACCTCGGCGCGAACGTGGTCACCTGCCCGCGCGAGCCCGGCATCCGCGGCGATCCCGCCTACCGCAGGCTGCGCCAGGAACTGGACGCCGGGGCGCTCCCGTTCACCACCCAGGGCCCGGAGAACGGCCTGGCCATCGAGGGCGGCCTGACCCTCGGCTACGAACTGGCGACAGATCTTGCCGGTGAACCCCTGGATCACCTGATCGTCCAGGTCGGCGGGGGAGCCCTGGCCAGCTCGACCATCCAGGCGCTGCGCGAGGCCGCGGACCTGGGCGCGCTCGGCCGGATGCCCGCTATCCATACCGTGCAGACGACCGGTGCGCATCCGCTGGAGCGGGCCTACGCCCGGGTCCGGGCGCTGCTGCCGCCCGATCCGGCCCCGGACACGATACGCAAGACGATGGCCGAGGCCGCGCAGCACCGCTCGGCGTTCATGCAGCCGTGGCCCGAAGAGCCCGCCAGCGTGGCGACCGGCATCCTCGACGACGAGACCTACGACTGGCGGGCCGTGGTGGAAGGCATGCTGACCACCGGCGGCCGGCCGCTGGTGGTGAGCGAGGACTCGCTGACCCAGGCCAGCCGGCTGGCCGTGGCCCGGACCGGGATCCCGGTCGACCCGACCGGGTCGTCCAGCCTGGCCGGGCTGGTCGAGATGCGGCGCTCGGGTCAGGTCGGCGACCACGACCGGGTGGCCGTCCTGTTCACTGGACAAGAGAGAGGAACGCCATGACCAAGCGCACCTACGGCGGGCCGCTGATCGACGTGGCGGGCGCGGTGGACCTGCACTGCCACCCGTACCCTGACCTGTTTCCCCGGCTGGCCGACGACTTCGACATCGTCCGGGCCGCCCGGGACGCGGGCATGAAGGCCATCGTGCTCAAGTGCCACCACGAGAACACGGTGTCGCGCGCCTACCTGGTCCAGCGGGTCATTCCGGGCATCCGGGTGTTCGGCGGGGTCGTGCTGAACTACTACGTGGGCGGGATCAACCCCGCCGCCGTGGAGGCGTCGCTGAAGCTCGGCGGCAAGGAGGTGTGGATGCCCACCGTCGACGCCGGCTACCACGCCGAGGTCCATGGCGGCACCGGCGGCTACGACTCCCAGCAGGGCGGCCGGAGCCAGGCCGAGGGGATCTGGATCGCCGATAAGGAGGGCAAGCTCCGGCCCGAGGTCAAGGAGGTGCTCGAGCTGGTCGCCCGGTACGGCGCGATCCTCGCTACCTCGCACCTGGCCCCGCGGGAGATCGTCGCCTTGGTCCGCGAGGCCCGGTCGGTCGGCGTGGAGAAGATCGTCATCACCCACCCCTACTTCCGGGTGCCCAACCTCGACCTGGACACCCTGGAAGAGGTGGCCAGGATGGGAGCCATGCCCGAGTTCGGCTACTGTACGGTCTCGCCGGCCTGGCAGTACGCCGCTCCCGAGAAGATCGTGCAGAGCGTGGAGCGGATCGGGGCGTCCCGCTGCCTGCTCGTCTCCGACACCGGGCAGCGGCACAACCCGCTGCCGTCCGAGGCGCTGCGCATCTTCGCCCAGACGATCTTCGAGAAGGGGGTGCCGATGGAGAAGGTGACCCGGATGATCACCGACAACCCCATCCAGCTGCTCGACGTGACCGGCGACTACGAGCCCAGCGCCGCCGACCTGGCCTGGGCCCGCGGCCTGGTCGAGGACCCCTGCGCCGCCCTGCCGTCCGCGCCCCCCGTCGTACTCCACCTGCCCGCGGCCACCGCGGCTCCGGCACGGGCGGCGGATGGCCAGCCGTCCGCGCCGCCCGCCGACCCGGACGAGGGCTGAGGCCGGGACCATGCCAAGGGACAGCGGACGGGCCAGCGTCGTCTCGCTGCCCGGACGCCGCCGGCGCGGCGGGCAGGTCCCGGTCGACGGGCTGACCGTCCGCGAGATGCTCGGCCAGGACGCCATGCGCGGGACCCGGATCATCGCCGGCGCCGACGGCCTGGACCGTGTGGTCCGGCGGCTCAACGTCATGACCGTGCCGAACATCGTCCGCTGGACCAAGCAGGACGAGTTCCTGCTCACCACCGGATACCCGCTGCCCCGCGAGCCCGGAGAATTCGGTCGGCTGATCGAGCAGCTGGCCGCCAAGGGGCTGGCCGGGCTCGGCGTCAAGCTGGACGAGTACCTCGCCGAGGTGCCCTCCGACGCGGTCGCGCTGGCCGACCGGGCCGCCTTTCCGATCGTGGTCATCCCGCCCACGTCGCCGCTGGACGACGTGCTGAGCCAGACCTTCGAGACGATCGTCAACCGGCAGGCGGCCGCGCTGGCCCGCAGGCAACAGATCCACGACACGTTCCTGCGCGTCGCGCTGACCGGCGGCGGCCTGGCCCGGCTGTCCGGCGAGCTGGCCGAGATCCTGCCCGGCGCCGACGTGGTGATCTGCGACCCGGCCGGCTACCCGCTGGCCGCCACCACGCGCTCCCAGGACGTCCGGGACTCAACCGGCCGGGTGACCAGCGGCTGGCTGGTGGCGGGCGTGCACAAGGACGCGGAGACCGGCACGCCCTGGGCGGCCGCGGTCATCCGGGCGGGCGAGATGCGGCACGGCTGGGTGCTCGCCGTCGGCGGCGCGCAGGGCCTGCCCGGGGCGGCCGGGGTCGCGGTCGAGCAGGCGGCGCTGGTCGCCGCGCTGGAGATCACCCGTGACCTGGCCGTGCTCGCGGTGGAGCAGCAGTTCGCCTCCAATGCGCTGCACGACCTGGTCACCGGCACGGCGGGCAACATGA
>Ga0208603_1000131_pt1 | contig 11985 bp, 10 predicted proteins | sample MicForSoSWNC24_M_FD_188001 | JGI IMG/M metagenome (GOLD analysis project Ga0208603, IMG submission 188001) | Forest soil microbial communities from Harvard Forest Long Term Ecological Research site in Petersham, Massachusetts, USA - MetaG HF008... | ecosystem: Environmental > Terrestrial > Soil... | reverse complement strand
CGGCCGGCGCCGCAAACACGCAAGCGAGTAACAATGCTATGGCTGTCTTTTTCATGTGGGTAAACTCTCTCCTGTGAAATTCTGGGTCGCTGCGAGTTCCCCATCGCTACTGGGACGCTTACGGTGGTGTCCTCGTCCGCCCTGCAGATATAGTTCCGCGCAGGCGTACAAAAAGTTCCGGGATTTTCTGAGACGAAACGGACGGGCAGCGCGAGCGCACCGGGATACCGCCAAGCGGTATTGTGGGTTGCACTACGTTAGGCCGCGCGGTGCGTGATCTTTTTAGTTCACGAGGAACTTCTGAATAAAGAGGACCGTGGCGTAGAACTGGTAGTCGATGTTCTTCTTTTTGCCGAAGCCGTGGCCTTCGTCATTGGCCATCAGGAACCAGACCGGGGCGCCATTCTTGCGCACCACCGCGACCATTTGCTGCGATTCGGTCCAGTGGACGCGCGGATCGTTTTTGCCGGCCACGACGAAAAGCGGCTTGGTGATTTTGTCGGCGTTATTGGCGGGCGCGATGCGTTCGAGGAACGCGCGCATTTTGGGATCGCGCTCATCGCCGTATTCCACGCGGCGCAAGTCTTTGCGGTACCCGGAGGTGTTCTCGAGGAACGTCACGAGGTTCGACGGGCCCACCACATCCAGCGAACAGCGGATGCGATCGTTGTAGTTTGTCGCGACGGCCAAAGTCATGAACCCGCCATAGCTGCCGCCGGTGATCATGATGCGGCTGGCATCGAGATCGGGCTGCTGCGCGATCCAATCCAAAAGCGAATTGATGTCCTTGTAGGAATCCTCGCGCAGGAATCCGTTGTCGAGCGTGAGAAAAGTTTTCCCGTAACCCGTGGACCCGCGCACGTTGGGAAAAATCATCGCGATGCCCAGCTCGTTGATGTAGTAATTGTTGCGGCCCAAAAAAGCGGGGCGATACTGCCCTTCCGGACCGCCGTGAATATCCACCATCACCGGGCGCTTGCCGGTGAATTTCGCGGGCGGGCGGTAGAGGAATCCGCTGATTGATTTGCCGTCAAAAGTCTTCCAGTGGACCAGCTCGGCTTCTGAAAAAGTTTCGGGATTCAGACCACCGGTTTCGCTGATTGTCCAGCGCTCCACTTTGCCGCTGGTCACATCCAGGGAATACACATCGAAATTCGAGCGCGAGGAAGCAATATTGAAAGCCAAGTCTCGCCCGTTCTGGTGCCACTGCACGTCGAAAACCAGGCCTATCGGAAGCTTCGGCGCGTTTTTTTCTTTTTCGGTTTTCGTGTCGAGCAGGTGCAGGACGCTTAGGCCGTCTTCGTTCGTGGTGAACGCGATGGTCGCGCCGTCCGGAGTGATATCAAACCCTTCCACATCCCAGGGAATGTGACTGGTGAGATAGGTATATTTCTTCGAGCCGAGGTCCACGTAAGCGAGGCGCTGAAATTCCGAATCCTTGTCCGTGGTGACGTAGATTCCCTTCCCGTCCTTGCTGAATTTCGCGCCGCCGTAGGCGATTTTTTCCGTGCCGCCCTTGGGTGTTAGCAGCGTTTTCTCGCCGCTGGATGAATCCACTAGCCACAAATAAGTTTCGTTCGCGGAAATTTCTTCCATCACTAGGAGCTGTTTGTCGTCGGGATACCAATCGAGCACCTCCCACCCGCCGCCAGTCATCTGCGCGAGCATCCGATTGCTGTTCGCGTCGGGATTGGCGGGCTCGGTGAGCCACACGTCCACGTCGTTGCCGTCACGCCGCGTCGAGCCGTAGGCCATTCTTTTTCCGTCGTTCGACCAGATGGGTCCGGTATTGCGGGATTTTCCATCGGTGAGCAAAGTCACATCGCCGGTTGCAACATCGTAGCGATAAAGCTGGTAGAACTCGCCGCCGCCGATGTCCTTGCTGAAAACGAAAGAATCGCCGCCCTTCGGAGGAAACTGCGCGTTGCGAACGTCATCGGGATAAAAAGTAAGCTGCGTGCGCGCGCCACCCGGCATTTTCACTTCGTGAATCTGAAAGGTATCCGCGAAACGGGTCGAGATCAGCATTTCGCGCCGCGTGGGGTGCCAACTGGCAAGAAAGGCCGAACGAAAATTCGTGTAACGGTCCACCTTCTCCGCCAGCGCTGCCGGGATCGGTGGTATGCCTTCGATGACTAGATTTTCGTTGGGCGCCACCACAGCCTCCGCCGATTTATTTCCTTCCTGCCCGCCGGAAGCATTCTGCGCGAGGGCAGCTGCCGGCATAAGCGCAAATAGTCCCAGCAGTGCCGCGAGAGAAACAATGCAGGGGCCGAGCGTTCGCGGAAATGAGCGGAAATGCGGTGCGCGAGATGGTTTCATCGCAGCTCTCCCTGCTGAATGTAAGTGTCTGAAGAAAGATGGTGCGCGGCCGGCCCCAGCGGCTTCGGGAGCAAGCTACCTTAGGCATGCGAGCGGTGTCAACGAATCTGATCTTTTGGCGAGCAGTTCCGGTGATGCGGCTTAATCGGGACCTAGGCAACCAGTGACGACTTCGCGGTATCTGACGAGGCACAATGCAATTCAGATTTGCCCAACACCTGTCCGCAGTGGCGCTTTTTGCCTGCCTATTGACTGTGCAAAAGTCCCCTGCGAATAAGCCCTCGTATTTGCGAGTTGAGTTACGCTCAACCAGTGGTTCCAATCGCTTCAAGGTAGGCGAACCAATTGAACTGGATGCAATTTTCTCAAGCAAGGCTGCAGGCAGGTATCTAGAACCGTGCGGGTTGTTTGGCAAGCCCAATATCAAACCAGGTTTTGGGTTTCCAGATTGCCGGTTCATCACGCGGTGGTCCTTCACCATCAAGCCCAACCATGGCTAGACCGACATTCGGGACAGTAAAATCCACAGTGGGCCTACGTTTGAGGTTCCCAATCATGACCTCTCGTCGAATCCAGCGTCCTATTCGTATAAACTGAGCAACGCATACCGTTTCGATGAGCCTGGCGAATACCACGTCACACTCACAGTTACTGTCGGGCTCGACGACGAAAGTACACAGCACCCACCGGGCGCTGACCCATGTGCGAACCCGCATTTCGTCACCCTGACGCCTGAAATCGTTCTTCAGATTGTTGCAAAGTCCAATCAATTAACGCGCTATTGGAAAGTGGACTTTATTGTCCCGGTTAGCCAGGAATCGGTCTCCTTTCGTCCTTCTATACTATACTCCCTTATAGTATGCTCCCTTCATGGCCCACACCACGAAAGATAAAGAAAAGCTTCTGACACGCGTTCGACGGATTCGCGGACAGGTCGACGCAATCGAGCGAGCCCTCGATTCCGAGCAGGAGTGCGCCGGAATCTTGCAACTCATGGCTGCTTGCCGCGGAGCGCTGAACGGTCTAATGGCCGAGGTTATGGAAGGACATATTCGATTCCACGTTCTTTCTCCCGACAGTGCCAAGACCTCCCCGCAGGCTGAAGCTGCCGAAGAATTGATTGATGTCGTTCGAGCCTATTTGAAGTAGCGCTGCAATCCTCAGGACTCCACGGGGTGATACCGCCATGAATCAATCACATCTGAATGAGCTCGATCGCGAGAAGCTTCTCGGCGTTAATGGCAACAAGGCCTCTTCCGATGATGGGAGTCATGACGACGATCACGGACACGCGCTGAGTTGGCGCGACGTTAACAGAGTCCTGTTTGTCGCCGCGGCGGCGGGAGCCATCTGGTTTCTGGGTAGGTCAACGAATCCGTACATCATCGCGATTGGAGTGATTTGCACGGTTGTCGGAGGGTTTCCGATATTCCATGAAGCGTACGAGAACATTACACAACGCCGGATGACGATGGAGCTTTCAATGGCTATTGCCATTGTCGCCGCTCTAGCGATCCGCGAAATTTTTACGGCTCTTGTCATCACACTGTTCGTTCTCGTCGCAGAGATTCTAGAGGGTCTTACGGTTGGCCGAGGCCGCAAGGCAATTCAACATCTGGTTGATTTGTTGCCGAGTGTGGCGACGGTCCGTCGAAGCGGAGCGTGGACGGACGTAGAGATAGGCGATGTCTCAGCGAATGACGAAGTGCTGGTTCGGCCTGGGGCACGCATCCCGGTGGATGGGAAGGTTGTCGGAGGCCATTCTTTCGTGGACCAAGCGCCAATCACCGGTGAATCCATGCCAGTGGAAAAACAGCCTGGTGCCATCGTCTACGCCGGTACGATCAATCAATCAGGCGCGCTCGAAGTTCGGGTTGAGCGCCTGGGCCGTGGCACAACTTTTGGCAAGATCATCGAGGCGGTCGAGACTGCGGAAAAATCGCGTGCGCCGATCCAAGGAATTGCGGACCGACTTGCGGGTTATCTGGTTTATTTTGCGTTGGCGGCTGCAATCCTGACTTTCCTAATCAGCCACAATATTCGTTCGACCATTTCGGTAGTCATCGTGGCAGGAGCTTGCGGCATCGCGGCCGGAACACCGCTGGCGATCCTCGGGTCTATAGGCCGGGCAGCTCAGCAAGGCGCAATCATCAAAGGCGGCCTCTATCTCGAAAAACTTGGGGAGGTGGACACGGTTCTTCTCGACAAGACTGGCACTCTGACCTACGGAACTCCCGAGCTTCTCGATGTGCACGCCGCGTCGGGAACTTCGGCTACGACGTTGTTAAGAACTGCGGCGATTGCGGAATCGCGGTCGGAGCATCCCATCGCGAAGGCGATTCTCAGGAAAGCCACACAACTAGGCATTCCCTATGAAGATCCGGCGATATTTGAATACACACCGGGCAAAGGTATCATCGCTCGTAACGACGGCGAAGAAATCATTGTCGGGAACCAGCATTTCTTACTTGAACGCGGAATTCAGTTTACGCAAGAGAAGGGCTCAATGCCAGGCTCGGAGATTTTTGTGGCAGGCGGCGGGCGATTTTTGGGAACTCTGCAAATTGCCGACACGCTCCGGCCCGAAGCAAGGGATGCAATTCAATCCCTCAAATCCATGGGGCTTCGGACGGTACTGCTGACGGGCGATGCAAAAACTGTCGCGGAAGACGTCGGTCACAAACTGGCAGTCGATGAAATCGTCTCTAACCTTCTTCCTGAAGGCAAATTGCAGTATGTGAGGTGGCTGGCTGAGAAGGGCCACAAAGCTGCCATGGTCGGGGATGGCGTCAACGACGCGCCTGCATTGATGCAGGCTTCGGTGGGCGTGGCGATGGGTTCCGGAACCGATGTAGCGCGCGAGAGCGCTGACGTCGTATTGATTGGGAGTGACCTGTCGAAGCTCGCCGAAACCCTCCAGACGGCGCGGCGCTGCCGTCGTACAATCATGCAAAACTTCGTCGGAACGCTTGTAGTGGACAGCATCGGGGTTGGACTGGCAGCCTTTGGATTTCTCAACCCTCTGCTGGCCGCCTTTATTCACGTTTCGTCTGAGATGGCTTTCATCTTGAACTCTGCCAGACTGCTTCCACCAGTGTCGTCGGCAAATCAATTTGTCCGCGGCATTCTTTCACAATCACCTTCAACAACGAACTAGCCCGAATTAACAACCCTGTGACTACAGAGCTACCGATTCACTTCCGGGTTCCCCGTTAGAACCGAGAACAAACGCCAGGAACACCTAAGGCGCAAGATTGTTCTATTCATATCTCAGGGCGACGATAGGATCGACGCGCATCGCCCTGCGTGCAGGGATGTAGCTGGCCATCGCCGCCGCGGCGGCTAAAGCGGCCGCTACACCGGCGTACGTCAACGGGTCGAAGGGCTTGACGCCGAACAGCAGCGAGGCCATCAGCCGCATCAGGCCGAGCGCCGCCACCGAACCGACGGCAATGCCAATGACGGTGAGCCGCGCGCCTTCCGCGATGAACATGCGCCGCACAGTTGAATGCTGGGCGCCCATCGCAACGCGGATGCCGATTTCGCGTGTGCGCTGTGCAACAGAGTAGGAAATCACGCCGTACAATCCTGCGACGCCCAGTGCGAAGGCCATGGCGCCCGCAATTCCCAACATGACCAAAGCGAGAGAAGTCCGCGACAGCGATTTGTTGTAAAGATCCTCCAAGGTTTGCGGATTGGCGAGCGGCAATTCCTTGCTTACGGACCAGACAGCCTGGCTGAGTTCCTGCATGAGGGCGCTAGAGCGGGCGCGCGGCGTGCGCACCACGTAGGAAACGTCGGGAGTGGCGTGGAGTGGGTCGGGACCGAAATGATCCATCAGCAGCGGCCAATAGATAGTTTCGGGAGCGGGTTGATCCACACCATCCGCCCGCTCATCGCCGACGACACCAATGACCTCAAGCCAGGGGGAAATGCTCAAGTGTCGGACGTGCTTGCCCAACGCCGCTTGTGGCGTTCCCCATAGCTCGCGTGCGAGATTCTCCGAAAGCATGACGACACGATGCTGATCGTATAAATCCTCCCAGGTGAAGTCGCGGCCGGCTACTAAGGAATTTCCCATGGTGGCCAGCAGGCCCGGCGAGACGAATTTGTAGACACGACCGGGGAGGTTATCCGCTTCACGGCCTTCGATCTGCACCGGGTCATACCAATGGCCATCGTCCATAGGAACGTCGTTGGTCAAACCCACGCTGGACACGCCGGGGACGGCAGCAATTTTGTCGGCGATACTCTGCTCCATGCGAGTGACAGCAACCGGAGCGGCGGAGACGCTGCGCGGAATGGAAATATCGAAGGTCTGCAGTTCTTCCGGGCGTACGAAGCCGGGATTTACGTGGCGCAGCGCCTGGAAGGTGCGAATCATCAGGCCCGAACCGATCAGCAGAACCAAAGCAAGGGCGACTTGCACGACAACCAGCGTGTTGCGCGCGCGATGGCGCTGGCGGCTTTCGCTGGCGCCGCGGCCGGCGGTACGCAACGCCGCTGCCCCACCGCCGCCAGCATAACGAATGGCGGGAATCAGCCCGAACAGCAAGCCGGCAAAAACGGAAATGGCGAACGTGAAAAGAACGGACGCCGCATCCATGGAAATCTGCTCGAGGCGCGGAAGATTGGCGGGATGAAGGAACTGGAGCAGGCGCAGTGCGCCGAGCGCCAAGCAGGCGCCAACCGCGCCGCCGGCGACACCGAGCACCAGGCTTTCCACCAGCAATTCGCGCGCAATTTGCCACCAGCCGGCGCCGAGTGCGGAGCGAATGGCGAACTCCTGCTGCCGGCCTTGCGTGCGTACAAGCATCAAGTTGGCAACGTTGGCGCAGGCAATCAGCAGGACCATGCCGATGGTGCCCATCAGCACCCAGAGCACGCCACCGATGTCTCCCAGCAGGCTCGCTTTCAGCGACGTGAATGCGGGCGTGATACGCTCCCGCTCGAAGCTCGCGAGGGATAGACCTGGAAATGGGGGAAAGCTGCGAAGGGCGACGGGAATCAGCCGCGCGCAGTCGGCGCTCGCTTGCGCAACCGACACGCCAGGCTTGAGCCGCGCGATTCCGGAATACTGAAATTGCCCCAGGAAGATCTTGTTGCGGTCGAACTGCAAGGGCAAGACCACGGCAGCTTTGGAATCCATGAACCAGAAATTCCGCGGCAGCACGCCGATGACCTGGCGCGGCTGGCCATCGATGATGATGTTGCGGCCGATCATGGAGGTGTCAGCGCCGAACTTCTCACGCCAGAAACCGTAGGCCAGCATGGCGGTGAGCGGGGCGCCGGGAGCGGTGTCCGCGGCGGAAAAGAGCCGACCGAGCAAGGGCTGCACGCCGACCATGGGCAGGACTTCGGAGGTCAGCGCGAGGCTGCGCACGTGTTCCGGTTCGGCGAGGCCGGTGAGGTTATTGGAATTCTCCCTCCACAGTCCCATGGATTGGAACGAGCGCGACTGCTCGCCGTAGATGAAATAGAGGAATGGAGCGGAGCGGCCATGGAGACCGATGCCGGGCACGTCGTGACCCAGGTCAACCAGTTCTGCGGAGTCGGGAAACGGAAGAGGCTTCAGCAGCACGTTCTCGATCACGGCGAAGATGGCGCCGTTCGCACCAATTCCCATCGCCAACGTGGCGATGGTGATGGCGGTGAAGGCCGGCGATTTGCGCAGCATGCGCAAGCCGAAGCGCAGGTCTTGTGCGAGATCCTGCAGCCATCGGACGCGGCGTGCGTCGCGGCACTCCTCCTTCCGCTTCTCGATTCCGCCCATTTCTATGAGTGCTTGTCGACGCGCTTCTTCCGGGACTAGACCTTTCGCGTTGTACTCTTGAGTCTTTCGCTCGACGTGATCGCGGAGTTCGTCATCAAGTTCCTGGTCCGCCTGCCTTCGACGAAATAAGGACCGCAACCGAAGAGGAATCGTGTAGAGCCAATGTTCGGGTCGCATCTTCAACCTCCGTTTCGCGCCGCGCGATGCTCACGCCTCTTTCAGCTTGATAACCCGCGAAATCGCGCTCGAAAGTCTGCCCCAGTTATCTGCTTCTTTTTCGAGCTGTCGCCGCCCGAGATGTGTCAGCGAATAATATTTCGCCCGCCGTCCATACTCCGACGTTTTCCACTCGGCTGTAATCCAGCCTTCCTGTTCCAACTTGTGCAAAGCTGGGTACAGCGATCCGTCGCTCATCTGCAGAATGTCGCCAGACACCTGCTTCAGTCGCTGACTCACAGCAAAGCCATTCATCGGCTCAAGTGCCAGAATTTTCAGCAGCAGCATGTCCAGCGTGCCCTGCACGAGATCGGAAGGTTTGCTCATGTGTTTTATGTCCTCGGTAACCGAGTATAATGTGCACTCGCTGCCCTCGGTAAGCAAGAGGAAAACAAAGACGTTAAAATTCAAGCAGAGAGAACCACGGTCGGGAAAGCAACGTTTTGAGACGGGCGGGTGGTCGGCAAACCGGCAGTAATGGCCCGATCCGAGCGTGAGGGTCGCTCGTAACACATAGTGATCAGAAAAGGTACGGCACCAGGGCGGCGGTCTGATGGGCATAAGTGGCATACGTCTCCCCAAATTGGGAACGCATCCACCGCTCCTCCATGCGGAGCTTGGTCCAGAATCCGAGGAACACTAGGACGAAACCAATGAACCCACGCACCTGCGAGAGCGCAATCGCGGTGCCAAGAAACCCGGTCAGAATGCCGGTGTAGATGGGGTGACGAACCAGGGCATAGGGGCCGGTGGTAATCAACTCGTGGCCCTGCTTGATGGTTACGGAGCTGCTCCAGTTGCTGGCGAGGTGCTGGCGCGCCCAGACGGCGAAGAGAAGGCCGGCGATGGTGACGGCAGCTCCAATCCAAAAGGGCCAAATGCCGGTCGGCCAGAGCTGGCGGTAGAGCCAGGGCAGCGGGATGCGCGTTGTCGAGAGGAGGACGATCGCGATCGGCAAGAGGAGGGCCCGCAGGATGCGCGAGGCGGCCGGCTCGAGGCGCTGGGTGCTTTTGGTCTTGACGGCCCTGATCCCCCAATAGAGAAGAAAGGCGATCCACACCACGGGAAAGAAAGATTCAAAGAACCAGAGCATTCAGGACCTCCAGGCGTTGCCTCTGACTTCATCATACGTATACCTCAAATCCTGAGTAACGCCGTAACCCGAGATTTGAAGTGCAGGGACAGGCCTGACCATCGGGACCGGAAAACACGACCAGCGGCATTGAAAGTTGCGTAGGCGTGGCCACCACGACCAATACTTCATGCCATATCAAAGCGGTACAAAAGCAAGACGCTAAATTTCGCTGGGCGACTTTCGATGCTGACCAACGTGCTTGTCGGAAACTGAGCTACTATCGATTTTTTCTCACCTCGAATTCAGTATAAAAACGGACGTGCAGTTCGCTCGGGAGTTCGGGAGGATGTTATGAAATTGTTTGCCAGCCAGCGCTTTCTGGCTATTTATTCGGGAGTTCTTACTCTTGTTTTCGCGGTCACGGTGGTTTGCGGGTTTGCGGCCTCACGCAACGCTACGTTCGACCAGATCATGGTGCATCGGATCAATTTCGTCGAGCCCGACGGCACGCCGCGCCTGATTATTTCCGATCGCGCGGAGTTTCCAGGTGCGTTCATGCGAGGTAAGGAATATCCGCGTCCGGACCGGCGCGATGCCGCGGGAATGCTGTTCATGAACGATGAGGCGTCAGAAATGGGAGGGCTGATTTGGGCTGGATTGAAAGAGAAGGACGGCACGATTCAGAATCACGGGCACTTGAGCTTCGATCAGTACGAGCAGGATCAGATTTTTTCGATTGATTCGGGCCGCGAGGACCGGGACAAGTTTTCGGCGATTAGGATCGGTGAGCGCGGCGACTATCCAATTCAGGAGACGTACGACGCGAGCTTGCGGATTGATAAATTGCCGAAGGACCAGCAGGAGGCCGAGTGGAAGAAGTTTTTTGCGACGCATACAGGCGACGCGAACAGGATTTACCTGGGGCGTTCGCCGGATAAATCGGCGTCACTACGCATAAAGGACGACCAAGGTCGTGATCGGTTGGTGCTGCGGGTCAATGCCGAAGGCAATCCGGTAATTCAATTTCTCGACGCCGATGGCAAGGTGACCAACGAATTCACGGGGAGCAAGTAGCAGGACCGCAGCCATCGCGGTTCCCGGAGGAACCCAGGCACACCCCTAGCGGGGTGTTAAACTTCGAATGTTGCTGACCAATGACCAGGAGTCAGCGGAGTTAGATAACTGCGAGGTACTGCCACTGCCCATTTTCGGACTTGAGTTGGTGCACGCGACCGTCGTCGGCATGAAGAAAGTAGCTGCCATCCGGGATCGGGTGATGGTGCGCGGCACGCACAGAGCAGCGAGTCCAACGTCCGCCGCGTGCAGCTCCCCAACCACCGCCGTGTTCGCGAGCTTCCTCAGTGAGTTCGATGCCGTACTTGACCTTGTATTCGACGCCGGTAAGTCGCGTGGGCACCAGCCGTCCGCTTCCCTTCAATTGTTCTTTTGCCATAATCCACTTAGATGCAATAACCTAGCGAAAGGTTTCGCTCTCCCCAGTAACCCTCTTAGCTGGCTATAGCTCTGAATCCTTTGAATTTATTCGACGCCAGCATAACACAGATACCCCGGCGAGTCTAGAAGGCTGGCAAACCGCGTAACGCCAATCCCAACAAGGGCCGGTACGTACTGAACCTGCCAAAATGGTCAAAATGCCGTGCCGAACTCGCCGAGCAGACGCCAATCTTGACCAGTCTGAACAGTACGATGCGCCCCAGGGGTGACGGAATACAACGAATCCTGTAGTAGAAGTGAGTACTCTTGAGGGAAATATCGGGCGCGGGGGCACCAGCCAAAGCTGGTCAGCTTGCTTGTTTCCGGATCGCGTCCAGATATTCGCGGCCACGTTCGTATCCACGCCGAAACGGGCCGCTTTCATGCAGGCGCGGCTCAGCGTCTCCCAGATCTTTGTGCGATTCCTGGTAGGATTTGCCCCGATTCTTCGAGTGGAGAGCAGCTTCGAAGCCCGCGCGGAAGTAACGCTCGTCGTCTTCGAATTTGCCGCCATCAGCCGGGTAGCGTTCTTGCTCAGCGTCCCGCAGACCGAGCCACCACATTTCTCGTGCACGGTCTATTGTTTCCGCGCCAGCAGCTTCCAAGACGCCGCGTGTAATTTTCTCCTGCTCGTTGTTTTCGGGTGTCACCACGACCACGGAGCGGCCCCGGCGCAGCGCGTCTTCATAAACGAGCAGTTCATCCCCCGGCAAACCTTGTGCCATGTAGTTCTCAATCGCACCCCCGGTGACTGCTCCAACTGCCGCGAGCAATGCCCCACTGAGCAGCCCAATTCCAAGCACCGGGCCGATTCCGGGAGCGACGAGGCTCGATAACGCGACCTCTGCAACGCCCATTCCGCCAGCGAGACCTAGCGCTCCGCCGACGGCCGCGCCTAACGCCTTGCCCATGCCGGGTTGTTCTGCCTCAATCTTAGGGATCGCGGCGAGTTCGCGCTCGGTCATCTGCGGCGTCAGGACGCTCACACGCCGTTCTGGAATGCCCAACGGCGCGAGTTCGGCACAGGCGCGCTCCGCATTTGAACGTGATTGAAAAACTCCGACGACGGTATTCATCGGCCTCCAAATGGAGCCGTCTTAAACGG
>Ga0208603_1000130_pt1 | contig 12028 bp, 13 predicted proteins | sample MicForSoSWNC24_M_FD_188001 | JGI IMG/M metagenome (GOLD analysis project Ga0208603, IMG submission 188001) | Forest soil microbial communities from Harvard Forest Long Term Ecological Research site in Petersham, Massachusetts, USA - MetaG HF008... | ecosystem: Environmental > Terrestrial > Soil... | reverse complement strand
CAAGATCAGCTCTTCGGCTGAATGCGGCCCAGGCTTCGGCCCCGAGATGACGCCAGGCCGGCATCTCCACTAAAGTCCGGTTCAGACTGTCGGCTACGGTCCCCATGAGTTGTCCCACCACGATTAGCAAAAGGGCTATGCGCAGCATCTTCTCGCTTCTCATGATTGACTCCTTGTCTTATACATCGTTATACGATGTATAGAACTACACCTTTTTGCACACTGGCGTCAACCGACGACATAATGTTGATTCTGCTCCGGAAGCGAGGGAGGAGTTCACCACTATCTTTCCACGCGCGTTCTGAAGTACACTACCTCCTTAGCCGATGTAACCCTATGATCCAAGGTGCGTGGAATGCCGTTCGATCGCGAATTGCTCAAAGGCAGCATCGCGCTTTTGATACTGAAGCTCCTATCCGAACGTGACATGTACGGATACGAAATCATCCAAGAGTCGTGGCGCCGTAGCCAAGAGGCATTTGAATTCAGAGAGGGCACGCTATACCCAGCGCTTCACCAACTCCACAAGCGTGGCTATCTACGCTCGGAATGGCGCACCGGAGAGAACGGCAAGCAGCGGAAGTACTATGCTTTGACCGCTGCTGGCCGAAAAGCTGCTCGCGCCAGTGAAAAAGAATGGTTTTTTTTCACGAAAATGGTGAACGCCATACTTTCGAAGGCCAACCCGTGACACGTCTGGATCGCATAGTGTCCCGGGTCGTTTTGCTCGCGAAGCTTCCCGGCAACAACCTTCGGAGCGAAATAGCGAAGGAATTGCGAGCGCACCTAGAGGATCTCGCAGAGGAGGCGCGATCCTACGGCTACGATGAGCAGGCTAGCGCCTGGATGGTCAAGAGGCGATTCGGCGAGCCGCAGGAGATCGCTTCGGCATTCGCTTCTGTTTATGCGCCGGAACGGTTGGCCAAGCGCCTGGCTCAGGCTGCCCTCCTCGTGATTGCGTCGACTATCGCCGTGGTTGTTGTGATCGGGACTGTGCAATCGATCGCTGCGATTTGCACGGCGACCTCAATCCTATCGACCTTTCGCGACATTCACTGGGAGCTGTTCGGTTTCGGCGCGATTACGGCAGGCTATTGCAGTCTGTATGCCGGGGAGCGCCTCTTCCCGACATCGCTGGCGAGAGCCGTTTTGCCAAGCGTCACTCTGGGCTTGTGGCTCTCGGCGATTTTCGTCTGGCTGATCCCGCAGCATGCGGCCCTGCCGTTGGCTGCCTTTACCTGTGCCGCGCTCGGCCGCTTGCTTCAACGCGTCGAAATACCCCTGGTCTGGTTCGCCGGAACGGCGCTGCCACTGCTGATCGCATGGGCGTTGTTTGGGCGACTGATTTCCGGTTGGCAGTTCCCTTGGTTGGTTTGGTTGGGCCTAACAATTTGTTGCAAAGTGCTGCGGGAAGTCGTTCAGTTCCTTGAGAGATTTGTTTTCAGTGAGAGCTTCGCGTAGCGAACTACGGAATTTCGACGACGACCAGGGACATATCGTCGGCAGCGGGACCCCTGCGGAATGCGGCAACGCGATTCACGATCGCTTGAGTCATTTCTGGCAGGGGAAGCATTGCGGTTTCGCGGACAATTTCGGCGAGGCCTTCGACGCCTAACATATCGTCTTTTTCATTGAAGCTTTCAGTGAAACCGTCGGTGTAAAGAATGACGCGCTCACCGGAGGCGACCGGAACTTGCATTGCGTTTTCCGTGTCAACGGCGTCCTGAAGCAGGCCCAACACCGAACTGCGTGATTCGAGCAAGCGTGGCGCCTCGCCGGGCTTGACGATCATGCCAGGTGGATGACCTGCCCCGGCGAACTCGAGCGTGCGGGCGCTGAGATCCAGACGCGCGGCTACCAGAGTGAAATAAAAAACCGAACTGCGCAGACTGCCAATCACGAAACGATTGAGATGCTGCATCATCGGGGCGAGCGCGACGCCTCGCTCGATTTGGGACATCGTTTCGGTGTAAATGCGATTGGCAACGAGAGCTGAACCGATGCCGTGTCCCGAGACGTCGCAGATCATCAAGTTGAGATGATCGGGGCGAGGCGCGACAAGACCGAAGTCTCCGCCGATGGTGCGCACCGGCTGGTAAAAGGTTTCGACAGCAACTCCGCCCCAGACCAGGTTCCCCGGTGCGAGGCTCTGCTGCACGCGCGCGGCCAGCAGCAAATCCTCTTCGATTTCGCGATGGCGCTGCTCGAGCTGGACGTTGGCTTCTCGCAGGGCGGTTTCGGCGCGCTTCTGCGCGGAGATATTGGTGAGGGTGACGATGACGAAGATGGCGCCGTCGGGATCTTCCAATTGCTGCGCGGTGATCACGACGGGCAGGCGGCTGCCGTCGCGATGCGGGAGGAAAAATTCGAAAAGGTTGTTTCCCTCTCTTCGACGGCGTTCGATTTCCTTGACTAGGGCGGGGCGATCCTCGGGAGAAAAAAGGTCGGTGACTTTGGTGCCGATCAGTTCGGACGCGGGCGCGCCAATCATCTGCAGAAAATGACCATTGGCGTAAACGATGTGGTTGCAATCGTCGTTGATGATGACACCCTGATTGAGCGTTTCAAGAATGCCAACGACGCCTTCGAGCCAATCACGCGATAGTTCGGCCACAGGATATGCCTCGGGAATTGGAAATGAGAATCGGAGTTCGTTTCGCTGCGAGAATCCAGGATTGCGGAATAATCATATCATCATTCAATCTTGCGAACGCGGGGCTGGCGCCCGGTGAAGAGCCGGAACTGCGAGAGATTTGGCACAGAGGGCACAGAGACAAAAGAGGGTTCACCAGAGAAAGCCGACGGTCGGCATGGCACCAGGCGAGCTATTGGTGGAAGGAATGTCGGGCGTCAGTCGGTGTATAATCCCGGCAATTACGGGCCTCGATGTCGCAGCACCTACCGGGGGTCGCATGAAAAACAGACATTATCTTGTTCTGCTTCTGTGCATGTTTCTTGCGACTGCTGCTTGGGGACAAGAACTGGCGAAGAGGCTTACCAACCAAGACGTGATCGATATGGTTGGGCTGGGACTTTCCGAAGACGTGATCATCGCGAAGATTCGCAGCACGAGCCCGGGCGCGCTGAAATTCGATACCAGCGTGGATGGATTGAAGGCACTAAAGGCTGCCCACGTGCAGGATTCAGTGATTAAAGTGATGATCAATCCCGCGCCGCCTCCGGCGCCGGTGATCGCGGCTAGCACGGCAATTTCACTCGATCCGAACTTGCCGCCGCCAGAGGTGGGCGTGTATTGGAAAGATGGCGCTAATTTTATTTTGATCGAGGGCCAGGCGATCAGCCACGAGAAGGCGGGCGGGCGCGCGGCCAGTTACTTCACTTACGGGATGCGCGGGCAGCATTGGGATGCGACTTTAAATGGGCCGACTTCGAACAATCGTTTGAAGGACCGTCGGCCGCAATTCTATTTGTACGTCCCCGACGGAACTAGCGCAGCAGATTTTGTGCTGATCAAGCTGCAGAAGAAAAGCGACCGACGGGAGTTTCAGGTGGGTTCGTTCGGCGGCGTCAGCGGCGGAAAGTCGGGGGTAAAACGCGATATCCAGATTCCCTATACGTCCGAGCACGTGGCCATCCGAACTTACAAAATCACGCTCGCGAGCGACTTGAAACCGGGTGAGTATGCTTTTTTCATGGGTACCGGTAATCAAGCAGATATGTCCGCCGGACGAGTGTCATCATCGTCCGGCGGCAATGCTGGCGGCAGGGTGTACGATTTCAGCATTCCCGAGTGAGTTTTAGAGATGATCGTTTTCGCACTTAGAGTTTATTCCTCGCCTCTGTCGCATCCGTTTTGTGACGCGGCGGCTGTCACTCCGGTTGGGCGTAGAACGCTTGCTGATATCCATCGCTATATGCGTCCCTGTAGGATTGCTTGAGCTGGTTTAGGCCGCCACCGTCCGCTGGGCAGAGACACTCCGCTTTTGTGTAGTTTGCCGTAGCGCTGGGCCCGAACTGCTTGGATTCCAGACGGTCCTTGAATCCGTCCGCGCGGCCATCACGATACCCCGCCTGTTCAACAGGCTGCGAGGAGCCGAATTCCTCAGAACCCACCGGTCCGTACTTCTCGCGATAGGCTTGAAGATATCCGGAGACGAACAGGCGACGGTCCGAGCCATCGCTCCAGCGGCCCGTAAGCAAGCGTTGTTTTCTGCCGGCGTCGACGTCGCGGCGGCCTAGAAACAATCCATCACGGAAGGGCGCTTCGATTCGGTTGCTGGCGCCATCGCCAATAATCGCGGAACGATGAACGGTGTTAGCGGCGAGCAATGCGGTTGCCCCACAGGCCAGAGCAATCGTCAATACGTATGCGGATAGACTTTTCATGCTATTTCTCCTCGCTGCTGCGTTTGCCAAAAATTGGCGCGGCCGCTACATTCCTGGCTGTTGTTTGAAAACGAAATCAATGGATTTGGTCTCGTTCGTACCAACCGTGATCTTTTGCTTTGAGCTGCCTAATTTTTCGTGCCACGCCTCGATGGTGTAGGTGCCCGGCGGCAGATTGCCCAAGTTGAAGCTGCCGTCCTTGCCGGTTACGGTGAAATAGGGATGTTTGAAAACCGCGACGTAGCTGTGCATCCACGGATGCACGTTGCACTTCACCGGAATGGCGATTTCTTCGCGCGCAAAGGCTTCATCGATCTTCGCGCCCGGCGGCTCAGCCTTGTTCCATTCACGATTGTTGGCCGGGATGGCATGGATATTGTGGCTAGTGGGATCTTCGTTGATGACTTCGAGCGGTTGGTTCGCTCGGACAGCGAGGACATGCGGCTGATACATGCAGCCTTTTTGTTGGATCACCGCAGGCTCACTTGGCGGGTCAAAAGTGCGGTCGCCCAAGCCATCAGCGACGAAAACGATTACGTTTTGCAGTTCGCCTTCTGAATCGGCTACGACTTCCTGGTTCGCGACTGGACTGGTGTGTTGTTTAGAGCAGCTGGGGTCTGCAGCCATATTGATCGGCGCGGTCTTGGGCAATTTGCCTTCGTACTTGATCTTGCCGTGGACAGCAGCGGTGCCGGTGTTATCGGCGGTTATGGATGGAGGATTTTCTGCCTTCACAGATTCCCGACCGTGCGCCCAGATCATCGCTATCAAAGCGCTCATGAGAATCAAACTTTTCGTTTTCATATGTGCTCAGCTCCTTCTGCTTCTTAGCTCGAAGTTTTTGTTTGGCAACTTCGGGACTTGTTCTTGCTGGGCGAGGCTACGGTAAGACAGCCGGCGGGCGGAGTTGTCAGGCGTTCGTCAGCGAAAGGTAATTTCCATGTCTTTGTTTTGTCTGCGAATCGGAGACCATGGGTGGAGTGCGACGGCGTGTCCTCGCGATGTCTATCCCCTCGTTGGCAGAGGAGGACGCCAGGAGCCCTGCCCTTGTCTATCCAGATACACTCGTTTTCCTATATACACACGATTTCTCACAACTGGTGTATACTCCAAACATGAGCAGAACAAACATTGAAATCAACGATCAGTTGGTTCGTAAGGCGCGAAAACTTACTCGGCTGAAGACCAAGCGCGAGATTGTGAACAAGGCCTTGGAATTGCTGGTGCGTTCCGAAGCCCGCAAAGATATGCTCCGCTATTACGGCAGCGGCGTTTGGAAGGGTGAATTGAAGGGGATGCGCAGGAATCGCGTTTGATACTGGTAGACAGTTCCGTCTGGATTGACTTCCTCAGCTCTTCGCCCGGAACCGCTGGTGCCGAATTGAGGCGGTTAATCGAAGAGGCGGAGCCTTTGGCTCTGGCGGGCGTCATAGTCACGGAAGTTCTGCAGGGTCTTGCGCAGGATGCCAGTGTTATCGAGCGCTTCCTAGGAATGTGGGAGCTGCTCGAACCGAGGGGATTTTCAACCTACCGTGAAGCCGCCGCCATCTTTCGCGTTGCACGCGCAAAGGGAATCAGTTTAACGACGATCGACTCACTGATCGCAGCTATTGCGCTTGAACACCGAGCGACTGTCTTCACTCTCGACAAGGACTTCTCGCGGATCGCACGAATATCGGCACTCTCCTTATACAATCTGCATGCCTCGAGGACTTGAGGGACGACAGAACACTTAGGTTTGTGGCCTTTCCCGATGAGTTGGACTTGCGAAGCAGATGGCAAAAGGGGGTCCAGGCGACGTGACGGATACTTCTATCCAGCAAGGGCTGGCGGTTCTGGGGGCCGGCAAGATGGGCGGGATTTTGATCGAGGCGTTTTTGAAGGACGGGTTGGTGACGGCTTCGCATATTTTCGCAACCGTGCAGCAGACCTCGTCCGAGCGGCGCGCGATTTCCAGCGGGAAGATTACGCCGGGGACTGACAATCGGGCGGCGGCGAAGAAGTCGGATGTGATTCTGGTGTGCCTGAAGCCGTTGACGGTGGGACATGTGTTGGATGAAATTCGCAGCGAGTTGAACGATCAGAAGCTGGTGATTTCGATTGCGGCTTCGGTACCGACCGAATATTACGAGCGGCGGCTGGGCGGGAACGTGCCGGTGATTCGCGCGATGCCGAATACTCCTTCGATGGTCGGCGAGGGCATCACCGCGATTTGCAAGGGCAAGCACGCGACGGCGAAGCATTTGGAAATTGCGCGGAAGCTTTTTGACGCCGTAGGCAAGACAGTGGTGGTGGACGAGAAACACATGGACGCGATTACCGGGTTGTCCGGGAGCGGTCCGGCGTTTCTCTATATCATTTTGGAGGCGCTGGCGGAAGGCGGCGTAAAGATGGGGCTTTCGCGGGAACTGGCTACGTTGCTTGCGGCGCAGACGATGTTGGGGGCGGCGAAAGTCGTTTTGGAGACAGGACACCATCCGGCGCTGTTGAAGGATACGGTGACTACTCCGGCGGGATGCACGATTGACGGGATCTTAGAGTTGGAGGAAGGCAAGCTGCGGGTGACTTTAATCAAGGCGGTGGTGAAGGCGTCGCAGCGGGCTAAGGAATTGATGTTCACCGACAAAGAGAATTAACGCAGAGCTCGCCGCGATCTTCGAGGCAAAAGATTTAACACATCTCTAACGAGTTCACGGAGAATGGGCCAGCGCGGATCTTGTTGGGTTCGTGCTGACGCGATTCAGTGCGGTGGTTGATCTCGGGTGAGTTTCGCTGTGGCTTGGATTTCGAGATTTACGGTGTCGCTGGCGTGAAGCAGCCAGGTGCTGGGATCTTTTAGTCCCCATTTGATGTAGGGGATCGTGAAATGGACCGTGGAATGGGCCAAGGCCTCTTCGGGTGGCTCGACTGAGATTGTGGCGGTTAGTGGGTGGTCCTGGCCGCGGAGCTGGAATGTGCCGGAGATCTCCAGTTGCGATGCAGTGTGGGGATTGAAAGTTCCGGTTACTTGTTGCGGCGTGAAAACGATTTCGGGATATTTCTTACTTTCCAGAATTTCCTGGTGCATTTTCTTGTCGCGCGATTTGTTGCCGCTGTCGCCGCTGGTGGCGTCCACTACAATTCGCCCGCTGGCTTTGCCGCTACTCGGATCGAAGTGAATCTCCCCATTTTTTAGCGTGAATGTGCCGTGTACAGTGTGCAACGAGGAGTCCACGCTGTATTCGATCTTTGTTTGGGCCGCGTCCAGGGTGGCGACGTATTGTTGGGCACCGAGCGAAGGTGCGAGCGCAATGACAGCGGCCAGTGCCAGAAGCATCACAACGCTTTCTCGAGCGGAAAGCAGATCCCTCGCTCCGCTCGGGATGACACTAACCTTACTCACGCGCGTAGGACCTGGCAGCCGGCGTCACAAATTTCACGCGGTTTAATGGATGGCGCCGCAGATTCTCCCGCGTGCACCGAGAGTAGTCTTGCAAACAGATTTGGATGTTTTGCCAAAATACGAAGAGTTGTGCGGCGCAACCAGTCGTTGCGACCGAGGAGCAGCAGAAGGCGCGCCATTCGTGCCGGCCTGGTTACGATTTTTCTGTGCGCAATGTGGTACGACGCAAGATTTCGCGAGACTAGGGCTTCTGCGAGATGAATCGCTTGCTGAAATGCGAGGCTGAGGCCCTGACCGGTGATTCCGTCAACTGTAAAGGACGCATCGCCTACCAGGGCGGTGCGACCGCGTGCGACTTTGCCGAATCGCTCGAGCACTACTGCGCCGCCCAGCTCCGCGCTCAGCGGCTGTGAGTAGCGAAGGCGTTCGGCCAATGCCGGAAATTGTTTCAGGGCGTGTTCGATGCGCATCTGAGGATCGCTGGTGAGCAGCGCGATGCAGACCTCCCGCGCGCTCGTGGGCGTCACATAAATTTGGCAGCGCTTGCCCCAATGCACTTCGACAAAATCGGTCCAAGGAGTGACGCCGAAATGGCGACGGAATCCGAATCGCGAAGAGCGCAAGCGGCGAGGTCCAAGGCTTGCCCATTTTCTGACTGCAGATTTTTGCCCGTCGGCGCCGACCAGCCAGCGGAAATCAAGATTCGAGCCGCCCAGACGCGCTGAACCGCCCGCGCAATCGGCGACGCGAGTTCCCCACCGAAATCGAACGCCCACTTCAGTGGCGCGTTGAAGCAAAAGCGCATGAAGCGTGGTGCGGCGCAAACCAAACGATGCAGAACCATGCGGCAGTTTGCCGCTTGCACTGGAGACCTCATCGCAGAAACGGATTCCTGCGATGGGAAAAGCAACATCGGAGTTTAATTGGATTCCAAGGCGGGAGAGCGCGGCGACGCCTTCCGGAAGCAGCCCTTCGCCGCAAGCTTTTTCAATCGGTGGTCTGCGGGCGTCGGCAACCGTTACGCTGAGTCCTTTGAGCCTTGCGGCTATCGCGGTGGCGAGCCCCGCTGGGCCCGCTCCGACGATCAGGACATCCGCGTTTTCGGCCACAGGCCTCCGTTTCTACCACCGTAACAGAACTAGCTCAGCGCAGAATCCCGGCCCCATGGCGGCCAGGATGCTCAGCGAACCGGGCTCCGGACGCCGGTTGTTGTAAACGTCTTCCAGCACGAGCAGAACGGACGTGGAAGAAATGTTTCCGACACGCCGCAGGCAATCCCATGATGCGGCGAGATCGTGACAAGTGATTCCCAGCGCAGTCGCGGTCGCTTCGAGCACTTTCGGTCCGCCGGTGTGCATGACCCAGGACTTGATGTCCGAGCGCTTGTGCCCGTTCTCGGCGAGGAATGCATCCACGTCTTTGCCGAGATGCTTCGTCACCATCTCCGGAACTTCCGGAGACAATACGATGCGGAAGCCCTTCTCGGAGATGTCCCAACCCATCACTTTTTCGCTGTGGGGATAGAAGCTGGATTTTGTGGCGAGAATTTCCGGGCCGTCGGATTTTCGTTTGTCGCCGACTACGATGGTGGCGGCAGCGCCGTCACCGAAGAGCAACGCAGAGATCAAGTGAGCCATGGAGAGATCGTCGCGCTGCAGAGTGAGCGAGCACAATTCCACGGAGAGTAGCGCGGCAGCCTGATCCGGATAGCCATGGACGTAATCAGCCGCGCGCGAAATTCCGGCGGCGCCGGCGACGCAGCCCAGACCGAAGATCGGAATGCGCTTGATGTTGGTCGACAGACCCATACGATTGACCAGACGCGCGTCAAGTGAAGGCGCGGCGATGCCGGTCACAGAGGTCACAAAGATCGCGCTGAGTTCCTTCGGGGCGATGCCGGCTTTGTGCAGAGCCTTACAGAGAGCTTGTTCACCGAGCTCGAGGGCGTGCTGGATCCACGCGTTATTGGCCTGTCCAAACGTGGTGAGGTTCTCGTAGAAATCGATGGGATGGACCAAGTAGCGGCCCTCGACCTGCATGCTTTCATCGAGGCGGTCAAGGATGTCAGGATTCGGCAAACGATGACGCCAGTCGTTCTTCAGTGCCTCCGTCAAGAGTTCTTGCTTGTAGTAGTACTCGGGGAAGGCGCTCGCAACGCTAGCAATCCTCATCGAAGGGGGCTCCTGTTGTCTCTTAAACGTTCCGAAGGATAGTATCGCGAGAATGAGGAATATCAAGAGGCTTTAGAAAAATAGCTTCCATATCGGCCGTACGCCCTAGACCTCATCTTTCAGCGAAGATTAATCAGACACCATAGTAACGCATTTTCGGGCGTTAAAGCAGAGAAACAACGGCTCCCAATTAAACATAGGTAGGCGGTCGCCCGCTTTCCCTGTCACACCACCGTACGTACGGGTCGCGTATACGGCGGTTCGGCGGATTCAGCTATGGGTGCCGAACAGTTGTGGAATGCCAAGCGAGACAAAATAGGCAGTGGGCAGTGCGATGTGTAGGCCCGGTGATTCGGCAAGCCGCCACGGACCGTGCGCGCTGCCCGCCGTTTGCGCGGCGAGCTCTGCGTCCACACCCCGTTGAGTAAGCTCCGCGAATCGCACCGAACCACGTTTCCACTGCTTCCACAGAAACGATCGAAGTCGTCGCCGTGTCCAGTAGTCGAGGTTTCTCAGCACATACGGGGTCTGGCAGAAGCCGAAATAGCCCTGCCATCCGCGGAGATAACGGCCGAGTTCTTCTGCCACTTTCTCCACACTTACCCCGCGCGTCCGTCGCGTCAGCTCCCGGATTCGTTCCTTGAACCGGAGGATCGCTTTGGGCGCTATGCGCCGTTGCGGTTCGCGATGCAAGGTAAAACTGAATCCCAGAAACTTCCGCTGCCATGGTCTCGCCACCGCACTCTTCGCTTGGTTTACCTTGAGTTGAGCTTCGAAGTGATGAATTTCGTAAGACTGGCCATCACTCTTTCGCCGGCACGCCGGCTTCGAACGTAAATGTTGCTGTCGTCCGCATAGCGAGCGTATCGGAGATGACGTCGCCCCAGCTCTTGGTCCAAGTCGTCGAGTACGATGTTCGATAGCAAGGGCGATAAAGGTCCACCTTGTGGCGTGCCCTCATCCACGGAACTGACCAGCCCATTTTCCATAACCCCGGCTTGCAGAAATGCGCGGATCAGCTTCAGCATGCGCTTGTCGTTGACCCGCTCTGCGATCTTTGCCATCAGTTTGTCGTGATTGACTCGGTCAAAGAATTTCTCTAAGTCCAAGTCCACCACCCAGCGGTATCCTTCGGTGATGTACTGCTGTGCCGCTGCTACCGCCTGATGCGCCGAGCGTTTGGGTCGGAACCCATAGCTGTGCTCGGAAAACGTCCGGTCCCACCTGCGTTGTAGAACCTGCATCACCGCTTGCTGAATAAATCGGTCCAGCACCGCCGGGATGCCAAGCTTTCGCACCCCGCCATCCGGCTTCGGGATTTCCACCCGCTTCACCGGTTGCGGCTTATAGGTCCCCGTTAGCAGTTGTTCTCGGATCGCTGGCCAGTGCTGTTTCAGGTGTCCCGCTAACTTGTGAACGGTCATCCCATCCACACCAGGACTACCTTTGTTGGCCCTGACTCGTCGCAATGCCTGCTTGTAGTTTTCCCGCTCGCAGACTTCTTCCATCAGCTGTTCGGTAATAGCCGAGCTTTCGGTCCTGCGCTTCGCCGCGAGCGATTCGGTCCCTTCCTCGGCAACCATCGGAGCTTCACTCCTACTCTCTGCCGGAAAGGCCAACACTAGCTGGTTCTTCTGCCGCCTGTCGCTCATGAGTTGCGCCGCTTACTCACCACTTCCATTACCTCCTTACGGAGGACCGTTTGGGCCTTCCTCACTTTCGTGAGTACTACGCCCTTTGCTGACTTCTCCCGCCCGGTCAGGATGAATCACTCCATCCTCAGTCACGATTTCGTGACAGACGGGAGATCTCCCGAGGTAAGTTCAGCCGCCTTCAGCGCGCAACCGCTGGATTTACATCCAGTGCCCTTGATGGATATGGGCTTCGTGGTCATTTGCCCACTCGCCCAGCACCGTCTGCCTCAAATCCAGTTCTTGTACATCGGCTCGCGCTTTTGCTCCGCGCTTCTTTCGGACCCCACCTCACGGTGACGCCCTTGCGCTTCGCTATCACTTCACCTCCATCAGGTTGTGAAGGTCGCGGTAGGGATACCAGTTTCCTGATACCCCCCGCACGGATCCGTACGTGCGCTCTTTAGCGCATACGGCTCTTATCGCGGATGACTGGC
>Ga0208603_1000129_pt1 | contig 12057 bp, 13 predicted proteins | sample MicForSoSWNC24_M_FD_188001 | JGI IMG/M metagenome (GOLD analysis project Ga0208603, IMG submission 188001) | Forest soil microbial communities from Harvard Forest Long Term Ecological Research site in Petersham, Massachusetts, USA - MetaG HF008... | ecosystem: Environmental > Terrestrial > Soil... | reverse complement strand
GGCCGTGTACGCGGCAGTGAACGCGGCCTCGGCCGCCGCAGACGCTGCCGCCTCAGGTTCGCCCGTGGCTGGTCCCGCCCGGTAGAACGTATCCGCCAGAAGCCGGGAATCGACTCCGGTGTCGATCACCTCGACCCCCGGGATCTCCGATCCGGAGGCGGCGTAGACGTGCACCTCGTGCCCCCGCCCGGTCAGGCCGAGGGCCAGATCCGATACGAACGCCTGCGAGCCACCGCGCTGAGGCTCGCGGATGGCCGTCACCAGCGGCGCCATGATGGCGACTTTCACTGTGCCAGCCTCATTGGCCCAGCACCTTAAAGGCCAGATCGCGCGGCGGGTTGATGCCCAGCACCTCGAACGGAACCGTCCTCCGGCCGCGCCGCCGGACCTCTTCGGCTGCCCTGGGATAGAAGATCCCCGCCAGCTCCACCGCCTCCCGATAGCTACCGAACTCCACAGACATCGGCCCGGGGAAGCTGACGTACGTGTAGCCATGGGCGGCGAGCCAGTCCAGGTGGTTCGGCCAGATTATGGCCACGCGCCCGCCCGGTCGACAGACCCGCTCCATCTCGGCTAGGCCCGCAGCGCCGCCGTGCCCTGGGGCGGGCGTGAAAGCCGAGCAGGCCACGACCAGGTCGGCGTAGTCGTCGGGAAGCGGCAGCTGGTCGAAGAACCCGCGGATCACCCGGATCCGGTCGCCGTGATCGGCGGCCGCGAGCTTTCGCCTCAGAATCCGGCGCAACGGCCGCGCAGGCTCCACCGCCACGACCCGTTGGCCACGCTCGATGAGCTCGAGCGTGAGCCGCCCGGTGCCCGCGCCGACCTCGGCGATCCGGTCCAGGTCGCGCGGCAGCCAGCCCACGACACCAGGATGGAGCCGCTCGGCGCCGGCCAGCCGGTCATAGAGCTCCGGTTCCAGCCGGTACAGCAGTTCCCAGGCCAGGACCACGTTGGTTTGCGGGTCACCGTCCCCCTGCGGGACAAACCGGCTCGCCTCATCACACGTGAACACGCCTAGGTCCGCGGCCGTGTAGCGGTTGCGAAGTTCCCGGCCCGCACGGGCCGGAGCCTCAGGCCTGGTCACCGACTTCAGCCCAGTTCTTGTCGGTCTCCCAGAGCCGGACCGACCGCAGCAGCCCGTCGGGAAGCTCGGGCTGAAGCCGTTCCCAGAAGGCCAGGACCAGGTTTTCCGTGGTTGGGATGCGCCCCTTGAGCCAAGGGACGTCGGTGTTCAGGTTACGGTGATCCACGTCGTGAATGACCAGCCTGTTGATGACGTCCGACAATATTTTCAGGTCCAGGACGTAACCGGTGGCCTGATCGATCTCGCCGGACACCCTCACCTCCAGGACGTAGTTGTGCCCGTGCAGATTCGCGCACTTTCCGAACAGGCGCCGGTTCTCGTCATCGGACAGGTCCGGGTCGCACAGCTGGTGCGCGGCATTAAACGATTCGCGCCGGCCGACCAGAACAGTCATAAAGCCCGGTCCTCTTTCGCGAGCTTTTGTTAACGATAGACTACATGAGTGAGCTTGCCGCAGAGCGAGGCGGACCTGGCCTCGCCGAGCTGTCTGGGCGAAATGAACCTCGGGCCGATCCGGGGGCGCGGGCGGCGACGGGCTGAACCCGGTCCTTGAATCGGGACCCGAGCACCGCTGCGTCCTCATCCCGGCAGCCACGCCATGACGTCAACGGGAGCACTATGACCCACCAGCCAATCCCCGACGGCGCCGACCGGACGCCCGCTCCGCCGAAGCCAAGTTCGGCCAACGGCACACGGCCGGGCTCGGCGCTGCTGGTAGCTCATGAGAGCCCGGCCTTGGACGCCACCGTACGTCAGGCCGTGGACCAGGACGGGGCGCACCCGCCTGTGGACCTGGACGGGGAGCAGCGCGTCGTCGATCTGGAGGCCGCGGAGCGGGCCGCCGCGGACTTCCTCGCCGCGCTCGGGATCGACCTCGACCGCGAGGAACGGCGAGCCACGCCTGCCCGGATGGCCCACGCCTACGCGGAGTTGCTTGCCGCGCAGCCGTTCCGGCTCACCACCTTCGGGAACGACGAGGGCTATGACGAGCTGGTGCTGGCTCGCGCCATCCCGTTCCGGACCCTCTGCGAGCATCACATGCTGCTGTTCTCCGGCGTCGCGCACGTCGGCTACCTGCCCGGGGAGCGCATCCTCGGGCTGTCCAAACTGGCCCGCCTGGTGGAGCACTTCGCCGCCCGGCCCCAGACGCAGGAGCGGCTGACCATGCAGGTCGCCAAGTGCCTGGACGCGAACCTGCGGCCCCGGGGTGTCGGCGTGGTGCTGGAGGCCGAGCACAGCTGCATGACCCAGCGCGGCGTCCGCGCCGTCGGCGCCACCACCGTCACCTCGGCCCTGCTGGGCACGCTGCGCACCGACCCGCGCTCCCGCGCCGAGTTCTTCGCCTTGGCCCGCGTACCTAATCCTCCTACCGGATAGACCGGAATCAGTTCTCGCGCGGCTAGCTCCTGCGCAGCACCGCGGCCTGTTTCTCCAAGGGGAGGATCTCGGAGCCGAAATCGGGATACGCGTCAAGCCAGAGCCGCAGTACTTTCTGCATGTCCGGCACGATGAGATCGTCGAGGACAGCGGTGGCAACCGGGCTCAGCAACCCGCTCAGCAACGGCAGCGCCGGATAGCGGGCCTGGTGACCGGTGGTCGCGGGCGGCCCGTCGACGAAGAGGAGATCGATCCCCTTCAGGTCCTCCCAGGCTCGCCTCGCGTACCATGAGTAGGTCTCGCCATCAAGGCTGAAACTCTCCAGCGGGGCGTCCCGTACCTCGGCCAGATCGCGGACGTTATGCCTGGCCAGGAGGTCGCGGGTCTTGGCGCCGAAAACCGGGTCGTGATCGAGCGCGATGATCCGGCCGTCGATCTCGAATCGCCGCATCGCTAGTGCGAGCCACAGCGTGGACGCGCCGCTGCCGCATTCCACGACGAGCGAGGGCCGTTCGGTGATAACCAGGTCGACCAGCACCATGAGCAGGTCTGGCGACGCTGCCCAGCCCCGGGTGGCGGGCAGCACGTCGCTGGCGGGCAGCACGGCGTTCAGGTTCTGCAACGCTTCCAGCTGGCGGAATGTCTGCTTGATCTCTGTCTTGACCTCTTTCTCGACGCGCGCTCCGAGGCGCCGCACGGTGTCGAGCGTCCGCTCGGACTGGCTGGCCAGGTTGCCGATCCGGCCGGCCAGGTCGAGGTTGTGCCTGATCAGCAGGAGCAGGCCGCCAAGCAGCGGCCCCAGCGCCATCAGGGCCACCGTCGGCACCGCGCCCGCGCTTGTGGCCAGCCCCAGCCCGAGCGCGCCAGCCAGCCACGCGACGACCAGCACAGCTACCGTCTCGATGCGCGCGAGCCGCCGGATCAGTCGGCGCATGGCGGACTCCTTATCCTGCGGCGTTCATGCGGCCTGTCAGCCTCCTGGCGAAACTGCCCTTACCTTACTGTGATCCGCCCTCAGCTCCTCGGCCGCCGACCGGCCGCACGCCGCGCCGGGGCGCCGATATACGCGGTGTGCCCAGCTCGACGAGACGGCGCGCGGACCGTAGCCCCGCAGTCGGGTTGCGGCTTACCCGAACTGGCCGGGCTGGTAGTCGCCGGCGGGCTGCTGGGTGATGACGTTCATGCGGTTCCAGGTGTTGATGAGGGCGATGAGGGACACCAGCGCGGCGAGCTGGTCGTCGTCGTAGTGCTTGGCCGCGTTCGCCCAGGCCTCGTCGGTGACGCCGCCGGCGGCGTCGGCGATCCGGGTGCCCTGTTCGGCCAGTTCCAGGGCGGCCCGCTCGGCCTCGGTGAAGACCGTGGCCTCCCGCCAGGTCGCGACCAGGTTGAGGCGCACGGAGGCTTCCCCGGCGTGCGCGGCGTCCTTGGTGTGCATGTCGGTGCAGACGGCGCAGCCGTTGATCTGGCTGGCCCGGATCTCCACCAGCTGCTGGGTGGCGGCCGGCAGCGCCGAGTCCGACACGACCTTGCCCGCCGAGCGGAGGTACTTGGTGAACTTCGCCGCGGCGGGGTTGTCGTAGTAGCCGAAACGGGCGTCCATGGTGATCTCCTTACCGTGAGAACTGTTACGACCTCACAGACCGAACAGCCCGGCGCGCTGTGACAGCCCGGCGACCCAAGCCAGTGCTCGCGCTGGCCGCCAACTGACTGAGGGTTACCTGCAGATTCGCCGCGAAGCTGGTCAAGTGCGAGGCTAGGGGCGCGGGACCGGCCTAGGGTAGGTCCCCGTGCCGAGGCCGTCGATTCCGAACGCAATCCGGGCGCTCCTGATCATCATGGCGAGCCTGGCGATTTCGGGCGTGGTGGCCGGCCCGGCCTCGGCCAGCACGAAGGCGCCGAACACCGCGGCCGTTTCAACCGGGACCGCGGCCGGTTCCGGACCGACCGGGATCCGGATCAAGGCCGGGGCGCTGGCCGACGCGGCGACCGGCCAGATCCTGTGGAGCGAGGGCCTGGATACCGAGCGGCCGATCGGCAGCATCGTGAAGGTCATGACGGCGCTCGTGGTGATCCGGGCGGGAAACCTGAACCAGGTGATCACGGTGCCGAAGTCGGTGATCGGGTACCTGAAGAAACAGGATCAGCCGAGTACGGCGGGGCTGATCCCGGGGGACAAGCTGACGGCCAGGGAACTGCTCGAGGCGATGCTGCTGCCATCGGGCTGCGACGCGGCGTACACGCTGGCCATGGCGTACGGGCCGGGGCTGGACGCGTTCATCGCCAAGATGAACGCCGCGGCCCAGCAGATGGGGCTGACCGACACCTACTTCTCGAACTTCGACGGGCTGCCCTGGCCGACCGAGCACTCCACCTGGTCGACGCCGGCCAACCTGATCACGCTGGGGCGGCACGCGATGAGGTACGGGGTGTTCAAGAACATCGTCGGGCAGGCCAGCTACTCGCTGCCGGCCGGGAACGGGCACCACGCGTACAAGTGGCAGAACACCGATCCGCTGATCGGGAAGTACGCGGGAGCGACCGGGATCAAGACGGGTGACACCAAGGCGGCGGGGAACTGCCTGCTATTCGAGGCGACCCGAGGCGGCGTGACCCTGATCGGGGTCACGTTGGGCACCCCCGGGACCGAGATCTCCGACACCGGGCCGGTCGCGACCAAGGTGCTGAACTGGGGCTTCGGTCAGCACTAGGCGGGTGCCGAGTCGAGGCGTTAGGCCTGCCACGTACCCCAGCGGAGGCTGGGCTCGGGCAGCACTGGGGGCTCGAGGAACGCGGGCTCACCGGTCAGGTCGAGCGCGTCCAGCGGCGCCCGGGCCGCGGCGTCGCGCGCGGTCAGCGCGGGCAGGTTCCACTTCTCCTCTACCAGCTTGAGCACCGAGGTGTGGTCGAAGGTCTGCGAGCTGACGTAGCCGGGCCGCGCGTACGGCGACACGATCACGGCCGGGACCCGGAACCCGTACCGGTCGTACCGCTGCGGCCCCTGGTTCAGGTTCTCCTTGCTCTGGACCAGGCCGGGGGCAACCACCCGCAGGCAGCTCGTCAGCACGTTCGGGCTGCCGATGGCGCTGCTCCCCTCGACGTCGTCGGGCGGGATCGCGGGCGGCGGCGGCACGTGATCGTAGTACCCGCCGTGCTCGTCGTAGACCCAGATCAGCACGGTGTGCGGCCAGCCGGCGCCGTGCATGACCTGGTTGATCACCTCGGCGGCGAAGCTCTCGCCCTTCCTGATGTCCTGCGGGTTCTCCTCCGAGTAGGCCTCGAAGTCCGGGTCCACGATGCTGACGGCCGGCAGCGTGCCGCGGGCGGCGTCGGCGAAGAACTGGTCCAGGCCGTGGACGTGCTGCATGTACCGGCCGATCCCGAGCGGGAAGACGTCGGCGGTGAACTGGATGTCCTTCTGCACGCCCTGGGACGCCGCGGGCACCGCCCGGACCGCGGAGCGCAGGCGGCGCCTGGTCATCTTGCGGCTGTGCCGGGCGTAGTGCCGCCACCGGGGCTGTTCGCCGGCCACGGGGTGGTAGTTGGCCCACGAGATACCGTGCTCGGTCAGCAGGTCGAAGATGGTTCCGGCCGGCGGATAGTCGAGCAGGTCGTAGGGCGAGTCGTCGATCAGGCCGTGAGCCGTGCCCGCGATCAGGAACCGGCGGTTGGGGAAGGTCGGGCCCAGGCACGAGCTGAACCAGTGGTCGGCCAGCGGGAACGTCCGGGCCAGCCCGTAGTAGAACGGCAGATCCCGTTCGGACCAGTAGCCCAGGCCGGCCGTGGCCGCTTCGGGCGCGATATCGACGGGGTCCGCGGCGGTGCCGGCCCGGGCTGCGGCCTGTACCTCCTGCGCACTGGTCACGAACCCGTCGCACTTGCCCTCACCCCACTGCTGGTGCGTCGCGTGCCAGCTCTGGCACGGCACGCCCTGGTGCTGGACCGTGGACGGCAGCGGGAAGGCGCGGATGGCCTCGCCGTCGGCCGTGTCGTTGAACACGTCAGGCCGGCCGTCGGGCGCCAGCGGGAAGCCCTCGCCCCGGCCGGGCAGCATTCCGAGGTAGCTGTCGTAGGAGTGGTTTTCCATCATCAGCACCACGATGTGCCTGATCTGCGGGAGCAGGTCGGTCCCGGTCGGCTGGGCGGGCTGCGGCCGAGATCCGTACCGGGCCGCCGAGCGCCAGCGGGCCAGGCGCTTCATCTCACGGTGTTCGAGCATGTGCCACATGTCGCTGCCGCCTTAGGGTGATCGTCTTGCCGTGACGTCCGACTACCCCGGATTCCGCGGTTGACGCCAATCCTGCGGTCCTACCCGAGGGCCAGGTACGACGTGACCGCGGCCGGGGTCACGCTGGCCTGCGGCAACCTGACCCGGATGGCCATCCCGTCCGGGGTGCGCTCGACCCGTGCCGCGGGCCAGTGCCCGGTGACCATGGCCAGGACCTGGCGATTGCCCTCCAGCACGTCCATCTCCAGCACGGCCACGCCCCGGGCCTGGGCCCCGGTGACGATCGCGCGCATCAGCGCCGCGCCGACGCCGCGGCCCTGCCAGGCATCGTCCACCACGACGCCGATGTCGGTCACCCGGGTGCCCCGGGGGTCCTTGGGCTCGAGCCGGTCCACGGCCATGGCGTGCCCCACGATGACGCTGCCCCGGACCGCGACCAGGGCGTCGACGTTATCGGCACAGCCGGCCAGCGTCCGGAGTAGGGCCGCGCCCGGCGTGACGGGGCCGAAGAAGCGCAGGTAGCGGCTGTGCGTGGAGAGCCCGGAGAAGAAGTCGCTGAGCGCGGGCAGGTCCTGTTCCGGATGCACCTGCCGGATCGCCACGGCGGCGCGGCCGTAGGCCCAGCCCGACCCGGGTGCCTGGGTTCGGTTCACGAACTCAGCATCGCCCCAGATTGCTGAGTCTGTCAAATAGATTTAGCATGAGGGTATGGGACGTGCCTGGATCCTGGACTATGACTCGGCCAACTGCGCCATCGGCGCGACCGTGGGGCTCATCGGGGAGCGCCCGACGTTCCTCGTGCTCCGCGAGGCCTTCAACGGCGTCCGCCGTTTCGCGGACATGCAGCGCCGCACCGAGATGCCCCGGCAGGTGCTCAGCGACCGGCTGGCCCGCCTGGTCGGGGAGGGCCTGCTGCGCAAGGTCCCCTACCAGGAAAGCGGTCAGCGCGTCCGGTACGAGTACCGGCTCACCGAGAAGGGCCTGGACCTGTATCCGGTGCTGGTGGCGCTGATGGAATGGGGCGACCGGCACGCGCTCGGCGCGGCGGGCCCGCAGGTCCTGCTCGAGCACCGTGACTGCGGGGAGCCGGTCCAGCTGCAGTTGGCGTGCCGGGCCGGGCACGTGCTCGCATCAGCCCGCGAGGTCACTCCGGTGCCCGGCCCCGGCGCGCGCAAGATCGCCTGACGGCTCAGGTTTCCCGGGCCGCGCGGACCAGGGTGTCGACGGCGGTCGCCGGGCCGTCCTCGCGCGCCACGGTGCGGCGCACCCGCTCGGCCCGCAGGATGCGCAGCCCCGGCAGCTCCGCGCGGACGGCCTCGGGGGTGTACAGCACCTCCGGGTCCTGCGGCCCGCCCGTGCCCTCGCTGAGGTTGGTCAGGTCGTGGGCCACGATGAACGCCGTGCCGCCCGGGGCCAGCGCGGCGGCGGCCCGGGCCAGCACGGCGGCCCGCACCTTCGGGCTGACCTGGAGGTAGGCGATGAGCGCGAGGTCGTAGGCGCCGGGCTCAGGCTGGTAGTCGCACAGGTCGGCGAGGATCCAGTCGACCCGCTCCTCGGCCACGCCGCGTGCCGCGCTCAGCGCACGGCCCTTGTCCAGCCCGACCCGGGAGAAGTCCACGGCGGTCACCCGCCAGCCGCGCTCGGCCAGCCAGACGGTGTTGCGGCCCTCGCCCGCGGCCAGGTCGATCGCGCGGCCGGGCGGCAGGCCGGCCAGTTCGGCCGCGACGAACTGATTCGGCCCGGTGGCCCACACGAACTCGGCCGCCGAATAACGTTCATCCCATTGCTGACTGTCCACGTGGCCACTCTCGCTGATCGGCCACGTTGTCGGCAACCTCAGGCCGCGGGCTGGCTCCGCTGAGGCCCAGCCGCTGCGCGGCGAGGTCGGCGAAGGCCGGGTCGGTCTCCGCGGCGAACGCGCGGCGGCCCAGCGTGACCGCGGCCAGCGAGGCCGAGCACAGGCCGCCGAACGGCTCCCAGATCACGTCGCCGGGCCCGGTCACCGCCGCGATGAGGCGCTCCATGAACTCCAGCGGCTTCTGGTTCAGGTGCGCCGAACTGGCCGCCGTGGGGTTGTAGACCCGGGGCGCGGCCCGCCGCAGCGTGCCCTTCAGCCGCTCGGTGTCGTGCAGCGGCCGGCGGGACCAGACGTTGGTCAGGCCGTGGGCGTGCCGCCAGCGGTAACGCAGCGTGTCCCACTCCTTCGCGGTAACCGGCCGCTCCCCGTCCAGGGAGTAATAGGGCCAGCCGGACGGCCGGCCGTGCGCGTTCGCGTAAGCGGCCAGGCGTTCGGTCATCTCGCCGGGCGGCCAGTACCAGAGCCAGTCCTTGGTCAGGTACTTGCGGGTGGCAGCGTTCTTCACCCCGCACGCCGCGTTGGCCTTGGACAGCGGCAGTCCGGACCGGGTCCATTCGGTCCGGACCCACTCCTTGACTGGCACGTCCCCGGCGGGTCCGGATAGGGTAAGCCGGCGCTGGTAGAACGCGCACACCTCGGTCACGACCGGGAACTGCCTGATGGTCCGGCCGTTCACGTTGCCGGCGATGTGGGCCAGGCCCTTGTCCCAGACGACCAGCTGGACGTAGTCCCAGCCGTGCGCGGCCAGCACCGGGTGCACGCTGGCCCAGCCGAGCTCGGTGTTCCAGAACCACAACGTGGTCGCGGGGGTGGCGGCCGCCGACCAGCCCGCGATGTGCGGGCGGTACCAGTCCGGGAGCCCGTCCGCCCCGGTCGTGTCGCCGTGGAAGCCGCGCACGCCGTAGGCGCCGTCGCTGATGATCGTGGCGGGAGCGGGCCAGGTCCGGTAGGCGTCGAGCGCGTCGCCGCGGAACAGCTCGAACGCTCCCATGGGCTAGCACTCTATGACGTTGACGGCCAGGCCGCCACGCGACGTCTCCTTGTATTTGTCCAGCATGTCGCGGCCGGTGATGCGCATGGTGTTGATCGCCTTGTCGAGCGAGACGAAGTGCCGCCCGTCCCCGCGCAGCGCGATCCGGGCCGCGTTGATGGCGGTCATGGACGCCACCGCGTTCCGCTCGATGCACGGCACCTGGACCAGCCCGCCGATCGGGTCGCAGGTCAGCCCCAGGTTGTGCTCGATGCCGATCTCCGCGGCGTTCTCCACCTGCTCCGGCGTGCCGCCGAGCACCTCGGCCAGCGCGCCCGCCGCCATCGAGCAGGCCGACCCGACCTCGCCCTGGCAGCCGACCTCGGCACCGGAGATCGACGCGTTCTCCTTGAACAGCACGCCGATGGCCGCCGCGGTGAGCAGGAACCGCGTCACGCCGCGCGGCGACGCGCCGGGCACGAACCGGTCGTAGTAGTGCAGCACGGCGGGGATGATCCCGGCCGCGCCGTTGGTCGGCGCGGTGACGACCCGCCCGCCCGCCGCGTTCTCCTCGTTGACGGCCAGCGCGTACAGCGTGACCCAGTCCATGGCCCGCAGCGGGTCGTCGGTGCTCGGCTCGCAGGTGAGCTGCCGGAACAGGCGGGGCGCCCGGCGCGGGACCTTTAGCCCGCCCGGGAGCATCCCGTCGGTGGCGCAGCCGCGCTGCACGCAGGCCTGCATGACCTGCCACAGGTCGCCCAGACGCGCCTCGACCTGCGCCGCCGTGCGGCCGAGGGCCTTCTCGTTCTCGAGCATGATCCCGGACACGGGCAGCCCGGTTTGTTCGGCGAGGGCCAGCAGCTCGCCGGCGGTGGTGAACGGGTACGGCAGGAGCTCGGGATCAGGCGTCGGCGAGATCGGCCCGGTATCCGTCTCGTCCGCGACGAAGCCGCCGCCGACCGAGTAGTAGGCCCGCTCGCGCAGCAGCGTCCCGCCCTGGTCGTGGGCGGTGAAGCGCATGCCGTTGGGGTGGTAGCTGAGCTTCTTCTTGCGGTTGAACTCCAGGTGCTCGGCGACGGTGAAGCCGATCTCGTGCTCGCCGAGCAGCCGCAATTTCCCGTTCCGGGTAATGGTCGCCAGCCGCGCCGGGATCGTGTCGATGTCGACGGTGGCGGGCTGCTCGCCCTCGAGCCCGAGCAGGACCGCCTTGTCGCTGCCGTGCCCCTTGCCGGTCAGGCCCAGCGACCCGTACAGGCAGACCCGCACCGTCTGGACCTGCGGCATGAGGCCGTCGTCGCGCAGGCCCTCGGCGAACATCCGGGCCGCCTTCATCGGCCCGACCGTATGCGAACTGGACGGGCCGATGCCGACCTTGAACAAGTCGAAAACGCTGATCGCCATGCTGTGCTCCACCGTAGGCGCCACTCAGTGGAAGACTACGGTCCGGTCGCCGTTGAGCAGTACCCGGTGCTCCGCGTGCCAGGTCACCGCGCGCGCCAGGACCTGGGCCTCGACGTCGCGGCCGGCCTCGGCCAGCCGCTCGGGCGGCAGGGTGTGATCGACCCGGATCACGTCCTGCTCGATGATCGGCCCCTCGTCCAGGTCCGGCGTCACGTAGTGCGCGGTCGCGCCGACCAGCTTCACGCCGCGCGCGTGGGCCTGGTGGTAGGGCTTGGCGCCCTTGAAGCTCGGCAGGAACGAGTGATGGATGTTGATCATCCGGCCCTCGACCCGCTTGCACACCTCGCCGGTCAGGATCTGCATGTACCGGGCCAGCACGATCAGGTCGGCTCTCGTGTCGCCGATGAGGTCGAGCAGCGCGGCCTCGGCCGCCGCCTTGGTGTCCGGCGTGACCGGGAGGTGGCAGAACGGGATCCGGTAGGACTCGGCCAGCTCGGCGAAGTCGTCGTGGTTGGAGACCACGCCCGCCACGTCCACCGGCAGGGCGCCGGTCTTCCACCGGAACAGCAGGTCGTTCAGGCAGTGACCGAGCCGCGAGACCATGATCAGGGTGCGCACCCGGGTGGCCTGGTCGTGCAGCTGCCAGGACATGTGGAACGCCTCGGCCACCCAGGAGAAGCCGCGCTCCAGATCGGCCTGCGGCAGGCCGGGCGGCGGCACGGTGAAGTGCACCCGCATGAAGAACCGCCCGTCCGGGCTCTCCCCGTACTGCTGGCTGGCCAGGATGTTCCCCGAGTGCTGGACCAGGAAGCTGGACACCGCGTACACGATCCCCGGCTTGTCCGGGCAGGACAGCGTGAGCACAAACTCCCGGCCCGGTTCCACGTCCATGATGCCTGCCTCAGCTAGTTGCATATTGAGCAACTCAAATCGCTATACGCAACAATACTGCCTCGCTCGGCCGACTGCGGTCAAGGAGGGGGAAGGGTCCACAAGACCGTGGACCGTTACTGGTGTCATGGCAACCGTAACGGTCCACGCTAACGGGAGGTCCGGCTACTGTTGCGCTATGGGCAACAAGGGTGACGGGCGGGCTGCGGGGGCGGAGCGGGGAACTAGCTCGGACCGGGCTGAGGCGGAGC
>Ga0208603_1000128_pt1 | contig 12111 bp, 8 predicted proteins | sample MicForSoSWNC24_M_FD_188001 | JGI IMG/M metagenome (GOLD analysis project Ga0208603, IMG submission 188001) | Forest soil microbial communities from Harvard Forest Long Term Ecological Research site in Petersham, Massachusetts, USA - MetaG HF008... | ecosystem: Environmental > Terrestrial > Soil >... | reverse complement strand
AGAGCACTGCTCGGAGCCGCTAGCCAGATGCCGTCGATCTTCTCCAACTCGGCCGCGACTGTCCGTTCCACTTCGGCCAAGTTAAGCCCCCGCTCCTGCACCACCTCGTGATTGAGATAAACATAGGGCTGGAAGTAAGACTGGATAAGTTCCTTATCAATCCCAAGTTTCTTCTTCAGGGCTTCGATTGCGGGCTGCTTTTCAAGCGTCTTCGGGTCCAGGGCATCGGGTTTGAAGTATTTTGCATCGATGCCGAACTCGTTCAAGTAGCCAGGTATTTCCGCCGCGCCATGATCGGCAGACACTACGATCACCGTATTGGCCAGCCCGACTTTTTGATCGACGAATTTGAATAGTTCCCCGAGCGTGCGATCCAACCTCAGGAGATTGTCTTCGCTTTCCAAGCTGGATGGACCGAACAAATGCCCGACGTAGTCAGTCGAAGAGAAACTAATGGACAGGTAATCGGTAGTCCCGCTCTGCCCCAATTTCTCGCCTTCGATCACGGCTTCTGCAAACGACAGCGCGAGTTCATCGCCCACCGGACTTAGGGTCAGCAGAGTTGTGAAATATTTGCTATCGGATTTGCCAAACGGATGTGGGAAAACACGTCCGTAGCCCGGAAAGCTCGTTTCGTAAGGCACGTCGCCGCGGTTGCCGAACAGATACGCAGATCGATCGTGCATCAGTTCCCAGGATTTCCCAGAGTAGCTAAACGCAATCTGCTTGGCATTCCAAGCCTTCACCCACGATGGATACTCTTTGTAGTAGTAAGTGCTGGTAACAAACTCTCCAGTCTTCTTGGAAAACCAGAATGCTTTTCCCGCGTGACCGGCCATCGACACGGCACCCCGATCTTTGACGGAGATGCCAAAGATTCTCGATTTGCCGGCATTGGACAGCGCCAATTCATCGCTAAAAGTGGAAACGAGGATCGGCGCTGGCGAGCGGCCTTCGCTTGTGGCTAAACGCTGCGTGGGATCGATCTCGGCCTCACTATCGACACCCGCGTTCTTGGTGAGTAAGGGATATCGCGAATCTTGAATGTTGTAGACGAGCTTTCCCGTTTCGCGATCCAGCCAGACATTGCCGACCATGCCATGTATGCTTGGGTCTGCTCCGGTAGAGAGTGTGGTGTGGCCTACGATTGTTTCGGTATTCGCATGTCGGTGGAAGGCAGCCTCATAGACCACACCCTTCTCGTAGAGGTACCGGAAGCCGCCCTCACCAAACTCGGAATAGTAACGATGGGGTAGATCGCCCCGGAGCTGGTCCACGGTGATTTGCAACACGAGCCGAGGTTTCTTTTTGTCTTGCGCGGATGAGGGCAGCGCACTGAGGAGGATCAGTGCAACCGTGGCGAGGACCGAGGAATATTGCAGTGCCGCGCACTTTTTCATCTTGGAAGTCATAGAACAAAGCTCCTGAGCGGGCGTGCTGTCCCACCATGATCAGCACGTCCTTGACTAGATTCAACAACTCGTCCAAAGCCGATCAGCCTACTTTAATCGCCCGGACCTCTGAGGCGCGTTCATCGACCGGGATCATGGGTAGTCCGCCCTTGGTCTTGACGGGCAGGCTGCGGATGTAATCCATGATCGACTGCCATTCTTTGATCTCGCGAACGGCACCTCCCTCCGTCATCGTGTCGACACTACTTTTATCCACCGTGCCCGGCGGGGGAAGCAGGTCGGGCGTGTCGCCGCGAGGATCGTTGAGTAACTCGGTCTTCTCCTTGAGCGGCTGCCCCTCCTTGTTCTTGGGCACCAGAGCCAGTTTGCCCTTTGTGAAGTTTGGGATGGCCACAACGAACTTGCCGAACATCAGCGGACACGTGACGCTATACAAACGCTCGTCCTCCCCTGTGATGTCGATCGCGCGGTAGCCGTGATCGAGGTCTCCTATTTCAATCGCCGTTACGACGTCGAACATTGGGCGCGACGTGTCGTAGCGAAACCTCATGCCGGAGGTGCGGGGAAAGGTTTCTCCGGGATGGGACGGATTGTCCACAAGAAAAAATTCGAGCACATGCTTCAACTCCTGGCCCGTGAAGTAAGCCGTCACGAGGGCGCTGCCTGCCGTTGTATCCACGATACCGGCGCCGAGGGGTGCCACAGCGAACACGTCGTAGACTGTCTGCACGCCTGCCTTCCCCCGTGTTAAACCGGCGCGCATCAATGCATTGGCGGTGATTGCGATGTCGGCCTTGGTGGCTTTGCGGAAGGAGTCGGTGACGAGGTTGGCGAGAGGCGCGCTGGCGGCGATGTCTGTGAAAGTGTTGGGCAGATCCCGCGGCGCCACCGCCAGCGGCTGATCAATGCTATAACCGCGGGCCGCGAATACAACCCTGCTGACAGTCTTCTTGTACCCGTCGATCTCGTCGGCAATGGCCCGGTCGCCGGCAATGGTGTCGTCAATCGGGTGGAGCTGGTAGGACTCGACCGTCACCTTGCCGCCGTCCATTGTAATCACCAGTTCGCCGAGGTTCTGTCCATACTTCCCGGCCTGGACCACGGGAGTGCCGCCGTTGACGATAATCGCCTCTTGCAGAGCAGTATGGCTGTGGCCGCTAATGACCACGTCGATGCCCGGCACGGCCTCGGCCACCCGCACGTCATCGCCGTCGGTGAATTTCCCGTCCTTCCCTCTCGCTACGCCGCCGTGGCTAAGGCAAATAACCACATCCACCTTCTCCTTCTCGCGGAGAACGTTCACCAGATCCTTGGCGGTCTCGATGGCGTCAGGGAACGAAGCTGCGCCACCGTTGGTGTAGACTAGGGCCTCTTTCCCGAGCAACCCGAAGATGCCGAAGCGCACACCGCCGCGCTCGATCACGAGATGGCGGCGGATTACCCCATCCTTCGCCAAACTCTGGAGATCGGCAAGCGTTGCGTCTTTCCCATCGAAATTGGTGTTCGAGGCGACTATCGGAGGAACACGTCCAGCTTTGGCGGCGACCCCGATCGATTGACCCAGTCCGTCGGGACCGAAGTCGAATTCATGGTTGCCGAAGGTGGTGGCATCGTAACCCATCCTGGACAGGAGTTGCAGTTCGGCGCCGGTCTCGCGAATAGCCCCGCCGAATGCCGTCCCCATGCTGTAGTCGCCGTCGTCCAGGATCAACACCGCGCCAAGACCCTCGCGCGCTTCCTTCCTCTGGCGAATTAGCGCGGCTAGACGAGCGTATCCACCCAGTGTCTTGTCGGTGCCGGTGCTGAACGGCGTGTAGTCCAAGGCCGGACTCAGACCGATGAAATTCGAGTGAAGGTCGTTGGTGTGCAGGATGGTGAAGGTCGTCTTTTCTGCCGCTACCAGCCCCAGGTCCCCACTCAAAAGGATTGCGGCACCGGCCGCCACCGAGCGAGCAAGGAACTCGCGACGCGAAGGCATTTCGCGTCCCGCGATGTCTTGATTGCGTGTGGATTTCATCGTCGCTTCCCTCTCCTTCGTTTCTGCGCCAATTGGAAGCTGGTTTAGTACGGCCCTTTGTTCCCTTTTTTATTTGCTAAAGAAACTTGGCCGTTCTACTAGGCCGGACACGGCGCTCTGGGCTTCACACACCGGAATCCGCGAACGATAGCTCCACCCAGCCACTAGCACCCACGGCGAGAGCCTAAATACACAATGGTGGCCGGGCAACTGGCAAAAATGACAGTACGCACAGGAAACCGACTGACCCTTGCGGAATTGCTCCCGAGTCACGCTAGTGCTTTACCGGATGCGCGTTCTCGGTGAGGAGTGACCGGTGAAGAATAACGGGAGTTCCGATGTGTCCTAACTACGTAAGGAGCCATGTCAATGAGTTCGCCGTCGAAAACGTTTATAGCAACAGCGCAAATCCTAAGCCAAATTCCGAGACGATCGTAAACAAAGCCCCGACGCATTTATTCAATTTACCCTAAAGGAGACTTCTTCCATGTCATTGCAACTCCCGATCGCGTTGGCCGTTACCTTTGCCCTAGGCTTTTCGGCAAACATCTCTACGACGCGAGCACAGCAGAAATCACTCACGCCCGACCAGAAGCAGGTTGTAGATACAGTGAGCACAATATTCAGTGCAGTAGGCGCCGAGGATATCGCGAAGCTCGATTCCGTCATAGCGCCAGGTTTCTACATCTTCGCGAATGGCACGCGATTCAACGGCGACGCCATCATGGGTGCCGTAAAAGCCCTACACGCCGCCGGCAAGAGGTACGACGAGCACGTGACGGAGCCCGACGTCCACATTAGCGGCAACATCGCGTGGATCGCTTACGTCAATCAAGGCAGCATCACCGACGCCTCGGGCACCGTGAACCAGAACTGGCTGGAATCGGCCTTCTTGGAGAAACAGTCAGGGACCTGGAAGATCGTCTTCATGCACAGCACCCGCGTCCCTATGGCGAGTCAAGAGAATCAACGCAAGTAACATCCAGGCGCCAAACGATTATTCCAAATGGGTTGGGTCCACTATTTCAGGTAGGTGCGCACGATGCCGATCAGATCGTCGGCAGCTTCTTCGGACGATTTGCTGTTTCTCGGCATATGGTTGCGAATGTGGTCTTCCATGAGCTCGGCCATCAGGCTGTTGATGGCTCCTCTGGCAGCCGCGAGCCTCTGAAGGACATCTGCACACTGCTCGTCATCGTTGAGAGCGCGCAAAATGGCCTCCAGCTGCCCGATAACTTTCTTTGTCCTGTTGACAAGGTCCAACTTTTCTCTCGAGGTATGTGACATTTATCCTTGACTACCCAGTAGGGGTATGGTATCTAGCCATAGGCCGGTATGGTACGGCCCAATAGGATACTCAGATTATATATGGAAAATCTAATTCAAGAACCCGAACCCCCAGGTAGTAGCGATCACCTGGAATTCCGCGACCGACGAGCCTAACACGACGCACTCCTGAACTCCCGCTCGCTCTCGCGGAGCAAGCAAACCCGAGCGAGTGGGAATCTTCGCAGTCTCAGCACTAGATCCCTACTTGAACAGCTGATTTCGTCGGCGCGAGACCTTTCTGATCTCGATCAGCAAAGGTGTGTCTCGAAGGGCGCGAATTTCGTGCCGGTTCATGGTGCCGCAGATTCCGCCACCGTGTCTGGCATACCCGCACGGATTCTGTTTTTTCGCGTGGCACGTGACACGCTCGGCGCAGAGCGGAGGACAAAGTGGCTTGGTATCTGTTTGCAATTCGTCTGATTGTCGCGCTCGTTCTGGGGGCGCTGGTCGGTGCCGAGCGGCAATGGCGGCAACGCACGGCTGGGCTGCGTACGAATTGCCTCGTCGCCGTGGGCTCCGCCATGTTCGTGATGATGGGCGGCCTCATTAGCCTTGATGGCCAGGGAAGAGTCGCCGCCTACGTTGTCTCTGGGATCGGGTTCCTCGGCGGAGGCGTGATTCTGAAGGATGGCTTCAGCATTCGGGGCCTGAATACCGCTGCGACGCTGTGGTGCACGGCAGCAATTGGAACGCTCGCCGGCCTTGGTTATACGACCCTTTCCTTCTTGGGGACCGGCGCGATTCTCGCCGCGAATCTGGTGCTCCGCCCGCTGGCTCAGCGAATCAATCGCACTCCCGTACAGGCGCCGGAGGAGGTGGTTCTGTACCTGTTCGAATGTGTCTGTCGCACCTCCGACGAGGCTCAGATTCGCGCCCTGTTGCTTCAGAACATCGGGCGCACGCCGCTGGTTCTTTATGCACTGCATAGCGAAGACGAAGAAGGAGCTAATCGCGTCAAGGTGAGGGCGCAAGTGAGATCAACTGGAAGGAAGGACGAGTTCCTGGAGCAAATCGTCACGCGGCTGTCACTCGAACCCGGCGTGACGACAATTCGATGGGAGATCGCCTCGGCTTTGGATGTTGGAGAAAATGGCTCAGCACCAACTAATTTCGACGAATCACAAGCCTAGTTTGAAGGCAAAGGAGAGTGGGATGTGAGACTCACAGTAAGAATGGCCCTTGTAGTTGCATTGTCAATTTTATTTCAGTTGAATGCTGCGTGGGCGGATGTCGGAGGAAAAATCAGCGGAGTCGTGAAAGACCAGACGGATGCAGGGATTGCAGGTGCCACCGTCGTTGCCGTTAATATCGCGACCGGCGTGAAGCAAACGACCAAAACCGAGGAACAGGGGAGCTACGCGTTTCCCATTCTCCCTGTCGGTGAATACGAGATCAATGTCACTGCAGATGGCTTCAAGCCAAACAAGACCAAAGGCCTTGCCGTTGATATCAACTCCGCCCTTACTGTTGACGTGACCTTGCAACTTAGCGAGCAGGACCAGACCGTCACAGTGACGGAAGGCGCGGCTAAGGTGGAAACTTCGGACACGCAATTGGGTCAGGTCATCGACAGTAAACAAGTCACCAGCATTCCTTTGAATGGCCGCAGTTATACAGATTTGTTTGCGATGCAGGTGGGAGTCACTCCTTTGACTACGAGTGGCGCTGGGAACAGCACGTCGGGCGGCGGCTTCGGAACAGTTCCTGTGGCGGGCAACGCCGACACCGGCCAATTCTCCATCAACGGCCAGCGCGAATCGGCAAATGGTTTCACGCTCAATGGCGTCAGCGTGCAGGAAACCATCGGCCAACAGGCCGGAATTATTCCTAACCTCGACTCGATTGCGCAATTCCGCATTCTGACAAGCAATGCGGACGCCGAATATGGCAATTACAGCGGCGGCCTAATCAGCGTGGTGACCAAGTCGGGTGGCAATCAATTCCATGGCGATACTTTCGAATTCTTACGTAATACTGCTCTGGATGCGCGCGGGTTCTTCGACCCCGCGCGATCAACTTTTCAGCAGAATCAGTTTGGCGGAACGCTTGGAGGGCCGATCAAGAAAGATAAAGTTTTCTTCTTCACCGACTACCAAGGACAGCGAACCGTCCAGGGCGTCGAGACCGGAATCGTGAGCGTGCCGTCTTTGGCGAATCGCGCCGGTGATTTTTCGGATTCCGCGAGCACACTCACGGGCAAGGTCAACGGCACTTTTTTGGCGCAGACTCTCGCGAGTCGCCTGGGCTACGGCGTCACCGTCGACGAGCCGTTCTACACGCCAGGATGTGTCTCCAACTCTCAATGCGTGTTTCCGGGTGCCAAGATTCCGCAGGCCGCTTTTGGTGCTCCGGCAAGCAAGATGCTGCAATTCATTCCTACACCCAATCTCGGAGCTAGTGAATTCTCGACGGAAGCGAATAAGCTCCGCCTTAACGACGATAAAGGCTCTGTGCGAATCGACGTCAACACTGCGCGCTATGGGACCTTTTCAGTCTACGATTTCGCGGACAGCTACAATCTCGACAACCCGTACCCGAGCGGTTTCGGAGGCGCCACACTTCCTGCTCCAAACGGTGCGTACGACGCGCTTTCATGGGGCAGGGACCAGATGGTCGTGCTGAGCGATACCAAGACATTCGGCTCGAGTCTCGTCAATGAAGCGCACATCGGCTACATTCGGTTGAACAACAACCTCGGCGTTCCAAAGGGTGGCGTAGGCGTCAGCCTTGCGGACCAGGGGATATCTTCGGGACCGCAAGGCATTCAGCAAGGGTTCCCGCAGTTTGCTGGAGTTGAGACGCTGTACTTCAACTCTTTTGCGGTCGGCACGAATCCCTTCTTTGTCGCGCAGGTTAACAACACCATCGATTTCGGCGATACCGTCTCGAAGGTGATTGGCAATCACACGTTGAAACTTGGCGGACAGTATATTTGGTATGCCGTGAAACAAGCACCGGACCTGGTTGCCAATGGTACCTTCTCCTTCTTCGGATCAGGCGCTCAAAGCACCGGGAATGGCTTCGCGGATTTTCTGCTGGGCCTGCCGGACTTCTACTCACAACAATCTTCGCCGCCATTTCATGAGTTCTCAGCAACGGGCGGAATCTTTGCTGAGGATAGCTGGCGCGTGCGTTCCAATCTGACCGTCAACTACGGCCTGCGCTGGGACTACATTCGTGGATGGTCCGAAGAGCACAATCAAGGAACCACTTTGATTCCTGGCGTCGAGTCGCAAACCTTTCCTGGTGCTCCGCGCGGTTACCTAGTGCCCGGAGATCGCTTGCCGAACGGTCAGACGCTGCCTTCAACACTGGCATATACGCCGATGGACGATTTCTCTCCGCGCCTGGGACTCGCATATTCGCCCAATTGGTCGAAAGGATTTTGGGGCGCACTGACAGGAGGACCCGGGAAGACCAGCATCCGTGTCGGCGCGGGCCGATTCTTCACTGCGATCGAAGGTTTGACGATTGCATACCCGACAGGCAATCCACCTTACGGCCTGACGTACACCAGTCCCGAGCCTCCCGAGATGGCAACGCCCTTCGTGGGTGCGCTCAGTGGAACGCAGTTCCTGCAACAATTTCCGGTTCAAGTTCCAGCTTATGGCCACTCGCCGACGAATCCGGATCCGAATGTCCCGTGGTCTCGATATACGCCAATCAGTGGGGCCGTGAGTTACTTCTACAAAAACCCGACACCCTATTCCATGGCCCTGAGCCTTACCGTGGAGCGCCAACTCACTACGAACACAGTGGCGAGTGCGAGCTATGTAAGTTCCCTCGGTCGCCACCTGATGACCGTCGTCGAAGCGAATCCGGGAGATCCGACGCTTTGCCTAAGCCTCAGTCAGCCACAGGATGTAGCCCCAGGCAGTCCAACGTGCGGGCCATTCGGTGAGAATCTCGTTTACACGCGGGCCAACGGAACCGTTGTGACCGGCACGCGCAATCTGGCCGGCTTCCCCAACACGATCGGTACCGATGCGTGGTTCAAGAATATGGGCAATTCGAATTACAACGCGCTCGATCTGACGCTGAAGCACACCAGCGGTCGTTTAACTGTTTTGGCGAGTTACACCTATGGGAAGTCGCTGGATGACTCCTCGAATTTGCAGGAACAGGTAAATCCCTTCAATTACCGTGCCGAGTACGGCATCTCGGCGTATGACCTCAAGCACAACTTCGTTCTCAGCTACACCTACGAACTGCCGGCTGAAAAGCTATTCCGTTCGAAGAATCGCTTGACCGAAGGTTGGGCAATCTCAGGAATCACTCGGTTCGCCACAAGTTTGCCGGTGACCCTAGCTAGCAACGGCGATAACTTCCTCGTCAACGCCCAGAACAACGGCATCAATTCAGTGAGCATCGATCTGCCCAATGTGGCTCCAGGAAATCTCGAAATCAACCACAACCCTCGAAACGGGCAGCCCTACTTCCATACTGCGCTGTTCAGCCCAAATTCTCTCGGGACGCAAGGCAACGCGGCGCGCAGGCCGTTCTACGGACCTGGCATCAACAATTTCGACGTGGCGTTTCATAAAGTCACGAAATTGACGGAAAGCAAATCTCTTGAATTTCGCTTCGAAACGTTCAACACCTTTAACCACACCCAGTTCGACGGCAGTGGCTCAGTCGATGGAAACATCAACGATGCGACGTTCGGCAAGGTCGTCAAAGCGGCACCCCCGCGCATTTCGCAAGTCGCTCTAAAGTTCTTATTTTGAGGACTGGCACATGGGCAGATACCTCCGCTGGGAGGCACGCGAAGGCCCCAGGGCCACCTGGCGAGAGCTCTGCGGTAGTTTCCGTAATTCTGTCGTGCTGCTGGCGCCGCAGTTCGTGGCATTAGGAACGGCCCGTTTGGTTGCAGGTTTTGCGGATGTGCTTGAAGGCAAAGAAATTTTGGTTGCGGAGGCCCGATACGTACCGAATAGACAATTCTTGAGAGACGGTTCCGCAGCGAGTTGTATAGCACCGGTGGCGAACGAATCGTATTGCTGTACCAAAACTGTACCAGGCTGACTACAGTACCTATGGGGACAATACGCGACTGAATTACTTCCGCCTCGCCGGCCATCCGCCCTCATCGGTTGCAGGGGTTAACTGTAAGGCGACGCTAGTCCTCTTCTCCGAGAGAATTACTGACGCCACGAGCTTGGCTGATTCAGTTGTCGATCTAAAGTGAATTTAAGAAGGTGATCAGAGCTTGCTTTTCCACCGCCGTTAGATCGCGGAAACGATTTCTTTCCTGCGCGGCCTCGCCACCGTGACGCTCAATGGCGCTTTCCAAGGTCAAGGACTTCAGGTCGTGCATGTGGCGAGGGTGCATGCGCAACCCCCACAACGGCACTGTGCGCAGTTTGTTGGCTGTGTCTTCCGGAGGGTTTTGGACGATACCGTCTCCGGTCTCGATGTCGTGAAGCAGAAAGTCACTGTAAGGGTGGATGATCTTATTGCCCAGGGCGTCAGGTACGGTAAACGCTCCGCCATCGATAACTGTTCCAGGGGGAGCGGTAACGATGGTGCTGACATGACAACTGGCGCAGCCAATATTCTCGAAGATTTGTTGTCCTGTGTGTGCGGCGGCCGAGGCAGCCAAGACCGAATCGCGCGGCGGTGCTTTGGTGCCGCGCACGAACTGCGCGAAGTGATCGATATCCGCTAAACCGATATCGTCTGGAACGTCTTCAGGATCGGACGTGACCTTGCCAACCGTGGTTACGTCCTTGGGCCGCAGGCGGTTGGTCACTCCCATTTCATTCAGGTATGCGTCACCGATAAAGGAAAGCAAGCTGCTGTGCTGATCTTTCCAGCCAAAGCGGCCGATGCGTGTTTGTCCAGGCGCTTCCAGAACCGGAACCTCGACCGCTTCGCCGTGGATTCTGCCGTGGCTGACCTCTACCTGGTGCTGAACGATGGCTTGCAAGGTACTGTCGTCGATGGCTTCGACAAAGCCGTCTCCCAAGGTATTGAGAGCTGCTCGTAAGGCGCGAATGTTTTCAGTATCCGGTATGTGCTCCTGCGCCTGTGGAATCAGTGCACGGTCGTTAATAATCGAGCGATTTGCAATAATGTTGGCCCCGTCGTTGATAGGAACGGTCGCGGCCACGAAATTGCCATTGGCGTCGTTATGGCCGGCGCGGATTTCCGTGAATTGACTGGACCCGCCGCTAACAGGGTTTTGGTGACAATCCGCGCATGCTCTCGCGTTAAACACGGGTCCCAGCCCCGTGCGGGCATCATGGTCTTGTTCAAAACGAGTTTGGTCGAGGGCATAGGTATCGCCGGATGGCTCGGCGATGCCGTTGCTGACACTCTGTGATCCAGGGTCTTGCGCCAGAGTGGGAGTGTCAAAGCCAGTCGGCGCTTCGGTCGGGCCTTGCTGCGCAATGCCGGCGACGACCATTACGAGCGCTCCCAGTGCGAAGACTGCGAATGAGATACATTTACGGAACATAGATTACCTCCGGAACAGATTTAATTTGGTCAGAACCGAATCTGAAGCAACTCTTCGGCAACACCTCCACTTAGTGCATAACCGTGGCACTCGCGCCTTTATTCCAGCCGGATTGTTAAAAGTGTGTGAAAGCCATTACCTACTGCCGAAAGAGACACCGAGCGCACAGCTTAGGGCCAGGGTTTTGCAATTCTTCAGTGTCCTGGAACTCAGCTGTAAATGTTTTGAGGTGGGCGGAATATTTTCTCGGCGAGACCGGTCTGAGGAGGTGTGAGCCGGAGTCTGTCTATATGCGGCTCACACTATGTGAAAGGGTTGGAGAAGTAACGAAAACGGGCGGTCAGAATCCCGGCATACTTGCGCTTCGTGCGCGAGTGACGAGCAAGCCTGAAGTAACCAGGTAAGAGTTGCCGATCATCCGCGAGGAAGCCTCATTATGTGTTGCTTCGGTGCATTCGGAAGGCCCATTTCAGGCCACCCAGGCCCCTGCCTTACGGAACATAAGCGTGCCGTTTTGGATGATTATCTCTGATGACGAATTCACTTCCGCGAACCACTTTGTATGAGAATTTCGAGTCGACCAGCGAGTTGGCGAACCTCCACATCCACAAGCTCGACGCCGCAGGCTTTCATTTAAGCGAGACGCGTCATCCCGCTTACGATTCGCTAAAAGCCGCAGGCAGAACCGTCGAACTTCACATCTACGCGCAAGAGGGGCATGGTTTTCTTAAGCGTGAGAACCGGATCGAATGCTTTGACCCGGATGGTGCAATGGTTCGAAACACATTTAAAGTAGCGCCCACGCGATGGCTCAGGAGCCGCCGCCCCCTGTCGCGGCACCGGCCCCATGCGGCTTGCCTTCTTTCCGTCCATGGATGTTGACATTCTACATC
>Ga0208603_1000127_pt1 | contig 12114 bp, 7 predicted proteins | sample MicForSoSWNC24_M_FD_188001 | JGI IMG/M metagenome (GOLD analysis project Ga0208603, IMG submission 188001) | Forest soil microbial communities from Harvard Forest Long Term Ecological Research site in Petersham, Massachusetts, USA - MetaG HF008... | ecosystem: Environmental > Terrestrial > Soil >... | reverse complement strand
TTTCCTGAGTCGACGATTGCCAGGTTCGTTATTGGCGGCCGTGTTGGGGCTGCTGGCGCCGTTTTGCGTGGGGCAAGATCCGATTCCGCAGAATCCGGCGCCGCAGAATCCAGCTGCGCAGGAGCAGACTCCGCAGAGCCCGGCACCTTCGGAGAACGATTCGTCTTCGAAGCCTCAGCCTCCACCGACCTTGCCGAAGGAGCCGGTTCCTGCGAACAAGCCGCCGCTGACTCCGCCTCCGCAGAAGCAGGTTCCGCAGAGCCAGTCGATGATCACGCTGGACTCGAGCGAGACGATTTTTTCCGTGCTTACGGCGTTGAACTCATGCGGCTACGATCAGGACTTGACCATCTCGGACGCGACGCGGAGCAATGTGCGGGCCGAGGTACAGAGAAATCTGCGGGACTCGGAGGATGCCGAGGCAGCGCGGACCGAACTGTGCGACTTTACGCAGAACCATGTGGCGTCGAAGGATCCGAATCGCAATCTGTCGCAATATATTTCGCTGGCGTTGTACATGGACGGCCCGCCGCATTTTAAGCCGCGGGTGAAAGAGGACGATCTGCCTCCGGATGCGGTGCTGATTACGAACTTCGGAACCCTGCTGGAGCACTTTTACGATAAAGCTAAGTTGCACTCGATCTGGGAGCGGCACCGCAACGATTACTCGGCCGCGATGAGGCGGTATCACGAGCCGCTGGCCAAGATGGTGTTCGACACCGAGATCTATCTGAAGCAACCTTCGTCGCAATACCTGGGACGGCGGTTCACGATCTATCTGGACTTCATGGGTTCGCCGAATGAGACGGATGCGCGGAATTACGGCGTGGATTACTACGTGGTCGTGTTTCCCGCTCCGAACACGTCGTCGGGAGAGGCGCCGAGGTCGGCGCTGAAGATGGATCAGATCCGCCACACGTTTCTGCACTACGAGTTCGACCCGCTGGCGGACAAGCATTACAGCGCCATCAAGCGGCTGGAACCACTGCTGCAATCGGTGAAGCGCGCCCCGCTGGAGGAGAGTTTCAAGACCGACATCTCGCTGCTGGTGACCGAATGCCTGGTGCGAGCGGTCGAGATCCGCACTACGGGGAGCAAAGCGGAAGAGGCGATGCGGACGCAGGCGGTGGATGACGCGGTGAAGCAGGGTTATATTCTGACGCGAACCTTTTACGACGACGTGGTCGCGTTCGAAAAAGATCCCGTGGGCATCCGGGGAGTTTACGGCGACTTTCTCTACAATGTGGATTTAAAGAAAGAAGAGAGAGCGGCGGCCGAGGTTCAGTTTGCCAGCGCCACGGCGCCGGAACTGGTGCGGTTGTCGCGTCCGGAGGAGCGGCGGATACTGGTGACGGCGGAGCGACGGTTGGCCGCAGGCGATCCCAAGGGCGCGCAGGAACTGGCGCAGCAGGCGTTGGACAAAAAGATTGGGGATCAAGGCCGGGCGCTGTTTATTTTGGCGGAAGTGGCCGTGGCCAACAAGAACCGGGACGGGGCGCAGGATAGTTTCCGGAAGGCGATAGAAGCTTCGAAAGATCCTACCGTGCTGGGCTGGTCGCACGTGTATTTGGGCAGGATTCTGGATATGAAAGAGGATCGCGAGGCTGCGATGCAGGAGTACCGGGCCGCGCTGGACACTGGCGGAAAGTTGCCGGAGATCAAGGCGGCGGCGGAACGAGGGCTGGAGCAGGCCTATGAGCCTCCGGCCAAGCCGCAGTAGGATAGGTGGATTAGGCTGCCTGGTGAACCGAATCAAAGGCTTTAACCTAGAGGGCGCAGGGAACACAGGGTAGAGCGGTCGGGATCGAGACCAACTTTATCGAGACGATCTTATCGAGACCATCTTTAAGGAGAAAGCATGAAGCGAGCGGCGATCATTATTGCGATGCTGGGAGTATCGGCATGGGGATTCACGCAAAACGCTTTTGGGCAGAGCAACGACAAGCCTGCTGTGCAGAGCGCGCCGGCGGGACAGGCGGCAACGCCCGCGGGGAAGCGTCCGCCGCAGGCCAAGACGCAGGATGAGTTCGCCGCCTACAAAGCGGCGGTGGCATTGACCGACCCCGCGGCGCAGGAGAAGGCGGCGAACGACTTCGCTACGAAGTTTCCGGACAGCGAATTGCGGCCTGTGGTTTACAAATCGGTAATGCACCTGTACCTGCAGGTTAACAACGGCGACAAGATGATGGAGATGGCGCAAAAAGTCCTGAGCTATGACGCGGACGATCCGGAGGCACTGGTGGGCGCGGCGCAGGTTCTGGCGGAGCGCACGCGGGATACGGATCTGGATAGGGATCAGAGGCTGGCGGAAGCTAGAAAGGATGCGGAGCGTGCGCTGGTAACGGTCGACACCGATGTTCCGAGCTCAGGTTATCCTCCGGAACAATTGAATGCGTTTAAGGCATTTCTGCGTTCCGACGCTTACACGATTTTAGGGACGCTTGATTTCAATAAGAAGGCGTGGGCGGATTCGGAAAGAAATCTCAAGAAGTCGATTGACGCCTACCCGCAGCAGCCTGATCCGGTGGCGATCTTCCGGCTTTCGGTGGCGCTGGACATGCAGAACAAATATCCCGAGGCGCTCAAGTACGCCAACCAGGCGGTGGATTTGACGAAAGAAGGCACGAATGCCGGGGACGCCGCGCGCAAGGAGAAGGATCGTCTGACGCAATTGACCGGCAGCGGCGCGGCGCCGGCGAAGTAGTTCCATCATGAAAGAACGCGAAATCACCGCGCTGGAAACGGCGTTAGGCTACCACTTCCACCGTCGGGCAGTGATTGAGCAAGCGCTTACTCATAGTTCGCAGGCGCGGGAGCAGGAGGCGGGGGAGGGCAAGTATAAGGTCAATGACAACGAGCAGTTGGAGTTTCTGGGCGATGCGATTCTAGCCTTGGTGACTAGCGAGGAACTGTTTCAGCGCTTTCCGCAGTTTCGCGAGGGCGAGCTTTCGAAGCTGCGCGCCCATGTGGTGAGCGAGCGGCACTTAATCCGGGTGGCGCAACAACTGGAGTTGGGCCACTATCTGCGCCTGGGACGGGGCGAGGAGAAGAGCGGCGGACGCGGCAAGACGGCGCTGCTGGTGGATGCGCTGGAAGCTATCCTGGCCGCGATCTACCTGGATGGCGGAATGGAGCCGGCGCGCGAGTTTATTTTGCGGGAGATTCTGGCGCCCGAACTGGAGCGGATGGAGCGTGAAGGCGGCACGCTGCCCATGACCGATTTCAAATCAGCCCTGCAGGAAACTTTGCAAGGACTGGGAATGGCGCAGCCATCGTATGTCCTGGTGCAGGAAGCGGGACCGGAGCACAGGAAGACGTTTACGGTGGAAGTCCGCTTGAACGCGAAGAACGGCGAAGGCCGGGCGGAGTTCGTAGGACGGGCGCAGGGTTCCACCAAGAAGACAGCGGAGCAGGATGCGGCGCGGCAGTTGCTGGCTTATCTGGCTTCGCGACCGCAAGCGGCGGGAGCCAGGCTGGCGCGGGGATCGCGGTCCGCCGAGAAGTAGGTAAGCAGCGTGAATGGATCAGTGGAGTGAATGAATTCCCCAGACGTACATTTACCGGACGAGCGTTTACCGGGTGAACATTCTCCGAGCGAGCAATCTCCGGGCGGGCAATCTCGGGACGTGCTCTTACCGGGCAGTCATCCTTCGGGCGATCGAAAAACTCCGTTGACGGCCGGGACAGGCGTGAGTGGCTCGTTGCAGTCGCTGCTTGGGACCGTGGTGATCGCTGTGTTTGTCATCACATTCGTCGTGCAGGCGTTTCAGATTCCGTCTCCGTCCATGGAAAACACGCTGCTGGTGGGCGACTACCTGCTGGTGAATAAGCTGTGCTACGGCAGAGGCAGTCTGGGAGACTATTTCATGCCTTACCGGCGGGTGCGGCGCGGCGATATCGTCGTGTTTCATTACCCGGTAAACCCGGCGCAACATTTTGTGAAGCGCGTGATTGGCGTTCCTGGGGACCGGGTGCGACTGGTGAACAAGCAGGCGTTTGTGAACGGGATGCCGTTGAAAGAACCGTATGTGCATTTCAGCCGTCCCGCGAACGACTCGTTCCGCGATAGTTTTCCGCGGCTGGATGTCGCGCCGGGCGAGACTCCGGAGTGGTGGTTGCAGCTGCGAAAGCTGGTCGAATCTGGGCAGCTTATTGTCCCTGAGGGGCACTACTTTGTGATGGGGGACAATCGGGACGACAGCTACGACAGCCGGTACTGGGGATTTGTGCCGCAGGCCAACATTATTGGGCGGCCGCTGTTGATTTACTGGTCGGTGAAAGACGCGGAGGGCGACGTCACAGCGCCGTCTTCGGTGGGTGATAAACTGTATCACTTTGCCTACGCGATCACGCATATCTTTCAGATCACGCGGTGGAACCGCACCTTGCGGCTGGTGAATTAAGCGGGGAAACAAGATTGGATGGATTGATCACAGTGGCTAAGAAAGATAGCAAAGAGAAGGGCGTCAAGGAAGTCGAAGAGAAACCGCGCGAGACCACGGTGGAGTTTCTGGCCTCACTGGCCGCGGTGCTGGTGACGGGATTGTTCATCATCACCTTTGCGGTGCAGGCGTTTGAGATTCCTTCCAGTTCGATGGAAAACACGCTGCTGATCGGCGACCACGTGTTTGTGAACCGCATCCAATTCGCACCCAGGACGTCGTGGGTGGGACCTCTGCTTCCTTATCGCGAGGTGCGGCGCGGCGACATCGTGGTATTTCTGCACCCGGACCCACACGACGCGGGAACCTATGTGGTGAAGCGGATCATCGGCGTGCCGGGGGACCGAATTCATCTGCGTAATGGAGTGGTGTATCGCAACGGCGAGGCGTTGAACGAGCCTTACATCTTGCACGATCCGGATGTTTTCTTCGATGCCTACCGCAACAATTTTCCCGCAGTGCCTCCCTCCTCTGAGTTTGGCGTTTATCCGAACTGGATCGTGGACCTGACGTCGCATGTTCAGGGAGGCGATCTGGTAGTGCCTCCGGAGCATTACTTTGCCATGGGTGATCACCGGGACGTGAGCCTGGACAGCCGCTACTGGGGATTCATCCCTCAGGAAAATGTAATTGGGCGGCCCATGTTCATCTACTGGTCGTTTGAGACGCCGGCCGGGCAGTATACGAAGACCGGCTTGACGGAGCGGATTGGCTTCATGGCGCATGTAGTGTTGCACTTCTTTGACGAGACGCGGTGGCGGCGAACACTGAAAGTGGTGCGGTGAAGTTTTTCTCTTCCAAGCGGCGGGTTGTGACCGCGGCAGTGGTGATTCTGCTCGCTCTGTTCCTGGTGCGTCCGGGTGTGTCGCGCCTGAAGGCGCGCATTGCGAACTCCATCAGCCGAGCGGTGGCGCGCCCGGTGGAGATTGGTTCGGTCCATCTTCGATTCCTGCCGCAACCCGGCTTCGACCTGGGGAATCTGGTCATCTACGAAGACCCAGAATTCGGCGCGGAGCCCATGCTGCGCGCTCCGGAGGTTATGGCCGTGGTGCGGCTGACGTCTTTGCTGCGCGGACGGTTGGACATCGCACGCCTGGAGTTGACCGAGCCTAGTTTGAATCTGGTGCGCCGAGCCGATGGCCGTTGGAGCTGGGAAGCCCTACTGGAACGAACCGAGCGCACGCCGCTGGCGCCTACGGCGAAATCGAAGTCGGAGACTCGTCCGGGATTTCCCTACATCGAGGCCAGTTCGGGCCGAATCAATTTCAAGGCGGGGCAGGAAAAAAAGCCGTACGCCCTGCTGAATGCGGATTTTGCGCTGTGGCAAGAATCAGAAAACACATGGGGCGTACGGCTGAAGGCAGAACCGCTGCGCACCGATATGAATTTGAGCGACACGGGCCTGCTGCGGATGAACGGAATATGGCAGCGAGCCGGGAGCCTCCGCGAAACCCCGCTACAGTTCAGCCTGCAGTGGGACCGGGCGCAACTGGGACAACTGACCAAGCTGGTATCCGGAAACGACAAGGGCTGGCGGGGAGAGGTTCGGCTGAACGCTACGTTGAGCGGCATCCCGGCGGCGATGCAGATAGCGGCCGACACTTCCATTCAGGACTTCCACCGCTACGACATCTCGAGCAGCGAGGGATTGCGGCTGACGGCTCACTGTGATGGCAAGTACAGCTCGGCAGAAGGCGTGATGCGCGAGATCTTCTGCAGCGCTCCAGTGGGCGATGGCTCGATCACGCTGCGTGGCGATGCCGGAGTGCACAGGGTGGATTTGTCGTTGAACGTCGAAAGTGTTCCCGTCAGCGTCGTGGGGCAACTCGCTCGACGCGTCAAGAAGAATCTGCCCGCCGATCTTGTGTCCTCGGGAAGTGTGCAAGCCAATTTCAGAGTGAAAGAAGATGGGGTGGCGGGGAGAGCCGAGTTCCAAGGCCGCGGCGAGATTGCGGATCTTCGCCTGCAGTCGGTGAGCACTAAAGTGGAATTCGCTCCAGGGGACGTGCCGTTCCTGCTGACCTCGGAGGCCCGCAACGCTCAAGCTACATCGAAGAGTAAGCGCGCGCGCTTGTTCGACGAGGTTTTGACGGTTCCGGACGGGCATCATCTCGAGTTCGGACCTTTTCCGGTCGCTCTGGGGCGGTCAGTGCCGGCCCAGGCGCGAGGCTGGTTGGGGCAGTCGGGCTATGGCATGGAGGTTCGCGGAGATGGTGAAGTCTCGCGCGTCTTGCGATTGGCCGGCCTGCTGGGTTTGCCGGCGACAAAAGCCAGCGTCGAGGGCGTGTCTGAGATGGATTTGCAGATTGCCGGATCGTGGGCGGGAAATGTATCCGGAACGGCTTCAGAGTTTTCTTTACCGCAAGTAACCGGGAGCGCGCAACTGCACAACGTGCGCATCCTGGTGCGAGGAGTGAATGGGCCGATAGAAATCTCCTCGGCGGAATTGCTGCTTGCGCACGATGGCGTGCGCGTGGAAAAGTTGAGTGCGCGGGCCGCCGGTGCGCACTGGACCGGTTCGATGGCCTTGCCGCGCGGTTGTGGAACGGCGGGGGCCTGTCTTATGCGCTTCAATCTGAATACTGAAGAGATAGACCTGAGCGCACTCTCTGAATGGGTCAGTTCGCAACCGAGCCAGCGGCGGTGGTATCAGATGCTGACGTCTGCCGAACCAGCTGCGCCATCGTTTTTGGAAAGCTTGCGCGCATCCGGCAAAGTGAATGCCGGGCGCTTGTTAATTCACAACCTGGTTGCGAACCGGGTTTCGGCGCTGCTTGACCTGGAACATGGGAAGCTGAAGATTTCGGATCTGCGCGCGGATTTGCTGGGAGGAAAGCATCGCGGCAATTGGCAGGCGGATTTCACTGGGGAGTCTCCGGTCTACACGGGAACGGGAACTCTGGCGGGGATTTCATTGCAGCAGATGGCGGATGCGATGCACGACTCCTGGATATCGGGAACCGCCGGGGGAATCTATCGACTGACGGCATCGGGCAGGGACTCCGCGGCATTCTGGCAATCGGCCGACGGCAGTCTGCAGTTTGATTTAAGGGAGGGAGTTTTGTCCCATATTTCATTGGCGACTGATGAGGGACCGCTGCGAATTGAACGATGGCAAAGCCGCTCAAGGCTGAGTAGCGGAACGATCGAAATCGAGCGGGGAACAATGCTTTCCACCGCGGGAGCATATGAGATCAGCGGCACGGCGTCGTTGGGGCAGGTGCTGGATTTCAAACTGACCCGCGGCACAGAGAACCGCAGCACAGATATCGGGTCGGCGGGTGCGGGTTCGCTGGCTTACAGCATCACGGGTACCGTCGCGGAACCGCGCGTGGTGGCGATTCCAATCCCGGAGACGCAGGCGCGGCTGAAGCCCTAGGCGGCCGCAGCGGTCGAACCTCAGAGGCTGAAGCCCGCATTCATTTTTTCCACGTCGATGGCCCGTCTGGAAGTCATGCCCTTCCCGATCATCCATCTTATTAGTAGCTCTCCGGCTATGGCACATAGCCGGCGCCGCGCAGAACTTTCCCTGGTAGCGCTCCTGTCATTTTCCCCTGGTCGATCACTGGCACGCCATTCACCAGCACGTAGTCCATCCCCTCGGAAAGCTGATTGGGATTGTCGAACGTGGCGAGATCGCGCACGGTCGCGGGATCGAAGACAACGACATCGGCCCACATACCGGCCTTGAGAACGCCGCGATCCGTGAGGCGCAGGCGCTGGGAGGGGAGCGCGGACATTTTGCGGATGGCGTCTTCCAGGGTCAAGATTTTGTCTTCGCGAACATATTTGCGCAGGATGCGCGGGAACGTTCCATAGGCGCGCGGGTGAGGATGTTCCTGGCCGAGAATGCCCTCGGGCGAAGTTCCGGAGGAATCGTTGTCGATGGCGACCCAGGGCTGCTGCAGCGCGAGTGTGACATCGGGCTGTGACATGCCGAAGACAGCAACGCCGGCATAAGGATCGTCGATGAGGAAATCAAACAAGGCATCGATAGGATCTTTGTTCCATTGTCTGGCGATTTCAGAAAGACGCTTGCCCTGAAAGGGAAGCATTTTCGGATTCTCCACCACGCCGATCATGACGGCTTCGGGTCCGGGGATTTCCTGCCACTCGTTGTCCCAGTCTTTAGAGGGCGTGAGCATGTCTTTGCGGATACGCTCGCGCGTGGCGGCGTCTTTCAGGCGCTCGACCAGCTTCGCAGCGCCGCCATCGTGTGCCCACGCCGGGACGAAAGCGGAGAGATCGTTGAACCAAGCGGTGTAAGCGTAAGTATCGGCGGTCACGTCGGAGCCGGCAGCACGCGCAGCATTGATCTTGGCGACGACTTCGGGCATGCGCCCCCAGTTATTTTTCCCGGCGACTTTGATGTGCCAGATTTCCACCGGGACGTGCGCCCCACGGCCAATGCGCAGGGCTTCGTCGATGGCCTCAAGCACGGAGTCGCTTTCGTTGCGCATGTGCGTGGAGTAAATGCCACCGAACCTGCCGCCCTCGGCGGCGAGAGCGATCAGTTCATCAGTCTTCGCGTAGGGAGCGGGAGCGTATTCGAGCGACGTGGAAACACCGACTGCGCCGTCTTTCATGGCTTCGCGCACCAGCGCCTTCATTCGCTCGAGTTGCTCGGGCGTGGGTGGTTTGTTGTCGTCGCCGAGCACCACGCGGCGGACCTGGGTGGCGCCGACATAGCTAGCCAGATTGATGCCCATGCCTTGTTTTTCCAGACGCGCGAAATACTGGCGGAAGGTTCGCCAGTCCGAAGTGATGTGGTGGCGCCTGCGGATTTCGCGATCAGCCTCAATGACGGCGTCGTTGAGCGGCGCGACCGAAGCGCCTTCGCCGGTGATCTCGGTGGTAATGCCCTGGTAGATTTTGGAAGGCAGGCGCGGTTCGACAAGGATGGAAAATTCCGATTGGCCTAGCATGTCGATGAAGCCAGGAGCAACCACTTTGCCGCCGGCGTCGATGGTGCGCTTGCGGGGCACCGTGGCGAGGTTGCCGATCCCGGCGATTTTGCCGTCGCGGATGCCGACATCACCGGAGTACCAGGGGGAGCCGGTGCCGTCGATGACGTGGCCGTTGGTGATGACGAGATCGAAGGCAGCTGGCGCTTGCGCCGGTAATGAACGGGCTGCGGCGAACAGCAAAGTGATTGCGAGTATGGTAGTGAGCGTGTAAGGTCTCATCCGGTTTTTCCTTTTCTCTTCTACAGGGAACTGGTTTCGCGTGCCAGAATGCAGCGCCTAAGGCCGCATTCGCAACACCTTAATTTCGGCACACCCTGAAGGTATGCCCGATACAAAACGTAGACTTCGCCGAGCGAGGTTAAACTACTGCCCGCCGACGTCTCGCGAGCGCACCGAGGCCAATCCAAATGCCGAGCGCCAGCCATTCGTACAACGTAAAATGGCCGGGGATTGCCGAAACAACTTTCATCAGCAACATTGCGATGGCCACAAACAGTCCAGCCCCTGCCGCCAACCATTCGCCCGCTGACAACTTCGATTGGCCCGGAAGTTTGCCCGAGCGTCCCATACTAATGTAGGCGGCGCAGGTGGCGGCCCATCCGATGGCGCAGGCGACGGAGCCGACCTCGGTGACCGGCACCAGGATCGCATCTCCCAGGAGCATACTCGCGGCGGTGGCAACTCCGATGCAGAGAACCGCGGTTGACGGCGTTTGATGTTCGGGATGAATGCGGCCAGCGCGGGGTTCGACGAGGCCGCGGCGTCCCAGAGCAAACAGGAGGCGGCTGGCGGCTATGAAATTTCCATTGAAGCACTTAACCAGCGACAGCAGTGCGGCGGCGAGGATGATGTTGACAATCCAGCGTGAGCCGACCGCGCGCTGGAAGGCGACGGCGGTCATGAACTTCTCACCAGTCAATTCGTGCCACGGTGCCACCAGTGCGACGGCTGCGATGACGATTGTGTAAAAGAGAATGCCGATCAGGACGGCCATCCATATGGCTTTGAGAAATCCCTGGCTGCGAAACTCGGGGGTGGATTCTTCCGCGGCCTTGCTTACGGATTCGAATCCGGTCATGAAATAGGGGACGATCTGAAGGATGAGCAGAACCGAAACCAGCGGCGCGTGAGTGAAAAGCGGCGGGAAGTTACGTGTTGATCCGTTGCGTAAGCCAAGGCCGACAAAAACTGCGAACAGGGCGAGCGTGCCGAAGGAAGTCCAGTTCTGGAAAGTCGCGCTCAGGCGGACGCCGCGGTAGTTCAGCGTGGTGAGCAGAGCCGTGAGAGCAAGACCGACGACGAGGTGCGGAAGGTAAACGGGACGCCCGGCGATGCGGTAGATTTCGAGCGAATCGAGCGACGGGATAATGTAGCCAGCGATGCGGCCCACGGCAACGGCCTCCCAGGGGCAGACGATGAAGTAGGCCAGCATCATCATCCATCCGGTGGAGAAGCTGACAGGGCGGGAGAACGCGGCCGCAGTATAGGCGATCTCGCCTGCGGCGTCGGGCATGGCGGCCACCAGCCTGCCGTAAACCCAACCGATGGGGAACAGGAACGCGCCGCCGATGGCGAAGCCGAGCAGCGCGCCCAATGCGCCGCCACGCAGCAGCCAGTCGTCCATGACCACCAGCCATCCGACGCCGATCATCGATCCCCAGGCCAGCGTGAAGTAGTCGGCGAGACGGAGTTTGCGGGCTAGATGTGACATGCGGACGAGTTCGATCTGCGGAGGGCGAATTATAAAGCATCGCCGCTAGAACTTTTGGAAGGTTCCGGATCCTTTGAGGTGCGACGAGCAGCGGGCGAGGACGCTCGCTGGACAGCCGCCGGAGCCTGCCCTGAACGTAGCCGAAGGGACGGCGGCGCTACGCTTCATGGTAGTATCGACAATACCCTCTGGAGATGCTGCAAGCTTTTATTTTGAGCTCTGCGTTCCGTTGTGCCTTACCACGACTCTTGAAATACGGATGACGACTTCTACCAATTTGCGAAAACGCGTGCTTAGCGGCATGCGGTCGACCGGAAAGCTGCATCTCGGGAACTATGTGGGTGCGCTCAATAACTGGGTGCACATGCAGGATGAGTATGAATGCTTCTTTTGCGTGGTCGACTGGCACGCGCTCACCACCGACTACGCCGACACCTCGCAGGTAAAACAAAATTCGGTGGAGGTGGCGCTGGACTGGCTGGCCGCGGGACTTGATCCGGAGAGGTCCGTGATCTTCATCCAGTCGCACGTTCCGGCGCATGCCGAGTTGCATTTGCTGCTTTCGATGATTACGCCGCTGGGCTGGCTGGAGCGGGTCCCGACTTACAAAGAGCAGCGCGAGAATATAAAAGATAAGGATCTGGGGACGTATGGGTTTCTCGGTTATCCCGTACTGCAGGCGGCTGACATTTTGATGTACAAAGCGGATGTGGTTCCGGTGGGCGAGGATCAGGTCGCGCACATTGAACTTACGCGGGAGATTGCGCGGCGCTTCAATGGCTTCTACGGAAAGCACGGAAATGTTTTTCCCGAGCCGCAAGTGTTGCTCACGCGTGCGCCCAAGCTGCCGGGTACCGATGGACGCAAGATGTCGAAGTCGTATGGCAACGCCATCCTGCTGACCGATCTCGAGCCGGTGGTGCGGCAGAAGCTGAAGACGATGGTGACCGATCCAGCGCGGGTGCGGCGGACCGATCCGGGCAATCCAGACGTG
>Ga0208603_1000126_pt1 | contig 12139 bp, 9 predicted proteins | sample MicForSoSWNC24_M_FD_188001 | JGI IMG/M metagenome (GOLD analysis project Ga0208603, IMG submission 188001) | Forest soil microbial communities from Harvard Forest Long Term Ecological Research site in Petersham, Massachusetts, USA - MetaG HF008... | ecosystem: Environmental > Terrestrial > Soil >... | reverse complement strand
GAACCGCAGATACCAACTGGGCCGGCCCACGTCGCCGAGCATCTCGCTCAGCGGGTAGAGGTAGGCCTCAGCGAGGGCGCGGAGGTCGTGGCCCCGCCCTTCGGCATCGAACGCGGCCAGCACCTCGCGGTTCACGGCGTCATGGCTGACCACGACCACGGTGCCGCCAGGGTGGCGCCGGGCGATATCGGTCAGCCCCCGGACGGCCCGGTCCCGGACCGCCACGCCCGGCTCGACACCCGGGGCGCGGTCGACCGAGCCCCACCGGTCCGTCACCGACTCACGGCTGATGCCTGTCCACGGCCCGTAATCCCGGTCGAGCAAGCACTGATCGACGGCCACTTCCAGCCCGGCTCGTTCGCCGACCGGCTGGGCGGTCTGCCGTGCCCGCAACAGTGGACTGGAGAAAACGGCAGCCAGTCCCCGGGGCCCCAGCACGGACCCCAGCCGCTGAGCCTGGCGGCGCCCGGTCTCATCCAGCGGCGGGTCAGCCAGGCCGCGCAGAACACCGGACTCATTCAGCGGAGTCTGGCCATGCCGGACCAGGTAGACCACGGTATGGCGGAGCGATCCCGCATCCGCAGGCGTCGCAGCCGGCATCCTTGTCTCCCTTCCGGGCCCGCGCGGGTGAACTAGCCCACGATGGCGACGATTATCCACCGATGGGCAGATGAGCCGGCCGCGGGCTGGCCGGGCCGTGCATGCGGCCGGTTACGGCTTGCGGGCGATGCCGCCTCCCTCCCGATACCGGCCGCAGGATGGCCGACACGTTCGGCACCGGGCTTGACGAGGGCTTGGCCGGCAAATCGCCGGGTGCGTCACTAGCCTTCCAAGGTGTCCTGCATGGTGACTGCTCACTGTCCGGGTGCGCAATGCGCATCATGTCCCGCATGTGCTAATTGTAACGAGTTAGTCACAGATCGAGCAGGACGGGTCGCCGGCTGTTCTCTAACTGTGATTAACCTGTCACAATAGGTGATATGACCCAGATAAACTGGCGGAAGTCCACCTACAGCCGCTCCAACGGCAACTGCGTCGAAGTCGGGACCGGCCAGGCAATGGTCGCCGTCCGGGACTCCAAGCACCCTGACGGGCCGGTGATCGACGTTAGCCCGAGAGCGTGGATCGAGTTCACCGAGCACGTCAAGCGCGCGACATCCCGCCACCCAGGACACCGTGCTGGCCTATGACCTGCGCAACTTTGGTCACAGCGGCGTGGCCAACTATGCGGAGCGCGCGAGTTCTGGGACGAGGTACTGTCCGTTGACGGTACCGAGCCCCGTGACCAGGTTGTAGCCGTGCCGGACCGAGTAGCCGTGCACCGTTCCGCCGGAGAATGAGACGGTGTTGTTGCCGGACGCCACCGGGACGATGCCTGGTGCGTGCCTTGCGGCCAGTGCGTACAGCGCCGGGTTGACCGGCCCGAGCGGGTGGCCAGCCACCTGGTCGGCGAGCGCGACGATGGCCGCGAACATCGGCGCCGACTCGCTGGTACCGCACGATGCGGTCCAGCCGCCTTGCCCGCCGGTGAATGTCTCGAAGACGTTCACCGCGACGCTGCACGACGCGCTCATCGAGATGTCTGGGATGCCGCGCTGGTTACCGGTGACGTTCCGCACGCCGTTCTGATAGCCGGGCCTGCCGTAGTAAGCGGACTTCCCGCCGCCGGTGGCTAGCGGATTCGGGCCGTCGTTGCCGAAGAAAAAGTTGTTCACCGCGGGGCTGTATGTATCGTTCCAGGCCGCGTCGAGACCGTTGCGGGCGCCGCTGGCATTCAGGTTGAGCCGCGTGCCGCCGACGGCCGTCACGAACGGGCTGGTGGCGGGCCAGCTCGCGACCGGATGGCGGTAATAGTTGCCATTGTTGTCCTGACCGGACGCACCGCTGTCGCCGGAGGAGGCGACGATCGTGATATGGCTGCTCGCGGCCTGGCTGAAGATGGAGCTGTAGGAGCTGACGAATTCCCGCCCGAGAGCCTGCTCGGGCTCGCCCCAGCTCAAGCTGATGACGTCGCCAAGCTTGTGCTGGACCGCGTACCGGACCGCGAGCGCGAGATGCAGCAGGTCTTCCTTGGCCACCTCTACCAGAACGATCTTCGCGTTCGGGGCGCCAGCGTGCGCGTACTCCACGTCCAGCGTGGTCTCGCTGGCCCAGCCGATCATGTCGGCATTGCCGGAGTCGAAGCCCGGCACGTGCCCGACCCGGACGATACGCAGCGGCGGCGTGCCCAGGCCTAGATACTGGTCGAACTGCAGCAGGTCATCGGCGATCGTCGGTGATCCGAACGCGTCGACGACCACGATGGTCTGGCCCTTGCCGGTGGTGCCGCGGCGGTAGAGGGCGGGCAGCTTGTATGCCGCCTCGACCTGGTCGGGAACGTAGCAATCGATCTGGAAGACAGACTCGCATTGTGCGTCACTGAACGGAACCGGCGCCATGAACGCACCGCGGACACGGTTCGCGGTCGGGTGCACGACCAAGGTGCCCGGATTGCTCGCGTGGCTTGCGCTGCTGACGTTACTCGCGGTGCTGCCGAGCGCGACGGTGCTGCCGAGCGCGACGGCGCTGCTGAGGGCGACGGCGCTCCCGGCGACGGCGGTCAGCACGGCAGCAACACCGACCACTAGCCGGGCTGACCTCGCTCGGGACACGCGCATCGGGCCACCCTTCCGACAGTTAGGACAAGATAGGGCACGCCGACGATAACAGGATCAGCCGACCATGGTACGTAGATTCCGGCACGCGGGAGCGCTGGCCTGGTGAACAGGTGGTGGCTACTGGCCCAGGAGCCATTGCCGGGGTGCGATGAGCTCGCGGGCTTCGGTCGGCCCCCATGAACCGGGCTTGTAGCCGCGGACCGGGGGCGGGCTGGTCAGCAGCGGCTCGGCTACCTGCCACGCCGAGGCCAGCCCGTCTGGCCGGGTGAACAGCGAGCGGTCGCCGAGCAGGACGTCGTGGATCAGCCGCACGTACGGCGGCAGCGGGTCGGCGCCGTGCAGGCTGGCCAACGGGATCGACGCGCGGGCGACGTCGAGGTCCAGCGCGGGTCCGGGCTTCTTGGCCACCAGGAGCAGGTCGATCTCCCCGTCGCCGGCCATCGAGAAGCACAGCACGTTCCCATCGCGGGGCAGCCGGCCGGCCAGCGGCCCGGGCGGCTCGCGCAGGATCAGGCTGACCCGCTGATTCGACGCGGCCAGCCGTTTTCCGGTGCGCAGGTAGAACGGCACGTTCCGCCAGCGGGGGTTATCGATCCAGAGCCGGGCGGCCACGAACGTGTCCCGGCTGGAGTGCGGATCGACACCCGGCACCTCCCGGTACCCATCGAACTGCCCCAGCACGACCTCCCGCGGGTCCAGCGGGCGGAAGCAGCTGATGATCTTTTCGCGGGCGGCCTGCAGGTCCGGCGCGTCCAGGCTGGCCGGCGGTTCCATGGCGACCTCGGCGGCCACCTGGAACAGGTGCGTGACGAGCATGTCCAAGACCGCGCCGGTGGCGTCGTAGAACTCGGCCCGGTCGCTGATGCCGAGCGTCTCGGGCACGTCGATCTGCACCGACTCGACGTGCTCGCGGTTCCAGTACGCGGCGGACGACGCGTTGGCGAAGCGGAGTACGTGCAGATCCTGGCAGGCTTCCTTGCCCAGGAAATGGTCGATCCGGTACACCTGCTGCTCATCCAGGACTGAATGAACGATCCGGTCAAGTTCGCGGAAGCTTTCGAGCGAGGTGCCAAAGGGCTTCTCGTAGACGACCCGGGCGCCGTGGGCCAGTCCGTACTGCCCCAGCGCCTGGGTCAGCCCGCCGAAGGCGACAGGCGGGACGGCCAGGTAATGCACCAGCTGCGGCCTGTCGCCGAGCGATGTGCCCTCCTTGCTGAGCACATCCAGCAGGCTGCCGGGGCTGTCGGAGCTGAACCCGCCGCCGGCGAAGAACACGCGCTGCGCGAATGAATCCCAGTCCTTGCCCTCGGGCTTGGGGCCGAATTCGGTGAGCGCGTCGTGGACGCTGGCGCGGAAGTTCTCGTTCGTGATCTCACCGCGGCCGTTGCCCACCAGCAGCCACTGCGGGGGCAGAAGGCCCTCGGACGCCAGCCGGTAGAAAGCCGGCAGCACCATGCGCTTGGCGAGGTCGCCCGTCGCCCCGAAAAGAACGAAAACCGTCGGCCGGGCCGCTGGGTCCGGTTGCTGTGTCGTAGCCGCCACGCCCCCAAGTTACATTCCTGCCCCGGCCCGCCCGGGATCGCCCTCCATCCTCACGGAACCTTACCTGGCGGTTCGGGATCAGCAGCGGCTCCTGCGCATGCGGTTCAGTCTCGGCTGGCGGCCGGAGAACATGACCCGCGCGGAGCACCACGGGCCGTTCGGCAGAAAAATCTTTGATCCCGAACGGGCGGGCCGGTTTCATGCGGTCGGTCAGGTATCCGCTTCGGCGGCCCGTCCGGCTAAACGGTCACGCGGTGGACGGCCGTGTCTCGGTCCAGTTGACCATCAGCCGACGCTCGGCGAACAGCCATCCGCCGTCCTGCTTGACGAGTTCGTCGAGATAGCGGATGGATGCGATCATCATCGTGCGCTGCCCGTCCTGGCCGACCGAGAGGTGATGGGCCAGGCAGTAGCTCTCGCCGGTCGCCCCGTCCCCGTCCAGGGACACGGTGCTCTGCCCGTTGAAGTGCATGGTGGCGGCGTAGATGTTCAGGTTGTCGAACACTGGCGCCAGCGACTCCCGTCCGTGCAGCTCCTGCGTTGGTTCCGCGGCTGTCGCGTCCATGAACACCAGGAAGCGGGTGTCCTCGGTGAACAGGGCCATCTGGCCCTTGGCGTCGCGCCGGTCCGCGCAGTGGGCATAGGCGTCGATCAGCTCGCGGATGGCCAGCCGGTCGGCGGCTTCCTGGGGTGAGATTGTCGTGTGCGATGCCATACTGGTCCCCTTCCTAGACTATTTGACACATGTATAATAAGTATGAGAGCAGGTGTCGTGGCATGGTGCAAGTCGCGGGAGAGCCGCGCCGGACCGATCCGCGTATCACCCGGACGGATCAGGCCCTGGCGCAGGCGATCGTGGAACTCGCCGCACGGCAGCCTGTCTCCCGGATCACCGTCGCTGACCTGGCCGACCAAGCCGGGGTGACCCGCGCGACGTTCTACAACCGCTACGCCAGCCCGCTGGAACTGCTCATCGGTGTGCTCTACGCCGACCTGGAACGCGTCCACCGCCTGGAGGACGCGCGCCGGGCCGAAGGCCGGTACTCGACCGTGCAGATGCTGCGCCTGGCCACCGGCGACGTCGCCGATCACGTCGAACGGTTCATGGCCGTATACCAGCACGCCCTGCAGGACCCGGCCGACAACGGAGTGTACGAGGCGCTGGTACGGCACTTCGCCGACTACGGCCTGGCGTTCATGGCCCGGTCCACCCACCCGGACCTCCCCGGCACCAACCACGGGGTCATCGCGCAGTTCGTCGCCCACGGGTTCGCGGGAGCCATCAAGGCCTGGCTCAGCGACCGCTCGGTGACCAAAACGGACCTGGTCGAAGCAGCCGTCGCTTGCGCACCCGTCTGGTGGAGCGCCGACGGTAGCTACGATTCCCGGCCGGGTACGCACTGACCGAAACCAGCGGGCCAGGACCCGGATCGCTTCCGCCACGCTGCAACGTGCCGGGGGGCCACACGCTGTTGCGGTAAAATGAATGCAACCTTGCCCTCAAAAGGAGTCTTTTGATGGTCGCCGACTCTCGGTCGCCCGGCGCGAACTCGAGCCAGGGCGGGACCGCCTCGAGTGGACTCATCTCCGTAAAGTCCGCCGACGCCGAACCGCTTCAGTTGACTCTGGAGGCCGCGGCGCAGATCCGCGGTCTGATCATCGACCGCGTGCTGCTTCCAGGGGAGAAAATCAGGCAGGTCGAGCTGGCCGAGCGCATCGGAGTTTCCCGCAGTCCGCTGCGCGAAGCGCTCAGGACACTTGAGTCTGAAGGTGTGGTGGCCTACGAGATCAACCGAGGCTACGTCGTCGCCAAGCTCGATGACGACGACCTCGCCCAGATCCACCGGATGCGCACGCTGCTCGAGGACGAGTTGCTGCGCACCGTGGAGCGCCCGGATGCGACGGTCCTGAGCGATCTGAAAGACCTCAACGAGAAGATGATGGTCGCGATCGATGAGCACAACATTCCCGAGGTGCTGCGGTACAACCGTGAATTCCACTTCACCATCTTCGACTTGTCGTCGCTTAACCAGTTCCGTCGAGAAGTGCGCCGGCTCTGGCAGATGTCGGAGGGTTACAGCGCCGCATGGTGGTGGCGTCAGCCCGAGGCGAGAAAGCGCATCAATGCCGAGCACAAAGCGATCATCAGCTCCCTGCGCAGGTACGATCTGGACCGGCTGGCGGAGATCTGCGACGCGCACCGCGTCGGCGGCTGGGAGGGAACGCTGAGCGGGGCCACCCACGCCACCAGGCGCTGAGGCTGACGTGAGCTCGCACATTGACGGACCGTTCGGAAAAAAATGTATGCATTTTAGTGTACAATCCTTCCGGAGAGGCCATCACGCGGAGGCTGGTCCCGGTGGGAGCAGACACAGTGCGAGCAGACACGGCGCGAGCAGACACGGCGCGAGCAGACACGGCGCGAGCAGACACAGCGCATGCAGACACGGCGCGAGCAGACACGGTGCGGCAGTCGGCGGCGATGCACGACCTCGGTTCGACGAGCCCGCCGATGGCCTTCGCCGATATCTCACGGCTCGTGCGCCCTCACCGGGTCGCCGTGGTCGGCGCCTCCGATCGGCCAGGGTCGCTCGGACACTCGACGTACCACAACGTGCGGAATAACTCGGTCATCGCCGCTGGCGCGGTCCCGGTCAACCCGCGGTATGAGGCGGTGCTGTCAGACCGCTGCTACCCGAGGGTCTGCGACGTCCCCGGTGACCCGATCGACGTGGCCATCGTTCTCGTGGCCGCCGAGCAGGTGCTAGATGTCGTCAAGGACTGCGCCGCGTCGGGGGTGCGCTACGTCCTCGTGCTGAGCTCGGGGTTCTCCGAGACCAGCGAGGCCGGCCGCGGCCTGCAGCAGGAGATGGTCCGGCTGGCCCACGCGTCCGGGATGCGTGTCTACGGACCGAACTCGCCGGGGCTGGCCAACATCGCCGACCGGGTGCTGCTGAGCATGTCGCCGGTGGCCGGCGCGGACGTGACCAGCGGCCCGGTCGGGTTGGTGACTCAGGGCGGTGGTCTCGGTCGCGCGCTCATGCAGTGGATGGATCGCGGGCTCGGCATCGGCCTGTGGTGCTCACCCGGCAACGAAGCCGACCTGGACATCGCCGACTTCATCAACCACATGGTCGACGACGACCGGATCCGGGTCATCGGCGCCATCGTCGAGGGCTTCAGTCAGGGCCGGAAGTTCCTCGAGGTGGCACGGCGCGCCCGCGATGCTGGCAAGCCGATCGTGATCCTGAAGATCGGCCGCTCGGCGTACGGGGAGAAGACGGCCGCGTCGCACACCGCATCGATCGCCGGGAATGACGCGGTGGCATCCGCGGTCTTCGCCCAGTACGGCGTGGTGCGCGTGAACGACGTCGATGAGCTGGGCGAGACCCTGCACCTGTTCTCCCGGGCCCTCGAGGTGGCCGACCGTGACGTCACGCGGACCTGCGTGTATTCGTTCTCCGGGGGCATGGCGTCACTGGCCGCGGACCTGGTGGGCAGCGCCGGCCTGGAGCTGGCGGCCTTCGAGCCGGCGACCCTGGCGGCGCTCACGGCGCGGGCTCCGGCGTTCGGGTTCGTCGACAATCCGGTCGACCTCACGACCAAGGTGTTCACCGACGCCGACCTGAACCGCGCCGTGTTCGAACTCATCTGCAACGACCCGAACGTCGGCTCGGTGTTGTTCGCGATGCCGGCAGACTACGGCGAGAGCACCGTGGCGGTGTGCACGGATGCGGTCGAGATCGCGCGGTCCACCGGGACGCTGCTGATCCCCGTGTGGACGTCGCCCCGGCGCGGCGGTGGATACCAGGTGCTGGACGCGGCCGGGCTGGCGCCGATGGATGGCGTTTACCGCGCGGTGCAGGCGCTGCGGCGCTTTGCCGAGTGGCGGGGTAGCGGGCTCGCTCCCGCCGGGTCGGGTACGCCTGATGCTCCGGTCGAGACGCCCGGTCCGGCGTCGGCGACGAGCGAGCGGGCGCTGACCTACGAGCAGTCGAGGGAGCTGCTGTCATCCGCGGGGGTACGTATCCCGCGCGAGTCGTTCGTCACCAGCGCGCGGGGCGCGGCCGAGGTGGCCGAACGGATCGGAGGCCCGGTCGTGATGAAGCTGAGCGCACCCGGCCTTATCCACAAGACCGAGGTCGGCGGGGTACGGCTCGGCATCCGCGGCGGCGAGCAGGCCGGGGCCGCCTTCGCGGAGATGGCATCGCCCGAGCGGCTGGCGTCCTTCGGGATCGAAGCGGACGGCGTCTTCGTGCAGGAAATGGTCGCGGACGGACTGGATCTGCTCGTGAGCGCCCACGACGACGAGGTGTTCGGGGCGGTCCTGACCGTCGGGGCGGGCGGCGTGGCCACCGAGATCGAGCTGGACGTCGTCCATCTCGCGATTCCGTTCAGGGACGAAGAACTCCTGCGGGCGCTGCGAGCCCTGCGCCTGTGGCCGCACCTGGCGGGCTTTCGCGGGCAGCCGGGCTGCGATCTTTCCGTGCTCGCCTCCGTGGCTCACGCGATCGCCGAGGTGTACCTGGCCCACGCACCTTCGATGGCCGAGATCGAGATCAATCCGCTCCGGGTCGTCGCCGAGGCGGACCGGACCAGCTGTATCGCGCTGGACGTCGTCGCCCTGCGCCGGTGACCAGGACAAGAATGTATGCAATAATTGATGCAATTCAGATGGTGAAGGGATCGGCGCATGAAGGGTAGCCAGGCGGTCGCCGAGGTGCTGCGGCGCGAAGGCGTCGAGGAGGTCTTCTGCTTCCCGGCCAACAAGATGATCGACACCGCGGCGGCGGTGGGCATACGGCCGATCGTGGGGCGCCAGGAGCGCAGCGTCATCAACATGGCCGACGCCTACAGCCGGATCTCGAACGGAACGCGCATCGGCGTCGCGATGGTTCAGCACGGTCCGGGCGCCGAGCACGCGTTCGGCGGCATCGCCCAGGCCTACGCCGATTCGGTGCCGCTGCTGTTGCTGCCGAACGGCAACACGGTACGCGAGCTGGGGTTGCGGACCACCTTCGACGCGGTCGAGGCCTACCGGCCCATCACGAAGTGGGCAGCCCGGTTCACCACGCCGCAGACCGTCCATGAGCAGATGCGCCGGGCGTTCCAGCTGATGCGCTCGGGGCGTCCCGGCCCGGTCGTCCTGGAGTTGCCGCTCGACGTCGCCGAGGAGGAGTTCGACGACGCGCTGTTCGAGTATTCTCCGCCGGTCCGGTACCGCAGCGCGGCCGACCCGCGCGATGTCGAGCGTGCCGTCGAGCTGCTGCTCGACGCCGAACGGCCGTTGATCCGGGCCGGCCAGGGCGTGCTGTGGGCCGACGCGACCGACGCCCTGGTCGAGTTCGCCGAGCTGATCAACGCGCCGGTCGCGACCACCTACGTGGGGAAGAGCGCATTCCCGGAGGACCATCCCCTGTCGGTCGGTTCGGGCGGGACGGCGGTCAGCCCCGGGATCGCGGCCTTCGTCCCGGATGCCGATGTCGTCCTCAGCATCGGCGCGAGCCTCATCACGACGCTGGGCTCCTTCCAGCTCCCGCCGGGCAAGGTCATCATCCAGGCCACGAACGACCCCGATGACCTGAGCCAGCAGTACCCCATCGCGTGCGGTCTGGTGGGCGATGCCCAGCTGGTTCTCCAGCAGCTGACCGAGGAGCTCCGCGGCCGGCTGAAGTCGCGGAAGGCGGCCAGCGCCGGCCGCGATACGCGGGCCGAGATCGCGGCCGTCGCCGCGCAGACCGCGGCCGAATGGAACCCGCGATTCCGCTCAGACGAGGTGCCCATCAGCCCGCTGCGGGTGATCGGCGAGCTGATGCGGGCGGTGGACCCGGCGCGCACGGTCATCACGCACGACTCCGGCTACCCGCGCGACCACCTGGCTCCGCACTACGTCAGCACCCGGCCCCGGGGCTACCTGGGCTGGGGTAACTCCACGCCGCTCGGCTCCTCGCTGGGCCTCGCGCTGGGCGCGAAGGTGGCCGCGCCGGACAAGCTGTCGGTGTGCTTCCTGGGCGACGCCGCGTTCGGGCAGTGCGGCCTGGAGCTGGAGACCGCGGTACGCAACAAGATCCCGGTGCTGTGCATCATGGTGAACAACTCCGAGATGACCGGCTACGGGGACCACCAGCGCATTGCCGAGGAGCGGTTCGGCCTCAAGACCCTGACCGGCCGTTACGCCGAGATCGGCAGCGCGCTGGGCGCGGAGGCCACCCGCATCGCCAGGCCCGAGGAGGTCGCCGCGGCCATCGCGAAGGGCATCGCCAGCGCCGAGGCCGGAGCGGTCGTCCTGCTGGAGTTCATCACGGCCCCGCTACGGCACCGGATCGCGGCCGCCGCCGTACTCGCGGGCTGAGCGGCGATGGCAAGCGGCTGCTGGCGCCGCCTGGCCGGCCGCGTCGCCCTCGTGACCGGCGCCGCGCGCGGCATCGGGGCGGCGGCCGTCCGCCGTTTCGCGGCCGAGGGCGCCCACGTCGTGGTGGCGGACGTGCTGGACGACGACGGCGCCGCCGTGGCTGCCGAGCTGGGTGACCAGGCGCTGTATATCCACCTCGACGTGCGGCACCAGGCCGCGTGGGACGGTGCGGTCCGGGCCGCGCGGGATCGCTTCGGTAGCGCGCCCACCATCCTGGTGCACAACGCCGGCGTGATGGTCCAGGGCACCGCGGAGAACGCCGACGAGGCCGCCATGCGATTCGCGTTCGACGTGAACGTCCTCGGGCCCGCTCTCGGTACGTCGGCGTGCGTGCCGGGCATGCGCGCCGCCGGCGGAGGCGCGATCGTCTTCGTTTCGTCCATCGCATCGATCACCGGCGGCGGTGGCTTTCTTCCCTACGCCAGCAGCAAGGCGGCCAACGCCGCCTACGCGCGCTGCGCCGCCCGGGAGCTCGGCCCGCTCGGGATCCGGGTAAACGCCCTGCATCCCGGGGGCGTTGAGACGCCGATGAACTCCGGTCCGGACTTCGGCGCGCTTGACCGCGACGCGTGGTTCGGGCGCATGGCCATTCCGCGGATGGGCCAGCCAGACGAGATCGCCGACGCGCTGCTCTACCTGGTGTCGGACGATTCGTCCTATGTCACCGGCACCTCCCTGGTCGTCGACGGCGGCCAGGTCCTGGGGCCGGTGACCGCCTGGACGTCGCCCTTATGAGGAGAAAGGCCCGTACCAATGCCTGTCGGCAAGACATATGACGTACCGGTCAAGAGCCCGGACCGGTTCTACATCGGCGGTGAGTGGGTCACGCCCAGCAGTGCCGACCTCATCGATATGATCCAGCCCGCCACCGAGGACGTCTGGGTCCGCATCGCCGCCGCCCGCCCGGCGGACGTGTCCCGCGCGGTCGCCGCGGCCCGGCAGGCCTTCGACGCCGGACCGTGGCCGCGCATGACTCACGCCCAGCGGGCGGAGTACCTGCGGGCGATCGCGGCCGGCTTGCGTTCCAGGGCTGAGGACGTGAGCTACATCTGGTCTTCGGAGATGGGCATCCTGCACGTCGATGCCGTCACCCGCGGCGCCCGCATTCCGGGTATCTATGAGTTCTACGCCGGGCTGGCCGACTCGTTCGAGTTCGCCGAGCGGCACGAGCCCGCCGGGGGCGGTTACGGGTGGCTCGTGCGGGAGCCGGTCGGCGTCGTCGGCGCGATCATCCCGTGGAACGCGGCCATCGTCGCTTTGAGCTGGAAGATCGCCCCGGCCCTGCTGGCCGGCTGCACGGTCGTGCTGAAGTCCGCGCCGGAAGCCCCGGTGGCTGCCTACCTGCTCGCCGAGGTGGCCGAGAAGGCCGGCCTGCCGCCCGGGGTGCTGAACATCATCGCCGCCGACCGTGAGGTCTCCGAGGAACTGGTGCGCAACCCGGGCATCGACAAGATCAGCTTCACCGGCTCGACGGCCGCGGGCCGCCGGATCGCCGGAATCTGCGCGGAGCGGGTGGCACGGGTCAATC
>Ga0208603_1000125_pt1 | contig 12142 bp, 7 predicted proteins | sample MicForSoSWNC24_M_FD_188001 | JGI IMG/M metagenome (GOLD analysis project Ga0208603, IMG submission 188001) | Forest soil microbial communities from Harvard Forest Long Term Ecological Research site in Petersham, Massachusetts, USA - MetaG HF008... | ecosystem: Environmental > Terrestrial > Soil >... | reverse complement strand
CCTTCGAAATTCGCGTAGTCCAGAGGATGATCTTCCACCTGCATCGCCAGCCGTTTGACGCTGGGATCGAGCGAAGGACCTTTGGGAACAGCCCAAGAAAGCAGCACGCCTTTCCATTCAAGCCGGAAATCGTAGTGAAGCTGGGTCGCGCGATGTTTTTGGACGACAAAGATGAGAGAGGATTCTTTGTTACCTTTAGGAGTTTTGCCGGAAGGCTCGGGCGTCACGCCGAAGTGGCGCTTCTTTGTATATTCCTTGAGTGTCATTCGCTAGTCCTTGCACCCGCATAAGCGGCGGTGTCTAAGACCTATATACCTCCTGCAGCGATTTTGCACAAAGCGCTTTCCGCATGCCTTCACTAGCGTGTCCGCCGCCATCACACCTCGCTTATTTCCGCGCGGCGGAAGACGCCGCGTTCGAAGGCTTACTTAGAAAAATGAAAACCCAGCAACCATGTGCCATGCAAAGCATGGTCGCGCATAATTCTGGGAGCGTCTTGCTTGTCGAGGGGACCTTCAAGGCGTCGCTCATATCGCTCCAGGACTTGTGGGCGAACGCACTACTCGAACTGAGGAACGATTCAGTGTGGGATACGAACCTCGCGGGGTCCATCGGGGTGTTACTGTAGGAAAAAGCGGATTTTACGCGACACGCGACTAACGCAACGATGCTCGCGCAGTCATGGACTTGTAACAGTTCCCGATTTCTGCATCCAGCCGCCGATTTTGGCTTGGTATTCGGTGATGGCTTCACGCTTCGCGATTGCGGTCCAACCGAGCTCGCGCGCCAGCAATTCCGCTACAGCGGGCGCCGCACGCACTGCCTCTCGCCAGCCATACAATTGCAGGCCGATCCGTCGAGCGATCACGTCTTCAATCGTGGCGGCCATTTCATTGCGCGCTGCAAACACAACCTCGGCGCGAATGGGCGCGAGTCCTTCGACGAGCGGCGCGGCGAGATCCGGGTCCTTTTTCGTGAGCCCAAGCACATCGGGTGCACAAGCGCCGTATTTTTGTGCCAGGTGCCGCGCGGTCGGCTCCGTCACGCCAAATTGTTGCACCAGAGTTTGCCAGTAGTCCGCCGTGTAGTTCTGGGAACCCGCAAGCGGATGCTCTAGCGTCGAGCACTGGCCGCCACCCCCGAGATATTTTTGCGCGGCATCGAGCGTGTCTTCGGCCATCGCGCGGTAGGTTGTCCATTTTCCGCCCAGAATACTGATCAGGCCGCTTTCAGGGTCACATTCAACCACGTGGTCGCGCGCCAGGTGTTTGGTGTCGCTGGATTTTCCGGAACGAACCAGTGGCCGCAGGCCGGCCGTCGCACTAACAACTTGGCCGGGCGTAACAGGACGCGCTAAGTACTTGTTTAGCTGGCGCAGAACGTATGCGACCTCCTCTTTTTTCACATCCAGCGGATCGTCTAATTTCGCTTCATCATCCGTTGTGCCCACCAGTAAGCGTCCCTGCCAAGGAATCGCAAACAGCACGCGGCCATCTTCGGTTTTCGGAACCAAGAGCGCGTCGTCACTCAAAAGGACGTCGAGCGGAAGCAGTAAGTGAATGCCTTTGCTGAGCCGCATGCGCGTTGGCGCCGCCGGATTGGCCATCCGCCGCAGCACGTCGGCGTGAGGCCCGGTGGCATTGATGAACGCGCGCGCAGGCACGACGAAACGGCGGTTGCTAATTCGATCATCAACTTCAGCCGCCTCAATCTTGCCGTTCGTTTCCTTTTCAAAAGCAACGACACGAGCGTAATTCAGCGCTTCCCCGCCCGCTGCGGCGAAGCTTTTCACCAGCGTGACGTTGTAGCGCGCATCGTCAAATTGCCCATCCGTATATGCCACGCTGCCGACCATGCGACCCGTAGCGAGCGCTGGAATCAGCTGCAGCGTTTCTGCTCGTGGAATGAAGCGGCTGGGCGCCAAGCCGTCGCGGCCTGCAATCCAATCGTAGAGCTTCAGTCCGATCTCGAAGTACGCAACTTCCACCCGGCTGAAGCAAGGAGTAATAAACTGCCGGGTACCGGTGAGAAATGGAGCATTGCGCAGCATGTGGATGCGCTCGTGTAGAGCGCGTTTCAAGACACGGTATTCGCGAGGATCGAGGCGGCGAATTGCTTCTTCCAGGTAGCGCACACCGCCGTGCGCCATCTTGGTGGAAGTGCTGGACGTGCCGGACGCGAAATCCGCCGCTTCGAGTTGAACGGTTTTGAAACCGCGCAGTTGGGAATCGAGGGCGCAGCCCGAACCGGTAGCACCACCGCCTATCACGCAGACATCGAACGATTGCCCTGCGATGCTTTGCAGCGCTTCTGCGCGCGCCTTCATCCGCCGGCCTGATTCCTGCGAAGGACCATGGTGACGAGCCAGCTTGTCATTCCAATTTTGTGGAAGCCGCTACACGAGCGCTACGAAAGCGCCTGCTGTATCGCCGCCTGCAATTTGTTCAGGCCGTCCGCCAAGTCGGCGCCCAGGTGAACGCGCAGCGCGCGGCGATTGCGATCCGCGAGCACTTGAAAATCTCCCCGCGCTTGCGCCGCTTTCACGATGCCGAACGTGTACTTCTGCCCCGGCACGGGCAGGTCGGCAGCATCGTCGCAGGTAATCTGCAAAAACACACCCGAATTGGGGCCGCCCTTGTAAGCTTGCCCAGTCGAATGCAAAAATCGCGGGCCGAAACCGAGACAGGTGGCTACGTGTTTCTTGTCGCGGACCGCGTGCCGCATGGACTGCAGTTGAGTCTGATGCGCGGTGTTTCTCTCGATATAACCGAGCAGCGCGAAATAATCATTGGCTTTGATGCGGTTCAAGTGCGCGCGCAAGAAGCCCGCAAGCGTTGCCGTTCCCTGCACCGACTGTTTCAGAGCAGCAGCATTTTTTTCGTCCGTGTATAGCTTGATGCCCTGCTCTTCAAAAAACGGCGATTCGGGTGGCAGCGAGCCGGTCTTCTCGTACTGCTCGGTCAATTTTCGCGTTTCGATTTTGCTCGCTTCCACGTCCGGCTGATTGAACGCGTTGATTCCGATAATCGATCCGGCTACCGCGGTAGCGATCTCCCAACGGAAAAACTCCTGGCCGAGATCGTATTTATCTTTCAGTGTGATGCGCACGACGGGCTGGCCAGCCTTTTCCAGCGCGCTAACGGCCGCGTCCTGCTTGGCATCGCTATCGCCAACCAAACTTAGATACGCGAAGACGCGATCCTTGCCGTAAACATCGGGCCCTCCGGCTGCTTCAAGGTCCACCGGAATCAGGCCTCGGCCTTCCTTGCCTGTCGATTCGGCGAGGAGTTGTTCGAGCCACGCGCCGAGATCCGAAATTGCAGGCGACGCGAAGATCGTTACTTTGTCGCGGCCCAATTTCTGCGCCGTACCCAGGATTACCCCCAGGATCGCCCCGGGATTTTCATCGGCCGGCACCGCCGAAGCGCATGCGTGAACCATCTCCTCCACGCGATCGAGGAACCGAGGTAGGTCCACTCCCTGAATCGCCGCGGGTATCATGCCGAAATTCGAAAGCGCCGAATAGCGCCCGCCAATGCTGGGCACGCCGAAAAATATGCGCCGAAAACCATCCGCTTCGGCCACTTTCTGCATGTGCGAACCGGGATCGGTAGTCGCGATGAAACGCTTGCCCGCCTCGGCGGCACCCACGGCCTGTTTAACGCGCTCGTAGAAATATTGTTTAAAAATGTTCGGTTCGAGTGTGCTGCCTGACTTACTGGCAACGATGAAAATCGTTTTGGCGATATCTATGTTTTTCTCAATGGTGCGGATCTGCGCCGGATCAGTGGAATCGAGCACGTGGAATTGCGGATGGCCCGGAATGTGACCGTAAGTCTTCTCGAAAACTTCCACACAAAGGCTGGAACCGCCCATGCCCAGAAGCACCGCGTGCTGAAATCCAGCCTTGTGAATTTCGTCGGCGATCTTTTGGAACTGTGTTTCTTGCGCAACCTGATCGTCGGCTACGGCTAGCCAGCCGAGCCACTTGTTTTCATCCTGGTTGGTCCAGAGCGAGGCGTCGCGCGCCCACAGGCGCTTTACTTTTTGCCCTGATTTCCAGTCTTCAAGGTTTTTTTTTACAGCTTGGTTTAGTTCGTCAGGCAATTGATAGGACATCTTGTTGATGGATGGGGGCTCGGCCTTCGTGGTGCGTTTTTCCACCGCCGCCAAAAGCTTGTCGAACGCGTCCGCGAATTGTTTGACGCCGTCTTCGGTGAGCTTATCGGTCGCAGCCTTCATGGAAATGCCGGCGCGTTCCAAGCCCTGCATGGTGTCGTGCGCGGCTTGAATGTTTTCTTCCAGGCTGGCACGGGGTTTACCGTGATCGCGAAATGCGTCAAACGTGGCCGGCGGAATCGTGTCCACCGTGTCGGAACCGATCAGCTCTTCGACGTAGTAGACGTCACCGTACGCAGGATTCTTCGTGCTGGTGCTGGCCCAGAGGACTCGCTGGGTCTGCCCGCCGCGGCTAGCGAGAGCCTGCCATCGGGGACCGCTGAAGATTTGCTTGTAACGCTGATAGGTAATCTTGCCATTGGCAATCGCGACTTTGCCTTTCAGATTGCGCAGGGTCGCCTGCTCCCCAGCGTTGGACGTGTTCTTGATTTTTTCATCGAGCTCGCTGTCAATCAGCGTATCAATACGGCTGATGAAGAAACTGGCGACGCTGGCCATACGGCTCACGTCTCCGCCATTCTTGGCGTACTGCTCCAAGCCCGCAATGTAGGCTTCGGCAACTTTTACGTACACATCGAGCGCAAAAAGGAGTGTCACGTTGATATTGATGCCCTCACTGATTAGCTGCTGATACGCAGGAATACCCTCGGGCGTGCCGGGCACCTTGATCATCACGTTTTCGCGACCCACTCGCTTCCACAGCCGGCGCGCCTCGTCCATCGTCTCCTGAGTCTTGTGCGCCAGGTATGGAGAAACCTCGAGGCTGACGTAGCCGTCCCGCTTTTTGGATTGTTCGTAAACCGGGCGCAGGAAATCGGCGGCATCCTGAATGTCCTTGATGGCCAGCTCTTCGTAGCGTCCTTTCGCGTCCAGGTCCTTGCGCTTTTCCAGTTCCTGCAATGTTTGTTCGTAGTCCGTGCTGCCGGTGATGGCTTTTTCGAAAATGGTTGGATTCGAAGTCATTCCGCGCAGGCCGTCTTCTTCGATCAGCCGTTTGAGCTCGCCGGTGGTGAGAAGATTGCGACGGATATAATCGAGCCATACCGATTGGCCAAACTTGATTAACGCCTTCAGCGGATTTTCAACGGGCTTTCCTTCGCCGGCAGCTGAGGTCGGTTTTGCTGTAGTGCTCATTGGGATCTCCTCCGAATAAAATATTGCAAAGCTGGTCGCGCCAGATTTGAAGAGCGGGCGCCTACGAGGGCACCGCGGCTGTGGTTCAAAGTGAAACGTCCGGTTTCGGTTGACGCGGCCCAGGTCCAACCTGGCGGCGTCCCCAAGTTAGGATTCTATCGCACAATCCGAACGGAAGCGCGCAAAAGCCAAACGGCCGCTCCGAGCTCGGCTTTCGTTGAGGACATCGGCTACTTTCGGGCGGAGCCGCGCGATTGACACCTCGCGCCGCGGTGTTTAGCATCCGAGCCAGAAACAACGGAGCCCGCCATGAATGCCGCGAGATTGTATACGCCGCGCGAAGCCGCGCAGGTGCTGGGGATCAGCTATCCCACTCTCAAACAGTGGATCTACAAGAAGCAGATCCGCACGGTGCAAACCGCCGGTGGACATCACCGCGTCCCTGAAAAAGAAGTGGACAAGTTTCTTTACCGGAAGGGTGAGCGCGCCCCGGTGCCGGAACGCAGAAGCAATTTCCGGCGCATCAGCGGACGCAATCAGCTTGTTGGCCGCGTGATGGACATCAAGACCAGCGGACTGATGGCACAGGTAACCTTATCCATTGGCGGGCAACACATCACGTCCATCATCACAGCGGACGCGGTGCGCGAAATGCGTCTGAAGAAAGGTCAAACCGTGGCCGCCCTGATCAAGTCCACGGAAGTCATGATTATCAAGATGTAAGCCGAGCGCGGCGCTGTTCATGGCGGATGAAAATTACGCGGTAGGCTTGGCGTCCTGCCGTCCGGCCCAGCCATACTTTCGCAACAAGCGAAATGGACGTAAGGCGATGTAAAGCGGCGCGAGCGGGCGTGGCAGGCGCATCATGGTCCAATCCTCTTCCGCCGGAACGACCGCCAGACGCGCCACGTATCGCCATCCTGCGACGAAGCCCGCCCGCATGCTCCGGCGAAATCGAAGCCTTCCAGCCCCATCGAAAGTCTGAGAGGGTCGGCTCATTAACATCCGCTGAATTTCGGCACCAATTTCACAAGCAGTTGGATCGGCATTGACTCGTTGCAGAATTTCGGCAGGCAGCGGCGCATCCAGCAACCCATTCGCCAACGCGAGACCCAGAAGCAACATCCGGCCCGCACCGAGAGGCTCTGTGACACGCATGACCTCATCCCAATCCATCGCGGGATGAGACTGAATCAATTCTGACACGTCGGCCACCCAGGAGAACCGCTCCCAGAAGTCCTTCGAGCCGTGGATGCACAGCATCGGCAGTAAGTCTTCGGCTGTGAACGTGAGGACTTCGTGATTGCTCACCTTTACCGGCATCCGCCGTGCCAGGAAGTAATCCAGATCGGGCTTTACCGGAAAATGCCGCAAGGTGAGTTCGGTGTGCAGTTCGACCATCGCGCGCCGCGGCTCATCGCGGTAATTGTACTCACCGGGAATCAGCGATTCGCTCGCTTCCGGTGAGAGAATCCAGTCGAACTTCGCCTTGTAACCAAGAGACAGGATCACTTCGTGCGCTCTGGCCACGTCACGCTGGCGCAAAATGATGTCCAAGTCGTCGAATTCGCGAAGCGCAACGTCTCCGTAAGCCTGCGCGGCCTGAACCGGCCCCTTGTAAGGGAGCGCGGGAATTTCCTGCGCTTGAAACAGCTTGAGAATGTTGATCAGCTCGGCGCTCAGATACAAGCAGCGAACGGTGTTTGCCCGGCTCGTATTTTTGAGTTGTTCTTTCGCGGCGGGAGGTGGACAGTCCGGAGCAATAGCCGTTAGGTGGCGTTCCAGCAACGGCGTAACGGAATTTGCTTCCGCTTCCGAGAGCAGGTAGTCCCAGTCAAGCGGTTGAGCGGCAATCTCGCGAATTCTTTGAGCCTCGTCCGCAGTCACGCGCGTTCGCGCGCAACACACCAACAACTGTTTTTCAAGGCACGCAGTACCTAGAGTTTTTGCCTTCATTCATTCCCCGCCGGGTGCAGCGGCGAGGAAATTCTACGCCATATGAACAGGTCCGGCGGCAGAAGAATTCGCGGATAGTCGTCCGATCCCGACGGACCGTCAGGCGGCTTTCAGCATCATCAGCGGTCCATCCATTTCGATATGGCGGCCGATTTTCAATAGTCGCGTGCGAAAATCTCCGGCGTCCAGTCCTGCGCCGGCGCAAACGATCTGGAAGTCCACGTCAGATTCAAAAAGAAACTCTTGGGCTTCGCGTCGCGCCCGTAGCGTCCCGCCGCGCCAGTCTTCCACCGCGTTCACGAGCACAGCCGTCCACAGTCGGCGCTCCGAGATCAATTCTTCCGTCACATTGTTCTGCGTGTCCAAGGAAACCTGACTTGCCATGCCTTCCATTTTTCCCCCTGGTTGTTTGCCGCTTTTTTTTTGGCCGGCCTAGGAAGGCCGTTAGATGCCTGTGAAACGCCCCATGTCCGCCGACGGTGGGTTTCACACAGTCGTCGCGCAAGTGGTTCGAACCGAAAGACTTTCGACGTGCGAGGAGGTTGGCTGGACAAAAACTTCAACCCGGCGCTTGCGATGCGATGGTTCGCAGGAATGCAACTGTTCCAGCCGAGAAACGAGCGAAAGATCCGAGCGGTCTCAGGGGAATAACTACCGGAGGTTCGCGAAAGATGGGAACTTCGCGGCTACTGCACCATTTCGGTACTCAGAATCTCGCGCAATTTCGCAGCGAGCGCCGCCATCGTGAATGGCTTCTGCAATAGCGCTGCGTCTGTGTCCAAGATTCCGTGATGCACCACAGCCTGGTCTGTGTATCCGGACATGAAAAGTATCTTTATGTCGGGTCGGATGGCCTTGACGCGGCCGGCCAGTTCCCGGCCACTGATGCCGGGCATGACCACGTCAGTCATCAGCAGCTGTATAGGCCCCACATGCATGGAGGCGAGTTCCAAAGCGGTGTGACCGTCCTCGGCCTCAATCACGGTGTAGCCGACCAGTTCGAGATACTCGCGCGCCAGTTCGCGCACGCCCTTCTCGTCTTCGACGAGTAATACTGTTTCCGAGCCGCGCGGCAACGCCCTTGCCTCAGTCTTACCATCGCGCCCGCGCGCAGTCGGCTCGTCTTCGATGCGCGGCAGGTACACTTTGAAACTCGTTCCCCGGCCCGGCTCGCTGTAAACCCACACGTATCCGCCGCTCTGCTTCACGATTCCATAAACGGTCGCCAGTCCCAGCCCGGTTCCCTTCCCTTTCTCCTTGGTAGTAAAGAAGGGTTCGAAAATGTGCGCTTGCGTTTCGGCATCCATGCCGCAGCCATTGTCGGTGACCGCAAGCATCACGTACTTGCCCGGCGACAGCACCGCAGGTGGATGCGCGGCAGCCTTATCGAGTTCGACATTTGCGGTTTCAATCGTGAGCCTGCCGCCCTCGGGCATGGCGTCACGCGCATTCACGGCGAGATTCAGGATCACCTGCTCGATCTGGCTACGATCGGCCTTGATCAATCCCAGATCTGGAGCGCTGGAAGTTTCCAGCTGAATATCTTCGCCAATCAGGCGGCGCAGAATTTTTTCCATCTCCGCGACCACGCTTTGCACATTCAGCACTTTCGGCGCGAGCATTTGTTTGCGGCTGAAGGCGAGTAACTGACGCGTGAGAGAAGTGGCACGTTGCGACGCGGTCTGAATTTGTTCGGCGTTCCGTCGCAGCGGGTCGCCATCGGCTAGCCGCTCGGTCAATAGATCCGCGTAGCCCTGGATGACCATCAATAGATTGTTGAAATCGTGCGCGATGCCGCCCGCCAATCGTCCCACGGCTTCCATTTTTTGCGCCTGGCGGAGCTGCTCTTCGAGTTGTTTGCGGTCGGTGATATCCAGCGCCATGCAGATCGCACCCTGCAGGTCGCCTTCCGCGGTGCGTAGGGGCTCGACGTGGCAGGTATACGACCCGCCCTTCCATTCGACGTGGAAGGTTACCGGCTCGCCTCGTGTGGCGCGCCGATGCGCGGCGATGGGCAGGAAGGTTTGATCGCTCGTTTCAAAATATTCCATCAACGATACGCCGACGATTTGATTGGGCTTCAGGCCCAAGCGCGCGAGGCCCGCGCCCAGAGCCGACGTGAAGCGAAGGTCTTTCCCAACGGTCCAGAGCACGGCGGGCAACTGCTCCACAAGAACGCGTAGCCGCGCTTCGCTTTCGCGAATTTTTTCTTCCGCGCGCTTGCGCTCGATAGCCAGCGCGATCTGGCCTCCCACCGACACCAGGAATTCAAGGTCGCGTTCGGTATAGGCAGCTTCGTTCTCATAATGCTGAACCACCAAAACGCCGATGGTAGCCGCCGGAGTGCGCAAGGGCGCCCCGAGCCATGCCGGCGACGGCGTGCCGACCAGTTCCACTTCGCCTTGCTCAGCCAGCTGATCGAAAATCTGCTGCGGGATCAGCATGGCGCGCCCGGTGCGATACACGTACGCCGTGCAACTCCGGCCCACCTGTTGGGGTGGCGGCGCTTCGTCAAACTGATCGATGAAAAAAGGAAAATGGAACATTCCAGAACTAGGTTCGTAGAGCGCGACGAAGCAATTCTCGGCGTAGAGCACTTTCTTGAGAGCTTGATGAACCAGATGCAGCAGATCGTCGAGGTTGTCCGTGACGTTCACGGCATGGATGATTTCAAACGTCACCTGACGCTCGAGTTCCGCGCGCTTCCGCTCGGTGATGTCCTCCATGGTCCCTTCGTAAGCTACGATCTCACCGTTGGAGACGCGCACAACGCGAGCGTTTTCCGAAACCCAGATTCGCGCGCCGTCCTTGCGTCGAAGCTGGTATTCGAAGCTTTCTACCGAGCCCTGTTCGGCCATCCGCTGCTGGAATTCCGCGCGAGCTTGCGGATCCGCGTATAAATCCTGGCTCATGTCGCGAACGCTAAGAATCATTTCAGCCGGAGAAGAGTACCCGCACATGCGTGCGAGCGCCGGGTTCACGCTGAGAAGCTGGCCATCCACGGACGCCCGAAAAATTCCTTCCACCGCGTTTTCGAAAAGCTGGCTGAGTTTTTCCTCCGCCTGTTGCTGCGCGCGCTGGGCCTCGCGCCGTTCAGTAATGTCCTCGTAGATCGCGAAGCTTCCGACCGGCTGGCCGTTCACCATCAAAGGCACGCAGGTGATTTGCACGTCGACAAGCGACCCGTCACGGCGGCGGCGTTGCGTGGCCGCCCGCATCACTTCGCCGGCGGAGGTGCGCGCCGTAAGCCCTCGCGCTTCACTCGTTAGTTCGCTTGGCGCAAGCAGCGAATCCAGGTCCGCGCCGCGAATGTCCGCTTGATGATGCTGGAAGAGATCTTCAAACGCGGGATTGCACATCTGAATTCGGCGGTTCCCATTCAGAACCACCATGGCGTGGGGATTACTCGAAAACAGGAGTTGCAGGGTCTGATCGTTCACGGCTGCATCGGTACCCTCGAAACCAGGCTGCGACCCTCGAGGCGCGCCCTGCTTCTCATGCGCCTTAGAGGGCACAAGACCGTGGGTAAACGCAGTGGCTTTCTTCGGCATGTTGTCAGGTGCGGAGCAAGGCTCTCTCGCTGCCCATTAACCCATGTACTGGTATAGATAGCGGCCGCTTTTGCGACAATGGTACGTTCGTACCAAATGCTCACATTCCGCAAGACTTAGGGGCGTAATCAACCGCTAATTAGCGGCATTAGCACCGCGCAAAAGCCGGTGTGCTGAGGCGGTGAAATTCGCCGCGGGGGGCACAACACTCGTGCACTTTTCAGTTGAGATTCAAGGCCGGAAACAAGTTCTTCGACGAATGTCACTTCCAGATGACTGAAGATCGTCGTGGCTCGGCGCTGCGCAATTTCACGCGCCATATCCGAGCTACGAATTTTTCACAATGGTGTTGGCCTGTTTCGACGCGTCTATTTTTTGGGACGTGATTCCGGAGGCACCAAGCCATTGGCGCGGTAGCAAGCCACGATCAATCCGTAGTGTTCGCCCATGTGCTCGGTATATCCGATCCAATCCTCCAGTTGCTTTATCACTCCCGCGTCGCCTTCCTTTTCAGCCAGCGCCGTGCCGTCTGCTACTGATTTCTTTAGGAAGGCCACTACTTCCGCTTTGGTCTTGTACTCGCCAATCGGCGGATCATTTCGGGCGTCGCCGGCTTTTGTGCCAGTCAAGCGGTTGACCATGTCGTAGTTCGCTCCCGCGATATGCAGAAAGACCTGCTGAACACTGCGCACCTGAGGAGTCAATTTGTAGGAGTATTTATCTTCGGGCCAATCCTCTGCCATCGTGATGAGTCGCTTGCCCACATCGTTCCAATTGTCGAGAACAGCCTTTACCGGTGTGGGAGGAGTCTTCGATTGCGCGGCGCCTTCCTGAGCGTGCATCATCCTCGGGAATCCAAACAAGATCAGCACCGCCAGGAGCAACATCGAGCGAGCCGGATTTCTCATGAGCAGTCTCCTTCGTGAATTGCCCTCGCCGTGCGCCCCAGGGTCGGCGGCTAGCCTACCGAGCTTTTGCAATCAAGTCCAGCTTTAGGCCGCGTTTACCATCTCCAATCCGGCTACAGGGAAAATTGACGCCATATACTGGGCTAAGACAGGTTGGCGCAACGCTTCTACTTGGGTAAGATTGGGGAAGATGGACGCCAGCCCTCATAAGGATTCATACCGCCATGGGAACCGAAGACAAAGTACAGAACTTCACGGCAAGTACCCAGGAAAAGCTGCAAGCAGAGTTCGAATTAATTGTCCGAGGTGAACATTCCGACCCGTTCGGGATTCTCGGGCCTCACTGGATCACGGCAGACGGCAAACGATCGCTGGCGATCCGCGTCTTCCGCCCCAACGCGGTGGAAGTAACCA
>Ga0208603_1000124_pt1 | contig 12147 bp, 10 predicted proteins | sample MicForSoSWNC24_M_FD_188001 | JGI IMG/M metagenome (GOLD analysis project Ga0208603, IMG submission 188001) | Forest soil microbial communities from Harvard Forest Long Term Ecological Research site in Petersham, Massachusetts, USA - MetaG HF008... | ecosystem: Environmental > Terrestrial > Soil... | reverse complement strand
TCCAGCGTTTATGCCACGACGTGGCCATGCACATTGCTGCGCTCGATCCACGTTTTCTGCGGCGCGAGGAAGTGACGCAGGAAACGCTCGACCGCGAACGTGAAATTTACAAGGAACAGGCCAAGGCCACGGGCAAGCCCGAGGCGGTGATCGAGAAGATCGTCAGCGGCAAGATGGAGAAGTTCTACGAAGAGAATTGCCTTTACGAGCAGCACTTCATCAAAGACGAAGGCATGACGGTGAAAGAGCTGATCGACCACACCATCGCAAAGATCGGCGAGAATATTTCAGTAAGGCGTTTTTCGCGATTCAAGGTTGGGGAGATGGATGGTGCTGGCGGCCAACGGGCAGCCTCTGGCGTTGAGCCCGAGGGCCCAGCGCCTGTGTCGCTCGCATAATCGCCGAAAGCGAAATCTGGCTGCGTTTCGAGTCCGCCGCGCTTGCGGCGGATTTTTTTTGCACGGACTTCCAACCGCCGGACATCGCACAGCGCAAGCAGGTTATTGAGCTGCGGGGAGCGAAGAAGTTGGGGCTGGCAGGGATGCCGGTGTGGCGTTCTTGGCTAGTGAGGTTCCCTCTCGCGATGGGAGCGCGGGCATTAATGCCAGGGCTTGGTCGCGGGCTGCCGCGAATTCGCTCCAGTCGCGCTTCGACACTGGGTCGGAGGGCGGCAGCGGCAGGCGCTCGAAATTCAGAAAGTCTTTGCCGCGCTGAATGCGGAAATCTAGATGCGGGCCGGTGGCAAGGCCCGTCATGCCTACCAGCCCGATGCGCTGGCCCTGCTCGACGCGTTGGCCGGAGTGCACCAGCACGCGCGAGAGGTGCATATAGTAGGTGGTATAGCCATTCGAGTGTTGCACCTCGATCAAATTCCCTGCCCCGCCTTTCATTCCCGCAAAAATCACGCGTCCATCACCGATCGTCTGCACCGGAGTGCCGCTGGGCGCGGCGTAATCAATTCCGAGGTGCGGCCGGTACTCTTTCAGGATCGGATGGAATCGGTGTTCGCTGAAATGCGAGGTAATCACCGCGGCAAATTTCAGCGGCGAATGCAGAAACGCCTTCTTCATGGATTTGCCGTCGGGTGTGTAATATGCCGGCACGCCGCCGGGGCCATGAAACAGGACTGCGCGGTAAGGATGATTGCCATTGTTGTATTCCGCCATGAGAATGCGGCCGTAAGAAGAGAGCTCGCCGTTCGCGAGCATTCTCTTTTCCACCACCACGCGGAAAGTGTCGCCCGGACGCGGATCGGTATAGAAGTCCAGGTCCCAGCCGAAAATTTCCGCCAGGCGCATGGCCAGTTCCGGCTTTTCACCGGCGTCCGTCACGGCATTGAATAGCGAGCCTTGAATTTCGCCGGTGACACCCACCGTTTTGGTTTCAGACGGAATGGTCTGAATCTCTGAATGGAAATCGCCGCCCTGCGGGGCAATATCCAAGACACGGTCCGCGTCGATGCGGTAGCGGATTTCGCGGAGCTCGCCGAGAATCGAGCGCCCCACGGCAATGCGATTGCCCGCGCGCATATGGCGGAAATCGAAAACCGACTGTGCCGAGGCTACCAAGCGAGCTGCGTCATCCGGAGCAATGCCGAGTCCTTGGAGGAAATCCTGGAACGGCAGGCGAGCCGGGACGATGCCCTCCGTGAAAAGAACCAGCTGCTGCTGAATATGATGGGCTTCTTCCCGCGCGAAAGATTCCTTCATCGCGACGTCATTTTCGGCGGAGATGCGCGCATTATAAGCGGCTGCCACGCACGCTGCACCGGCAACGACCACCAACGTAACCCCGATGATTGCTTGCCACCTTTTATTCATGGTCCGCACCACTCGGATTTAGGAAAAACAGCATAACGCAGCGTGGTTACGGGCGAAAAGAAAATTGCGCGATATTTTTCTTGGGAGTAACGGCGCTGACTAACCGCACAGACGCAGAGAAAACCTCTAGTGGGAAGCGCCGGCGGCTGTGGCGTATTGGGCGCGGCGTGCAGCTTCAGCGAAATAATTTCGTTCGCGCAGGCCATGATAGATGCGTCCGGCAATTTCCGAGGCGTGCGGGCCGCTAACGGAGCGGCTACCGCCGCGAATCAAAACGACCAGCACGATTTTCGGATGGGCTTGATCGGCGTAAGAAACAAACCATCCGAGGCGGCCGCCGAGAGCTTCATCGTTGCAGGTGCCAGTCTTGCCGAGAGCTTGCTCACCGTCTGGGTCGTAACTTTGTTTCGCGGTCCCGTACATCACGGCGGCCAACATCCCTTCACGGAGGTCCGGCAGCAGGGGCGCGATGTCGAGCTGCTGGCGCACGCGCGGCTGGAAACTGGTGCGCTCCTGCTCGGTGCGGGGATATTGCAGGTAATACTGCGTGCCGCCATTCGCGAGAGTGGCGACCAGCGAAGCGAGTTGCAGCGGGGTAAGGCGAATTCCTTCGCCGAAGCTGGACATGCGCGCGACTCCGCCATAGGCCGGCGGATACGACGGCAACAGGCCGGGCTGCTCTTCTGCAATGTTGTAACCGGCGCGTTCGCCGAGGCCCACCAAGCGCGCATATTGATGTACTCGGGCGAACCCAAGCCGCGTGCCCACTTCCTCGAAATAGACATTGTTGGAGTGAGCCATCGCTTCGGTGAGGTCCATGTAGCGGCGATGGCCAATCTTGATCATGGTGTCGCGCGTGATGACGCCTTCTTGCAAACCGGCGAGCGCGATGACGGGCTTGATAGTGGAGCAAGGTTCGAAGCCCGAAGAAAACGCCATTTTCTGATTGACGATGGTGAGAATACGGCCGGTGGCCGGATCCATGGCGAGCACCGAACCGTTGGCGTGGCCCAGCGCGTCCACCGCGACCTGGCGGATGACGGGATCGTCATAGTCGGCGTTGTCGTCTTTTGTGGGATCACCGTACGCGGAGATGCCGCTCTTGCGATGGTGCGTGCGGGTCGTTGAGCCGGACTTGGATTTCGTCGGCGTCGCGCCGGAAGCGGCAGCGAAGGCGCCTGCAAGAAAAAGACACAGGACCGGGACAAGCTGTTTGGCGGCTGGGTGGCGTCGCATTGAGTTCTCTATCGGCCCGAAGACTATCTGCTTCAACCGAAGAGGCTTTAGTTTACGGAAATGTTACAGGCCAGCGCAACTGGAAAGGCGAACAGTTTTCCTGAATGACACGACTGGACGAAGGTACAGATGCGCAAAGGCAAAAAACGCGGCGAAACTAGATGCCAGGAGCGAGGCGGATTCATACATGCCCCGCTACGTGGCGTCGAACTATTTCAGGTTGACTCGTCGCATGGTTACCTGCCTGCTCGGCCTTGTGCCGCGACTGCCGCCTTGGGCGGTTGCTTCGCAGCTTCGGCGGCTAGTTTTTGCGCTTCGGGCGACGGCTTGCCGTTTCCTTCCGCAGTCACTGCGGGATGCGCCAGCAAACCCAGCTGCTTGCGCAGTTCGTGCTCGATCTTGCCACGAATGTCGGCGTTCTCTTTCAGGAACACGCGAGCATTTTCGCGGCCCTGGCCCAGGCGCTCGTTCTTGTACGAAATCCAGGTGCCGGATTTTTCGAGTAAGCCTTTGTTGACGCCGAGGTCAATCAAATCGCCTTCGCGCGAGACGCCTTCGCCGTAAATAATGTCGAATTCGGCTTCGCGGAACGGCGCTGCAACTTTGTTCTTTACAACTTTCGCGCGGGTGCGCGAACCGACCACGCGGTCGCCTTCCTTGATGGCCTGAATGCGGCGGATATCCACGCGGATCGAAGAATAAAACTTCAGCGCGCGGCCGCCCGTGGTAGTTTCCGGGTTGCCGAACATCACGCCGATCTTTTCGCGGATCTGGTTGATGAAGATCAAGCAGGTTTTTGATTTGGAGACGATCGCGGTCAGTTTGCGCAGCGCTTGCGACATCAACCGGGCCTGCAAACCCATTTGCGCGTCGCCCATGTCACCTTCGAGTTCGGCGCGCGGAACGAGGGCCGCGACCGAGTCCACCACGATGATGTCCACGGCATTCGACCGAATCAGCGCTTCAGCGATTTCGAGCGCTTGCTCACCATTGTCCGGCTGCGATACCAGCAAGTTGTCCACATCCACGCCCAGTTTGCGCGCATACGATGGGTCGAGCGCGTGTTCGGCGTCGATGAAGGCGGCCTGGCCGCCCAGCTTTTGTGCCTCGGCGATCACGTGCAGAGTGAGCGTGGTCTTGCCGCCCGACTCCGGGCCGTACACTTCGATGACGCGGCCGCGCGGGAAACCGCCCACGCCGAGCGCTGCGTCAATCGAGATCGAGCCGGTGGGAATCACGTTCACGGGTACCAGCACATCCTTGTTCCCCAGGCGCATGATGGAGCCCTTGCCGTACTGCTTTTCAATCTGGGATATAGCCAAATCGAGGTTTTTTGTCTTTTCGTCGTTCACAGTGCCACCTCTACAGGGCTTTCATTTTTGGTCTTAGCTGGAGACCGAGGCGGGCCAAGTGTACCAGAGTGCCGAGGTCCCTACCCAGCCTTTCTGGAACGCAGATTAGCACAAGGCGAAGAAAAAGCAAAAGGTATTTTGAGAGATTTCTTAGGCCTTAGATTCGAGGGGCACGCCGAGAAATCGACTGTAGCGCTCCGCTTCGTCTGCGAGGGCAGAGGTTTTCCGTGTTTTTGGTGAAGTGAAGAAGTTTGTGTTGATGACGACTATGTTTTTCTTGAACATGCGCCTCCAGGTGCCTTCGACGCGGCCCTTTGTCACGATGGTGGGCAAATACATTCCGCCCTTGCCGGGCACGATCTTCGGAGCATCCCGTGGATCGAGCGATGCACTGCGATCTTTGTAGGCGAGCAGAAATTCATCAAAGCTGGGCAGCAGGTTCACCTGCGCCGAAAGGTCCGGCGCGACCCGCTTGTCTTGAGACATCCAGTAAACGCTACCGCCAATCGTTTCCTGTGTGAGGCGCGACGAGACCATTTCGAGAGCGGCCTTGGCATCTGAAACTTTCAATCCCGCCCACCAGGCAAAATCTTGCAACATGGCCGGGCCGCGGCTGGTGAAATAGCGCAGGGCAAGTTCGGCCAGAGCCTCATCATGTGCCAATTTCCTGGCTCTGGGTGCCCATTCATCGAGCAAAACGAAAGTCGGTTGCTTGCCTGCGTGCGCCCCAAAGCAAATGAGCCCCTCTTGCGCGAGGCGCGACAAAATATGAATACCGCGTTGGCCGGCGGGAGAGATGCGGGAACGTTCCAACTGCTCATACATTTGATCGCGAGTGAGAGCCACGCCGCCTTGCAAGGCTTTGATGAAAACCTTTTCGACGCGCAGAAAAATGGTGGTGTTGAGTTCGAGCTGGCGGTAGCGGCCGGCACTACTCGCGATAATCCGTGGCGCTAATAATTCGAGCATCCAACGGACATCCGCGGCTGCCACGAAATGCAAGGTGCCGCGCATAGGCCACGTGCGGATAATCGTCCGATCGGCGATGGCCTGTTTGACCTCGGCTTCTGTGGCGTGCGGCAAGCGAAGGCCAATCGCCCAGAGCGCACCAAGAAAGTCTTGAGCTTGCATGGCGCCGAGTGCAGCCACGACGTCACACGGTTTCTTGTGCGACGGAGCTGCAATCTGCTGATTGATTAATCGTTGGTGGGCGATGTCACGGGGAAGCATGGTCGATCAGTTTACCCTAGCGCGCCTACTGATCGAGATTGCTGGTGTGGGCCAGCGTCGAATAAACTCGCTGCATAAAGTCGTGTTCAGCGGGGACGGGCTTGGGAGCGAACCACGGCTTCCAGATTTCGGGAAGGCCTTCAGCAACAATATCCTTTTCACTTTTCCCCGTGGAAATCTCTTGCCTGACGTGCTCGATCGTCTGCTGCAGGAGCGGAACGTACAGCGCCAGGTCACGACGATTCTCGAGGTCACCATGCCCGCCGACGATGATCGTGTCGTCGTTGATGCGATCCAGGACGGAGGAGAGAGAACGCGCGATGCCCTCCATGTCCAAACCGGCTGCCAGGTCTCCCCTGCTGCTGAAAATGTCGCCGACGACTACGATGTTAGCCGGCGCGAAATACACGATGGAGTCCCCGTCGGTGTGCCCGTTGGCATAATGATCGAGTTCGATGTCCTCACCGGCGAAATGAACGGTGACCGAATCGCGGAAGGTGATACGCGGCCAGGCACGTTCCGGATATGGACCAATCGGCACCGGGGACCAAGGAGGGGTTTGCTTGGTTATCAGGCGTTTGCGGACATTTTCGTGCGCGACAATCACCGCATTCGGACCGTAAATCTCGTTGCCGCCGACGTGGTCGTAATGCCAATGAGTGTTCAGGAGAAATCGGACGGGTTGTTTTCCAAGATCGTCGAGAGCTTTCTGGATGATGGGATTGGAAGCGGCCTCAGGATGATCCACGAGCAGATAGCCGTCGGGACCAGCCAGCACGACGATATTGTTGAGGTCTTGGGGCGTCTCAATGCGAATTAGCGTCATGCTGGCGCGCAGCGGAATGATTTTCGTCTGTGCTCTGGTGAAATCCGTTTGGCCCATCTGTAGCGCGAAGGACGGACGGCAAGCGAAAAGAAGCAAGAGCACGATGATGGAGCGATACACAATTTTCATGACGACCCTCGGACTAGGAGGTGATGCTGGTCGCTTAGACGTGAGCGTAGCGCCAGTGTGAGCGATCGGATAATGCAATCTTGCTACCGATGGACTGGTAGGAGTCAGTATTTGTAGAACCCGCGACCGGATTTACGGCCTAGCCAGCCGGCGGCTACATATTTTCGGAGAAGCGGACAGGCGCGATATTTGGGATCGCCGAAACCGGTTTGCAAGACTTCGAGGATATTCACGCAGACGTCGAGGCCGATGAAGTCGGCTAGCTCAAGCGGACCCATCGGATGGTTCATGCCCATTTTCATCACAGCGTCCACGGCCTCGGGAGTGGCGACGCCTTCCAGCACCGCGAAGGCGGCTTCGTTGATCAGCGGCATTAGGACGCGATTGGAGACGAAGCCAGGCGCGTCGTTTACCGCGACGGGCTTTTTTTCGAGTTTTTCGCAGATTGACATAGTGATGTGAAACGTTTCGTCGCTGGTCGCGAGGCCACGGATTACTTCGACCAGCGCCATCACTGGAACCGGATTCATGAAGTGCATGCCGATGAAGCGTTCGGGACGGCTGGTTTGCGCGGCGAGTTGCGTGATGGAAATCGAAGACGTGTTGCTGGCGAGGATGGCGCCGGGCTTCAGAACCGCGTCCACATCTTTCAGGAGACGGACTTTCAGGTCGAGCTGTTCAGGCACGGCTTCGATCGCGAAGTCGGCGGCGGCGAGCGCCGAGATTTCGGTGATCGGTTGGATGCGGGCTAGGACCGCCGGCTTGTCGGCTTCGCTGATCTTGCCTTTCTTTACTTCGCGATCGAGATTTTTCGTGATGGTTTCGATACCGCGGTCGAGGAAGCGCTTTTCGACGTCGCGCAGGATCACTTTGTAGCCCGAGCGCGCAAAAACGTGCGCGATGCCGTTGCCCATAGTGCCCGCGCCGAGCACGGCGACAGTCTTGATTGCGTCAGCCGACATCGAACCTCCCTCTCTGACTTACGTGCGGTAAAACAAGCGCCAAACGATTATAGGATGTGAGAAATGACCCCTAGTGGACGTTTTCTTGCAGCGTCCAGTTGCCGGTGCCGTTGCCGTTTGGATTGGCATTGATGTTGTTGGTCTGGACGCGGTCGCCTTGCTCGTTGACCCATGTGTAGTTATAGGCGCTGGAATCTTTAGTGATGAGTCCGGTGTTGGGATCCAGGCGTTTCTGCAGGTCGAGAGAGTAATCACACCAATCATCCGCGGCGCGGCTGCGGGCGTTCATACTCTGGGCAGTGCGCTGCATGGACATGTCCGTGCCGCGCTGCATGGAAACCATAAAATCTTCGTGCTGCCGCTGGCGCATTTCCTGGGCTTGATTGAACGTATTGTACTGTGCGGCGCTGCGGCGAGCCGCTTCGTCACCCATCTGCTTAATGGCCCTCATGGACTGCTCGGAGAGATCGTTGAGCTTTTGTATGGCAATCTGGGCGCGTTTGGCATTCCACTCCTGATCGACGGCGAACGTCCTGGAAATGGGTTTGAAGGTGTCGTCGTTGTATTTTCCCTGTGGAGCCCAGGTGCGTGAAACTCCCGCGCTGCAAGTGTGCCAGCCAATGTCCCTGAAGGTGGTGCAACCCACGTACACGTTCAGCCGTTCTTCCATCACAATCTTATGGATGTGATAACGGACCGTGGCGCGCGCCTTATCCGCCGAGAACGACATTTTCGGCGTATTACGCGCGGCCGTGTTCCTTTGAATGTCGGCAAGATCCGGAGTAGGCTCATCTCTTACAAATTCAACCTGCAATACGCCAATCATGTATTTCAACATGTCGGCGGCGGACATTTCTTTTTTGTATGGCAAACAATCCGCGCCGCCTTGGGAGGGGTGATTGGGATTGTCAGTCCACGACCAATCGAGACGCGGCAATTGTTTTATTCCAATGAGGCCATCCGGACTGGACATGCGGAAAACAGGGAAGGGCCCCTCGCTGCAACTCGATCCCGGGAATACGGCGCCTTCAAAGATCCAATTTGCCGGAATGGTTATCGAATAGGCCTTCATGTTCAGGACGGGATCGATAATCGTGACTAGTTTGGTGCCGAGTCCATCGCTCGATGACGTGGCTGAGGAGACTGGCGCAACGTAGAGCGGCTGCGTAGGCTCCTTTTCACGCCCGGCGATTGCGGACGCTGTGAAAGCAGCCAACACAGCTATTGTTCCAAGTGCTAACTTGAATTTCATGGTTACGCCCGCTTTCGAGCTGCCGCAGTTTGTTCAAACGGCAGCGAGGAAGATTGTTACGGGCTATCATCCGCGACTCGACGCGACAGGACAAGAGTTACTTCGAGCCCAAAATCGGCTCCGGGACTCGCGTGTAGCATGTGTCCGAGTCGGATATTGGAGGCTTCCGTGACCAAGGTCTGGTCGGCCAATCAGCAGCGGGAGGAGGGGCGCTTGCTTGATGCGGCGAGTCGGTGTGCCATTCGGACTAGGTCCTGCAAGGCAGCGGGATGGAGGTGCGAAAGGCGCACGAGCACCCACGGATAATTGCGGTAGTGATCGGTGATGAAGTACGTCTCGGGATCCGCGGCTAGTAGTTCTTCACGCTGGTCAAAATCCGTTCGAACGACGATGGTCGAATCAAAATCCTGATGCAGACGGATGAACAACGCGCCGCGTACTTTGAATGCCGGCGTGCCGTAGGAGGTGCCTTCCTCGACGTGATCGAGCGATCGTGAAACCTGCCGGACGGTGTCGAACGTTACGATCGCGGACCCAGCACGGCGAGTTCGCTTGGCTGGCCTGACTTTAGGAGTTTTCGACGGAATGCGCCGCGTGGGCATCAAGGCTCCAGAATAAAGCAGAGGTAGAGGAAGTAAAGGAAGCATAGGACTGAGGGGAACGTCAAGTTGCGGCTATCACTTGGCGGATCATTTGTCGTGCGCGATTTTCGGATGAAGGCGTCACGCGAATTCGTAGCCGCCCGTTGGAATCCTCCGTGGCGGAACCGATGCCAATTCCGTTGAGACAGGCGATCAAATTATTTCGTATCGTTGGGTCTTCACCGGACCAGACTTCCGCAGTCGCTTCATCGGGATCGAAATCTTCGGGAACGTAATCCGGCGGTACATCCAACGTGTCGTCCTCATCGCCGGCCTCTAGCCCCTCCGGCGCGGACGAATCTGAATCACTCGGGTCATCTGTCTCGCGTGGCGCCGATTCGAAGCTGCGTTTGGCCTTTTCCAACGCGGCGTTTGCCGCACGATGATCGCGTGCGCGCGTGAAGATTGCATAGACCTGTGGCTGCCAGTTGGGCAATGGTCCGATGTTGTGATTGTGCTCGTGATAGGGAATTTTTGCCGACTCGAGCGCGTCTTTGATGTCGGCGATCATTCCCGGGTCCGTGCCCGTCCAAAGGAGTTCGGGCGTGTTCGACAGTTCAGGAGAGTTGGAATGGATTTCACCGAGATGCTCGACCAGAGCAACGTCGCATTCTGAGCAGCGCGTGAAACCATCTCGGTACTCCGCTTCGCAATTTGGGCAAAACATGAGGTGTACCGCTCGTTATTTGCGCTTGATGGCGACGCTGATGATAGCGGAAGCTGAGGGACATAGGAAAGTGTCAGCCTTTGAGTTTCGCTGCGTGAGTTACCGGCGCTCGACGCGAAGCTAGAGCCAGCCATGCCACCAGGGAAGCGAATTTCTCGTCTTGCGACCACGGGGGGCCCAGCGGGCGGCCGAGGGCGGCGATACGGCGCGTGAGGTCGTTGGGTTCAAGGCGCAGGGCGCGCGAGGTCTCTGTCAGAAGATCACGTTCCTTTGCGGTGGTGCTGGCGAGACCGCTGCTAGCGTAGAGGATCGCCCGGCGGAAGAGTTCGCCATCGGCGGTGTGGATCAGAGCGTGCGATGCCAAGATTTGAGGTAGCGGAGGCAGCGTCCTTCCAGAAGCGAGAACCAAGCCGCAGCGATTCAGCTCATAGCCCTGGGTGCGGAGGCCTTCCTTTAGCTCAGTGATCGCGCGCCGGGCGAGGCGCCGCGCTTCAGCCTCGATGCGCGAGATGAAAGCATGGGCCTGTTCGAGCGGCATTTTCTCGGCGGTGTGATATGGCTGACGGAATTCGTAGGCGAACGTTTCGACCAAGTGAAGCCGCTGGCGCGCTAAGACGCTTGGCGCGCCCTGCATAACGGAGAGAGCGACCACAGCGGTCCAGCCGGAGTGGGCTCGGAAACCGAGGGCTGCAGATTTCATCGCGTGCTCCGCGAATGAAGTAGAAGGGGTAAAGAAAGCATCGCAGGTTGAGGAACGTCAAGTAGGCGCTCAACGAGAATCAGAACGCGCTCTTGGAGATCGCTGCTCGCGGCAAAACCGGCGAGATGCCGGCGCTACAAAACGCGAAGAGCACAGCCAACAGTGGCTGTGCCACAGCGAACTTCTGAGTGTTACCGCGCGAGACGCCGCCTTACTGACGTTCGACGGCGACCGCTACGGCATTGCCCCCGCCAAGGCATAATGCTGCTATGCCGCGCTTTAGGTTGCGGCGTTGCAGCTCGTAGAGCAGCGTCACCAGGACGCGCGCGCCGGAGGCGCCTATGGGATGCCCTAGGGCGACTGCTCCACCGTTGACGTTCACTTTTTCGCGGTTGAGTTTCAGCACGCGGGTTACGGCTATAGCTGCTACGGCGAAGGCTTCGTTGAGTTCGTAGAGATCCACGTCCTTGTCGCGGTCCCAGCCGGTTTTCTTCAGCAGCTTTTCTACCGCGTCCACCGGCGCCATCATCACCCATTTCGGTTCGACGCCGCTGACGGCTTGCGCGACGATGCGCGCCATCGGTTGTTTGCCGAAACGCGCGGCATTCTTCTCGCTGGTGACGATCACGGCTGCAGCGCCGTCATTCGTTCCCGGTGCGTTCCCAGCCGTCACCGTGCCATCTTTTTTGAATGCGGGCTTCAGCTTGGCCAGCGCTTCGAGCGAAGTATCTTCGCGCGGAGATTCGTCGGTCTTGATGACGACGGGATCGCCTTTTTTCTGCGGGATCTCTACCGGAACAATTTGCGCGCCGAAGAAACAGGATTTTATGGCGCGAATGGCTTTCTGATGGCTTTCGAGCGCGAATTGATCCTGCTCCTGGCGCGAGATTCCATATTTTTCGGCGACGAGTTCGCCTGTGACCCCCATGTGATAGTCCTCGTACACGTCCCAGAGGCCGTCAGTGATCATCGAATCGAACATTTCCTGGTTGCCCAGGCGGTAGCCGGTGCGCGCGCCTTTCAGCAGGTACGGGCAATTGGACATGGACTCCATGCCGCCCGCCACGACGATTTCGGATTCGCCGAGTTGCACAGCCTGCGCCGCTAGGGCAATGGCTTTCAATCCCGAGCCACAGACTTTGTTGATGGTCATGGCGGCGACGCGCGAATCGAGCCCGCCGCGCAAGGCCGCTTGGCGGGCGGGATTCTGGCCGAGTCCAGCTTGAACTACGTTGCCCATGATGGCTTCGTCCACCAGGTTCGATTCGATTCCGGCGCGGCGAACCGCTTCGGCGACGGCTTTCGCGCCGAGTTCGGTTGCCGCGAGCGGTG
>Ga0208603_1000123_pt1 | contig 12177 bp, 12 predicted proteins | sample MicForSoSWNC24_M_FD_188001 | JGI IMG/M metagenome (GOLD analysis project Ga0208603, IMG submission 188001) | Forest soil microbial communities from Harvard Forest Long Term Ecological Research site in Petersham, Massachusetts, USA - MetaG HF008... | ecosystem: Environmental > Terrestrial > Soil... | reverse complement strand
TTTGTTCAAGGCCTACGAGCCAATCAAGCGCATCGGCGGAATCTACCAGCTATTTGTTCAGGCTCTGGGCACTTCCGCGCAAGTATTCAAGTTTTTGGATCTACCGGAAGAAAAACTCGACGCGCCGGGAGCCAAGGCGCTGCCGCGTTTTTCAAGCTGCGTAGAATTCGACGACGCGACCTTCATGTACGAAGACGGCGAGGCAGCCACTTTGAGAAATATCACCTTAAAAGTCCCGGCTGGCGCTGTCGTCGCTATCGTCGGATCGAGCGGCGCTGGCAAGACAACCTTGGTCAATCTGCTGCCGCGGTTTTATATGGCGACTTCGGGAGCAGTTCGCGTTGACGGACGCGATGTTCGGGAGGTGACGTTGCGTTCTCTGCGCGAGCAGATGGCGATTGTCACGCAGGAAACGATTCTGTTTAACGACACGATTTGGAACAACCTCTGCTACGGCCAGCCAAACATGCCGAACGAAAAAGTGGTCGCCGCCGCGAAGGCCGCGATGGCGCACGATTTCATCACGCAACTGCCGAAAGGGTACCAAACGCTGATCGGCGATCGAGGGCAGCGGCTTTCCGGCGGCCAGCGCCAGCGCCTGGCAATCGCGCGCGCTTTATTGAAGGACGCGCCAATTTTAATTCTGGACGAGGCGACATCGGAGCTCGACTCCGAATCTGAAATGCTGGTGCAAAGCGCGTTGAACAATCTGATGACCGGCCGAACCGTCTTTGTGATCGCACATCGTCTTTCAACTATTCGCCGCGCCGACTTGATTGCTGTGCTGGAAGGGGGCACAATTCGCGAGCGCGGTACTCATGAGGAATTGCTCGAGCGCCGCGGACTGTACGCCCGTCTGTACAATATGCAGTTTCACGATGCGGAACCGGCGTCGCGCACTGCAGGGCCCGCATAAGGTCATGTCCAGCACAAGCTCAAAATCCATCGCCGTCGATCCTGCCAGGCCACGCGCCGCGAGCCTGAAGTCCATGACCGGCTACGCGCAGGCGCGCGCCGTGCAAAATGGATGGAGCTTGCGCGTCACCATTCGCGCCGTGAATCATCGTTTCCTCGACCTGCACCTGCGCATTCCCGAAGGATTCGAGCCGCTCGAGCCGCGTATTCGCCAACTCGTGCGCGAGCGCGTGCGTCGTGGTCATCTGGACGTCACTTTGTTTTATGAACTCGCGGGGCCCGCGGCAGTTGGAGTAAATCACGAGGTCGCCGCCGCGTACTTGAAGGCCGTCGATTCGCTGCGCAAGGAATTCGGCATTCAGAGCGAGCCGGATCTGGCCTCGATTTTGCGTTTGCCGGGCGTGATTGGTCCGGCGACAGCTTCGCTGGAAGAGGAACTTGAGCGCCTGGAGAAGGTTGTAATGCGCTGCTTGAACGAGGCGGTGGTCAAGCTCGAGGCGATGCGCGAAGAAGAGGCTGGTCATCTTCGTGAAGAAATGTCTGCGCGCTTGCGCAGCATCGCGGCGCTCGGCGTGAAGGTGGAAACGTTGGCTGAAAACGCGCGCCCCGCTTTTGCCCGGCGATTGAAGGCGCGCTTGCAGGAGCTGCTCGGCGAAGCGCAGCTGGACCCCGCGCGGCTCGCGCAGGAAGCTTCCATCGCCGCCGAACGCAGCGATGTGTCCGAGGAACTGGCGCGACTACGCAGTCACGTGCAACAATTCGAATCGCTGCTGGTGGGTGCATCGGACGTCGGCAAGAAGCTCGACTTCCTGCTTCAGGAAATGCAGCGAGAATCGAACACGTTGCTTTCGAAGTCGCCGGGAACAGAGGCCGAAGGCCTGGAAATCACGCGCTTGGGTCTGGAAATTAAATCCGAGATTGAGAAATTGCGGGAACAGGTGCAGAACATCGAATGAGTGAAGCGGAGCCGTTGGTGCTGATCGTCTCCGGCCCTTCGGGTTCCGGAAAATCGACTCTGGTGGAAAAGATTTTGGAGCTTCCGGGCACGCTACTGTCTGTTTCGTGCACTACGCGCGCGCCACGCGGGACGGAGAGCAACGGCAAATGGTACAATTTTGTTTCCGAGGCCGAATTCCAGCAGATGGTCGAGCGCGGCGAATTCCTGGAATATGCCCAGGTGTTCGGCAAGAATTGGTACGGCACGCCGCGGAAATGGCTGGAAGCGGCGCAGGCGCTGAAAAAGGATTTGATCCTGGAAATTGATGTCCAGGGTGCTTTGCAGGTAAAACAGAAGCTTCCGGGCGCGGTCGCTGTGTTTGTCCTGCCGCCGTCGCGCGCGGAACTGGAACACCGGATCCGGGCACGGGGACAGGATTCGGAAGATGAGATTCACCGGCGGCTGGAGCGCGCACGCCAGGAAATGCTGAACTACAGCAGCTACGATTTTGCCGTGATCAACGACGACGTCGAGCGCGCGGGCCGGGAAGTGCAGGCCATCGCTCTGGGATCGCGCTGCCGGGTGGCGCGGAACGAAGAACGAATTCGCGAAATTTTGAAGTCTTTTGGAGGCTGATCTTCACATGGCCGTTCTCAGGGATGCACCAGAAAGCCAGTTTGCCTATGTTGTGGTCGTCGCCCGGCGTGCGCGCCAATTATTGATTGGGGGGCGGCCCATGGTGGATAACCCCCGCTCGCGCAAGACTACGCGCATCGCCGAGGAAGAATTGCAAAAGGGTCTGCTGGAGTACGACGCGCCGCATCTAAATGAGGATGCCGAAGACAAGGAAGAGAAGCGGCGGAAGTCCTAGGCGCGCGTGATTCGATGAGGATAGCGCTCGGTGTGACCGGTGGAGTGGCTGCGTACAAGGCCGCGGAACTGGTGCGCCGTTTGCAGCAGGAAAAGCTGGACGTGCAAGTGGTGATGACTCGCGCCGCCCAGGAGTTCGTCACGCCGCTTACGTTTGCAGCGCTTACCGGACAGAAAGTCATCACCGACCTATTCAGTGCTGTTGGTGCGGCGCCCGCGAATGTGGAAAGCGCCATCGAGCACATTGCTGTTGCGCAGCGGATTGACCTGTTACTCGTCGCTCCTGCGACCGCCGATATCCTGGGAAAATTCGCGCACGGCATCGCTGAGGATTTTCTCTCCACACTTTATCTCGCCACGAAAGCGCCCGTGGTAGTGGCCCCAGCCATGAATGTGAACATGTGGGATCACCCGGCGACGCAAGAAAATCTCAAGCTTCTGCGCGCGCGTGGCGTGCATGTCGTTGATCCCGATGAAGGCTACCTGGCCTGCGGAATGACAGGCGCCGGCCGCCTGGCTGCGACAGAGACGATCGCCAAAAAAGTTTGCGAAGTGCTCGGATTGCGTCGCGATTTCGCCGGCCAGACAGTGTTGGTCAGCGCCGGGCCCACCTGCGAGGACATAGACCCCGTGCGGTTTCTTACCAATCGCTCTTCGGGCAAGATGGGCTACGCGCTCGCGGAAGCTGCTCACCGGCGCGGTGCACACGTAGTCCTTGTCAGCGGTCCCAGCGAGTTGCAAATCCCAGAGGGCGTGGACTGGATTCCGGTTCGCGCTACCGAGCAAATGCATCGAACCGTGCTAGAACGCGCACGCGAAGCCAATGTCGCGATCATGGCCGCTGCCGTGTCGGATTACCGTCCAGCTTCCGCGCAGGATACGAAAATCAAGCGCGGCGAAGGGCGATTCATGCTGGAGCTTGAACCCACTCCGGACATTCTCGCTGATCTGGCTCGCGAGAAGGGAAACAGAGTGCTCGTGGGCTTTGCCGCGGAAACGGATCGTGTCGCGGAGAATGCGCGCGGCAAGCTTTCACGCAAAGGCGCCGATATGATTGTCGCCAACGACGTCACGCAAGAAGGCGCGGGATTCGATACCGACACAAATATCGTCACTCTCTATCTGCGCGACGGCCGCGAAATTCCGCAGCCTAAGATGAGCAAGCTCGACGTTGCTAACCGCATCCTCGATCAAGTGCTGGAAATTCAGAAACAATCCAAGTAAGTTCTCAAGCGGAGGATTCAATGGATCCAGCCAAGCGTGCAAGTGTGGGCACTCGCGTGGAGGAGCAAGTGAAGGACTGGCTGCGCTATGGCGACGAGCTGGGTCTAGGCCCGTATTATCGTGACCGCGCGCCCTCGCATCAACCCTCCGAGCCTGCATCAATCGAGACCGCCGAATCGGCTCCAGTAAAGATGGCTCCCGCAGCCGTCGTTCGCCGCGCGCCAGTCGCCGCACTTTCCGCCGCATCGGCGCCGAAGTCCGCGCCGTCACCAAAATCCGCGGCGGCCGCGGCGCCGGCCATAGTCGCCCCTGCATCCCTGCCGTCGTTGTTCGAATCCATCGATCGAATTGTGGATGACACGCTCGCGCGCATCCGAGAGGACATCGGCGACTGCACCCGCTGCAAATTGCATAAAGGAAGGACGAACATCGTCTTCGGCGTGGGAAATCCCAACGCCGAACTCATGTTCGTGGGGGAAGGACCCGGCCACGATGAAGACCTCAAGGGCGAGCCGTTTGTCGGGCGCGCCGGCAAATTATTGACGCAAATGATCGAAGCGATGAACCTGCGCCGGGAGGACGTTTATATCGCGAACGTGGTGAAGTGTCGCCCGCCAGAAAATCGCCTCCCGGAAAAGGATGAGATCAACACGTGTTCGCCTTTTTTGATGCGTCAGATCGACGTGATCAAGCCGAAGGTGGTCTGCTGCCTGGGCAGCTGTGCGGCGCAAACGCTGCTGCAGACCACGCAGGGAATCTCGAGATTCCGCGGCGAATGGTTTGACTTTCGCGGCGCGAAATTGATCGCGACGTATCACCCCGCCTATCTGCTGCGCAATCCCCCTGCGAAGAGCGAAGTGTGGAAAGATTTGCAAAAAGTGATGGCGGTTCTCGGTCTTCAGCCGAGGAAACGATAGCGTTTCTCCGCCATGAGCGTTTCCCTCGCCATCATTTTGGGATTGACCGGCGCCATTTCTTGGGGTGCGGCGGATTTTGCGGCGCGCTTTGCTTCGCGGCGCGTGGGTGCTTACCGCACGCTGTTCTTCATGCAGTTTTTCGGCTTCGTGGCGCTGAGTGCTTACCTCAAATGGACGATCGGGTTTTCGAGCGTCGTGCCTGGCTGGCGTCCTTGGGTGATGGCGATCGCCGCGGGCATCATCAACATGGTCGCTTCGCTTTCGCTTTACCATTCGTTTGAAATCGGCACGATGAGCATCGTCGGGCCGGTTTCATCGAGTTATCCCGCGCTCACCGTGGCTCTCTCGCTGCTGAGTGGCGAACGCATCCATGCGCTGCGCGGAACGGGCTTGGCAGTGACACTTCTGGGCGTGATTCTCGCGGCTACGTCGTTTGCCGAGCAAGCCAAGTCCGCACCGACGGCAGCCCCGATTGACAACGAAACGGCGCACGCTCATTTATCGAACGGCGTGGGCTGGGCAATTTGTGCGGCCGTCGGATTTGGCGTGCTGTTCTGGTTCTTAGGATTTCACGTTGTACCGTTGGTGGGCAGCGCTGTGTCCGTTTGGGTGATGCGTTTGACCGCGCTGGTAGCGCTCGCGGTCGTAGCCGTTCCGGGGCGCCAGACGATTCGTCCTCCGCATGGCAGCGTGTGGTGGCTGTTGCTAGCCGTCGGCGTCTTGGATACGGCGGCGTTCGTCGCGAATAATGCCGGGCTGAGCACGGGCCAAGTTTCAGTCGTTAGCGTGCTGGCCTCGCTGTACGGTGCGGTTACTGTCTTACTCTCGTGGATTTTTCTGCGCGAGCGGCTGGAGCGCAGCCAGTGGCTCGGCATCGCCCTAATCTTCGCCGGCATCATTTTGGTCAGCCTTTGATTCAGGTTGAGAAGCAAGGCTTTGCAATAGTGCCCGAGGTGTTCACGCGGAGCGACATCGAGCGCCTCGACGAATGTCTCATTCGCAACCCTTTGGTCAGAAGTCGCGCGGGAATGCGGCACGCGCTTAGACATCCCGATGTCCTTGCAGTCGCGCGCGACCCGCGGCTTCTAAATATCGCGCGGCAATTCTCGGATGTGATCCATTTCCGTTCAGGGCCACGCTATTTGACAAGTCTCCCGCCTCCCATTGGCTCGTGCTGTGGCATCAGGACACTGCGTTGCCGTTGCGAGAGCGCCGGGACTTTTCAGGCTGGGGACCTTGGTCAGTGAAGGACGGAGTAATCTAGGCTCACGCTCCAGCCCGCGCGCTTTCTGCACTGATAGCGCTGCGTTTGTATCTCGACAATTCTTCTGCGGAAAATGGTCCACTGCGCGTCCTTCCGGGAACGCCCACGATGGGCGTCCTAAACGACGACGCGATTCATGACTTAAGTATTCAAATTGCGCCGGTTGATTGCTTGGTTCCGCAAGGCGGAGTGCTCACCAGGAGGCCCCTGATCGTTCACGCCTCGTCGAAGCCCGCTCCGAGATACGAAGACGGGTGCTGCACATTGAGTACGCCGCTTCCGTAAAATTCTCCGATGGCCTCGAACTAGCTATGAGCTGAGGCGCACGCAACGGATGATCATGCTGCGCTGTTACACTATCTTTCTAAATCCATGACTCAACACTACCTGGAAGTCGCGCTGCCGGTCCCGCTGCGCTCGGCGTTCACTTATGCCGTGCCGGATTCGTTCAATGGTGAAGAACTGGTCGGCCGCCGAGTGTTGGTCCCATTTCGCAATCGTCCGACGGTTGGCGTGGGGCTTGCTCTCACGGAAAAGGCTCCCGCAGCGAAGCGAATCAAGGAAGTTGCTGAATTGCTCGATCCTTTGCCTGCACTCCCTCCAAAACTCGTCGAACTGGGCCACTGGATCAGCCGCTATTACCTCGCGCCGATTGGCGAAACTTTCCGGGCGCTGCTCCCTCCGGAAATCGAGCTGCGCCACGATCGCGAATATTGGCTCACTGAGGGCGGACGGGCCTACGTGCAGGCTCTCACTGAGCAAGAAGAAAAGACCGACGTAGAAAAGGCCGAGTTGGAACTTCTGCGAGCATTTGATGCCACGAGGACGAAAGAACACTCAGTGCGCTCCGCCCGCGTCCGGCGCATGCCTGGCGGTGAGGCGGCCGCCGAAAAACTTGTACGCCGTGGTTATCTCGCCGCGCGCGAAGTCCTTCGTCATCGAAAGACGCGAAAGCAAAAAATTGTCGCTTGGCGTCCAGGCGTTGAGGAACGCCCCAGCGGCCAGCCCGAAAAGCGAGTTTGCGAAGTTCTCACAGACACTCGAGGACCGCTTCCGCTCGAAATGCTGCTAGAAAAGGCCAGCGTCACTGCTCTCGTCGTTAAACGGCTCGAAAACGCGGGCATGCTGCTCACGTGGGAAGAAGCGCTCATCCCCGGCGAAGATCCTTGGGACACCGATTTCACCCCGCCAGCGAATGTACTGAATGCCGAACAAAAACATGTGCTCGCCGAAATATGGCGCCCGATCGTAGCTGGAAAATTCGAAGCCGCGCTTTTACACGGAGTCACCGGAAGTGGAAAGACGGAAGTTTATTTGGGCGCGATCGAAGCCGCGCTGTCACGCGCCAAGACGGCGATCGTCCTCGTTCCCGAAATCGCGCTTACCCTATGGCTGGGACGCCTGGTTCGCGCGAGGTTTGGTGAGACGGTTGCTGTTCTGCACAGCGGCCTGCCCGATGTCGAACGCGCGCGCGAATGGTGGCGCGTCCGACGTGGCGAAGCGCGTGTAGTGGTCGGCACGCGCTCGGCGGTTTTCGCGCCGCTTGAAAACCTGGGCTTGATCATCGTGGACGAAGAACAAGAGACCAGCTACAAGCAGGAAGAAACGCCGCGCTACCACGGCCGCGACACAGCGGTTTACCGCGCGCAACTCGAGGGCGCCGTCGCTCTGCTCGGCTCTGCGACGCCGTCGCTTGAGACTTATCACAATGCCAGCGCCGGAAAATACCACTTGCTCGAGCTGACGGCTCGCGTCGCGAATCGCCCGCTTGCGGAAGTGCGAATTGTGGACCTGCGCGAAGAATTCCGTCGCGCCCACAAGGCCGCGCCTGTTTCCGAATCATTGCGTGCCGCCATCGCGTTGCGCCTTGAAGAAAAGACGCAAGCGATGGTGCTGATCAACCGGCGGGGCTATTCGTGGTCCAGTTTGTGCCGCAGCTGCGGCGCGTTCGTGCAGTGCGAAAATTGCAGCATCGCACTGACCTATCACAAGAGCCGCCAACGTCTGGAATGCCACTACTGCGGCTATACGATTCGCCCGCCAAAGCAGTGCCCGAAATGCCGCACGGAATATATGTATTTCGTCGGTGACGGTGCAGAGCGCGTCGAAGAGTACTTGCGCGAGCATTTTCCGAACGCGCGCATCGCGCGGCTGGATCGCGACACCGTGCGCACCAAGCGCGAATATCAGCAGGTGCTCGGCGCTTTCGCCGGCGGCGAAGTGGACGTGCTGGTCGGCACGCAGATGGTTGCGAAGGGCCACGATTTTCAGCGCGTCACGCTGGTAGGTGTTGTGGCGGCTGACCTGGCGCTAGGACGTCCTGATTTTCGCGCCGCCGAACGGACATTTCAGCTACTAACGCAGGTCGCAGGCCGCGCAGGCCGCGGCGATCTTGCCGGCGAGGTCCTGGTCGAGACTCATTACCCCGAGCACTACGCAATCCAGCTCGCCGCGCGGCAGGATTACGTTTCATTCTACGAGAAGGAAGCGCATTTCCGGCGCATGCTCCATTATCCGCCATTCACTGCGCTCGCCAGCATTCTGGTGCGTGATCGCAAAATCGAAAACGCGATTCGCTGGTCGCGCGCCCTGGCCGAATATTTTTCGCCATTTGAAGGTCGTGGCGTAAAGGTGTTGGGACCCGCCGCCGCGCCGCTTGCGCGCCTTCGCAAGGAATATCGGTATCAATTTCTACTGAAATCGCCCCGGCGCTCTGCGTTATCCCAAGCACTGACCGGCACGCTCGATTTCTGCGCGAAGAAACAAATCCCGGAGACCGGCGTCATCGTTGACGTTGATCCCGCCAGTTTGTTCTAGCAGGAGAATTTGAAGTGCTTCGGAGCGGCTAGCGGTCGAGCCATTCTGGTTCTGCTGACGGGAAAATCACCAAGGATTATTCGTCGGCATAAGTGTAAAGCAGAGGAGTAGCATCACCAGCGCCAGCACGGCCAGCACTCGTCGCGAGGGATCGAGTGGCTGCCAGCGGTCGTACAAAGGAGGATGGCGCAAGCGTAGCGAAAGTACGAGCAGCACGATCCCCCAGAAAGCCCAGCCGTACCAGGAAAGAACCCCCAAGCAGACCAGGAGCAGCGAAACGGCTAGTGAGATCCGCTGATGACGCTCCGGCGTTAGACTGTACACAATATGTCCTCCGTCAAGTTGCCACACGGGAAGCAAATTCAGCGCCGTTGCCAGCAAACCGAACCACGCGGCCCGCGCCACCGGATGCAGCAGCAGGGAATAGGGATCGACGCCGGGATGAAACAGCGCCGCAAAAAATTGCATCAGCGGCGGGACTCCGAAACTGAGGCCTGAATCGTCTTGCGCACCAGGAACCACTTTCGAGATGGCGATTCCGTAAGCGAGCAATGGCCCGGCCACGATGAAGCCTAGAATCGGCCCAGCGATGCCGATATCGAACAGCGCTCGGCGCGTCGTTATCGGCGCCCGAATTTTGATTACCGCTCCGAAGGTGCCAAACAAAAATGGCGAGGGCAGGAAAAACGGATAACTGCAATCAATTCCGTAGTACTTGCACGCGAGATAGTGGCCCATCTCGTGGGCCATCAGGAAGCCAAGCAGCGTCGACGCAAACGGAACACCCAGCAAGAGCAGGCTGGGATGCTGAATCATCAGCAACGGCAAAGTGAAAAGGCTCTCATCTCCGGGAGAGCGAGCCGAGTCGCTCGCATAAGACATCGCAAACATGGCTCCGGCAGCCAGCGTCATTCCCAAAGTCAGTATGAATAAAGTTAGTGCAGGCCAAACAGGACGGCGAAGCGGTGGCGGCGGGGGAGGAGGTACATCAATGACCTCGGGAAAACGGCGGTCCAGGACTTCCAGCGGTAAGCGACCATCCCCGTTGCCAGTGCTATTGCCCATGAGATTTGGATGCGCGGCGCGAAACGACGGGTTCCGTGCCGCCTACACTTACAACGGCGACGAGCATCATCTGGCTTAAGGTTTTGGAGCCGAAGCCGGGGCAGTTGCCGGAAGCGCTTGCAATTCCTTGCCAGGCTTGAAGCGGACAGCCTTACCCGGCGGGATACTAACCTGTTGTCCGGTGCGAGGGTTGCGGCCGATGCCGGTCTTGCGCGGCTTTACGTTAAATACGCCGAAGCGCCGGAGCTCGATGCGCTCGCCGCGGCCCAGTGCGTTCTTCATAGCCTCGAAGACGGTTTCCACCGCCTGTTCGGCTTTCGTTCGAGTAATATTCGTTCTCTGTACGATGGCGTTGACGATGTCGAGCTTGATCACACGTGCCTCCCACTGACCGGAAACCTATGCTAGACAGGGGTTTGCAGGTTGTCAAGCGCTGTGCGGTGTATTACACTGCCCGGCTCCTATTGCGTGGGCGCGTCATGGCAAACGCGCGAAATCGCACCACAATCGCGTGCAGTGAGTAAACGCAAGATGGTTTGTGCTATTACCTGGAGGAAATGATGTCGGTGAAGTCTGACAAGTGGATTAGCAAGATGGCGCGAGAGCACCACATGATCGAGCCCTTTGAAGATCGCCAGGTGCGCGAGGGCGTTATCAGTTACGGTGTGTCTTCCTATGGCTACGATATGCGCGTAGCGGACGAGTTTCGCATCTTCACCAATGTGAATTCCTCGATCGTGGACCCGAAGCACTTCGACCCGAAATCGTTCGTCGAATTCAAGGGCGACATTTGCATCGTGCCGCCGAATTCATTCGCGCTCGGCCGTTCGGTGGAATACTTCCGGATTCCGCGGAGTTGCCTGACCATCTGCGTCGGCAAGTCCACCTACGCGCGCTGCGGAATCATCGTGAACGTCACACCATTCGAGCCCGAGTGGGAAGGCTTCGTGACGCTGGAGATCAGCAATACTACCCCGCTGCCGGCTCGCATCTATGCAAACGAAGGGCTCTGCCAGGTGATCTTCTTCGAATCCGACGAGCAATGCGAAATCTCGTACAAGGACAAAAAGGGCAAGTACCAGTCACAGCAGGGAATCGTCCTTCCGAAAATCTAGCCGAACGCAACCCCACTGACAACAACCACTGCGGTGATCGGTTAAGATTTACTGCTGACAATGGGCGAAACCTTACCCCATTTTCCCGTGAACACAAACGAATCGAGCGGTTTGCGCTGTCGCGGCTCCAATTCGCGCTGTTTCAATTGCTCCGGCAAGGTGTGTGGCTCGCCGGGATAGCCGATGGCGATTCCCGCCACGGCTTCGTAGCCTTCCGGTATGTCGAAAATTTGGCGCGCCTTATCCGGCAGGATCCCGGCCATCTGATGTACGGCGAGGCCTAACGCATGTGCTTGCAGCGCTAGATTCGCGGCCGCTTGTCCGACGTCGTGGAACGCATGGCGATTGGGCTCGCCGTTATGATCGAATTTCAGCTTCGCAACGGACAGCGCGAGAGCGGGGGCCTGCTTGGCCCATCCTTGGTTGAATTCAACCAGGCAGTCGAGAACGCGCTGGTAATTCGCGGGATCATCCTTGGTCGCTACGATGAAGTACCACGGCTGTCCATTGTAGGAGGAAGCCGCCCAGCGCGCCGCCTCGAAAAGAGCGCGCAGTTTTTCGGGCTCCAATGGACGATCCGCAAAGGCGCGCGGACTCCAGCGCTCACTGATCAAATTATGAATCGGAACACTCGTTTCGGCAGTTTTCTTCAGTGCGCTCATAATCTCTCCTTTTGTGTGATCTGCTATGAGTTGTTATGAAGCTGCAGGAACTCGAGATATTTCGGAATTCCTTAGCTCTTCTTCGTCAGCGCGCCGTCTGCTGAATAAGCTCCGGCGCCATTTACTGCGAGCAGCAACAAGCCGCCCATGATCGCAGCGTTCTTAAGGAAGTTAACCATCTGGGTCTGCTGCTCTGCGCCCTGCACCGCCCAGAAATTGTGGAAAAAGAAAGTCACCGGTATCAAATACAGGAAGAGGACCCAAGCCACAAGTCGCGTCTTGAACCCTGCTAGAACCGCCAATCCGCAAGCGAGCTCCACAACCGCTGCCAACGCAATCGCCACACCGGGCGCGGGCAAGTGCATGGCGGTTGCGTATCCGACTATCTGCG
>Ga0208603_1000122_pt1 | contig 12178 bp, 13 predicted proteins | sample MicForSoSWNC24_M_FD_188001 | JGI IMG/M metagenome (GOLD analysis project Ga0208603, IMG submission 188001) | Forest soil microbial communities from Harvard Forest Long Term Ecological Research site in Petersham, Massachusetts, USA - MetaG HF008... | ecosystem: Environmental > Terrestrial > Soil... | reverse complement strand
GTTATGGACTGGCGAGGAAGAAGGCCTGCTCGGCTCGCGCGCGTACGTGAAGGCGCACTTTGGCGATCCGGAAACGATGAAGCTGCTGCCCGAGCACGCGAAGCTGGATGCCTACTACAACATAGACAACGGGACCGGGAAAATCCGCGGCGTGTACTTGCAGGGTAATGAAGCGGTGACGCCGATTTTTGCCAAGTGGATGGAACCGTTTCACGGTTTGGGCATGACGACGTTGACGATGCGCAATACCGGAGGGACGGATCATTTGGCGTTCAATGCGGTGGGCCTGCCGGGATTTCAGTTTATTCAGGATCCACTCGACTACGATTCGCGTACGCATCACTCCAACATGGATGTCTACGAGCGGATTCAGGAGCCAGACATGAAGCAAATTGCGGTGATCGTGGCCTCGTTTGTGTACATGACTGCGAATCGGCCGGAGATGTTGCCACGGAAACCATTGCCGCCTCCTACGCCGCAGCAGCGCTATTGAGGCACAAAGAAAGATGAAACAGAGAGGTAGGGAGGCAGAGAAGTCTTTAACATGCACGTGAAGTGGCCGCGGCGTGGCGGATTTCAGTTCACGGTGCGGAACGGCCTAGCACCCCTGAACGATGGGTCAATGAGGTCTTTCGCCACACGCTCGAAAAGTTTCTCTCGGGAATAACGTTTGGAGTAGTACCTTGAGACATGGGAGGCTCCATGCGTAAAGTTCTCTCCGCACTTCTGTTCAGCGCGATCCTATTTTGCCAGACGACAAGAGCCGAAGAGATCCAGCTTAAAGATGGAACCAAGGTCACGGGGAAGCTTGTCGGCGTCACTGGCGACACGCTCCAAATCAAGACCGCCTATGGTGAGATTCAAGTGCCCCGCGCTGACGTGATCTCGATCACTTTTCCCGAGAACCAGACGAAGCAGGCGGTGGCTGGAACTCCGGCGGGGCTGCCTCGGCCCGTTGATGAAACTCTGAGCAACGGTAAATATGTGAACCGGTCGGGAGGATTCACGGTCCAGGTCCCGGCGGATTGGAAGCTCGCTCCGCAGGTCCTTGCACAGACTCCATCGTTAATTGCGGCGCTGCAGTCGGCAGACGCGACACAGCTCTTCCTCGTAACGCCTGAGACGTTCGCTGGGAATATAAATACCTACCGAGTCCTGGTCGAGACGCAGATAAAGACCAACTTCTCTGACTATCAAGAAGTTGAACAAAAGGACATAGAACTCGACGGTCAAAAAAGCATGCGCATGGTCGCAACCGCAACAAAGAAAGACAATGGCACTCCGTTCAAATTTCTAGTCTATCTGATCCCGTACGACGGGCGAGTCGTGCGAGTGACGTTCTTCACGTTGGCGCCACTCTACGATGAGGCGTCACCTACCTTCGACAAGATCGCAGCGTCATATCATTCATTGCCCAAATAGGCCGAGGCTTCGGTGGCGGCGATTTGAAAGTCGCCAAGAATTCCAGATTCGGGACTGGATGCCAAACTAAAACCCGATAAAAGTCAATACGGACACGCCCTCGATCGCACTCCTACATTAGCCCTCCTCCGGCTCCCGGTGATTTCCGGATGGATTGCCCACGACGCGGGCGATTGGACAGAGTCTCAGTTATACTCACATCCTCAATCTCAATCGGACTACGCACGATTCGATCTGTTTCTACCGTGAACTAAGGAGGGTGTGCGATTCGCCGATGGCTGAATCTGGGGAAGGGAACCTAGCCGGGCGAGTTGCGTTCACCTATCCGGCGTTCAGGCTGTATGAGGTGGCGCGTTTTTTTACCGTGGTCTCGATGGAGATGCTGTCCGTCGCGGTGGGATGGCAGATCTACGAAATCACGCACCGGGCGCTCGACCTGGGCTATGTAGGATTGGCGCAATTCCTGCCGGGAATCTTGCTGTTTCTGGTTTCTGGACATGTAGCGGATCGCTTCGACCGCCGAAAGCTCCTTGTGGTGTGCTACGCGGGGTTTGGGATCTGCGCGTCGCTACTTTTGCTGGTATCGCTGCTGCATTACCGCTCTGTCGGTCCTATCTACGGCGTGCTGATATTGATCGGTGTGGTGCGTTCACTGAACGGGCCGGTGAGCCGCGCGCTGCTTCCACAACTTGTGTCCGAAGAACACTTTCAGAATGCGGTGGCGTGGCACTCGACCATTTTTCAAGTCGGCACGATTTTGGGCCCGTCGCTCGGGGGGCTGATCTACGCTTTCTTTCGCGGGCCCTCGGCAGTGTATGCCATGTCGTTGGCGTCTTACATACTGGCGATCCTCTGCACGACCTTCATCAAGGTGAAGGCGAAAGCACGTGTGCGTGAACCGATTAACCTAAAGACGGTGCTGGCGGGGATCGCTTACATCTGGAAGCAGAAGGTCGTGTTGGGATCGATTTCTCTGGATCTGTTCGCGGTGCTGCTAGGTGGCGCGGTGGCGCTACTGCCCGTGTATGCGCGGGAGATTCTGCACACCGGACCGTGGGGTTTGGGCATTCTGCGCAGCGCGCCGGGTGTAGGAGCTGGCGCGATGGCCATCCTGCTCGCGTACCGGCCGTTGAAAGGGCGGGTGGGCGTGACGATGCTGTGGTGCGTCAGTGCGTTCGGCGTGTTCACGATACTATTTGGGATCTCGCGGAGCCTGATCGCGTCGTTGATCGCCCTGGCATTGGTGGGCGCGTCGGATATGGTGAGCGTGGTGATTCGTGTAACCCTAGTGCAGGTAGCGACGCCGGACGCGATGCGCGGGCGAGTGAACGCGGTGGACATGATTTTCATCGGGGCCTCCAACGAGCTTGGACAATTCGAGTCCGGGCTGACGGCGCATTGGTTCGGCACCGTGCCTTCAGTAGTGCTAGGCGGGATCGGAACGCTGGTGGTCACCGCCCTGTGGGCATGGTGGTTCCCCTCGTTGCGGCGGGCCGACAGTCTTACGTCGAATGAAAACCTCGCGAGTTAGCGGGCTTGGGCTTCGTGTTCAGGCAAACTCCAGATAGCGGCGGCAGCCAAGATGGAGCCGACCACGATGAGCAGACTCCAGGCACGATGGCGATATCGTTGAGTCACGATTTCCTCCTACTCGGAGGGGCGGGGGGCCGAGGGGAACTGTTATCTCTAGCAAATAGGGAGCGCAACAGCGGACTGCGCTTCCCAACCTTCAGTGTAGCGCAAATTGGAACTTTTTCAACTTCGCGTCACTCGGAAAAGCGTCGCGTCACGCCCAAGCGCAACCATGTCACGGTTCCACGAGACTATTACGTATGGCGAAACGCATCAAGTCGCTGAAGCTGGCGAAATTCATTTTCTTCATAATGTGATTGCGGTGACTTTCGACGGTACGGGTGGAAATCCCGATCGACGCTGCCACCTCCTTACTGATTTTACCTGTAGCCAGGAGCTGAACGATTTCCAGTTCGCGGGAGGTGAGGGGACAGCCGGGAATAGGATGTTCAGACCTGGCCGCGTCGTCGCGCTGGTCGTTAACGAAACTTTCGACCATGGTCATCGCCAGACGTCCAGTAAAGAATGGCTTGTGCTGCTGGACGTGGCGCACAGCGGCGAGCAGTTCGACGTCGGCATCGGATTTCAACACGTAGCCACGGGCGCCGCAGCGCAGAACTTCGCGAGCGACGTCTTCGGAAAAGTGCATGGTAAAGATCAGGACGTCGGTCTCGGGCGATTCGTCACGAATGAGGCGGGCCACTTCGAGGCCGTTCATTTCAGGCATGGTGAGATCCAGGAGGACGAGATCGGGCTTGTTCTTTTTGACGTATTCAATCGCTTCGACGCCGGTGGAGGCTTCGCAGCACACTTCGATGCCGGGTTGAGATTCGAGCAGCGTGCGAACGCCGCGACGCACCACGGCGTGATCATCCGCTACCAGGATGCGATAAGGCTTGGCCGGTGCACTCTCTTTGCTCATAGGGGTCCCCTTGGAGACAAGAAGTGACGCGTAGGAACACTGTCCGAGAGCTGGGTCGGGAGGCTGGGCGGGGGAATGCAATCGCGAAACGGGTGGCGAACGATAGACGATCGAGCGCGGCCGTCACTTGTGCCTTCCTTACGAGTCAACGGTAGCACAACTTGAATGGTAGTGCCTATGCCAATTGAGATGGGGATGAGGAATTCTCCCTTGAGTTGTTTCACGCGCTCGCGCCTTCCTGCGATACCGACCGAGGACGGCTCGCCAGGCGGCCGCGGCGAAAATATCGTCATGCCGACGCCGTTGTCACTAATTTGGATGGTCACACGCATCGGAGCGTGGGTGGCCTCTCGATCATCCGGACACATGAGTCAGCAGGCGTCCGGGTGATGGTGAATCAAATTTCGACCCGTAGAGCAGACACCCTTCCCAAAGGTGGAACTATGCTTGCGACGCCCGTCGGTACACTTGTCGCTGGACTTACTTCCGCCAATGTCCAGGCCCTTGAACGCTGCAGCGGGCCGGGCGGGGTTGCCATGCGGTGGATAACGTGCGAGAGGCGGAAACAGTGCTCAAAACGATCCGCTTCAAAGCGATTCTGGCCGCCGAAAATGTGCGCGACGGCAGCGGCTATGAATTGGCGCCGTTGGTGGCGCGCGAGTCTGGAAACCTGTTTATCTCAATTGCGCTTTCGGAAACATGTCTGTGGCTGCCTGTGATAGAACGGGCGTTCGATCGTTGGGCAATCGCGCCTTGAATCGTGGATGTTGGAAACGGAGCTTGAATTTCCACCCGATATAAGCTCTGCCAGAGCGCGCTACGATTTACGATTTCTCTCTGTAACGCTTCTGCGTCCATCGCCATAGGATTACACCCGCAATCATAGACAGGGCGGCCGCGGTCTGCGCGTTGGTCATTCCCAGAAATGACCTTGGATTGATGCGGATGAATTCAACGAGGAAGCGAGCGACGCCGGTGAGGATCAGATAGGCGGCAAAAACCTGGCCGGGTTTCGCGTTTGGGCGGCGGGAGCCCGCAGCAGGAGTTCCAAGACGCCAGAGCCACCAAGCGATACCGCAGGCGACGATCAATTCGTAGATGGGCGTGGGATGTACGCGCTCGGTTGTGGGGACTAGACCGTTCGGGAAACTCATGCCCCAGGGCAGGGAGGTGGGGATCCCGTAATCGCCATCGCCGGAGAGGAAGCATCCGATCCGGCCAACGCCGTAGCCGAGCGCGGCAGCGGGAGAGCCGGCATCGAAGATTGTAAGCAGCGAGACATTTTTGCCGCTCGTGGCGCTACGCTTTGCCAGACGCCACGCGACAAGGGCGAATGTGCCGAATCCGGCGAGTAGGCCACCAAACCATGCGAATCCATAGGGGCTAAAAAGCAGGTGGATGGGATCGGCAAAAAGCTCAGCGGGCGATTCCAGGAGGTGGTACAGCTTTGCGCCGATGAATCCGGCGAGGCACGGAGCGGCGATGAGCGTTTCCGCTTCGCCTGATTTCTTGTCGGCGATCCCGCGACGGGCGAGATCCGCACGGAGCAGGAAATAGGCTGCCAGCATGGCGCATGCGACCATCAGTCCGAACGTTGGTATGGCAAGTTGGCCGATTTGAAGGAAGGGAATCATCGCAAGCAGTATAGCGTTTCGCCGTGCCGACGGTTTGACGGATACTCGAGTTCGCGGTAAGCGATGAAGCCCGCGCGGCCCGGAGCCTCGCCGACGGCGCCAAAGGCGCGATCCTCGTGTATTTCAGGGAGGTTCGGGAAACCAAAGCGTGCTTGCACGCGTCCTATAAGTTAGAATCAGATTTGGAAGTAACAATAAGCGTAGAGGTACCCTTCAGTCGTCCAGTCGGGTGGAGGGCTATAAAATGAGAACGCTCTCTCAAGAAGTCAACGCTTCGGGAATTAGACCAACGGAAGGCTTTCCAGCACGGCATTCCACAATTCTTAGGTTTTCGTCTGTCCTCATATTTGCGGCGGCGCTGGCATTGGCGTCCGCGCCCGCTTTTGCGCAGCACGGTGGCGGTGGCGGCGGGGCCGGTGGTGGTGGGTCGCACGGTGGAGGCGGTGGAGGCGGAGGACACGCAAGCGGCGGATCTGGAGGCGGCGGTTCCCATGCCGGTGGGGCGAGCGCGCCTTCGGGAGGCGGCAGCGGGTCACACACAGGCGCTACCAGTGCAGGTGGACGCAATAACAATAGTAGCGGCCATTGGTGGAATCCTTTCCACAGCGGTTCGTCGGGGAACGGGAACAGCGGAAACGCCGGGAGTGTCAAATCTGGGTCAAATCAGAGTTCTGAACGTTATGCGGCGGGAAACAATACTTGGCAGGACCCGCCCGCTACCGCCGGACACCCCTCGGGACACATAGATCACGGTCCGGCGACCGGGCCGCGGCCGACGGGGCCGCAAAAGAATCCGGCGAACGGCGTGATCGCCTCGTCGCGTGGAGCGGTCGCTGCGCCTCCGCATGTATTTCCGCCGCATCACCCAGGGCGGCCGTTTTACCCGTATTATCCGTACTACTTCTATCCGAACTACGGATTCGGTTGGGGCGGAGGATTGTGGTGGGGCGGGTTTGGTCCCTGCGATCCTTTCTGGGGTTGCTACGGCTACGGCTACGGTTACAGCGGCGGCGGTTACGGATACTACGGCGGGAGTTTCAGTGGCAACTACAGCGCAGATTTGAGTTACGACACCCCCAATGATGCGTCGCAGGAGCCCAACCCGTCGCTGTACGCGGCACCGTCCTCTGGTGCGGGACAATCGTCCGGCGACGGATCTTCCCAGCAGCAGCCTTACGTGATTCTGTATCTGAAGGATGGATCGAGCTATGCCGTCAGCGATTACTGGCTCTTCGCTGGAAAGTTGCACTACGTGACGTCTTACGGCGGCGAGAATATGATCGACGAGTCGCAACTGGATCTGCAGCGCACGGTGAACGAGAATGCAGCGCGTGGCGTGGATTTCACTTTGCGTCCCGAGCCGGCTGCTAACGGCGAGACGCTTCCTCCTGCGCCAACTCCGGATACGAATCCTCCAGCGCCGCAGCAGTGATCGGCGTGCGTTGTGCGAGAATTTGCGTTTCTTCCGAGATTCTTGCCTTGGATTCTGTTCGTGTTCACACACAAGGACTTGTCAAATTTTCGAAGTGAGTGTATAAACTTACTCGTTAACCTCGAAAAGTGTAGTGAGCAGTAAGCAGCTTGAATTGCTGATTCGAGGAACTCCTTTCTTCGATTCACCTAGCGGTTATTTACAGCCAGACCCTCGCGCTATCCGTTCATTGGGCTTTTTGTCGGCGTATCTGCGCGTTGATATCGGCGCGACGAAAAGGGCGGCCTTCGTCTTTTCTGTTGAGTTAGAAGAGACCAACTTTTCTGGAGACGCACAACGATACCGAACTATAGTGCGCAGAACCCTCCTTACTCGATTTTTTCTGGCGATGTAGCGCTGGCGTTCAACAATGAAGCGCCGACTGCAGGACAGGCCAGCCAGCAGTTTGCGCTGCCCAGTTATGCTGAATTCCCAGAGAACGGACGCGTGATTCGGTGGCAAATCAGTTTGGCGACGGCGCCCACAGCTGTGAACATTCCGCTGCCGACCGCGATCAACGACGTGGACGCGCAGTATGCCATGCCCACCGGCGCGACGAACCTGAATTCGACATTGACCGGAGGCGACAACTTGGTGGCCACTGGTGTGCGCGCAAACTTTGTGCGAGCCAAGGTGGTCTCGATTACTGGTTGGTCGGGTGGGAGGGTACAAATCCTGGGCTAAAAGCCGATGTGCGATTGCGCAATTCGATGTTTCTTCCATTTAGCGCGTGTGCAATGGTACGTTTTCATGTGTAGGCCGCGGATTTAGATAGTAGGAAACCCGGCCCGGTCGGAAAGGCTGGCCTCATGCATCGCGCGGGATTGGTTGGTGATCTCATAGTCGTTTCGCTCTTGATGCTGGCGACAAGCGTCGCGGGGCCTCGGTTCTTGTATGCATCGCGGGCGGAGCGGTCTGCGAGATCGCACGGGTCGAAATCGCAGCCGGCCGCGCCGCAGGAAGCGAAGGGCCAGACAAAGTCGCAAGAGGCGGTGCCGGCCGGCGCGGCGATGCACACCATCACGCTGACTTTCGATTACGATTTCACGAAGACTCCGGCGTGCTCGGAGAACGTGAAGAAGCAGTGCGTTGCGAAATTCAGCGTGTATGACATTTCAGGAGACAAGCCCTATTTTTTATTTTCGGCTCCTGTACCCGACGGAGCGCATGGCGTGATGAAGGGAATCACGGCCACGAGCCCGCGAATGCTGTTTGCAGTGGGCAAACATAGGATTGCAGTTTCGGCCCAACAGCCGGACGGCAAGGAATCATCGCCTCGCGATTGCAAGACGATCATAGAGATCAAGGCTGCCGATCGTGGCGATGCTTCGGGAACGCATTGACCGAGTTGAGAACGTCACCTCGTCCCCTCTAGTTACGATTTCCTTAAAAATGAAACCGCGTCTTCGCGCGCTCTTGGAAGTGTGTCCGCACTGACTTGTAGCTGACAAAGCGATTTTTCGATGCCACGGTGTGCCGGTTTCGTTCGTGCGCGATTTTCGAGCGGGTGGAGTCCGTGTGCGCGGCGGGCGTTGAAGGGCGACGCGAAGCAGGCGACTGCCAACAAAAAGAGCGATGGGCGAGCGCAGAATACCTATTTCCACAGTCTGGTTTAGAATGATTACCTGATGTAGGGCGACTGTGGAGTGAGCATGAGTTTTCGGATTTGGGATTCTCCGAGCGGGAGATCACGGCGGTGGTCCAAGCGCGGACGCGCGTACCCGCGAGCGCCGATGTTCGCGCGTATGGCAGTGGTGCTGCTGGCGGCGGTGTTGCTCACAACACTTGGGTGGCAGGGCGCGCAGCGTCTGCTGCATCCATCACAGACGGCGGGGGCGGTAACGACCGGAGCACCGGGAACATCAGCGAGCAACACCAGCGCGCCTGCAATGGCGGCGTGGCAGTCGCAGGTGATTGGCCAGCTGGAAATGGCGACCGCGGAAGGATCTGAGGGAAATATATCGGCCGCCGAAGTGGAAGTGGACCGCGCGGCAGCGATTTTGGCCGCGACACGAATACAAGGGCAGCCTTCGGTGCCTGATTTTTTCGATGTTGGACTTCGCAGCTTGGATCGTGTGCTGCACACGCAACCGGAAAACCAGAGATTGTTTGAGCATGTGACGCTGGCGAAGATCGAATTGGCACAGTTACGCTCCGCGCAGCCAGTGGAGTCAGAGGGTTCGGGCGACCGCGGCGCGACAGGCGGCCCGCTGCGGGGCAACGCGGACGCGGCGATCCCGCGTGCGCCGGTTGGGCCAGGCGCGACAGCGCCGCACGCCGTGACAATTCCCGGGCACGTGGTCGTGGCGTCTCCACGCACAGCGGCCGCCCAAAGCATTCTCAATCCGGAGACGGTGAAGGGCACGTATATCGACGCGACGCTGATGCCGGAGAGCGCGGAAATAATTTTGCCGCCGGCGACGCGGCTTTTCGTGGACGATGTGCACGTGGAAGGGCTCACGTTCGAGGGAGCCTCGCAGACGCTGGACGGAATTCATTGGAAGAATGTGACGTTCGTCAATACGCGTCTGCGTTATGAGGGTGGAGAAGTTTCATTGAATAACGTGCGATTCGTTCGCTGTACGTTTGGGATTTCCACGGACGAGCGTGGTGCGCGGCTGGCGAGCGCCATCGCGCTGGGGCAAACGTCCTTTGTGATTGAGTAGTTCTGCCGGGATGCCCTGTACCTAATTTCTGCGCCATTTTTGGAGTCAGTGTCGTAATCGCAGAACCGGGAATTTCAGCGGCTAAGGCCGTTCTGGATTTGCGAGCTGTATGTCGTGGCTGAAGCCACGGCCCATGAAGATCCTCCGGCGACGCTGGTTCTGTAGATGTGCCCTCACGGATGGCGCACGAAAGTGCGTGCGCCGCAACTGCTCACACGACGGGGCCAGGACGTTAGGGCAGAATTTATCTCTCTTCAACAACGCGCTCTACTCGTTGCTAACCCAAACGAATGGAAGAAAAGCCGGCGAGACATCTGCCTCCCGGCAGGCAGGCTGACGGTACCGGGAACTATAGAGCGCGTTCTATGGAGTTGTTCGAGTAGCGTGAGGCGCCGTAGGCGCTTCTTTGTGTTGGCGGTGGAGATACCAAGCGTACGACGTGCAGCAGGCGCTCGGGCTTGAAGGGCTTGGCCATGCAGACTACGGCACCTAGCTGGTGGCTGGCGGAGTAGTCAGCGGGCTGTGCCGACTTCGTCAGGAGAATTACCGGCACGCGCTGCAGGCGGTCATTGCGTTTGATGATCAGGCAGAGATCGTGGCCGGACATGTCCGTGCCTTCCACTTCTGCGAGAAAAACCGCGGGGACGGTGTTGCGCAGAATGTCGAGGGCTTGCTGCGCTGTCGGCACGATGACGACCGTATAGCCGTCGCCGGAAAGAACGTTGCGCATGATGTCTGCAGTTTTTGGATCGGATTCGACGATTAGAACTACCGATTGCTGCTTGGTGCCGCTGGATGCCCCGGCAACACCCGCGATGGAAGGATCAACTTTCGCTGCGCCGTTTCCAGACGCGGCGAGTTCGGATTTCGCATTGATGAATTGCACGGCGATGGCGTAACGACCGTCCTGTTCACCCACGCGCACAATTTCCGCCTGCTGGGCGGTATTGAGCGCGGCTGCGGCGGTGGAATATGGAAATGTCACTTCAAGACGCTGGCCTTTCCAATAGCCGGCGCGCGCGGCGGTGAATAGCAGCCCATCACGCGAAACGTCTATGCTCTTACAAACTTCTTCAAAAGGTTCGGGAGAATTGAGACCGCGCACGTGAACCTGCGCGGTGATTTTTGCGCGTTTGCGGCGGCGGCGTTCGACCGCGCCGGCGGTCGATCGGGAACTTGTATTGGCCTCTGCGGAGGCGCTTGGCGGAGTGCTCATCAGATTACCTCAGTTTTCATGCGAGGTCTGTCGCGTCCCCCTGGACTGCGGTACAGGTCCCCCGCGTATAGGTACATTTACAAGATGAAGAAGGCGAGAGGAATAGTACTGTCGTTTCATTTTGGAAAACTTTTGAGCCCGTGCGGAACTCCGGTTCATAAGTGCCTTCTTATCAGTTGCATGTAGGCCTTTCGCCGATTGTTCACTGACTTCCATTCCTAGCAATATCGCAAACTTCCCGGAGCGCCGAGACATGGCAACAGAGACCGTCGCAGCACCTATTTCGAATAGCCGCTCAAGTGACGATGAAATCCTTGGATTGACGACGCATGTGCCGAGGAGGAACGGGCGTGCTGAGTCGAACAGTAGTGCGCGCGAGTCTGGAACGGATGAACAGCTCGATCTTGATTTCGGAGGTTCGGATTCCCAGAGCGGAAGCGCGCGGTGTGCGGACACGACGCGGCGGAGCTTGACGACAGACGTGGACCGTGCGTCCGAGGATCCGACGTCAAACGACGAACCAGCAAGCTTGCGCGGGTATTCGAGGCTAAGCGCCGCCTAGCCTAGTGTCGTTCGTCCAGTCGCCACTTTATAGCTGTAGATGATATGAGCAAGAGCGTTGGCGAAGGCGGCTACCTTGACAGTGCTCATTCCCGCGGGAATTTTAATCAACCCGGCCTTCACGAAGCTGTCCACCGCTGTCGTCAGCTTGGTATCTACCTCGGTCCAATTGACTTCGCCTTCCGAGGTGGCGGTGACGACGTAGGAATCAATCATGCGAAACGCGACGCCTGGAGTAAGCAACTGTAGAACGCCGTCGTTGTCGTTCATGGCGCCCGAGACGTCGAGCGCAAACCATTCCATCTCGTGCAACGTTGTCTTGGCGGGAATGGGGACAAGGCCGGCGGCATCTGCGGCGGCTACAATTTCACTGACCGCCTTCTGCTGCGCCAAGAGGTTGGCGGATCCATTCAGATTGGTGGGAGGCATTGCGTCTGCCGCAGCACTCGAAATGCCAACGAGAACGAGATAGGTTTGATGCGTCTGGAGGATTTCTGAAATCGCGACGCCGTAGGATTCGAATTGAGCTAGCGTCATTCCGTAGCGAGGTTTGGTGAGATCGGTGGCGACCGCGTTAGCGACGAAGCACTCAATCGCGGCCTGTTGGCTCGAAGTGCAATTGGTGCCAGCGCGCGTTGAAAGAGCTGAGGCGGCCGCTCCGGCGAGGCACACCAACACAACCAGAGTTTTGCTGAAAACCATGTGATAACCCTC
>Ga0208603_1000121_pt1 | contig 12245 bp, 9 predicted proteins | sample MicForSoSWNC24_M_FD_188001 | JGI IMG/M metagenome (GOLD analysis project Ga0208603, IMG submission 188001) | Forest soil microbial communities from Harvard Forest Long Term Ecological Research site in Petersham, Massachusetts, USA - MetaG HF008... | ecosystem: Environmental > Terrestrial > Soil >... | reverse complement strand
CGCCGGTGGTGCCTTGCAGAATAGGATTCGGAGCGCTCGACCCCACGCCGCCGACGGGTACGATGGGGTTGGTAATCGCATCCTGACCGCCTCCGTAGAAAATGCTTGCCGCGCCGCCGCTGAAGTCATTGACGCTGTAGGGCTGGCCGCTCTGATACACGGTAACGCCGTTGAGTCCCCAACCGTTCACCAAATATCGCTCCAGCGTGTTTGCATTCTGCATGGTCGGGAATTCGTAATGGTAGTTGAGTGCAAAGACGTGCGTACGGTCGAAATCCGAAGTTCCATACGAGGAGTGCGGGTTGTTCGGGTCGTTGCCCGTGAAGAAAAGTCCCAATCCGCTTTGTTCATCCAGCGTATGCGACCACGTGTATGAACCAGTAATCTCCAGACCGTGCGTGATGCGCTTATGCACGCTTAGTTGCAGCGCGTTGTAGTTCGAGACGCCCACGGCTTTGTTGAAATCGGAGTTTGGGTCGTAGCCTATAAAAGGTGCGCGAAGGGCCGCATTGCCAGTGGGGAAGCCATCCACCAGTGTGCTGACATTTTCGGCGTTTAAGCCAGGAACGTTGTAACCATATGAGAAATTCTGCTGATTAGGCCCTCCCATGAGAGCAGGATTCGAAGGCGTGGCGATCACGGCTTGATTGAACGGAAGAGGAATCAATCCGTGAACGCCGTGGTTGCCGATGTAACCAACGGTCAGAACCACACTATTGACAGGTTGCCATTGCACATCGAGCGTCCAGTTTTCGGAGTAAGGCAATTTATTGGCGGGATCATATCCACCGAAAAACAGCGGGCCGCAGCCGGACTGTCCAGTTGAAGTGCAGAACGGTGTGGTATTGGCGATTAACTGCGCGGCATTGGGAACCAAAGCTGCAACCGAAGAAAGATTCGACGGTGGCGGTGGAACAGGGTTGGTACCAAACGGATTGCCGAACGTTGCACCCGCCGGAGAGAAGAACGGCACGACGAATGGCTCTTCGACTGTTACACCAAACGGTCCACTGATTCCGCCTCCGGCCGGCGGCGAGAGCTCCGTAAAGTACTCGCCGCGGTCATAATACAATCCGAATCCCGCGCGGACCACAAGATTCTTGAGGAACGATGGACTGTAGGCGACTCCGATCCTGGGTGCAAATCCCCACTGCCGGCCTGTGAGCGTAGAATCGCTTACACCCTTGGTGCCAAACGTTCGATTATTCCCAGCAACGACGAGTCCGATATTATTGACTGTGTCGTTTGCGACGTTGTAGGAATAATCTTTTGCGTAAAAATTCGTCAGAAAGCCGTTTTTCTCGTCGAGTGGACCATCCCAATCCCAACGCAGACCGATGTTCACCGACAAGTCTTTCCGGATCTTGAAGTCGTCTTGCACGAAAGCGCCTACTTGTTTGGCCCGGTAGTAGCGGTTGCTCGCCCCGTTCAAGATTTGGGAAGTATCTTGACCGCTGCAGGCCACGGTATTGGGCCCGCAGATCTGTCCCTGCAAAAATCCGGGAAAATCAAAGAATGTTATCCGCGCTACTTCGCTGTTCTTGTTAATCACGTTTAATTGCGTGAAGTCGAGACTGGCCCCCGCAGTCAACGTGTGCCGCCCGTGGACCCAATTCAGGCTTGTCTCACCTTCAAAATTGTTTTGAAAGATGCCGGCGTTCGCGAAGTTATTTGATGGGCCAATCCCCAGCGCGTTGCCTAGGTTGAAATTTCCGCCAAAGCCACTTGCCCCGTCGGCCTGTTTAATATTGATTTGCGGGAACAACGAAAGGCCGAGCAGATTCAGATTTGCATCGGACGGGGAAAGAGATTGAGCGGTCGTTGCGAAGGCTCGTTCCCGGATAAAACCAAACCTTTGCTCCCAGCTCAGATTCGGAGTAATGATTCTCGTATTCGTCAGAGAGAAAGCCTGGCTGCCTGCGTTCATTGTCTGTGGAAACCCAATCAGTGTGCTGTTTGCAAACGGAGTTGTATTGGGATTGCGCTGAAAGTAGTATTTTGCGGCAAGGCGGTCTGCGGCACTGATATTGTAATCGATGTTTCCGTTTGCTTGATCGGCCGTGAAAAGAGAACCGGAACCCTGAATGCTGGCATCGGCGGCCAGGGCTTGCAAAGTCGCCAGTTTCGCTGGATCGGTTTCGGCGCTTGGGATAAAGAACTGACCCGATTTCGTTTTCGCTTGTAGGATGGCCAACGCCTGGGGTGTGATGTCGCTGGCGGTAAGCGTCGTTCCGAAATCTTTGTTCGCGACGGCGGCGATGGATGCTGCGTCTCTGGCATCGGTCAAATCAGGCGGGACCGCGACAAAAGATGTATCGAGCAAGTGATCAGCAACACGCTGGCCTTGGTAGGAGCCGAAGAAAAAGATTTTGTCTTTCTTTATCGGACCGCCCAAAAAGCCGCCATACACGTTGCGATGCAGAGGTGGCCGTGAAAGGCCGTTCTGATTGAAGAACCACTGGTTGGCGTCGAATGCGGTTGTCTGGTAGTACTCGTAGGCGCCGCCGTGAAAGCCGTTGGTTCCCGACTTGGTGGTGAGTTCGATGTGGGCCCCGCTGTTCGCCCCTTGCGACGCGTCGTACATCGCCGAGTTCACGCGAACCTCTTGGATTGTTTCTACCGGCGGCGTAGGCAGCGCTTGCCCAATCGCGCCGTACACGGATGTGCTGGTTACGATCTGGCCGCTAGGATTGCTCGTGCTGTTTCCGCTTTCCCCGATGTTCACGGCGACACGCGCCGAAGTGACCTGACTTGACGATTTGCCATTAAAAATGTTGTTTGTGGATACTCCATTAAAAGTAAAACTGTTGCTCGAATCGCGCTGACCGTCGGCCCAGATTGATTGGTTGCCAAACCCCGCGTTGGTGCCTGACGTGTTCAGCAGGTCGGCACTCACCCCAGGGCTGAAAATGGCCAGTTGGGTAAAGCTTCCCGTACCCAATGGCGTGTTATCGATCTGGAGTTCGCCCAGGATGTAGCCGGTCGTGGTGTCCGTCTCGTTAAGCAGCGGCGTGGAGTTTACCGTTACCGTCGCCGTAACCGATCCTGGCTCCAATCGCCCGTTTACCGTCGCGGTGCGGTCACCCTGCACCAGGATATGCGGATAACTGGACGTTTTGAATCCGTCTTTGGAAAACGTCAACTCGTAATCGCCAATAGGCAGGTCAGCAATGTGGAACGAGCCGTCGCCTTTGGTGACCGCGGTGACCTCAAGGTTTGTCGCGGCATTGCGAGCTTTCACAACTACGCCTTCCGCTACGCCCCCCGATGAGTCGGTGACTGTGCCGTCGATCCACCCCAAGGTCTGCTGTGCAAACGTGGAACCATGACCAAGAACCACAAACAGAAATACGATGACACACCCAACCCGTGCGAAGTTCAATTTCATTACACACCTCAGGCAAAGGAATGAAGGGCTCGTACCGGGAGCATGACTATTACTAAAGCAACCGCGACGAACGTCCACCCAAAGAGAACCCACCCAAATTCACGCTGCAAAGGACTTAAGGGATGCACATGAATCGGGGATGAATGCATTGTTAATATTTGGTTAAAGGGTCACCGGGCTGATTGGATGACGGTTTCGGCTCCTTCCTCCGAGTAGACTCGGTATGCGGTCAGTGGAAACTTGCGGTATCGTCGGGCCACAATACCTAAGGCCGCCAGCCCGAGCAGTACGAGCGAAAACGCCGCTGGTTCAAGCAAGGTGGATCACTTCGGCCCGTCAGAGGTGTCTCCGTGATTCCATTCCTCTGACCCAGACAACTCAGCCGTTTCTGGAACGCGCGCGGGTGTGCCCAGTTTTGTGGCCAGCACCAAACCCTACCTAGTGCTACCCGGGTGGCTGAGCGTGCTGCAAAGCGTTGCAGATGCTGCGATCGTCACAGTTGATAGGAATCTTCGAAGCCAGATGCTCTATCCAGCTGAGCTACGGGCGCGCGGTGGAATTTTATCATTGGTATTGCCTGAATACGGACTAGGGAAGACAGGGTATTTCGAGAAGAAGTAAGCGCATTCAGTGCGACCAATCGTTCTGGGGACGCGTAGGTCGAGGGGTTTCTTTGACGAAACAGGCATCGCAGACGCGAGTTCCGTCTTTGAGCGTGAAATCGACTCTTCGGCTCGGATCAATCTCGGCGCCGCATTTTCCGCAGAGGTCGGTTTGCGCTTCAGCCATATCGATATCATACCTCCAGAATGGCCACGCATCGCGAGACTGTGCGTCTGGCAAGAAGGTATTGTTAGCCGGCGAGACGCCGGCGCTACCGAGAGCGCAAGACGAAGAGATCCTTCGCTCTGCTCAAGAAGACAAATCAAAGAAGAGCATCCCTAGGGGTGGCTGTGCCGCTGGGCGTGCGGATTTCAGTCTAGGTCCCAGAAGTCGACGCGGTCGCAGAATTGCACGCCAATCTGTTTGCGACCTTGCGCATCATGGCCGCAATAAACGACTCGGGCGGCGGCGCGGCTTCCCTTATCTTTTCGGCAGAGGACCACCGTGCCGCCTTGCTCGACCGGGCGGTGGCACAGCACGCCAGCGCCGTGTCGGCTGAGCGTGACAGTCCAGGTTTCTTCCTGCCACGTGCGGTAAGGGTCTTCGCGACGCAACCAGATCGGCACGGACGAAACCGTACGAGGGCCGCGGCGTATCCGCTGGCTCAACTGCGAAATGCGAAATAGAAAGTCGAGGAGGCTGACGTCACTGTGCCGTTGCGCGAAACGCGCTTCTTCGGCTCGTTTTTCGCCAAGTTTTTTGGATAGTTCTTCGGCCTGTTTTGCGCAAGCAGCCATGAAATCCTTAAACGCGTCCGTCGCAGCAGGGTCGAACGGAAGGTTTCTCAAGCGATTACTGCGCGATTCAAGTTCAGCAATGCAAGCTGGCAGAAAATGTTCCAGGCACAGCGGTCGAGAGTCGAAGTCTATCGCCGCGGGCTCGTTGCAGTACTCGGTCGCGCACTGATTGTGCTCGAGGAGAAGTCGAACATCAGGAGAGAGTCCGATTTGGCCTTCCATCGTTCCGCCCCCGGGGCCCCCACGAACCCCGTCAGTCTTTTGATAGTTTCGCGATTCGTTTAGCCAATTCAGCAATCGCGCCACTGACGAATTCCAAGTGACTGCGGCTGTAATGCGTAAGCTCATTCGCGAAATCGTTGGAGGTTCCCGCCGCCTTTTGGTCCAGAGACTTCTGCGCGGAATCGAGAATGCGATCCGAGCCTTCACGCAAGCGCGCCTGCGTCTCCGTGTCGTACCGGTCGGAAGCCGCGCGCATATTTTCGACGGCCGAATCGGTGACGCCGACCGCGACGCGTTCGAGCTCTTCGTGAGCGGCGTCCAGCCGCGCCCGCATGACGATTTCAAACTGTTTTTCGAGGCGCTCGCATGTCTCCGCAAGCCTGGCCGAGGATTTTTCCGACGCATCCGCAAGGGATTCTTCCAATTCGTCTTTGCGTTTTGTCAGATCAGTGGCGAGAGTTTGGGCGTCGCGGAACGCGGGCGCCATGCGATCTTTCAGGCGCACTACGATGCGCTCCACCGCGTCTTTTTGGAATGCCTCGAGGTTACGTTGCAGGCGTTCGAGGGCGTTGGCAAACAGCGTTTCGGAGAGCGCTTCGACTTCGCGCTGGCGTGCTTCTACCTGCTGCAGGGATTGGCCGAGGTCTGCTGCAATCTTTTTTGTCCACTGGGAGTGCAGCGCTCGAATGTTCTCCTGACTGGCACGTTGGGTTTGCTTGAGGGATTGCTCCACCCAATGTGTGGTTTGGGACGCAGCCACGTCGCTGAAAATAGCTTTCGCATCGTCTCGCAGGCTCGAACGGATCTCATTCAGTATGGAGGCTGTATTCTCACGAACCGCGGCTGCCGCGAGCTCTGAAATCATTATTTCCATCTGCTGCTGGAATCCGCCCATCAATTGGCCAACGGCGCGATTGCGGGAAGGCATCTCTTGAACGAGCATGGCTTCGCCCGAGCTCACGAGAACGGCACTTTTAGGTTCTGGAATTTTTGCGGTTAACTCCGGCCGCGGAACTGCGAAAGGCTTGGCCTGCAGGGGTTCGGCGGTGCGCTTTCGCTCGCCACAAAATGGCAGCCAGTCTTCCGGAGGCGAGTCGATCTTCCAGATGTTATAGGGATCCTCGAATTCGACCGCAGTGTAGAAGGGACCACCCGATTCGCCATTGCGCTGGACCCATTTCACGCGGCCGCGCGCGGACATCTTTGGAGCATCGTCCTTTTCTGGAGTCAATTCGAGGGTCACTAAAGCTTCGGGCAAGACTTGGTATTTCGACGGGTACTTGCAACCGTGGCAGCTGATCGTCAGAGTCGAGACCTTCTCGCTGTACGGTCCGCGACGGGAATCGACTCCGGACACGGTGATGAGGATAGCTTGATCGCGGCGCGTGCTGCGGCGCGCTGCGCGGAACGAATTGCCGGCAGCAGAAATGTTCGCCATAAGTTGTCTCTCGGGAGCTGGATGTACAGGATAGTGCATTCAATGCTCGCAACCGACGCGAAATGAGCGGCGGTGTTTCAAACGGTTACTAGGGCCTGTGAATCCGCTCGCAACGTTCGTTCTAGAGTGTCGAACGGCCTGTCGCGGTTCTGTACGCGTAAGTTATTTGCGCCAGAGACTGCGCGAATTGGATGGCCTGTGCCGTGGTAAGGGCTGTTGGGAGCTTCAGCAGGCCGGAGCTGGACAAATTCGTGATCATTGCTGCGACACCGGAATTCGCTTGCGTCCAATTGACTGTGCCGTTTGTAGTGGAACTCACGACGTAGGAATCAATCACGCGCAGCATGGTGCCGGGCGAGAGTAGTATGCCGTGATCCACATTCATCGCATGCACGAGATCGAGTGAAAACCATTTCACGTCTTGCGAATTGGTTTCGGCAGGTACGGCGAGAAAGTTATTCGTGATTCCAGCGTCCACGATAGAGTTCATCGCGGTGTCCTGAGCAGTTAGATTGGCCGAGCCGTCCACATTTGTAGGTGGAAGTGCATCGGCGACCGCGCTCGCCAATCCAACCACGACGAGAGATGTTGGTTGTGCCTGAACAATTTTCGAAACGGATACGCCATACTGCTTGAACTGGGACATGCTCATTCCGTATTGCAGGGAAATAAGGTTTGTGCGGACAGCGTTCCCGACAAAACATTCCACCGCGGCATCTTGTCCCGAAGCGCAGCCTTGCGCATGCACTGCCGGCGCTACGGAAGACGCGGCTAGACACACCCCGGCGAGCAGGGCTCTGCGTGCATTCATTTCGAACGCTCCTTAGGCGAGATACACGGAATCGCGATTCCACGTGCTTAGGGCCGTGGAAACTGCGCTGGCTGGGCGAATCTTCAACGCGAGGTGATCATGTATCAGGTGAGACGATTGTGACAACTGTCCGCGCGAACAGTTTGAGGCCAGCGTAGTGTTCGCAACGATTTGATTTGGGTCAGCCAGGTGCATTCGAGGAGCATGTCCGCCGCCCATGCTGGCGTTTTGGACCGGCAGACAAGAAATGCGAAGATTGACCCTCGCGTTTCTCAGCATCTTTTGGTAAAGTGCCGCGCTGACAAACATCCCGACCCTCCCGGGAGGATTCGATGCCAGAGCTGGATTTGCGTCCGTTGTCGCTTGGCGAAATCCTTGATCGCACGTTTACCCTCTATCGGCGAAATTTCCTGCTGTTCGCCGGCATCATCGCGATTCCGCAGTTGATGGTTCTCGCGTTTAATTTGGCTCAGACATTCATGAAGGGAGCCAGAGCGGCCAACGTCGCAAGTTCTGTTTCGACTTCGCTGGGCGTTACTTTGATAATCCTCGGACTTGTCGGCGTCATCGTCTATTTTGTGGCCTACCTTTTTGCCCACGGCGGCACGGTGTATGCGGTTTCCGACCTCTATTTAGGGCGGCCTACTTCGATCAGCGCTTCGTTGAGCCGGATGCGCGGTCAAGCCGGAAATCTGTTTGGAGTGTCGATGCTGAACGGTTTGGCAATGCTCGCGGGATTCATTCTCCTGATAGTGCCAGGCATTTACATGGCTTGTCGGCTCAGTACGTGTGTACCCGCGGCGTTGCTCGAAAATCTTGGACCGCGCGACTCACTCGAACGGAGTTTCAAACTTACGAAGGATAATGCGGGCCGAGCTTTCGTAATTTACTGCTTGTAGGCGAATCAGCAGAAAAGCTCCATCGGAGTAACTTATGTGGCGCTCGATGAGGAGGCTCCGCTCAGCGTGATTGGATATTTCACTCTTGCGACAGCAAGTGTGCCACGAGACGCTTTCCCGAAGAAATATGTGCGCGGGCTTCCGCCATACGCCTTGCCGCTAATCTTACTCGCACGCCTTGCGGTAGATCGGCGATTCTCAGGAAAGGACCTCGGGCATGCCCTCATTTCCGAAGCCTTCAAAATCGCGCTTCGAGTTGCGGACGATGTGGGATGCCGCTGCATTATTACGGACGCATATCGGGACCGGGTCGATTGGTATGCGCGCTATGGTTTCGTCGCTCTGGCGGGCACCGCCGAGAGTGGCCCTCAACGGATGTTTCTCGACATGAGAACGATCCGAATGGCACTGTTCTGAGTACCGAGGCGTGATCAGGCCCACGTTGATCGATCCCCAGCTCCGCGCATCAAATCAATCGCACGCGCCACCTGTGCGAATGGCACCTCTTCGTCACCTTTCAAGAAGGCCACCTTATCGGCGCGATCCCTGAAAATATCAGAAAGACGTATGCTAAGGGCGTCCCAGTCGCATTGGTCCTGGTTAATCATGAGCTTTCCGTCTTGCTTTACCTGAACCCCAATGATGCGGGATCGTCCAGCTCGCAACCGTGAACTCCGCCACGTTCGAGGCGAATCTCAAACGTTTGCTGGCGGATTTTTGCCAACGTTGTTCAGAACTCGATCCGGCATGGTGCTCCACCCCTCGTGTGGGCCTGAGTCATTCAACATTGCCTTTTGCCCACGCGTGGGCCATAGGCAAGCACTCAGCCAAATCTGCGGAGCTGTAAGTCGCTGATTTTTTTTGGTCGAATAGTGGTTGGGAAGTGTCAGAAGTTAAGCGAGTCAAGAAAGTCAAAAAAGCCAAAAAAGCCAACAAACTGCCGATGCGAAGTGGCAGTCCAGGCCAGGAATTCTGGCGATCAGGAATCGCAGCGCAGGAATAGCCGAGAACGCGGCGTCTTGTTCTCGTCGGCGTCGTGTGGGAACAGAGGAAAACCGATTTCGATCTCTAGTTCTAACCGTTATTGCAGCTTCGCGTACTCCGCTCTGGCTTCCTTCAGGATGGGAGTATCGGAGTCGGCGTCTTTCCAGAGCGTAAGGAAATCTTGATACGCGCTACGGGACTTGGCGGTGTCTCCTCTCAGGGCAAAGGCTCGAGCCAGGCCGAGATGTGCGAGAGCGCCGATTGGTTCGTTGACCACAACGCCGCGATGGTCCAGGATTTTCTGGAACTCGCCAGCAGACTCGCTGCCTTGACGCGCGGCCAGATACGCTTGCGCGCGTACATACACCGGATATAAAGCGGGCGAAACACGATCTGTCGGTGTTCCCAGCTCGTAGGCTGAGGCCGGTTGAAGAACCGCGAGTGCCCTTGCGTGATCGTTGCGAATCAGCGTGACTTGGGCGTGGATCGTTGGCTGGTAATTGAAGCGCACCAGCGTGTCCTCCGGGAAGCGCTTACCCAAGTCATCGGCCATTGCTCCCGCCTGGGCTCCATCACCTGCGAAGGCGAGCGCGAGCGCCGCTCCATACTGCACGTCCCGACCTCTTGAGAGCTTTAGCGCCGCCACAATTCGTTGACGAGCCTCCGCCGCATTGCCGAAAAGGGCTTCGCGCAGGGCTGCAGCGGCTTCATACCCCGCAGCCGTCTCCTTCTCCCCCGCCCGCTCGGCTGAAGCGACCGCCCGACGGGAAAGCTCCCGGGCCTTCCGCAGCTGTCCAGAATAAGCGACGGACTCGGCCTCTTCGGCGGCCAGCACGTCTTCCCATCCCGATTTTTCGCTTGCCCAGGCCACCTGTTGCGCCATGCCTGGCGCATCGTTCTGTAAGAAATCAAGCTGGTACAGAAGAAAACGCAGGTAAGGAGAATCGAGCTTCCTCGCCTGCGCCTCTGAGGCGGTAGCCCCGGCCTGATCCAGCCGATCCAAATAGAGATAGGAGCCAGCAAGATTGGCATAATTCACGGCGGTCGCGCGAAGACCGAGCGCCTCTCCGTTTTCAGCAAGGAGCTTGTCATATTGTCCGAGCTTGCTATAAGCGACACCGAGGACAATTCTTGGTACGTCGTCTCGTGGATAAGTCTGCGTCCAAAGTTCACAGACCTGGCGCGTCTTTTCCATGTCGCCGGTGACAAAATCGTGATAGTGAGATTCGATGTAGAACTTCTCCCGCACGCTCACGCGCTCGCGGAGCGCGTAGGCCTTCTTCATGTTTTCCGCCCCTAGGCTCGTTTCCGTTATAACCCAATAGCTCGTACCCAGCGAGGCATAGGCCATGGCGAAATTCGGGTCGAGTTGGATGGCCCGCTGGTAGAAGGGCACGGCCGCCGCAGAATCGCCTTTTGCCCACTGCGTCTTCCATCCCAGGCTGTAGGCTTGCAGAGCTTCCAGGGATGAAGTGGTGGCCTGCTCGAGTGGCGAATCGAACTTTTCAACCGAAGCCAACGATTCGCCCAGTTCGCCGCGCAGCTTCGATGCTGCCTGACTCAGCGCGTCCAGCACCTTCTCCTTGGACGCCGCCGTCACCTGTTCCTCGGCCAGCGTGTCGCCGCTCCCGCAATTCACCGCCTTCAATCCCAGCACGTATTGACTGCCCAGAGTGCCAATCGTTCCGGCAAGGTAGGCCTTGTTGCCTGCCCGCTGGCAAAGCTCCCGTGCTATCTCGGGTGTGAGCTTCGTGTCGGCCGGACGAGTCATCTGTTGCAAGGTTTTCGCCACTTCGCTATCCGAGAGCACATTCAGGAAAGGCGATTGCCGCAGGGAAACGTTGAGCGCTGTTCTCAGCGTGTCGTCGAAGATTGCGTCGCCCGTGGTGTTGGTGAAGTCGGAAAGGACGATCGTATCCTTCTCGGTGAGGGTATGTGCTTGCGTACGTAGCGCAAAGTAAAGCCGCGCGGCCAGCCCCAAAGCGATGATCACCACGGCAACGCCTGCCAATATCGGCCACTTCACGGCATGCGGCTTTGCTGTAACAACCGAAACAGCGGGAGCTTTTCCGGCAAATGCGGGAGAAGCCGCGCCGGCGGAACTTGCGAACACCGGTTCGGCCTCAGTGGCCAGCACCGCGGTGCGTCCCGACTCCGTATCGCGTTTGAGCCGTTGCAAATCGGTGCGCATCTCTGAAGCGTGCTGATAGCGTAGGTTTCGGTCCTTCTCCAGTGCCTTGCTGATCACATCCTCGAGCTTCGGCGGAATATCAGGATTCAATCGAACCGGCGGCACCGGAGCGCGATTGAGGAGCGCGTCGAAAATCCCCGCACTGCTCTCTCCTCGGAACGGCAATTGGCCAGTGGCCATCTCATAGAGCACCGCTCCGAAGGAAAAAAGATCCGTGCGGGCGTCCAGTTCTTTGCCCCGTGCCTGCTCGGGAGACATGTAGGCCACGGTTCCGAGAGTGCTGCCCGGAGTGGTGAGGTGGTCTCGGCCGCCGCCCTGCGTGGCCAGTGTTTCGGCGTCGGCTTCTTCTTTTGCGCCACTCACTTTGGCCAGACCGAAGTCGAGAATCTTGGCGTGATCGCGTTTGGTGACAAAAATATTCGCGGGCTTGATGTCCCGATGAACGATTCCTTCCCCATGAGCGGCGTCGAGACCATCGGCCACTTCCACGGCGATTTGTAGCAGCTGTTCCATCTCCATCGGGCGGCCAGCGATTGCTTGCTTCAGGGTCTTGCCGTCCAGAAATTCCATGGCGATGAATGCATGTCCGTTCACCTCGTCAATCTCGTGGATGGTGCAGATGTTCGGATGGTTCAAGGCAGATGCGGCCTTAGCCTCTCGCTGGAAACGGCTGAGTGCCTGGGAGTCCCTGGCGACATCGTCGGGAAGGAACTTCAGCGCGACGAAGCGATTGAGTTTGACGTCCTCGGCCTTGTAGACGACACCCATACCACCGCCACCGAGTTTTTCCAGGATGCGGTAATGCGAGAGGGTCCGGCCAAGGATGGAAAAGGAATCAGACACTTTGTGTGCATCTTACGCCTCCCTCCAGATAACTGTCGAGAACAGGGATTTATCAACACCTATCCGACT
>Ga0208603_1000120_pt1 | contig 12346 bp, 8 predicted proteins | sample MicForSoSWNC24_M_FD_188001 | JGI IMG/M metagenome (GOLD analysis project Ga0208603, IMG submission 188001) | Forest soil microbial communities from Harvard Forest Long Term Ecological Research site in Petersham, Massachusetts, USA - MetaG HF008... | ecosystem: Environmental > Terrestrial > Soil >... | reverse complement strand
TCGTCAATCAGTTTGAACTTCCGCGCGAAGCTGCGCTTTCCGATTTTTCCGATGAGCTGGCGTACTTCGTCGAATGGAAATACAGGCGCTAACGAAGCCCAGCCCTTCGTCCCCTGAACGAATATGAATGACGACAACGTTGCGCCATACGACGAACTGCCGTGTACCACCAGCTCAGTTGGAAACTTCAGCCGAAACGAAATTCCTTCCTCGACTTCCCGAAACGTTTCCGTATCATTGGTCCACGACTGTGCCGTAGCTTCAGTTGGGTTTTCGTCTACCAGCCAGCGGGCGGTGTTCACGCAATACACGCCCAAATCCATCAGAGGGCCGCCTCCCGCCAACTTCTTATCCAGCAGCCAGCTTTGCGAAACACCGGGTACGTAAAGCTCGCTGAATGCGGTGTGTATAGCGTCAATTCGACCGAGTTTACCACTTTGAATAAGTTCCTTCAGATGTAGAGTACTGGGTTCGTAATATTTGCGATAGGCCGTCATCAGCAGCACGCCATTTCCCCGACAAGCTTCGACCATCGTGGCGGCCTGCTCCACGGTGGCCGCGAGGGGCTTCTCGCACAGCACGTGCTTCCGGGCCTGGGCTGCTTGGACCGTCAAGTGCGCATGCTCGCCTGGCGGAGTCGCAATATAAACGGCGGACACATTGGGATTCACCAAGCACTCGGCATATTCGTCGCCGTGATAACTGACGCTGGCATGGAACTTCCGCGCTAGCTGCGCCGTCTTTTGTTGATCTCTGCCAACGAGCGCAACGAGTTTCGCACTCTTACTATTTGCGAATGCCGGAAGTACAGATCCTTGTGCGATCTTGCCTAGACCCACAACAGCGAATCCGACCTTTTTTCCCGCAATCACTGATGGAATGTCTCCAAGACGTTATCCGCCGACATTGCGCAGTTACTTCGGGTCTCAGACCTAAGCGGGGGTTCGCAAAAAAACCTGCTAGCTTTCGCGGTCGGCACGGCCAAGCCTTTGATTCCGGATGGCCTTGTGGTCCAGGGCACGAAGTTCCTCGATATTAGTAAGCACCTTGTGGATCGCTTCGGCGATCGCATCCACATCGGCGCTGCTGCCCAAAAAGTGCTGATGCGGAAACCACACCGCTTCATGGTATGCCGCGCGATCCGCTTCGGGACAAGAGTACATATTTCTAAGGTCAAGCGGTTTTTCGCGGCCCCAACTGAGAGCTGGAAAATCGGCCGCGTCCACTGGAAACAGCGAACTCTTATAGACCGGCTCGTAAAACAGGCCATCGCATGGAATGCCCTCCAATTGGAGTGCCGCCACGAACGCCGCTCGGGGGATATCTTTCACCTTGTCTGCGAAATATTTGATTACGTAACCATACGGTGCCAGACGCGTGATACGCGGATCGGGTTTCAATAGACCGATTCCCGGCGTATTTTGTAAACGCGATTCGAAATGTTTCATGTTCTTTTCCCGAATCGCCGCCTGCTGAGGGAGCCGCTCCAGCTGAGGGCCGAGAACCGCCGCTTGAAATTCGCCGAGACGATAGTTAAATCCGATAATGCGATGATGGAATTGATCGGTAAGGCTGGCGCGTCCAGCATTGATGTAGCTCTGCACCAGCTCCATGTGCTCAAGATTGTTGGTTATGACCGCTCCGCCTTCTCCCGAAGTGATGAGCTTGCTGGATTGAAAACTGAATGCACCGAGATCACCCATGGAACCTGCGCCCTTGCCCTTCCACATCCCGCCATGGGCGTGCGCGCAATCCTCGATGACTCGCAGATTATGTTTTTGAGCGATTCGCAAGATTTCGTCCATGTCCGCGAAGCGCATTCCCAGGTGGACCGGTAGAATTACTTTGGTCTTGGGCGTGATGGCTTTCTCGATCAGCTTCGCATCGAGGCAATAGGTATCCGGATCCACGTCAACGAACACGGGAACCGCATTCATGAGCAAAACCGGGCCGACCGTTCCTTCCCAGGTATAGGCAGGAACAATCACTTCATCGCCAGGACGAATGCCGACGGCCTTGAGGGCGGCCTGAATCGCGACGGTTCCTGTATTCACGCACTGGGCGTATTTTACAGTGTGAAATTCTGCGAACTTTTTTGCGAACGAATTTGCATACTTGCCGGGAAAAGGCTGCCCTCCCCATTTCGTGCTGGTGAGCACATCTTCGAGTGCTGCGGCTTCGTCCTTCGTCGCGATCGGCCACGCTGTAAACGGGGCCTTTCGTAGGGGTTCACCGCCCGTAATCGCTAGCTTTCCCACGTGCGAGCCTCCAGTCAGATAGTTGAGCCATATTTTTTCGGCTGCTGATGCCTAAGCCACGTCTGGGTCCGGAATCAAAATGTCGCGCACAACGCCGTCCAGATCATGGACCGCTGAAATAAACTGGCGAAGCGTACGGCGGGTGGGCCCGAAGGAATCGAATTCTTCAACCGAGAGACCTTGTTCGGTATTCGCGCGCCGAAAGTCTGCGAATTTTTTCGAGAGTTCGCTCTCAATTTCCTCACGTACCGGCTCATTGATTCGCGAACGAACCTGGACGTCACTCGCGTTGAAACGCAGTTGCCAGGAATAAGGTGGTGAAATCACCAGATCGCCGCCGATGAATTCACTCCAATGCATGTGATTGCGGAAAGCGGCGGATAGAAGCCGAGTTCGATAGCCGCGTTCACGATAAATGCGATACGCCTGTTTCAACACGGCGACCCCGGCCCATTCGAGATCGCCGGGATCGATTGCGATGTTGTTTTTCTCTAAGAGAACCTTGAGCCAATCATCCAAGCGGCCGACCATGATGGTGCACACTGGACCCATCGTGGCAATTTCCTTGCCTCTAGCTGCCCTGCGCTGCAAACCCCGTTCGACTGCTTCCGCGACGGCAATCGCTTGCGGCAACGTAAAACTCACGGTCGCGTTGACGCTTACACCGCGATACGTGGCCTCCTCAATCGCCGGAATTCCGGCGGAAGTAGCCGGTATCTTTACGATCATATTCGGAGCAAGTTTGCTGAATTCGACTGCCTGCTCAAGGATCGCTTGAGAATCGCGAAACAACCGTGGGTCCGTCTGGATCGAAAGCCTGCCATTCTTGCCGCTATGCGCGCGAAAAATCGGTTCGAGCAATCGAGCGGCTTCCACCGAGATTTCGCGAACCACTTGCCAAGCGATTTGATCTTCCGTTGCGGTGGGACGCTCCTTGATCAATGCGCGGATGCGATCTTTCCAGACCTGCAGCTCTTTCTTGAGAACACCTAGCACGATCACCGGGTTGCAGGTAGCGCCGACAGCGCCATGTTCGATGGAGTATTTCAGTTCTGAGATCGAAGCCGAATCATTCCACAGGCAAGTGGGAGTGGTCTGCGTCATCTTGTGCAGCGGGCTTTTGTAGGCCGTGACTGTAGACTCAGTCATACTCTTGTCCCATAGGCTGGAGTCTCCGTGCTGTCATGCCCAGCCCAGCGGTACTGAAACCAGAAACTGCAAGGCACTGGCGCGGTGCCATCACGCCGCCGAACCCACTTGCCCGAGCCGAACGGCGACGGGTCTGGATTGTAGGTGCGAGTTTTCCGCCGCCACGGCAATAGCCAGCGCTTTCAGACCATCCTCACCTGTAACGCGGGGGGCACGATCGCTCAACATGGTCCGTACAAAATCGCGAACCTCCGCGAGGTACGCGTCTGCAAAGCTCGAAAGAAAGTGATCGGCGAGAACCTGTTCGCCGCCTCGGCTGGAAAGGAAAACCGCGGGCATGCGCTGCAGACTTCCTACAAAAATCGAGCCTTGGGAGCCGACGATCTCGGTGCGCACGTCATATCCGTATACTGCCTGCGCGTAGGACTCGATATTTCCGATTGCGCCTTGCTTGTACTGGAGATTTACCACGCTTGCGACAACGTCTCCATATTTCGTTACCTCAGGACGGATCGCGCTAGTGGTGTAGGCATGAACGCCGCTCACTTCATCACGCATCAGCCAGCGAGCCAAGTCAAAATCGTGAATCGTATTGGTGTAAAAAAGCATTCCGTTGACGTTCGACTCGTAGGCAGCGAGTGGTGGCTGGTCCTTGTCGCGGCCGACGGACTTGAAGATCACCGGAACGCCAATTTCGCCGGCTTCGATCCGCTGCATAGCTGCCGCGTAAGCTGGGTCGTACCGCCGCATGAAGCCGACTTGCAAACGCCGACCCGCTTTGGCGACTGCGTCGAGAGTCCCGTGCGCATCGGGAAGGTTCAAAGCTAGCGGCTTCTCGCACAGAACGTCCTTGCCGGCGCGAGCCGCAAGGCCGACGGCCTCGGCGTGAAACTTGTCCGGAGTGGCGATTAGGACGGCCTCGATCTCCTTGTTCTCTAACATCGCTTCCAGGCTGCCGTAAGAACGCTCGATTTCAAGTTCCGTCGCAACCTGCCGCGCACGCTCCGCTGAGACGTCCGCGATCGCGATAAGACGAGCCTCCGGGACATTGCGCCGAAGATTCTCCGCGTGGCGCTTGCCCATCTCTCCTACACCCACTACGCCAATTCCGAGCTTTCGCATTTCGCGATTTCCCTCAGTTGCGTCGCAATTTAATCAGTGTGCTGCTGCCGCCGTTCCCAGATCCTTTACAATACCGCGGAGATACTTAAGGCTGGCGGTAATACTCTGCGCGGGCGGAATCGGCGTAGCGCCGAATTTGACGTCTTGCTCGACGACCGACCAACCAGAATATCCGTTCTTGACCAGAGTGCGGAAGAACGCCGGAAAATCGATGTTACCCTCACCAATGACCGTGAAAACCTTGTGTTCGATGGCTTCTTCAAAAGTCCATTTGTTCCGGCGGGCTTCTTGAAGGACCTTCGAATCGCAATCCTTTATATGGACAAATCGCAGCTTGCCCTTGTACTTCTCGGCTTCCTTCACCGAATCGCCGTGACCGTACACACAATGGCCGGTGTCCAGGCAAAGACCGACATTCGTATGAGAAGTTGCGTCAAAAAAAAGCTCGCACTCTTCGGGAGTTTCCACATAGGTTGCAACGTGCGGATGGAATACAAGATCTAGCCCGAATTCATTCGCGACTTTTTCCGCGTCTGCCACGATGTTTCCGATGTGCTTCCACTGTTCCGCAGTCAGTGTGGGACAACCCTGGTCGTACACACGTCCCGAAAACGCATTTCGCTGGTGCGATTGATCGTCAGCGATCACGAGGAAGGGTGCCTTCAGAGCTGCCAGCAAGTTGCCGACCTTGCGAATGCGCTCGATCACTGCTTTGCTTGCGCCCGGGTCGGTCATTTTTACGGGCACGAAGGAAGCCAGCAGCTTTAACTTACGTTTTTCGAGTTGCGGCTGGAGAATTTTGGGATCAGTGGGAAAAAATCCGTAAGGCCCCAACTCGGAACCTGTGTAGCCAGCCTGGACCATTTCATCCAACATGGTTTCGAAGGATTGCTCCCAGGAAGGTCCGGCATAATCGAGCACTCCCCAACTATCGGGGGCCGAAGCAAATTGAAATCGCGCGTTTGTTTCGCTCATGCTCTGTCCTCTTTCACCGCAAAGTAGAACTATCCAAAAAATTGACGACGACTATTGCCAAGGCTGTAAGACAACTTTCATTGATCCCGGTTCGATCGATTTCTGCATCGCGGCCTCCACATCGCGCAGTCCAAACCGGTGCGTGACAAATTCTTGCAGCGGATATTTCTTCATGTAGCGGGCCATTTGCCTCATGCTCGGCCCGTACGCCGCCGGTTCTTCGCCGCCCACGCCAAGGATGCGCGCGTTTTTGGCGCAGAGATGCCGGTGTGGGCTGAATGATACTTCGCCTAAATCCGAAAAATTGCCAGCTTCCACAAGCAGGCCGCCGATGCGCAACATCTCTAGCGCCTCCGGAACCGCTTGCGGAACTCCCGCACATTCAATGACCATGTCTGCGCCGCGGCCGTTGGTTAAATCCTTCACGATTTGCAGGCGTTCTTGCTTTGAGTGCTTCGCCACGTTCATGACGTGATCTGCGCCCAAGCGCTTCGCAAAATTCAGACGATAGTCCGACAGATCGATCGCAATGATCGTACCCGCGCCCAGCATGCGGGCTTTCATCAGGAAACACATCCCGAGTGGCCCGACGCCGAGAACAACGACCGTGTCATCAAAGCGAAACGACTCATTCGGAAAAGCCGACATTTGCTTCGCGCGGTCCAGTCCCACGGACACGGCAAAAATCTCGGTCAGCACTGCAATTTCAGAAGGTAGCTCGTCCGGCACCTTGACCAAGAAACTTCCTGGGACAATGTACATATACTGCGACCACCCGCCAAAAAGATGCGGCGGGTTCTTGGCGCTCAAATTATTGCCGTAATCCGTCATGTTTTCGCAGCAGTAGTAGGGAAAATCGTGACGGCAGTAGTAGCACTCGCCGCAGCAAACGTTGGCGCCGACAACTACGCGGTCACCGACGCGCAGCGGGATCCCTTCAAAATCGGAGTAATTGCCGTTTCCTCCGATGGCCGCAACGGTGCCAACATTCTCGTGGCCCTGGATGATCGGGAATTCCAGCTTGCGGCCGCCGTACTGCGTGGTATAGCCCTGAAAGGTGTGCTTGTCCGTTCCGCAAATACCGGACAATTCCATTTTGACCAAGACGCAACCTGCACCAGGTTCCGGCAGTGGATATTCCTTTATTTCATACTGACCTGGTTTAATAAGTGTCGCCGCGAGTACGCCTTGGGCCGCCATAGATCTGTACTCTTTGTAGCTTCCGCGCTCCGGTGGCAATTACTTGTCTAACGTCCTAACTAGCCTGCGGCAGCTGCCGCCAGCACAGCCACTGTCGGGCGCTTGGTCTCATGCGCTGACCCTTCAGTCAAGCCGTCCTAGAAATACAACTTCAGCGACAACTGACCAATGCGGCCTGGCAGAGTTCCAGGAACAAACCCAAAAGAACTCGATGTAGGCGCGCCCCCACTGAAACCGGTGATGCCGCTCGGCGTCAAGAACTGTGCATGGTTGAAGAGATTGAAAAATTCACCACGAAATTGCAGGTTAACCCGTTCGGTAATCTGCGTGTCTTTGAGGAGAGCAAAATCCCAATTGTTGATTCCCGGCCCGTGGAAAAACCGCCGCCTGGAGTCACCTTGGGTGCCCAAGGCAGACGGACCAAACGCTGCGGGACTGAAGTATTGGCCTCCGGTCTTCCGCGGATCGGCTATGTTGAGCGGCCCGACAAGATTTGGAGTGTCTACGGGCAGGGTGATGGGCCCGCCAAAACCAGTACCGAGCAAGGACTGATCATCTGTTTCGACAATCGTTACCGGAAGGCCGGTCGCGAAGCGCGTGATGCCGCTAATGGCCCAACCGTTCGTCAGTCGTTTCGGACCACCTAACTTATCGATGGGCAACCGGTAGTTGTAGCTGGCGACAAAATTGTGGGTGCTATCAAAGGCCGAAAGACCTCGACTCAATCGATGGTTGATGGGATTGATTTGTTCGCCGTAGCCCGAAGAATCGTCGAAGGCTCTGCTAAAAGTATAGCCAATGAGCGTCTGGAGGCGGCCGCTCGTATGGCGATAGTTAATCTGCGCAGAGTTGTAGGAGGAGGACCCGGCAGTAATGAAATACGAATCGTTGCCGAACGGAACGATCGGCGTGCCATTCGGGAGCGTAGTGCCAGGGAAGTTCAGGCGCGTCCCGGGCTGAAATCCACCGCCCGGAAGAGCGTAGACTAAGTTCTCATTCCCGGGCCCGCACGTGGTGTTGGTCGTGCCGACTGCAATTGCTCCCTCGGCCGCAAGTTGCCGGCACAGCGAGGGACTTCCTGGATTCGCAGATTCAGAAGAGAGTAACCGATGCCCTTGCGTCCCCACATAGCTCAAGGTCAGCAAATCGGAGCTTGTTATCTGGTGTTCGACAGAGAGCTCATATTCTTCGGCGTAGGGAAGCCGATTCCCATTGAAAAACGCTGGCGAACTGCCAATTGTCCCAAACGCATTAAAGAAGTCCGTCAGGTTATCGTAAGGAGGACCGCTCGCAGGATGTTTGGCCGAAAAGTGCAGCGGCGGCTGGGTTACCGGGAAAAAGTTCGTAATAGAGGTGCCGGAAGCCCGGTTGGTAAACGGGGCGGCGAAAGTCGGCTGATTCTGTCCCGTATAGTTTCCAAACGGAGCGTCTCCGATTTCATTGAAATCAGTAGCACCTTCAAACGTACTGTAAAAAATGCCCCATCCCGCGCGGACGCTCGTGGAACCGGGAGCGCCGAGGATCTTGCCGAGGACGCCGTCATGTTCTCCGAACGAATAAGCGAGCCCGAGTCGAGGTGCGAAATTGTTCCAACGAGTCGGAGCCAGCGTGTTCGGAACGTGAGGGTCACCCGGGAATACCCACCCAGTGGGTGAACCAGGAAAAACAACGGACTGTTCCCCGGGAATGAGCGTTTGAATCTGGTTGTACTTCTCATTCCAAGGAGCGCTCACGTCATAGCGCAGTCCGTAATTGAACGTCAGATTCGATTTGACGCGCCAACTGTCCTGACCGTAAAGGCCAAAGTAGAAGTTGCGGCCGTAAGAGGGATATGACTGCCCTTGCACATACGAACTGGGCGCGCCGAGCAAGAAATCGACAAAGTCACTCCCGGTTTCGCTGGGCTGGCCGTTAAAATTACTGCCAAAGAAAAAGTTGCCATTCGAGACGTTGTCGATAAGGTCCTCTTCGAGCTGGTCATAGTGAAATTGACCGCCGAACTTCAAGGAATGGGTGCCGACGACCTTACTGTAGTTGTCCAATATCTGATAAATGTTGTCGATAAGACCGTTGGGACGGCTCGGCACTCCAATCACAAAATCGTTGAAGTCAATTTCAGGAACGCCTTCCAGGGCAGGCGCCACAGGAAAGATTCCTGGAGCGCCATTGGCGCCTGACGCAAATCCCAGGCTGGCTAGAGTAACGCCCTTGCCGCCTGAGGGCTGGTTAAACGCGGTGTCCAGCCGAAAATACCCGATACGAAATTCATTCACTGATGAGGAACTTAAGGTTTTTGTGTCGCCTAGATTAACGTTGTGAGTCTGGCCTTTTCCATCGACTTGAAATCCCGGATACACAGGTGCATTCCCCGGCCAATATGGGTCAACGCGATTGTACTTGTCGAAATAGTAGTACGCCGAAAGAAGCCCGAAACTGGTGTTGGCATCCACTCGCCCGCTGAATTTGTTGTCGGTAAGATTCGTCGCGTTCGCATTGGTAGTAAAGGTCGGCACACCTGAGCTATTCGTGCCATTGGCAGGCAGAATGTACTTCAGAAGATTGGCCGCAATCGGATTAAAGACGGTAGGCGAAAGCGTGGCATTGGGGAGCACGCATTGGGCGGTGCTTGTGCAACCCGAAAAGTAGTATTTCTCCCCGGATGAAACCGGATATCCCAGTTGGCTGGACAATTGATTTGCCCAGGCCGATCCAATCACCGTCGTCGGGACGGGCGGAGTGCCTGTGACAAAGCTGCCCGCGAGGCTCGACAAGTTGCCCGACTCAACAGCCGCTGTCGGCGCACCCGTGATCAGGGCGGTAATCCCTTGAACGACTCGGTTTCCCTGATAATCGGCAAAGAAGAAGATTTTGTCGCGCTTGATGGGCCCGCCAAAAGTGCCGCCGAACTGATTTTGGTGATAGGCACCCCGTTGTCCCGCGTCGAAATAATTCGCGGCATCGAAATCGGTATTCCGCAAGAATTCGAAAAGGTTGCCGTGATATTGGTTCGTGCCGGATTTGGTGATCACGTTGATAAGTCCGCCGCTGTAGTTGCCGTATTCGGCGTCGAAATTGTTGGTGAGTATCCGAAATTCAGCGAGTGAATCGAGATTGGGAATGGCCCCCGCTCCCGAAAATCCCAGCTCTTGCACCAGTACGCCATTCAGGATGAATCCATTTTCCGACTCGCGCATGCCGTTCACGGAGAGCGCGCCCGAATTCAAATCACCCGAAACCAATGGGGCGGCAAACCCTGCGGATATGAACGGACCCGCGAAAGCGCCGCTCATTTGGGATGCCGACGGCACCACGCCTGGCTGCAGCGCGAGCAAGTCCGTATAGCTGCGGGTCACCAGCGGTACGTCGGTCATTTCTTTTCCGGTAATTACTTCGCCCATTTGCGTGCTCTCGGTGTCCACATGCAAAGCCGCACTGGAAACTTCGACCTTCTCCGACGCTTCGCCGATCTGCAAAGGCACGTCGACGACCAGAGCTTGGGTAACATCCAGAACGAGTCCCGTTTGCCGGTAAGCCTTGAATCCAGTCTTCTGCACGTCAATCGTGTACTTGCCGACAGGAAGCTCTTGAAAGGAATAGAAACCCTGTGCATTGGATGTCTGCGAGAGGGCCACGCCGGTATCGACGTTGGTTGCTGTCACGGTTGCGCCCGCCACTACCGCCCCCGTGGGATCAGTGACAGTACCGGAAATGCTGGCGGTTACGCCGGCAATAAGTCTGTTGCACGACAAAAGCACCAGCGCGAATACGAAAACGCCCAAACACTTGCGGATCTTTGAAGTTCGCATCCCACCACCCCCAGTTTTTGCGAGCGTTCGCCGGATAAGCGGCCGAGCGAACTACTTCTAACCGCTTATCATGTTGAACAGGCTTATAATGTAGGCCCCATTCTTTGTCAAGATGTTTTGCGAACCCAGCAGCGGCCGTCCTCGCGGCATTCGAAAGGTGTCACGCAGGGGGCCCATTTGGCTTCGCGGAATTCAAAAACCATATACATCAAATAAGTGTGGTTTTTGAAAGCCCTCTCGACGCTTTCGATAGAACTCGCCAGACCTCGAAATAAAATTGTAAGATCATCTCGGGCAGCGGTCACCGCAAGTCAACGAAACCCGGGTTTGGCCTTGCATCTGATAACCGTTTAGATCGTCGACAACTTTGAAGGGGAACTTTGCGGTGACCGCCCCGATACTAGGATGCGAGCGCGTCTCGCGATTGCCGACTAGGACAGAGTCTTTGTCTGTTGCCTCGCCGCCTCGAGGCATTGCGCCACCCCGAGAATCCCAAGGCCGCCCGAATAGAAAGGCTACAGTGAGGGTCGGTCATGGGTGCACTGAACGTCGAATTCTGCCACCGATTTTGTGCCGCCCTGGGTTAGGAGCCATTACTCTTGTACGAACCCAGCTGACTGCGATGGGACCCGTCGCGCCTGTCGGGCCTCTGCTTAAATATACCTTGACACGTATATGCTCTTTGGAGTATACGAAGGGAATGGAATCAGTATTTGAAATCATTGCGGAGCCCAACCGTCGCGCGATATTGAGCCTGCTGGTCGCCTCCCAACAGTCGGTGGGAGATATTGAGCGTCAGCTTCGTATGACGCAGCCGACCGTGTCGAAGCACCTGCGCGTCCTGCGAGAGGCTGGTTTCGTGGAATCGACGGTGGACGCACAGCGCCGTCTCTACCGGCTGAAACCTGAACCGTTTCAGGAGGTGGATATGTGGCTGGCCCAGTTCCGTCGGTTCTGGTCTGCTCACGTGGATGCTCTCGAACGCCACCTCGACCGCATGGATCAATCGACACCCACAAAAAACAAGACAAGGAGAATACGACGCGGCCCAAACCGCGGACCTTACAAGGGAGAAACGAAATGAAAATCAAAGTGACCAGCCTATACGTGGACGACCAGGACAAGGCCCTGCTCTTCTATACGGAGGTACTGGGCTTTGCCAAGAAGACCGATTTCAGTCAGGGCCCCTATCGCTGGCTGACCGTCGCCTCGCCCGAGGAGCCGGAGGGCACCGAGCTGCAACTGGCGCTGAACAACAGCCCCGCAGCCAAAACGTATCAGCAGGCGCTGTTTCAACAGGGCCAGCCCGCGACAATGTTCTTCACCGACGACGTCAAGGGTGACTACGAGCGGATCAAGGCCCGCGGCGCCGAGTTCACCATGCCGCCTACCGACGTGACCGGCTCGACCATTGCGATGCTGAAAGACACCTGCGGCAACCTCATTCAGCTCACCCAGCTGGCACGCTATTCACATTAAGGAGAAGAAGGTGAACCATCGCGAGCAATACACACCGGGTCCAGTCAGCGGAGCGCAGATACGAAAGGACGGAGAGAAGTGGACGCTCATTCTCGTTCGAGAACTGCGCCACTCGCCGGAAAAAGTCTGGCAGGCGCTTACCGACCCAGCGCATCTGCGCGAGTGGGCTCCCTTTGAAGCCCATGGGAGCCTGGGCACGGTTGGAACCACGGTGAAGCTCACCACGGTGGGAGCGCCCACGCCGCACGTTACCGAAACAAGAGTGACGCGAGCCGACGCTCCCAAGGCGCTTGAGTACAACTGGGGTGAGGGGTCTCCGTTCGTCGGGCGCCCGCCCATTGAATCTGGTTGTGGCTT
>Ga0208603_1000118_pt1 | contig 12520 bp, 11 predicted proteins | sample MicForSoSWNC24_M_FD_188001 | JGI IMG/M metagenome (GOLD analysis project Ga0208603, IMG submission 188001) | Forest soil microbial communities from Harvard Forest Long Term Ecological Research site in Petersham, Massachusetts, USA - MetaG HF008... | ecosystem: Environmental > Terrestrial > Soil... | reverse complement strand
AAGACGATCGTCCGTCCGACGCTCGCGGGGTTGCGAAAAGAGAAAATGGAGTATCGAGGATTTATGTTTTTTGGGTTGATGCTTACCGCGCAAGGCCCAAAAGTTCTCGAATACAATTGCAGGTTGGGGGACCCCGAAACGCAGTCGATTTTGCTGCGAGCCGATTTTGATTTTGCGCGCGCCTGCCTTGAGGCGGCGACGGGAGACCTGGATGTGTCGCAAGCGAAGTGGCTTCCGGGTGCGAGTGTGTGCGTGGTGATGGCAGCTGAGGGCTACCCGGCGCATCCGATTCTGGGCACGCAGATCAAAGGCTTAGAGGAAGCTGGCAAAGTGGCGGGGGCGACGGTGTTCCACGGAGGGACGAGACGAGACGGGGGGAGCTACTACACAAGTGGTGGGCGGATTCTTGGTGTCGGAGCTGCCGGCGGCTCATTGAGCGAGGCGAGTGAAATCGCCTACGATGCAGCTAGTAGAATCAAGATTCCTGGGGCCCACTATCGAAACGACATCGGGACGTGGAGGAGTAAGAGCAAGGCGGTGGCGGAGGCCTTGGATGGGTGAGGTACTGCATCTTTTCAAATGTTTGGTGCACCGCTTTCCTATGGAGGAAGTTGACGAGGTAGAAGTAGTCGCGAGCAAGGGATTCAGGGGCTGCATCCATGGGCGGCTCGGCAGCAAACGGCAGGTTTCGTTGATGGACCGGGAGACTTTGGAGAAGTTAGGCGTGGCGCCCGGAAGGGTCAAAGAGAACATTACGACGCGGGGGATGGATTTGCAGGCCCTCAGCACGGGACAAGTACTGCACATTGGCCAACAGTGCGTATTGGAAATCACTGGTCCGTGCCACCCGTGCGCACGCATGGATGAGATTCGCCTGGGGCTGCAAGAGGAATTGCGCGGCCAACGCGGCTGGCTGTGCAAGGTGAATGTGGGAGGGAGAATTCGTCGCGGGGATCGGATTGAAGTGGCAGTGATAGCTGACCAGACTGCGTCGGTGAGCCAATCCCAATAGGAGACTTCCAGGTGGCGTCAAAAGATAAACGGGGAGACGTGCGTGTGGGGATTCTGATGGGCTCCGACACCGACTTGCCGGTGATGAGCGAAGCGGGGAAAGTGCTCGAAAAATTCGGGATCGGCTACGAAATGGAAGTCGTGTCCGCGCACCGCACTCCGGCGCGTGCGCACGAATACGCGATCACGGCGCTGGACCGCGGCTTGAAGGTGCTGATTGCAGCCGCCGGCGCTGCGGCGCATCTTGCGGGGGTAATTGCAGCGAATACAACGCTACCTGTAATCGGCGTGCCGATGGGGACGAGTTCGTTGAATGGGTTGGACGCGCTGCTTGCGACGGTGCAAATGCCTGGAGGAATTCCGGTCGCCACGATGGCGATTGATAAAGCCGGCGCAGTGAATGCAGCAATTTTTGCGGCAGAGATTCTGGCGCTCTCCGATCCCGTGATGGCACGGAAGCTCGTGGAACATAAAGACGATCTCGCGAAATCAGTTGCGGAGAAAAACGCGCGGCTGCAGGCGACGCTGGCCGATAAAAGGAAATAGTTAGCGTTGCGGATTCGCGCGGAGAGGCCTTCCCCGCATTCGAAGGCGCGAGATTGTTCGAATTTACTCGGGGGAGGGAGGCTTCAGGAGCGACGGGGCTTCCTCTTCGTGGCGCTCTTGATCCTTTTGTTGCGCTGTTATGGGCCGCTTCGGCTCGACAGGCGGCCGAAGAATCCACTCAAAGCCGGTTTCCAGTTGGATTGCTGCCATGGTTTGGCGGGCGTTTGGCGGTGCGAGAACGGCGAGCGCGGCGCGAAGAAATTGTGTGGCGTCCATGGAGAGGAGCTTGTTGCTTTGACCCCCGAGCAGACCATCGGCGACGTCCCTCATTTTTGCATCAGAGGCGCAGATTTTCTCGATGCGAGGATCCTTCTGGCGGAGCAAGTCGAGCAGTGTGGGCTGGGTCTTATCGGGCGGATACTGAAATTCGACGAGACTGTGCGGCTGCCCTTTTTCGGGCGGCCACATTTGCACGTAGGTCGGATGAGAAATGTGCGTATCGTAAAAATCGAGACGCTGCATTTCCTGCTTAATTGAAAATGTGAGCTGCCACACCTCCGGCCCGTACCCCTGGATGTAGTCGGCAACGATCAATTCCGCGACGGGTTCGTCGGGCGGCCAATCGAGCTTCGCGTGGAGATTATTGGCGACCACATTTAGGCGTTCGAATACACCTTGCCCAACAGATTCAATGTCAGTGGCCTCCGAGTTTGTTCCGGCCTGGTCCAAGTGCGGACCGGGCGCCGCGTTTGCGAAGTGACCGCGCAGGCGCGGCAACTCCCTGTCGATACGGGCAAGTTCGAGCTGGGATGAAGGCGAAAACCAGTCCACTGCTCCGAGCATGATGCCGGCGCGTCTGCCACTGAGTTGGACCGGGATGGGGGGATGCGTTTGGGGCTCGATGGGGTCTTCAACCGTACCAATCAGGATGGCGTCTTTCACGACGGCGATGATGACGCGCCCAGTGGCGAGATTTACAACCACTTCCTCGCCGGGAGCTTCGGAGGTTTCCTGCGCTGCAAGAGGCTGCGCCGGGATCACAAGTGCGAGAAAGAACGTCAGCAGTGCCGCAGCTCTTAACCAACTATTCGGACAAGTACGGATATTGCAAAACCGCAGCATGATTCGACGGTACCACAAGTCGCTTAGCCGCGAAAAACCCTCACGCTCCCGTCAGCTTAGCATTTCTCTCGAGACATTCTTCAGTATGAGATAGTTGGGCCTCCACATTCGGCCGGATTCTAGTAAAATTCGGAAGGTACAAAAACAAACCTGTTGGGAAACGAGCAATGGGAATCCTGAGCGCCTTAAAAGGAGGGGGTCTGAGATCCCCGAAGAGCGTCAAGCATAAGGGTAAACGAGTGTCGGAGATTATCGAGTCGCACCAGCGATTCGTGCGCGGTGACGAGACTGGCGCGCGAGCGGATCTTGCGGGCGCCGATTTGTCGCGCGTGAATTTCGAGGGCGCGAATCTGGACCTGATCAATTTTCAGGGAGCGAACCTGGAGGGCGCGAAGCTTTACAATGTGCGGCTTTCGTCGGCTGATTTGAGCAAGGCTAATTTGAGGCGCGCGGACTTGCGCAAGGCGGATTTGACCGAAGCCAACCTGAGGGGCGCCGATTTGACGGAAGCGCAAGTAGGGGGCGCGGAACTATTCCGCACGGATCTGCGGCAAGCGATCCTACGGCATGCGAATTTCGGCGCGGCGAATTTTCGGAGCGCGGAAATTCGTGGGGCTGATTTTACGGGTGCGGACTTGCAGACGACCATCCTGCGAGAGACAAATCTGGAAGGCGTGGATCTTTCCGGTCTGGATTTGAGCACCACGTTGTTGCCGCCTGGGTATCAAGCGGCGAGCGCGGCAAAAAAGTAGGGGCTGAATTGTACGTTACGCACACATCACGGCAGGTATGAAAGTTGTCCCGCGTTTGGTGCCACTGCTAAAAGATTTAACGCAGAGAACAGATACCGTGGGCCGCACCGCAGAGATGCAGAGTTCGCAGGGAAACCGTGATGCTAAAGTTGGTCTGGGGCGTTGCGAGCACTCTTGCGGTTTCGTCGTTCCACGCGGATCGATGAAGCGAAGGCCATGACGAACCTGCCGTGGATCCTGGTGGAAGACTACAAATTGCCCGGCGGCTGGGTTGGCTCCGAGCAGCAGCAGGCACGCGCACGTGCGTACTGCGAAATGGCCGAGCGGGGGCAAATCTTGTTTTTTCGCCAGCTTCCCTTCGACTTGCCTTTGGAGGATCAGAAATTTCTGCGCGAGCAGGAGTGGACCGAGCTGCGGATGCACAAGAACGTATCGTACCGGCCGAGCGAGGACATTTTGCGCGGTGTATCCGGCAACACGGCGACGGTCGAGCGGCTTCATTCGATCATGCGGAACTATAGCGCGCGAATTATCGAGTTCATCGGCAGATTTCTTTCGCCGTATAACGGAAAATGGAATCTGGATTTCGCGAGCTTCCGGCCTCTGGAAGAAGAAAACCGCGATTTACCCCTGCACAAGCGCAATGATCTGTTACACGTGGATGCTTTTCCCAGCCGTCCGACGCGGGGCGGGCGTATTTTGCGAGTGTTCACGAATTTGAATCCAGCGCGGCCGCGCGTGTGGAACACAACCGAAAGTTTCGATGCGCTTGCGCGGCAATTCGCGAAGGCCGCGGGCTTGCAGGAAATCGCTGAAGACGATTCATTTCTGGCACGCACGGTGCAGAATCTGGGAGCGAAACTTGGGTTCGGCGCAGCGGGCCGGACTCCCTACGACATGTTCATGCTGCGATTTCACGATTTTCTGAAGGAGAACGCGGCCTTTCAGGAAAATTGTCCGAAGACGAGGCTAGAATTTCCGCCGCTGGCCACTTGGATCGTGTTCACCGACAGCGTGGCACATGCGGCGATGTCCGGCCAGTATGCGATTGAGCAGACATTTTTGATTCCTCCTCGAGCGTTGGTTGCGCCGGAAGCCGCGCCGTACCGCATCCTCGAAGAAATTGCCGGCCGCCCGCTGGTTTCGTGAAATTGGAACAGAGAACGTTCGAGCCGCACGAAAATTTATTCGTGACGGAGCGCGACGAGTGGATCGACACCTGCCGCCCGTCGCGCAGGGATCCAGCAAGCGAGTAAAGCGACAAACAGAAGCAGCGCCGGAACCGCGGCCAAGGTGAGCGGATCGTAAGGGGAAACTCCCCATAACTCCTTTGCGATGATGCGCGAAAGCCCCAGGCTCGCGAGCAATCCGACCGCGATGCCTGCGGCTACGAGCCGCAATCCCGTTCGAACCACGAGCTTTTGGACGTCACCCGAGGCAGCGCCAAGCGCCATGCGAATTCCGATTTCATGGGTTCGACGCGCGGTGGCGTACGCGATGACGCTGTAAACCCCCGTTGCCACCAGAATCAAGCCGATCACGGCAAAAATGCTGACCAGCAAGAGCCCGAACCGGGGCTGGCCATACGAAAAAATATTGAGAAAGTTCTCCAGGGTTTCTGCAAAGGCCATCGCGACGTTATGATCCGTGCGCCAGATTTCCCTTCGAACCGCGTTCACCATCATCGCCGGGTCGTTGACCGTGCGCACGAGGATGCCGCGTCCTGCGGAGCCGGTGACTGTGTAAGGCAGCCATGCTTCCGGCACTACTGGGTCTTGTAAGCCGTGATTTTTGGCGTCGGCAACTACGCCGATTACTTCGAACCATGGATCCGTCACAGCGTCAGGGAATTTGTTTAGCTCGTCGAGGTGAATACGCGCGCCAATCGGATTGCCGGTTCCCAAATATTGACTCTGGAAAGTTTGGTTGATGACGGCGAGCTTGCGGGCGTCGTTCACTTCGGATTCGGTGAACGTGCGCCCCTGCATCAATTGAATGCGGAGCACCGAGAAATAGTCTTCGCTGCAGAGCTGAAAAATTGACGGCCAGTTCTCGGTATGTACTTTGCCGGAAACTTGCACAGCGCTGCGTATTCCGCCGTAAGGCGGAATGGCGCTGGTTTCGGTAGCGTATGCGACTCCGGGCATCGACTTCAGACGCGCGAGCAGCGGCTGAAAAAAGCCGGCAACTTGCGACGCAGTCTTGTACCGGTCCGGCGAGAGCGGGATTCGGGCAGCCAGGACGTGGTCGGGCCGCAAACCGAGTTTCACTTGCGTGAGGGCGACAAAGCTACGCATGAACATTCCGGCCGCAATCAGGATCGTCAGCGAGAAGGCTACCTCGCAAACGATCACGGCGTGGTGGACGCCAGTTCGAACTGATCTGCCGCCAGGGCCCTTAACGCAGTCACGCAATGCATCGCTGAGATCCCGGCGCCCGACTTGCAGTGCCGGAGCCAGCCCGAAAATCAGCGTGGTGCTCATCCCAACCAGCAGCGCAAAAACCAACACCAGCCCGTTCATGCGAATCACGGATTCGGAAGCAATCGTAAACGCCGGTATTTGCGCGGCGAGCGCGTGGATGCCTCCCCAGGCGATCAGCGCGCCCAGCAAGGAGCCTCCGATGGCCAGCACCAGACTCTCCGCAAGAAGTTGGCGCACCAATCGCCATCGCCCTGCGCCCAAGGCTGTCCGGACCGCGAATTCTTTTTCGCGAGTCGCGGATCGAGCGAGAAGAAGATTCGCCACATTGCCGCAGCCTATGAGGAGCAACAGTGCCACCGCCGCGAAGAGGATGAAGAGCGTGTCGCGAAAGCGGCTGCCGACCACGGCGTCGGCGAGCGTTTCCACTTTGACCGTGAAATGTTTCGGGTATTCCTCGGGATGCACGGTCGCGAGTTGCTGGGCTATTACACCTAGATCAGCTTCCGCTTGGGGGATGGAGACACCAGGCTTTAGGCGCCCGACGGCTCCCCAGTACCAGTCCCTCTGAAAGTGGTCGGACGACACAGTGTCTGGTTCGACTGGATTCCGAGGCATCCACAGATCGGCGCCGCCCCATGCGAAACGGAGCGGCATTACTCCCACCATCGTGCGAGGCGTGCCGTTCAGCATGTATGACTTCCCTATCGTGGATGGATCGCCGCCGAACTGGTTGATCCAGGAGACGTAACGCATTACGAAAACCGGGGGAGCTCCGGGCTTATAATCCGTCGGCTCAAGAGAACGCCCCAGAAGTGGAGCTACCCCAAAGAATTCGAAGGTGTTTGGCGTCACATAATCGCCGCCAAAGCGGAAGGTGCTGTCGCCGGTGGTGTACAAGATGTCGTCTTCGGCGTTCGCGACGATACTGTCGAAGACGCGGTTCTGGCGAACAAAAGTCTGCAATTCTGGAAAAGAGAACTGGTTGCGACGATCTTGCTCATTTTGATCCGTATCACGAATCGCTATGGTCACAATGTGCCGTGAATCTTTGTATGGAAAAGGATCGAGCAGCACGTTGTCGATCGCGCTGAAAATCGCAGTTGACGCGCCAATTCCTAATGCCAGTGTCACCATCGCGGCCGCGGCAAACGCGCGGCTCCTCCAAAGAGTGCGCACCGCATAGCGCACATCGCGTAAGAAATTATCGGCGTGAGTTTCCCAGCGGACGTCGCGGCACTCTTCTTTGACGCGTTCGACGCCGCCGAATTCCGCTTGAGCACGCCGGCGCGCTTCGCCCGGATTCATTCCCTCTGCAATGTAATCGGAGATTTGTTGTTCGATGTGGAAGCAAAGTTCGGCGTCGAGTTGCTTTTCAACCGCCTCTTTGCGGAATAGACGGCGGAACCAGCGCATGGTGCACGCTCCTACTCGACGGTCCTGAGGATCAACGAGACAGCTTCGGCAGTTTGTTTCCAGCCCAAGATCTCAGCGTCCAGCTGTTTCCAACCCTTCTTGGTGAGCTTGTAGAATTTCGCCTCTCGCCCGGTTTCCGTGTCTCGCCATTCGGCTTCAAGCCATCCGCGTTCCTCCAAACGATGGAGCGCCGGGTACAGCGAGCCCTGCGGGATTTGGAAGAAATCTCGCGAGATTCGCTGGATGCGCTGCGAGATCGCGTAGCCGTGGCTGGGCCCCAGCGCCACGATCTTCAGAATCAGCATGTCGAGAGTTCCCTTGAGGAACTCGGTTCGTTCAGTATTGGTCGCCATACCTAGACACTCGACATATATCGAACTTCTCGGTGTCGTGTCAAGGGAGAATCAAGAATATGTCGACCATCGCGGCTGCCGCACTGGCGGATCAGGTTTTAGCCAAGGACCACCCCGCACTCCCGAACCAAATGTTCAAGATTTGGTGTGCCGTGCCGATGCAGGTGTAGCCGTGGCGGGATACTGGGGAAGCCACAAAATTTCCAAGGCGATGATCGAAATGCTGCGAACTTCCATCCTCGCGACCGCGTTCCGGTACGACTCCAGGGCTCGTCGGTGGAGCGCGTCGTCTTGACCGCGTTGTTTCCCGATGTTTAACAGAACATCTCTCGAACTTTCGAATCTAGCGACGCACCTTCACACTCTCGTCAGCAAGTTCCGGGTAAATGCGAATGGCGGCGGCAAGCAGCGCAAGCAAAGCGATGCCGGCGACGAATATTCGTCGTCGCAGGAAGTCGCGGCAGGAAGACCACGACCGCGAAATGGGCGAGGTCTAGCACACGAAAAGTTTGGCGCAGGAGCCTCGAAGAAATGCGCGCAGTCGAAACACGCGGCAGCCCAATCCGAGGAGCTGTTTCAAGTTGTCAGTTTCAACTTGGCGGAAGAGGAGTACGGGCTTCCGATCCTTACGGCGCATCCCTACGTCCGCCATTGAGCCCGCCCCGCGCCTCAATTCGCGGAAAGACTGAGGCGGTAAGACCTAGGCGCTTGCCGTTCGAGCCAGCTTGATGGACGGCCGCAGAAGCGACCCAGCCGCTCGGGCGCGCGACCTGACTAGCCGCGGCTCTCCGTCCATTTCCCTAACGTCTTTCGCGCCATAGAAGTTTTCTTTTTCGCAGACTTTACAGCGAAGATTGAATACCGCCGGATTGATCTCTCGGGTGGCTTCAGAGCCTTCGGCGTCGGCCGTCGTAGCTTTCTTTGCGATTCTCGCAGGCACTGGAATCGGCTCTCCGCAGGAGTAGCAATGCACTCCCGCGTATCGCCGTTCGGCAGTCGCTTCCGTCATCATTGCACCTCGGGGTGGACGAATGTCAGGCAAGGCCAGGAAAGCTTATTCTACATTGCGGAGTAGCCCGAGGGTAGTCGAAAGTCGCAGAAGCCGGTGCCGTCCTGTGAATTTTTAGCCGTATCGCCACGGCCCTCTCTTACATGAACTAACAGTATGCGATTCAATAGTTTACAATGATCCCGTGTCGCGCAGGTGGCGGCTTTCCCCGCTGGAAAATCTTAAGAATTCCACAGGGTCTTCACACTAGTATGAACGTGCTACTCGAAGAATCCTACACGCAAGGAAGCTGCGTCCTTTCGACGTGCATCCGCGCCTGGAGCAGCGCGGATTGGGTATTTCGCGGCACCGAACTAGGTAGGTGAGTTTGTCTCAACCTGGTCGCGCGTGATCCCGATCCGGCAGATGCTTCGCCGAGAGCGCTGTAGCAATTCTTCAATTCCGGTCGAATTGCCCGCCAAAATGTGCTAACTAAGGCGCTTAAAATTCGTCTCAAGGAACGCGAATCGCCTTCTGCCATCCCGATTTATTGAATCTGTGTGAATTGACAAATCTATCGGAGCGACCATGAACAGTTTTGTAAATCCGTCTCCAATCGGAGTTTTGAAGAGCGCGCTGCGGACCCTGTTGTCCGGCGTCGCTGTGCTGGCGGTCACAGGTCTGCTGCCGACGGCTAGCTTCGGGCAGACCGTGGACGAGGTGATCGCCAAGAACATTCAGGCGCATGGCGGCATGGACAAGCTCAAGTCCGTAGAAACCATCCGAACGACCGGAAAATTAACGGCCGGGCAGTTTCGAGCCGGCTTCCTCCAGGAAAATAAACGCCCGGATAAGGTGCGCGAAGAAACAATCATCCAGGGGCTTGCCCAGGTTCAGGGCTACGACGGCAAGACGGGATGGCAGGTGAATCCTTTCCAGGGACGGCGGGACGCGGAGCTGCTCTCCGCAGACGATTTGAAGAGTTTGCAGGAAGACGCGGACATTGACGGGCCGCTGGTGGATTACAAACAGAAAGGACACACAGCGGAATTGATGGGCCACGATTCGGTTGAGGGCACGGACTGCTACAAGGTGAAGCTGACTCTAAAAAATGGCGACGTGCGTATTTATTTTCTGGATGCGGACTCCTTCCTGGAGTTGAAGGTCGAAACCCAATCGAATATCCGCGGGACTGTGCAGTACACCGAAATGTTCTACGGCGATTACGAGCAAGTGAGCGGCATTTACTATTCTTTTGCGTTCGAGCAAGGGCAAAAAGGCTCCCCCGATCGCGTCAAGTTCACTGTGGACAAAATAGAGATCAACATTCCGCTCGCGGACGCGCTCTTCACCATGCCGGCTGCACCCAGCGCCAAATCAGAAGTCAAAGTTCCAGGGGGTGCGCTGTGAACCCTTGCGTATCGGCCAGACTCACGGATGCACTGAACGCGTTTGTTGCGGGTCACCAAATCACTCACAAGGAACTCTCGAAGAAGATGCCTAATTCGACTCGACGATATTTCAGTTTTGGATTGTTGGCTGCGTTCCTTGCGATATCGTTGCCCGCCAGCGCCCAGGACACAAAACCGGCGCAGAAGTTTGATTCGGACACGATTTCGGGACTGGGTGCTCGTAACATCGGGTCGGCAGAAATGAGCGGACGTGTCGCGGCGCTTTCCGCGGTGAAAGAAGACGGCCGGCTCACGGTTTATATCGGCGCTGCCAGCGGAGGCGTGTGGAAGTCCGTCAATGGCGGCACCACCTTCAAGCCCGTATTCGACAAACAGACGGCGCAATCCATCGGCGCTATCGCCGTAGACCCGCAAGCGCCAAAAACTATTTGGGTGGGCACCGGTGAGCCTTGGACGCGCAACAGCGTCTCCATCGGTGACGGAATCTATAAGTCCGCGGACGGCGGCGAAAACTGGACCAACATGGGCCTGAAGGATTCCGAGCATATTGCGAAAATCCTGATTGACCCCAAAGACGGCAATACGGTGTACGCCTGTGCGACCGGAAAACTTTGGAGCGATAGCGACGACCGCGGTGTCTACAAGACCACCGACGGCGGCAAGACCTGGACGAAAATTCTGAAGGGCGCGAATCTTTCGACAGGCTGCTCGATGATGTCCATGAGCTCCGCTGATCCAAAGGTTATTTTCGCGGGCATGTGGGATTTTCGACGAAAGGGCTGGACGTTCCGCTCCGGTGGCGAGAGTCCTACGTCGTCGAGTGGCAGCGGCTTATTTATGACTACCGACGGCGGCGCAACGTGGAGTGATCTGAACGAAAACAGCGCCAAAGGCTTGCCGCCGAAGCCCTGGGGACGCATCGCGGTGAGCATCGCTCCTTCCAAGCCGAATGTGGTGTACGCGCTGATCGAATCCACGCGTAGCGCTCTCTTTCGTTCCGATGATGGCGGAAAAACATGGCAGGAGCGCGACCGTAGCCAATACATGGTATGGCGGCCATTTTATTTCGCTAACTTGATCGTGGATCCCAAGAACGAAAACAAGGTCTATAAACCTGACCTCACCTTGATCATGAGCGACGATGGCGGCAAAAGCTTCAGCGCCATCGGCGGCAGCGCTCACGGCGATTTTCACGATGTGTGGGTGAATCCGGAGAACACGAATCACTTGATTGCCGGCGACGACGGCGGCGTCTGGTATTCCTACGATAGCGGCAACACCTGGTGGAAGGCGGGCAACCTGCCGATTTCGCAGTTTTATCACGTCAGCGTTGACGATGCGGACCCGTTCCACGTTTTCGGCGGACTGCAGGATAACAGCGACTGGATCGGCGACTCGGCCTATCCCGGTGGAATTAGCAATCATCGTTGGGAGAATTTGTACGGCGGCGACGGATTCTTCGTCTTCCCCGACCCAGCCGACTCGACCTACGTTTACGCCGAATCCCAAGGCGGTGACGTCGCGCGTGTGAATCGCATGACACTCGATTCGCGCAACATCAAGCCACAGCCGAATTATGGCGAAGGCAAGCTGCGTTTCAACTGGAACACGCCCATTCACATGAGTCCCAACGAAAAGGGCACGATTTATATTGGTGCGCAATTCCTTTTCCGCTCGCGCGATCATGGGCAAACCTGGGATCGCATTTCTCCCGACTTGACTACTAACGATCCAGAAAAACAGAAGCAGGAACAATCCGGTGGGGTAACCGTAGACAATTCGTACGCCGAGATGCACACGACCGTCTATTCCATCAGCGAATCTCCGCGCGACGGCCAAACCATATGGGTCGGCACTGATGATGGCAACGTGCAGCTCACGCGCGACGGCGGTAAGACCTGGACGAACGTTGTAGCAAACGTGCCGGACTTGCCGAAATTCTCGTGGGTGTCGTGGGTGGAGGCCAGCCGCTTCGATCCCGCCACAGCCTACGCGACGTTCGACCGGCACACGTTCGGCGACATGGACCCGCACGTTTACAAAACCACGGATTACGGCAAGACGTGGACCCCGATCGTCGCCAAAGATAGCGGGGTGCGCGGCTTTGCGCACGTCGTCAAAGAAGACACCGAATTGCCGAACCTGCTTTTCGTCGGCACTGAATTTGGGTTGTGGATTTCGCTGGATGGCGGCAAGCAGTGGGCGCAGTACAAGGGCAACGAGTTCCCGGACGTCCCGGTGCGCGACATCACGGTTCAAGCTCGCGAATCATCGCTCGTCGTAGCCACGCATGGGCGCGGCATCTGGATCGTTGACGACATCACTCCTCTGCGCAAACTGTCTGCCGAGGTGATGACGCAGGAGGCCGCGTTCGTTCCCGGCAAACCCGTGCAGCAGCGCCTGAACGCTAACGGAGGTTGGCCCGACGGCAGCGCCGTATTCATTGGACCGAATCCGCCCGACGGGGCTTTGATTTACTACTACCAGAAGAAGCGCCACA
>Ga0208603_1000117_pt1 | contig 12558 bp, 10 predicted proteins | sample MicForSoSWNC24_M_FD_188001 | JGI IMG/M metagenome (GOLD analysis project Ga0208603, IMG submission 188001) | Forest soil microbial communities from Harvard Forest Long Term Ecological Research site in Petersham, Massachusetts, USA - MetaG HF008... | ecosystem: Environmental > Terrestrial > Soil... | reverse complement strand
CATGCACCTGCAAACCACCCTTGGAGAAGACCATGGAAGCGGACATTTCTATCTGGCAAAAACCCGGACATTTCTACTTTGCGTTGACACGAAGACACGTCGCTTGCGTCAGCGAGAGCAGCGCCCTTACACGTCATTTCGCTCTTGTGGCTATTTGAGCGGCGGGGACGGGACTAGCGGGAGGCGGCGGGGTTCGCCGTGGAAGCCGCGGACTTCGATTTCGTCCAGCACTAGCGACGGCGTTATCACGGAGCTGGGGATGCCGCCTTGCGCGGAGCCGAAGGCGCCTAGCGCGGTGCCGGCAAATCCGCCCGAAGGATTCTGCATGTACGGGAACACCGTCTCGTCGGAGCCGATCCCGGTGATGTTGCGCAACGCGCGAAGCTGCAGACCCTCGATGTGGCCGCCGCGCACCATTTCTTCGTGGCCATCGGAAACATACACGCGGTAAACCACGAGCGGGATGCGTTCGCCGCTGGCGACGCCGCCGGCAACTCCTCCAATGAAATCGCTGAAATCTTCCTGACGAATGGAAGTGAGCGCGGGATTATCCATGCGCTTTATTTCCAGGCACCATTCGTGGCCATCGTCGCGGCAAGCGTCAATGAATTTCCTCTTCAGATCGGCAGCGCTCAATCCGCCATTGGCCTGCAACAGCAGACTGCTGCTGAGCGGCTGCGGGTCGGAAAGAGTCGCCGAGCGCGCGTGGCCGTTGGACGATTGAAAATCGGGGCCGGGCCGCCGCGACATCAGCAAATTTCTGAGCGTACCGTTTTCGACGACACCCACACGCTGGGCCTTCACGCCCTCGTCATCAATTTCGTAATTTCCCAGCAGCGGCTGGCCGTTGAATTCCTTCAGCGTGGGATCATCTATCAGCGAGACGTTAGCGGGGAGCACGCGCGTGCCCACGCGGCCGGTCCATTCGCTGCGTCCGCCCATGCGCTGAATGATTTCATCGAACGCTGCCATGGTGGAAAGCGGCGGACGCGCGCCGGATAGTGAGGAGGCCAGCGTCTGCGCCAGCACGGAGCCTGCCGCGGGAGCGTCAAACAGCACGGGGCCGGTGAAGTCCGGGACCAGCGGGCTTTGGCGCAGAGTCATCAGCTCGGTGGCGGTCTGAGCTAGGGACTTCGCTACCGTCGTGGGATCGGGCAGATCCGCGGGCTTCGCGACGTACACGGAATAATAATCGTGCAAGGGCATGCCGTCATCGGCTTGCGTGGCCAGTGCCGCCTCAATCCCGGCAAGATGGCGCGAGCTGCGGATGGTGGTGCCTTCGCTGTTCATCAGGTAGTACGTGACGTAAATCAGGTAGTAGTTCACCCGCGTGGCATTGAGGTGCGGGAAATTCCGCAGCGCCGCCGAAGCCGCGCGCGATTCATCTTCCCAGTTGCGCGTGGTCCACTCCGGCTCGACGCGGGGGTCAATTTTCACCACCGGCGGCTCCTGCGAAAAATCGTCAATCTCAGGCGGCTTCGAGAGGCTGCGCAGGAAGGATTGCTTGAGCGACATCTGCGTGACGGCTTGTTTGTAAGCCTGGTCCGTGGCGAGCCACAAATCCTGGCGCAGCGAATTGTAGTCGCGATCGATTCCGACTTGGCCGGTGGAACCGAGGAAACCCTGGAATCCGTCTTCGCTGACGAAATTCGAGCTGTCCAGATGATAGTTGCCGACGCGCACGTCCACGCTCATGAAGCGATCACGCAAGGTCGAGGAGGCGACCAGCGCGCCAAACGACGAAGTTACAGAGCGCACATCCAGGTCGAGCAGGCGGTATTCGAGGTAGAACGGCTTCTCGACGCCGGGAAGCTGCAAACGCGTGCGTGCGCGATCCATTTCATCGTGCATGGCGTGAAGCGTCTGATCGCTTTCGGCTTCCGAGACGGGCGCTTGCTCGAGCGCGGCAGGAGCCACGTTCACGAAGGGCTTGGCGTGGTTAGAAGTATTCCCAGCCGCGGCGGAAGCAGAGACGGCCAGCGAAAGGGCCAGCAGCACCAGCGCAGACAGCGATGCAATCGTCGAGAATTTCCTCACTGGTGTTGCCCCTTTTCTTCGGGATCGTGCGCAGGCGGCGGCAGAATGGGCGGCTTGTCGGTGGAAGTTTCCTTCTTCTGAACTTCCATCTCCGAAATCAGAATCGCGGGAGCCACGGCGGAAACCGGCACCGAACCGGATTCCGCGCCGCAGTAACCATTGAAAATATCGGGCGTGTCGCCGGTGGCGACAATCTTCGTCAGGGAGACGAGCGGCGTGCCGACGATGTCTACTCCGCGGACGAGTTGGTCCGGGCGGCCGTCGGGATAGACCTTATAAACTACCAGCGGCAGCACCTGAAAAGCCTGCGGCTGCGCGCGGCCGGTGAAAGTGAATCCGCCGGCGATATCGTCAATCAGCAGGCCGAAGGGCTTGTTTTGCTTCTTCACCATTTCGATGAGCTGCTGACGAAGCTGCTCGTTCGTCACCGTCCTCGAGCTGGAAACGATCAAGTTCCCCTGGCGCGCCACCGGAACGAATCCGAGCTGCCTGCGGCCGTGTCCATTGGAATGCGGAATATCCACCAGCGGCGAGCGCGACATCAGAAAAGTTTTCAGGACGCCGTGATCCACCAGGTGCACGTCCTCCGCCTTCACACCTTCGTCGTCAAACGGGTAATAGCCCAGCAGCATCTGGCCGCCGAAAGATTCTTCCGTAGGATCGTCCTTGATGGAAATAAAATCGGGGAGGATTTGTTCGCCGATTTTGCTGGTGAAGGTCTGGCCTTCGTTGATGTCTTTCTGGCGGAATCCCTCGGCGCGATGGCCGAAGACTTCGTGGAAGAAGACGGCTGCGGCGCGGCCGGTGAGCATCGCCGGACCTGCGTAAGGATCCACGAGCGGTGCTTTATCGAGCGCTTCGGTTTCCGCAATCATGGTCTGAATGCGCGTGAAGACGACCTTATCGGTGGGAGCATCCTTCGGTTCCAGCCAATCGAAGTTCGCATAGCGATTAATGTCCATGCCGTCCGGAGCTTTGCTCTGCACGTAGAGTTCGAGCCGGTAGTGGACCTGGCCGAAACCGAGTCTGGCGCCCTCGGTGTTCACTTGATACTGATTCATTCCGAGGACCGTAAAGGTGGCGATGGAATTGAGCACTGCAGGCGATTTGCTGAACGCAGCCGTGTACTTGCGCACGCGTGCTTCCCAGGGCGTGCGGTCCACTTTGATTTCGACGCGCGGCCCGACGGAGACTCGCGGAGCTTCGCTGGAAAAATCCGGCGCGGCGCCTTCCGCTGTTTGCACCTGCACTTGCTGGCTGGTTCTTACTTTGATAAGCGCTTCCGTCGCGGCGCGGTATTGGCGATCGGTTTCGCGCCAGATCTCGCGGCGCAGCACGGGAATGTCCTGGTCGAGCGTCACCGTGGTGCCGGGGCTAGTCCAACTGGGCTGGCGCTCGGGGAGTTTGTGCGTGTCGTCGAGCTTGTAATCGCCGACGCGCGTCTGCACTTCGAGCCAACGCGCACTCGTATCGGTGGTAGTCAGCAAGGCACCGTTCGAGCCGGAGACTTCCACGTAATCGCGATCCGCCACCGTGTAGCTGATGAAATACGCGGCAGGATCCCCCTTGGACATGGCGGCCATCGAACGGTCGAGTTCATCCTGCATGGCCGTGAGCACCGCGGGAGTAGGCGCCTCGGCCGTGCCTGCGCCCGCCAGTGAGGCGCATGCCGAAAGCAAAATAGTGGTGCCGATAACGAAGACTCTTGCTCTATGTGTGGGTTTCATCGTTGCGCAGAATTGATTAGTTTAAGGTAGGATGCCTTTGAATCCAAAGTGAAAAGCTCGATGCGGTTTAAAGAACGGATATTGCGTCGCTGTACGATACACCGGCATCCATAAAGAAGCATTATTGGAATCATCGCCGGCGAAGCAGCATCCGGCGAAAGGAGTTTTAGATGCGCGCGATGGTCGTAAAGAGGTACGGCCCTCCGGAAGTTTTTGAGCCGCGGGAAGTGCCCGATCCGCAGGCCAAACCCGGTGAAGTGCTGATCCGCGTGAAGGCCGTGGGCGTGAACTTTGCCGACCTGATGCAACGCATGGGAATTTATCCCGGCACGCCCAAGCCGCCGTTTGTGCCTGGATTCGAAGTCGCGGGCGTCGTGGAAAAAGCTGCCGAAGGCGGAAAGGCGAGCGAAGGCGAGCCGGTGCGTCCTGGCGAAGCGGTTGCGGCGCTCACGGTGTTCAATGCTTACGCGCAGTGGGTTTCCGTGCCTGCGGGGAGAGTTTATCGCTTGCCCGCGGGGATGCCGTTCGAAGATGGCGCGGCGATTCCGGTGAATTACATCACCGCTTATCATGCGATGATCACCATGGGGAACTTGCGGTCTGGCGACCGCATTTTGATTCATGGCGCGGCAGGCGGCGTGGGAATCGCCGCGATACAATTGGCGGTGGCGCACGGGCTGGAAATTTTCGGGACGGCCGGCCCTTCGAAGCAGGACTACTTGCGAAAGATCGGCGTGGACCACGCGATTGATTACGAGAAGAGCAATTTTATGGACGTCGTGCGCAAATTCGCGCCGGACGGAATCGAAATGGTCATGGACCCAATCGGTGGAAAATCCTTCGCCAATAGTTATAAATGCCTGGGTCCAACAGGACGCCTGGTGGTTTATGGCTTTTCCGCGGCTGCCGGGAACGAAGGCAAGAAAAACCTGCTTCGATCCGCAAAGGCGCTGGCGGAGACTCCGCGATTTCATCCGCTGAAAATGATGAGCCAGAACATTTCCGTGATCGGCGTGAGCCTTGGAAAGCTTACGTCTCGGGGCGCCCTGCTGCGCGGCGAACTCGACGAGATTTTCAAGTTGTACGCGGCGGGGAAAGTGAAACCGGTGATCGGCAAAACTTTTCCGCTGGCTGACGCGGTCTCGGCGCACAAATACATCCAGGCGCGGAAAAATATCGGCAAAGTGATACTCAGCGTTAAGTAGACCGGGGCGCATTATTTGGCGGCGGGCAGCTCCGGCTTGGTGAAGAGCGCTTCGTCTATCTTGGGATTGACTTCGACGTTCTGCACTACGGAATCAAACAGCTTCGCTCCGTCGCGATACGTATCGGTGGCGTAGGCGAACTTGCGGCCTTGCACGTCGCGATAATCGCTCCAGTGCTGTTCGTTCGAGGTGGGGCCATGTTCGCCGACGGACTGATAGCGCGCCGCGACGAGCAGATGCGTATCGGGATCGAAATATAGCTTGATCGCGCCGAATGGAGCAGTCACCGCCACGCCTTGCGTTTTTTTGCCCTGGATGTCTTCTTCTCCAATCGCCTGGCCCGTGACTTTTCCGGCGAGCACTTGCTGGTAGAGTCCCCAGCCGCCGCCGAACATGGCGATTCCGCGCTTGAATTCGCCGATCACATTGGTGGTGTCGCGTGCGCCTTGCGGAAATTTCAGCCAGGACGATTTGCCGTCGCACACCTGGAGGATGGTCATGCCGCCCAGATTCACTTCCCCGTACGAACGGTCGGGATAAGCGACTTGCCATTTCACATCTAGCGGGCGGTCGCCATCAGGACTGTGAATCTTTCCGTTCTCGGTGATCCCCAGCGTGGTTACCGATTGGAGCGCATCGCCTCCCGCTGCCTGCGCCGCAGCCACTAGGATTTGTTTGCCTTGCTCGAGCGATTCGGGAGTGGCAGTCGCGACGGCCTCTTGCTTGGGAGCACGCAGATCGGAAGAAAGAACGTTCACCTGGTCAAACGGAATTTCGGTGAATTGCGCGTTCGGAAAAGCGGTCTTCAACTTATCGCGAAAAGCGCTGACGTTTCCCGCTAGGACCAGGTCCAGGTCGCCCGTGGTGAAATATTTCCGCGCCGAGGTTTGCACTTCTTTGAGCGACGTGGCACGGATTTTTGTGGGGTAGGTCTGGTTGTAATCCTCGGGCAGACCGAACGCGGCTACGGTGAGCACGCGGTCCGTTACTTGTTCAGCGGTTTCCGACGCAATTGGGTAAACACCGGCGAGATAGTCGCGCGCGAAGTCCAATTCCTTTTGCGAAATTCCGCCCTGGGACAGGCCCGTCAGAATATCCATCACGAGTTTAGTCGCGTCCACGGTGGCTTCCGTGCGCGTGAACGTACTCACCACGAGCGAACCTGTATAACGATGCGGATTGAGCGACGACGAAGCGCCATAGGTGAGTCCCTTCTTGATACGCACTTCGGTATTCAGCCGGCTGTTGTAGCTGCCGCCCAAAATATGATTGGTCACATCCAGCGGCAAGTAATCCGGATCGTTCCGTGGGATGGCGATTTTGCCTATGCGAATCTGAGTTTGCACGGCGTCCGGCTTGTCAATCAGCCAAATGTGCTGAGCGGCGCCGGCGCTGGGCGGCTGCGGCTCGGTAAGCGGCACGTCCACCTTTGGCCAGCCGCCGAAATACTTCTCGGCCACGGCAAAGGCCTCTTCCGGCGTGAGGTCTCCCGCGAACCCGAGTAACGACTGATTCGGCGCGTAATTGGCATCGTGAAACTTCACGAAATCGCCGGGCTGAAATTTCTGTACCGTGGCGGGCGTGCCCTCCGGCGGCAGACCGTAGGGCGAAGCGCCATACACGGTGCGCGCGAAGACCAGCGTCGCCAGGTAATCGGCGTCGGAATATTGGACCTGCAGAGTGGAAAGAAGCTGCTGGCGCTGACGTTCGAGCTCTTCGGCGCGAAATGTCGGATGCAGTACTACGTCCGACATCAAGTCCATTCCCACGGCGAGATCCTTTTTCACGATGTCGAGCGTAACCGTCGTCGCGTCGCGGCCCGCCATCGCGTTCAGCGTGCCGCCGATGAAGTCAATGCCTTCCGCGATTTCTTTGGCCGAGCGTTTTTCGGTTCCTTGCGTCAAGAGGTTCGCGGACATTTGCGCCACGCCCGGCATTCCGGCGGGGTCTTTGATGCTTCCGGCGGAGAGAATCACCAGGCGCGCGGCGATGGCCGGCTCGCTATGATCGGTAACCACAAAGACCTGCAAGCCATTTCGCAGCGTCTTGGTAGCCGCCTTCGGAAAATTAAACGGGCGCGGCGCTCCGGAACCGGGCATCTGCGGCGCGAGTTTCACGCCGGGCGGCACAACTCCCGAGGCCTTCTGCGGCTCTTGCGAGCTTGGCGGCTCCGTCTGGCTGCGCGGAACGGCGGGCGGCTGCTCCTGAGCGTTTGCAACCGGCGCAAGCGCTGGGGCCGTCACCGCCGCTGCGGCGAGAAATATTGCTGCCGCAAAAAAGGAAATGCCTCGGTGTGTTGCGCGCTTCATCATCACTCCTCGAAAAGTTTTCCGTATGAACGGGCGCATGGCTATTGCGCGGGCGCAGACGGCGTGACGATCAGCACCGTCGCGTGCTGCAACTCGAAATAATTTTTTGCCACGCGCTGGATGTCCGCGAGCGAAATCGTCAAATAGTGATCGAGCTCGGTGTTCGCGAGCGCAGGATTTTTCCCGATGACCGCGGCGGAGGCTAGCGCCTCGGCTTTCTCCTGATCAGTATCGCGGCCCAGGACGAAGCCGGAAATTTCCTGGTTCTTGGCTTTTTCGAGCTCTTTGACTTCCACCGGAGCGGTCTTCAACTCGTCCAGCACGCCAACGAGCGCCTTTTCGCCTTCCTCCGCCGTGTGCCCCTGATTCATGATCGCGTAAGCCCAAAACAAATTCGGATCCTCGGAGAACGCGCCGAACCCCGCCGCTTGCACCGCGATCTGTTCTTTGTAAACCAGCGTCTGGTAGAGGCGGCTGCTTTCGCCTCCGGCGAGAATGTTCGACGCGAGGTCCAGCGGGTAGGCGTCCGGCGCATAGCGCGCTGGGATCTTGTAGCCGATCACCACCGCGGGAAGCGGCGTATTCGAATAGGATTTCTTCACCACGTTCTCCGCCGATTGCGGCGGCTCGGGATTATTCAATCGCGGAATCGGCTTCGCCGATCGCGGAATTCCGTCGAAGTATTTTTTTGCCCATGCCAGCGCTTGTGCGGAATCGAAATCGCCGACAATCACGAGCGTCGCGTTGTTCGGCTTGTAATAGGTGTTGAAGAAGTCGCGGACATCCTGGATCGTGGCTTTGTCCAGGTCTTCCATGCTGCCGATCGGCGTGTGATGGTAGCCGTGCACGGTGAATGCAGCCGCGCGCAAATCTTCCTGCAAGTATCCGTAGGGTTGATTCTCGACGCGCACGCGGCGCTCTTCCTTCACGACTTCGCGTTCGGATTTGAAATTCTCCTCGCTGACGTTGAGGCTGCCCATGCGGTCGGCTTCGAGCCACAGGACGCGCTCGAGGTAATTGCTCGGGAAAGTCTCGAAAAATTGCGTGACGTCGTCGCCGGTTTCGGCGTTGTCGAATCCTCCGACGGATTCGATGATGCGCGAATGCTCCTCCGCTGCCACGTGCGCGGAGCCTTTGAACATGAGGTGCTCGAAGAGGTGCGCGAAACCGGTGTGGCCGGGCGGCTCGTCTTTTGCGCCGACGTGATACCAGACCTGAAGATTGATGATGGGCACTTCGTGATTTTCCAGCAGGATCACTTGCAGGCCGTTCACCAGCTTGTGCGTCGTGTAGTTCAACTTCGGCGGGCGAACTTCCTCCGGTTTTTCCTGCGCGGCGAGCGGAGCGCTAGATAGCGCGACGCATAGAAGGCCCAGCGCGATGATCGCATCTGCTGACCGATTTTTTGCGCTCGCGCACGCGTTCTTGGCCGCGCTGAAACGATGCCATATCCTCATTCTGAATTGCTCCCATCGAGGGGATTCACTGCGTGAAGCTGGGCCGGCTGGAGATGAAGCACCAGTATCAATGACGCCGCTTGCGAGTGTCAAACCCGTCGCTTGTCCGTCACGCCCACAACTGTGCCGCCCGAAAACCGCTTGGTACTAGGCTTTTGGGGCACCGGACGTTAGACGCAGACCGTGTCAAAAGGATTACATCACGATTCGGTTCGATTGCGCGGCCACGTTGCGGACGATAAGCTCAATTGCACTCGGAATTTCGAGCTAAACGAGGTAAACGATGCGAAGCATGCTTGGTTTGCTGGTGGTCGCAGTCATCGCCTTGCTCACGTACAAGTATTATTTCTCAACCATGAACGCGGCGGGTGCCGGCGTGGCCACACCGATGCAAACGATTGACACGGTTGGCGTGAAGAACGATCTGATAGGCATCGCGCAGGCCGAGCGCGTCTATCAAATCGATCACAATTCCTACGCCTCGCTCGATGAACTAGTCTCCAGCGGCGCGCTAACGATGAGGAAAACAGGCCGCGACGGCTACACCTACGACGCGCAAACTTCGGATTCGACATTCCGTGTGATCGCCCACTGCCCCGCAGCGACAAGCCCGGGCTGCACCAGCTTCGTAATAGACGATACGATGGAAATTCAGCCAACGCAGTAAGCTAGCTGCTCCTGGTTTGCATGTATAGCGACGCGATCTCGAAACAGTGAACTGCATTTACTTAAGCCTGGCCAAAGCATTTCTTTCACTGCTCGTCGGAATTTTGATTTTCGCATTTGGCGCAAGGGCGCAGAGTTCTAGCGAGTCGATGCTCGCCACCGACAACGCGTACAATCCCATCCCCAGCCCCGACGGCAAGTACATCGCGTACCTCCACACCGGGTAGGGTGGGGGTATCACCTCACTGGGACGAAGCAGCCTTACATCTGATGTGAAGATTATGAACGTAAGGGGCGCTGCCGCGACGCGCACTCTGGCCAAGGATTTCTTCCTGTCGGGTTGGACTCCCGACAGCACTCGCTTGGTCTGCTTTCGTGACTGGAGGTACTCACTGGTCTCGATCGAGGGAAGGCAGACAAGATTCCTCGCTCATCATTACTGATCCCGAGGGCACACAGAAAACTCAGATTCGGGTCGATGGCCACGCAGGCCTGCCAGTACCGTCGCCGGACGGTCAATCCATCACCTATGCCAAGTTCGAGCCACGTCCGAGGAAGGTTCGGCCAAATCTACAATTTGGGGAGGAACGACGATTCTGGTTGTTAGCGTCTCCGCTGGTTCGAAACCTCGCTCAGTAACCGCGAAGAATCCGGATGAAGTCTACGATTTGAAATGGCTGAATAACGGTGACTTGTCTTTGACCGTGTTGCCGATGAAGATCTCTTTCAGCACGCACGTCTCTGGAAAGCTGCTGTTCCTCATTGAATGAATCTGGCGATAGCGTCCTACCGGCAGCAACTAATTCCCGCCGCAGGCTCCGGTTTTCACTCCTGAAATTGCTACACCGTACTGGTTCGCTCCGGAAATGCGAGTGCCGCCTGCCAAAAGCGTCACGCTATCAACCGGACTGGGCCACGTCATCTCGTAGATTCCCCGGGAGGCATCCACGGAGCGCCACGTTCCGCGAAACGACCCGCTCGTGAACGTGCCATTCGGAGCGACGGACACATCCCATCCGTTGGCCCAGTGCCAGGCTCCTGCGAATCCGATGCTTCCTGCGGTGCGCGCGCCCGAGATAGGATAGCCGTACTGATTTCCTCCGCTCATCGAGCGCTGGTCCGGCGAGATCGTCAGCGTTTCAATCATCAAAGGCCACGTGAATGTATAAGCGCGCCGCTCGGCGTTCACCAGCCGCCAATGCGCCGTGAACGGCCCGGCGACCATGGTGCCGGCGGCGCTGATGGTAACCGGCACGTTGTTGAACCATTGATAGCAGCCCACGATCGGGTCGGCGCCGGCTTGTACTGCAGGAAGTTGTGGCGTGCTCTTGCGAGACGCCGGCGTTGTCTTCGGAGCCGGCGCGAGATCTTTGGCTCCCGGGTTGGGATTGGTCGGTATGTCCTTGCTTACGGGAGGATTCGTTGTGTCTGGCGCGTCGGCCGTGCGATGCGAACTTCCTCCACCGCGTAGCAGCATCATCCCCGTCAGCACTGCCGCGAGCACAAGCACTGCGGCCGCGCCGATCCAGATCGTCTTCGAATTCAGAAAGGAGGCAGGTGCAGTGCCGCCACCGGATGTTGCAGGGCGGACTGCGGCGGTCGGTGCCGCCGTTTGCACCGTGGCTGCCGCAGCGTGTTGCCACATCACTGTCGGCGGCGCTGCGGTTGTTCCTGATTCGCCCGGGGCCGGAATCAGCTTGTGAACTGTCGCCGCCAGATCGTCGAGGTGCTTTTCCATGGGCGGCGTCATCGCGTCCAGCCAGTGCACGGAGCCGATGAAGTAGTCGAGCGACTTCCCCGGCGCGACGTCTTCGATGCGAAAAGGAAGGATCGCGACGCCGTTGCTCACCGCGCGTTCCACTTCTTTAGGAATGTGGCCGGAAGCATTGGCATTCGAGGAAAAGACCAGCACCATCACTTTCGCGCCGTGGATCGCTTCAATGATGGCTTCGCCGTACGAGGTGCCCGCGACGATATCCCGCGGCGCGATCCAGCAGCGAATGCCGGAAGATTCCAGGCGCACGCACACGGCGTCCGCGACGATTTTATCTTTTGAGGCGTAGCTGATGAATACATCGAACGCCACGGGCTGGGCCTCCTCTTCTGGCCGGTATTCTACAATTTTTTGCCGCGCGCTGGCTTCGCTAACGCATTGAGGGGTCGGAGGGCCGATTATTCAGGTTGCCGATCGCGCAACACGCGTAAAGTGTTCCGTGCTTCCTCTTCGCACCCTCAGTTCTTTGGTGTTTGGAGCGCCCCCTTGGGCACTACCGCGGTGGAACGCCATATTCTGGCATCCGGCTGCAAGTTGGGCCACGCGGAACATCTTCGTGGTGCTATGCGTATCTCTATCCGAAGCTGAAAACGATCCTAGGCCGAGTGGCGCGCGACGCGTGAAGTCGCGTATTCAAATTGTGAGAGGAGAAATCACATGGAGCCGATTGGGTTTGCTGCGGTTGTGCTGTCGTTTTCCGTTCCGCTGGCTGCGATTTATGCCTGGTACCGCGTTCGCAAGCTGCGAACCGAGGAGCGCCTGGCAGCGATCGCCAAGGGAGTGTCGGTGCCGATTGCCGACGAATTGCCTCCCCACGCGCGTTCGCGCAAGGCGGGAATTTTGCTGACGGCTGGCGGGCTGGGGTATCTGATTACGTTCCTGCTACTGGCGCGGTACGATTCGGACGCGGCACAGGCGGCAGTGTTCGGCGCGATCCCGATCTGCGTGGGCATCGGATACTTCATTGATGCAGTGCTGGTGCGCCGGGAAATGCATCCGTCGGCATAGGGATTCGACGAATTAGTGTGCCTAGGTTATCGCGACTTCGCTGTGCCCGCTGGTTACTAACGAAAACGAGCGAGGGATTTGCGCATTCGCAGAAGCTGGAAAAAAGCAAGTCCCCAGCTGCGCTCGGGATGACATCAGCACGTTTCGCTAAGCGTTATGGCGTTCGCTTCTGGTCGGCGACGGTGACGCCTGCTTCGGCGTAATCCGTCGGCGGCAAATCCACGAATGTGACTTGAATATTTTCGCGTTTGGCGCGGCCGTCTTCAATCAGCGCTTGGGTAATCCGCTCGGCGAGTTTGCGTTTCTGTTCGGGCGTGCGGCCCGCCACCCACGTCACTTGCACGTAAGGCATCGGAATCCTCCTCGAATCTCGCA
>Ga0208603_1000116_pt1 | contig 12632 bp, 11 predicted proteins | sample MicForSoSWNC24_M_FD_188001 | JGI IMG/M metagenome (GOLD analysis project Ga0208603, IMG submission 188001) | Forest soil microbial communities from Harvard Forest Long Term Ecological Research site in Petersham, Massachusetts, USA - MetaG HF008... | ecosystem: Environmental > Terrestrial > Soil... | reverse complement strand
CAAACCATGCGACGCCAAAGCTGCCGGCAATGCCGACCATACTAAATAGCAAAATAATGACGACGCGTGCGGCTTCGTAATGCAAGAGCAGGCCGAAATAAAGTACGATGACGACCGCGATGAAAGCTTCGAGCAGCAGCAGGAACTTGCCCTGCGTCACCAGGTAGGTTTTGCAAGTCTCATAAATCAATTCGGAAATCTCGCGCATGGCGCGATGCACGGGTAGGTTTTTCAGCTTGGTGTAAATTGTCAGGCCGAACGCAAGGCCAAAGACGCAGAACAAGATTCCGAAGAGCAGCAGCCGGTGGCCGTCGATCCCAAGAAAGGTCACCGAAGACAAGTCCGGCAACTTGAGATTGGCTTCACCGCCTACCGATTCCGGCGCGGGCTGCGCTTGTGTTACTGCGGCGCACAAAAGAATAGCGGACGCGATAGCCGTGCCCCTACATGCGGCGCGACATCCTCTTGACCACAAGCGTGACCAGAGGCTCAAGATTGCATACTGCATTAGTTACCCTCCGCTGCGCGCGCATTGGCACACATGTGAACCCAAGCTGATGCCGACATTCTGCCTCCAGGATGAAGACTCCTTGATGGGGAGCCCGCTGATTGCGGGAAGTAACCGCACAGAATCGACTTTTGTATCAGGAAAGCGCCTTTAGGTCAAGAAAAGAGGCCGCTGCGCCCCTACACTAAATGCTGTATTTTCATTATACTGTCGACGCCGCGGAGAATCCGACCTTGCCGCTACGTCAGAAAACAGCGCTGATCACAGGTGGAGGCCGAGGCATCGGCAAAGGTGTTGCGCAAGAACTTGCGCGCGAAGGCGTGCGCATCGCCATTTCTTACCGCATGAACAAGACTGCCGCGCAGAATACGCTCAGGCAATTGCAGGCGCACGGTGCGGAATGTTTTGCGGTGGAAGCTGACGCGACCAATCCGGAAAAAGTCCAATTTCTGATAGACAAAGTTTTGGAGCGTTTTGGGCGCCTCGACATTCTGGTGAACAACGTCGGCGAATTCAATTGGAAGCCTGTAGCCGAGACGTCGCTACAGGAATGGGAAGAGGTCATCGCTTCGAATCTGTTCAGCGTCTTTTATGCTAGCAAGGCAGCGCTCCCCGCGATGCGCCAGCAGCATTGGGGGCGGATCATTAATCTGGGAGCGGTTGGCGCGGAACGCGGCTTCGGGCAGGGAACGATTTCGGCGTATGCGGCGGCGAAAGCCGCAGTTGTGTCGTTCTCGCGATCGCTGGCCATTGAGGAAGCGAAGCACGGCATCACGGTAAATGTCATCAATCCCTCGAATATAGATGAACGCGAGCTCACTGCCGAGGAAGCGCGTCGCATTCGTGATGCGCGCTCGCCTATTGGCCGCCCGCCATCTTCGGAGGACGTCGCCGCCGCCGTAAAGTTTTTCGCCTCCGATAGCGCCGACTACATCACCGGCCAGGTCATCAACGTGACCGGCGGATGGATGCTGTAGCCCGCTATTATCCCTCGCCGGCTCTCTGAATTCGTGGCGGCGTCAGCCGTGAAGCGCGATCCATATGGAGCGCGGCGGCTTGCCGCCGCCTTTGCAATGCGAGCATTGGCACGATCAAGGCAGCCGAGGCAAGCCTCGCCCCGAAGAAAGCGGGAACAAGCTCCCGCAGTCCCTATAAATCTCGCTGCGCTGCTTTTTTAAGAATCGCAGCGTTATGCCGGAGCTACAGCCTCGGCCCCCTACAAAACGTTTGTTCTTCCGCGGCCTGTGAAGACCGGCGTACGAATACCACCTCGAAGGGTCGGCAGGACGCTGACCCGGGTATCGGGGTGCGTTGCTAGAACACGTGGCCGAGTTGAAAGAACCGCTTGTCGTGTCCTGTGTCGCCGATGCTCCCGCCCAGAAATAGTGGACCGACGACCGTTTCCGCTAGAAGTCCCGCAGCGAAATCATTGGGGAACCCGCTCTCGATGGGCGCGCCATACATCTTTCCGAATTCGCAGGCGCCAATCGCATACACTCTTCTCCCAACGAACGGCGGCAGCGTAACCAGATTGTGCAGGTAGCCAATTCGGAAGTCATAGTATTGGTTTCCGAAAAGTTCATTCGTGCCGTAAGCGCTGAGCCGCCCGGGCCCCCCCAGGAAGAACTGCGGCACGCCGATATGCGTCGAGCCGAAACTCGTGCCGCCTTCGCCGACAACAAAAACCGATGCCGCGCTCTGCACAGGCAAGAAGTAGTCGGCTCTGGCCTGCATCAGGGGGAACGCGCCGTTTGCGCCGGGGTTGGTATCGAACCACTGAAATGTTCCATCCAGGCTGTATCCGCGGTGGGGAACGACGGGGTCGTCGCGGTGATCGGTCAAAAAGTGCAGGCGCGTGTCGCCAAGGCGGCCTGCATGAGAGAAAAACTCGGGAGTTCCCAGACGCAGTTTGGCATCGTAGTCGCCGACTTCGTATCCCACGCGGATTTCCGTGAAGCGGCTGAGCGTGTATCCGATGTCCATGCCAATGTCTGCGCGGAGGATTCTGTAATCAGCGAGCGGATTGCCTTTGTGGAAGATTTTCAGCGCGGTGTCGGTGGCATCGCCGCGCGGCGCGAAAAACCATTTCGTCGTGGCATTGAACGGTCTGTACAACTCACTCTCGACACCGTAGGTATTGCCAAATTGCAGGTCGGTTCGCCATTCCGACCGGTAGCCGGCAACGTCCATGAACGTCAGGCGCGCGAGCTGAGTGAAAGTGACGTCGTCGCTTTCCGAGCCGTCTATCGAGAAACCGAGATTGAGAAACGGCGGCGCGTAGGGCTTTTCGTGAACCGTAATCAGCAGGCCGCTTTGACCATCCTTTGTGGCTAGCCGATAATCGGCGGCGTCGAATTTCCCGATGCCTGTCAGCCGCGTCAGTAATTTTTCGAGTTTATCCTCGTCAATCGGCTTACCTACTACTGCCTGCAGGAAGTTTTCCATCTGCCGCGCCGTTTGTGGATTGGTGCCGTCCACCTTCACGAATTGCGGTGTGGGAATTGTGTGCCGCTCGCGATCCTTTTTCGCTCGCAAGTAATCGCGCCATGCGGCGTCATCCAGCGAGTAGGGCGTTAGAATCCGCCCCTTCTCGTCTGCTGCCTTGGTGCCGAGGCCAATGATCGTTTTGGATTTGTTGTAATCCAGCGAGTTGTAGTCGTGGAGGTTCACGTTCACGATGAGATCCGCGGCAGCCAGCCCGCGCAATTCATTTTCATGAACGACCACGTCAACCGAACGTCCCAGCACGCTGAAAAGCGATTGAATGTCTTTCGGGTTTGCCGGCGCGACGTCCAAATGCACCGCGATGACGATGTCCGCTCCCATCTTGCGCACTACATCTGTGGGTAAGTTGCCCACCAAGCCGCCATCTACATAAATTTTCTCGCCGTCGCGAACGGGAGAGAACACGCCGGGGATGGACATGGTCGCGCGCAATGCCTGCTGCAGCGATCCCCTGGAAAACACCTCTTCTTTTCCGGACACCAACTCAGTAGCGACACAGCGAAAAGGAGTGGGCAGATCGTCGAAAGATTCCGATTGCGAATACGGCAGCGTTTCGTGGTCAATCAGCATGCTGATCTGTTGGCCGGCATTCAAGCCCGCGGGCAGGGTGAGGCCATGTTTCAACCCGACGACAATCGGATTCTGAAACGTACGCTGATCCTCGCGTCGGCGATACGAAAGATCTTCGTACGGTGTTTTTCCCCCGATGATGATGTCCCAGTTTTGCGCGTTCACGAGGTTGGCGAGTTGCTGCGGAGTTTTTCCGGTTGCATACAAACCGGCGACGAGTCCGCCCATGCTGGTTCCCGCGATGTAATCGACGGGAATGTGATGATCTTCGAACCATTGCAGCACGCCAATATGGGCCAGTCCTAGCGCGCCGCCACCTTCCAGGGCCACCCCAATCTTGGCGCGCTGCTGCTGTCCGGCCTGCTCAACGGTCTGTCTTCGTCGCAAATCACTTTGCGGCGATTGCGTTTGCGCGCAGGGCGCCAGCAAAGTGGTGCCAACCGTGACGGCCAAGAAGTAAAAACAGGTGCCGAAAGACCGACGCATGTGGCCTCCGAGAGAGGTCGCGCAAATTAATTCGGAATAATCGGCGCAATTATTGCTTAGGTTCTAACCTCGAGCAAGCTGCGGAAAATCACAGCGAAAGTGCCGTACGGGAATGACGTCGGGCTAGCGCGTGGTAGAATTCCACTTTGTCACCAATGCGTCGCAGTATCATCGAAAGAGCAGTCGCCACGTTCTTGGATATCAAGTCGCGCTCATGAAAATCCTAACAGCGGAAGAAATGCGTGAAGTTGACCGGCTAACCACGGAGCGCTACGGCATCCCGGGCCTTACGCTCATGGAAAACGCCGGAGCCGGTGTGGCTCAATTCATCGCGCAGCGTTGGACAAACCTCGCGCAACGCCGCATCGTCGTCCTTTGCGGCAAAGGTAATAACGGCGGCGACGGGTTTGTCGCGGCGCGGCACCTTCGTGAGCTCGGAGCAAAGCCCGAAGTTTATTTGTTCGCGGCGCAGGAGGAAATGCGCGGCGACGCAGCGACGAACTGCAAGCGCTGGCAAGAGGCGTACGGCGAATTGCATGTCGTTCGCGATTCCAGCGCGTGGCAGAGCGCCAAATCGGTGCTTGCCTCCGCCGAGGTGATCGTTGATGCGCTCCTCGGCACCGGCACGCGCGGCGCGCTGGCGGGGCTTCTCGGCGAAGTCGTCGCAGACGTGAATGGGCGGCGTGGTCCCATTCGTTCCGCTGTCGTTGCAGTAGACATTCCCTCGGGGCTCGTGGCAGACACGGGTGAAGCGAATGGGCCAGTGGTCAAAGCGGCGCACACAGTCACGTTTACCGCTCCCAAGATCGGGATGACCCTCGGTGCATCCAGCGATCACGTTGGGCAACTTTTCGTCCGCGATATCGGCTCGCCGCCCGAGTTGATCGAAGAGGTGGGGAAGAGCAACATTCGCTGGATTGACGCGCGGGAACTGAGCAAGTTTGCAGTTCCTCGTCGCGCAGACGGCAACAAAGGCAGCTACGGTCACGCGCTGATCGTTGCGGGATCCGTCGGAAAAAGCGGCGCTGCAGTGCTGGCATCCTGGGCCGGACTGCGGGTGGGCGCGGGCCTCGTCACCGTGGCGACGCCCGAGCCGGTGCTGCCGATCGTCGCCGCGCACACGCCCGAAATCATGACCGAGCCACTGCCGGCTACCGAAGCCGGGACGATTTCCATGCGCAGTTTCGAGTACGAGCGCTTCGACAAGCTCGTGAAAGGGAAGCACGCGCTCGCGATCGGCCCGGGATTGACCACGCAGGACGAAACGCAGCAATTCGTTCACGCGGTCGTCGAGAGGCGCAGCGCGCCGATTGTTCTGGACGCCGATGGCCTGAACGCCTTCGCGGGACAGGCGCAGGAATTAAGGAATGGCAATGGACCGATTGCTCTCACGCCGCACCCGGGCGAAATGGCGCGGCTCTTGGGATGCGAAATTAAAAACGTGCAGGCGCGCCGCTTGGAAGTTGCGCGCAAATCGGCAGCGGATTGGAACGCTTTTGTGATTCTGAAAGGCCATCAAACGGTCATCGCTTCGCCCGACGGTCAGATGTTCGTAAACTCCACCGGCAATCCCGGAATGGGTACCGGCGGCACCGGCGACGTTCTCACCGGGATGCTGGCAGGCTTGACCGCTCAGTTTGGAACGAATGATTGGGTCCGCGTCTTGGCGTTCGGCGTCTATCTACACGGACTCGCCGGCGACGTCGCGTATGCGGGCGCGGGCGAAGCTCCGCTGCTAGCATCCGATTTAATTCATGCGATTCCGCGCGCGTACCAGGAATTTTATTCCCATGCTTGACCACGAGCCCATCCGTGGCTGACCGCGAAATCCTGACCCGCTCATCCGAAGAAACGATTGCGCAAGGCCGCGAAATCGGAGCGAGACTCACACCGCCCGTCTTGATTTTGCTTTCGGGGGACCTCGGAGCAGGGAAGACAACTCTCACGAAGGGAATTGCGGCCGGCCTTGGTGCCGCGCGGGAAGACGACGTCACTAGCCCTACCTTCACTCTCATTCACAAATACGAAGGCAGCACGCGTGTTTACCACGTGGACCTCTATCGCATTGAAGATCTCCACGACCTCGAAACGCTGGGGCTCGAAGACATATTTGCCGAGCAGGCGGTTATAATTGTTGAATGGCCGGATCGGATGAAGCTACGCACCGATTGGCCCATCGTGCGGATTCAACTGGAACACGTCGCGGAAGATACTCGCAAAATCTTGATTACCGAATAATCTTGCCCCGGATTGCAGCTAGGTGAAGCCGTTCACTTCGGCGGCGCGGCAGGAGGATCCAGACCCATGATTTGGAATCCGGCGTCCACATAGATTGTGTTGCCGGTCACGCCGCGGCCCAGATCGCTCGCGAGAAACACCGCCGTGTCAGCCACTTCCGCAATGTCCGTGTTGCGCCGCAGCGGCGCGTGTTGCGCCACAAAATCCAGCACCTTCGAGAAGTCCTTGATGCCGCGCGCGGAAATTGTCTTGATGGGCCCGGCAGATATGGCGTTGACCCGAATTTTGCGCGCGCCGAGTTCACTGGCGAGATATCTCACTTCGGCTTCCAACGCAGCCTTGGCGACACCCATCACGTTGTAATTGGTGACCACCCGCGTCGACCCAAGATATGTGAGCGTCATGATCGCGCCGCCATTTGTCATCAGCGGAGAAAGCGCCTTCGATACCGCTACAAGCGAATAGGCGCTGACGTCCAAAGCCAGTTTGAAACCATCGCGCGATGTGTTTAGGAAGGGCTGGTTCAGATCTTCATGATTTGCGAACGCCAGACAGTGCACCACCGCATCCAGTTTGTGGCCATCTCGTTTTAGAGATTCAGCGAGGCCGTCGATGTCCGGCTGCTGCTGCACGTCGCAAGGAAAATATGCTTTCGCGCCAAGTTCGTTGCCGAGTTCCTCCACCGTGGGCTTCGCGCGATCATTTTGGTAGGTGAGCAGGAGCGTCGCGCCTTCGCGTGCGAAAGCCTGCGCAATCGCGTAGGCGATGCTCCATTTGTTCCACACGCCCAGAACAATTGCAGTTTTACCTTCCATCAATTTGGACATGGCCCGATATTCTACCCGGAATCCTGGATTTCGGCGCCAAGTTCTCCTGCTCGGGCCTTGGGACGCCGGCAAACTCAGTGGGAATGAATCCAGCGGAGCACTTCGCGAAGCACGTCGGCGAGAAGGGGCCACATGGCAGCAAGGATTCCGATCCCAGCAGCTAAACGGGATGCCGTGCCAGATGCCGCCTTTGCGCCACCGGGTTGATGCTTGGCGCAGAACCCACCGGCACTCGCCGGGTTACTGCACCTTTGACCCTTGGAGCCCAGGTAAAGGCACGGGCCCTGATCGTACTTTTTCGCGGCGGGGTTGGCCGAGCCGTTGATCTCCCACTCGCCGCCAGCGGTGGCGGGCCCGGAATCGGCGTCGGAATCCCTTACTGGATGGGGATTAAATGGCCTATTTGCCGCTGTGCTGCTCGGAAAATCATTAACGGTTACGAACCGTTCCATTGCGCCGTACGCCTCGCCTCGCTAGAGTCAAACTTCGTCTCGCAGCGCCCGTATGCCCGACACCCGCATCGCGCCTTCGCCCGACCATCCTGCCCGGATGAAGCTGGAGCCCTACTCCGCCGAGATTCGCTTGCCGAATCTGACCCCGGGCGTGGACAACATCCATTATGACGTTTTCCTGAGCCCGCGGTTTGTGGATTTCACCAAGAAGTATCTGCAGGATCTGGTGCGGCAGGGCGTCAACGTTAGCCTATTTTACGGTAAAGACCGCAAACAATCCGGCGCGCCGGAACATGGCGCGTTCCGCAAGCTTCTGACCGAAGTTCTGCAAGCCTCCGTTACTCGCGCCAAGTTTCAGCAATCAATCGAAAGCGACATTTTGCACCAGCTCGCGCTGATCAAGCATCTCACATCCGAAATTACGGTGCAGTTTTCGAGCATCCTGGTGGAGTGCAAGGATTGGATTCGAGCACGCGGCGAGCATTTCGAACACAGCGAACAAGCGCACGTGCTGCGCGCGAAAATCGCGGAAATGCAGGCCGACAAGAAAAACGTCTTTCGCCAGGTAGGCGAGACGCTTTGCCGCATCTGGCGCGAAGTGGAAGAGGGAACGCTCTCGAAGTCGCGCCGCGCGCTTTTCGGCGAAGATTTTCACGACACTTACGAACTGCTGCAGAATCGTTTTCTCTTCGTCGAAAACGGGAACGATGATCATCTTTTTCTCGAGCACTACGTCCTACTTGCGAATTTCGTGAACGATCCCGACCGTTTCGAAATCTTCGATACGCTCTTGTTGGATTTGCTCCGCGATTTTGTGCTGACAGGCGACAACGTTGACGATCTCGGTAAAGCCCGCAAAGCGCATGAACGGTTGCTCGAACAAGCGCGTCAGAAACGCACCGAGATCACCCGCATGGAAGAAGAACTAGAGGAAGCCGCGGGGCGCGCGGGCGACGGTGATGGATTGTTTCCATCACTTTTCAAACGCAAAACCGGCTCAGCGCCGGAGTCCCACGCGGAAATTACGGCGCTGCGCAAGAAACTTGCATTAGCAGAAAAAGACCTCGAAGAGCTCGGGCCACAGATTGATTCCGCCAAGCAGCACATGAATTTCCGGATCGAGGAGTATCGCAACCGGCTGGGCGATTACCTCAACCAGCCGCAGAACGCGCGCCGCCTTTTCGATGCGCAGGCTCCCTCGGGAGACGGCGAAAGTGCGCGGCAAACTCGTTCGCAGCTGTTGGAAGAGTGGTTCCACCGCCTCGAGGAACGCGACCTCCTTTTTCACGTGCTGGCCGGATACGAACTACGGCGCATTTATGCCGATTACTGCCCTCCGATCCACTTGCAAGCGCTGAAGAAAGCCCTCGTGAATCGCGACGAAGCCAAGCGCGTGGAAACGATTCTCGAGCAATTCCCGGCGCGCAAAATTTCGATGAAGCGGCTCGACGACGCGTCGCGTGCGATTCGCCGGCGTACGCGTGAAGAACAACTGACCACGGTTTTGCAATTTGCGGAAGACCTGATGCGTTTGCGGCGCGATCGCCGCAACTACCAGCACGTGGCCGCCTGGATGGAGCGCATCAACCTGGTGCGCTCGGAGCGTGCGCGCGAACTTTCGCGCGTCAACAAGAGCCTATACGAGTTTCTGCACGCCGATGAAGGCCGCCCGACCGACGATCCCGTGATCAACCACACCGTGATCAAAGCCGATGTGCGCGGCTCGACGGGCATTACCAAGGACCTGCTCGCGAAGGGCTTGAATCCCGCGTCACATTTCAGCATGAACTTGCACGAGCCGGTGAAGCGCATGTTGGAGCGCTACGGCGCTGCCACGGTATTTATCGAAGGTGACGCGATCATTCTCGCCATCTACGAAACCGAATCCACGCGAGCCACCACGCGCGGCGTCGCTCGTGCGTGCATTCTTTCTCGGGAAATTCTTGCTGTGACGCAGGCTTACAACGCGCGCACCAAGTCCACCGGATTGCCGCAACTCGAGATCGGAGTAGGCGTGGCATTCCAAGACTCAGCGCCGTCACTGTGGATGGACGGCGAATCGAAAATCATGATTTCGCGCGCATTGAATTTGTCTGACCGTCTTTCCAGCTGCACGAAAATTGCGAAGCGCCTGTTTTTGAGTAATCCTTCGCCGTTCAACGTGTTCTTGTTGCAACCCTTGATGGAAGACGCTGCCGAAGACGAAGGCGAAGAACTTCTGGTCCGTTTTAATCTGAATGGCATCGAGCTGAACGAAGAAGGATTTCAGAAGCTGAGCGCCGAAATCGCCATGGCGCCGATGGGTGGAAATTTTCCGATGCCCTGGGGCAAAGAGCGCGTGCAGCTTTATTTTGGCGAGGTGCCGCTCGGCGATACGCTCGAGCCGGTAGTCATCCGCAAAGGTTTTGTCCACCAACTTTTGCCCGGCGCTAAAGTAGGAACCCAGGGCACACGCGCCTACTACGAAGTTTGCACCGATCCGAAACTCCTCGATCTCGCCCGCAAGAAGTTCGCTACCACCGGCCCGAAGACCTGAAGCGCCTGTATGCGCTCAATAGCCGAATCGGTACTTCAGCGGCTAAGCCGACTGCACGTTGCGCAGATTACTTCATGGCTAAAGTCATGACGTACAAAGGTTCTCGGTTCGTCATTCAGCTTTAACGTGGCACGTAGAAAAGTTGAAGCACTACCGCGGGCCCCCTATAATCTTCCAGCGCGACTAGCAACAGGAGACGCTATTGTGTTCGCGAAGTGGAGGCGAATAGGGTCCGGTGATCCTCGTGGCCTTCAAAGCCAATTTGAGTGTCTGGCAGCACGACGCACCAAAGCGCAGCACAACGAAATCGCCTTTATTTGCAGTGCTTCTCCGCATTCGTCTAACGCATGGCCGAGCACGTAGACGCACTAAATTGCAAACCCAACCGACACCACTACCGACACCAGCGAGAGAGCGGAAGGCGGCAACCATTGGCTTCGGAGGCTAGCGTCCGGATGGTTGGTGCGACGGTTGTGCGACGAGCACAGACGTGATTCGAAGCGCCCGAGGAGACCGAGAGCGCACGCGCTCAGTGTACCTCTCGTGCGCTCTCGACCCCATTTGCGAACAAATCTAAGATTCGATTTTCTTTAACCGGTGCAATGTAGAGAGGGCATCATCCAACTCCTTACGCTCCTCGCGAGGAGCGCGCGCATCTGATGCGCGTGCGACAATCGCATCTTCAGCCGCTTTCAGGCGAGCCTTCAGTAGGGAGGGATTCAGTTCTAGAATGGCGGCTCTATACAAGTCGCGCCAGGTCGTTTCAAACATTTCCTGACTCCTGATGAGGAAGACTTCGATTGACCGCGCGAGGGTTCCTGGGCGGTACACTCCGATTCAACGTGAGCCGCGCACCCTCGACTGCCACCCCCGTGATTTCATTCCGCGCAACGCAGACCGTGCCTCGTCCATGTCTATTCGCTCGTCGCGCGGGACCCAGTGGCCGTCTGAGGCACGCGCGTTAATCGCCGCCAGAGCTTCGTTCACGCGAACCTGAAATAGGGAGGAGTCAGATTCAAGAACTGCGGCTCTGTACAAGTCTCGCCAGCTACTTTCATTACTTTCATTCATTTTCAGACTCCTGAAGCGGTGAGGGGATTGCGAACTACCGTGTCGTAGCGGAAATCGTTCAAAGCCGCGTTGATGGACGCAAGGGATGACCCCAGTGCTTCAACATCAGCGTTTCATGCTGGGATTAATTCTGTCGTTGCTTCTGCGCAACCTTGTAGTTGCTCAAGCGCAACAAGGCGGGTGGACACCAGCGGGCGTCCTAGTGGTAGACCCAACTGAGTCTGACCAGTCGGGCATTGGCTCAAACCGATGGAAAGTTGCAACCAGAGGTGAGGTGTGGAGTTGCCGGAAGGGGGTGGAGTCCCGCTTTTCGGCCCGGGCCAAAAGGACCCCCGAGTTCGCCGAGAAAAATTTTCGCTGGGAAAATATTTTTTCGCTTGCTGTTTTCTGGTGAATTTTGCAGTCCCAAATGAGACCCGCTGACTGTTAATTAGCGTCGTTATATCTGGGCAAGAAGCCCAAGCCGTCGTGTTCAACCCAGAAACCAAAGTCCGCATATCTTCCTGAAGTGCGGACGTCCCGATATTCGGCTCTAAGGCGGACGCACACATACTGGCGCAATTTCCTAATGTCATCTCGTTGTGTTTCCGTCAAACCCTTCGCAAATGGAATATTGATTACTAGTGGCGCATGGTTCGAATACAACGCGATTTTATTTTCAGTTTTGAAATAGTCGGCGCTAGAGGTGAAATCCTCAAAGGGAAATGGGAGGATTTCGAGCCAGGTCTCATAACAGACGCTATAGGCAGGGGTAAGTCCTCGGTTAACCAACTCCAACTGGACCCGTGGAGTATCACTCAGCAAGTCCTTGATTGGATTCCCGTGTGCGTCCGCTGCGAGTTGCGCGCGCTGACCAGCCCACAAGGCTTCCGCACTTATTTGCGCCGCCTTAGCAGCGCAAGCGGTAGCCCAAGACTGCCATCCGATAACGACGAATGTGACGATTCCGACGATTACCAACGCCCACTCGGGATTGTCCTTCAACAATTGAACCCACGTGTAGTCATGCATCGGAATCGGCGGATAGATGCTCAAATGAGGCTCGACGATTCGGGGATTGTAGTTGAACCGAATGTTGAATGGAAGCGATGGTACACTTGGCCCATGTTAACCCTCGCATTTGCGTCAGGAAGTTTCGGAAAGGGGAAAATATAAGTGTACGCGCAACTCGTGGGCAAATATTCTTTTGGCCCTGAACGACACGTCACGAGTACGGGGTGGACAGGCTTAAATTGGCTGGTTGAAATACAACATGCGACGAGTCTTCCTTACGAAGAGGCAGTAAGACTGAACTGAACCCCAAAAGTGAGACACGGAGGCTGGCAAGAAATGGGTGACAGTTATCGGCCATAATGGGAAAGGCCGATGAAGAAGAAAACGAGGGGCGACAGCTACAGCATGGATTTCAAGCAGGAAGCGGTGCGTCGGATGGCGGAGGC
>Ga0208603_1000115_pt1 | contig 12727 bp, 13 predicted proteins | sample MicForSoSWNC24_M_FD_188001 | JGI IMG/M metagenome (GOLD analysis project Ga0208603, IMG submission 188001) | Forest soil microbial communities from Harvard Forest Long Term Ecological Research site in Petersham, Massachusetts, USA - MetaG HF008... | ecosystem: Environmental > Terrestrial > Soil... | reverse complement strand
CCTGCGCCTGATCAGCGAGCACCCCAAAGTTTCCGCCAAGACGCTGGGGCGTCTCTCGCATCATCCCTATTCCGCCATTCGCGAAAATATCGCGCGCCACCCGAATAGCGACGCCGCTACATTATCGCGTTTGAGCAAAGACCGCACGCAGCCGCTGTGGTACCTGGTGGCGTTCAACCCCAACGCTCCATCCACCCTGCGCAAAAAGCTCCAAGAGCGCATGCGCCGCCTGGGCGAAAAATCCGCCACGCAGTAAATTCACCTCCAGCAAAACTTGTCGCGCTGCGATGTGGCACAGCCGCTCTTGGCTGTGCTCTTCGCTGTTTGCGGCGAGACAATGACCTTTACATTTTGGCTTCGCCGCGCACCCGCATGGATTCGTAGCAGCGGTCTTTTAAGACCGCCATTCTTCCGTGCGGCAACACCGGTGGCGCACTAAAGTGCGCCGCTACGAAGTCAACGGCGAAGAGTCGGCGAGACACCTGCCTATCGCCAGGCAGGCCGGCGCTAGCAATCCGCCCTCAGCGCGTGGATGCATTCATTCTGGAGTAGAATGCGCACATGGCGGACGCGTCTTCTCCAGCTTCAACCTTCTTCAACATCGCCGACCAATTCATCTCGCGCCCGGCGCGCGAGCACCCACAGAAGACCGCCATCCTCCGGCCCGCAGGTGCCTTAACCTACGCCGCCCTCGAATCGGCAGTGAACCGCGTCGCGCAAGCCCTGCGCGACTCAGGTTGCCAGCCTAGCGACCGGGTTCTGATCGCGCTGCCGGACTCCCTCGAATTCGTAGCCGCGTTTTTCGGCGCAGCGAAGGTCGGTGCCATCGCTGTGCCAGTGAACCCAATGGCGCGCTCGACGGATTACCGCCACTACCTTGAAAATTCCGGCGCGTGCTTCGCGATGGTAGACGCGCCAATCCTGGGCGAATTCGCCGCCGGTGCCGCCGCGCAAGCGCTCAACGTGCTGGTGGTCTGCAATCAAACAGCCGGAACGGAAAGGCCGGAGCGCGTTGCCCGACGCGTCCTCGCCTGGCACGACTGGCTGCCCACGCTCGCCGAAGAAGTAAAGACGCATCCCACATCGGCCACCGACGCTGCATTCTTCCTTTACACGTCCGGCAGTGGCGGAACTCCGAAAGCGGCGGTCCATCGTCATCAAGACATGCTCGTCGCGACGCACAATTTCGCGCACGGCGTGCTCGGCATTCGTCCCAACGACCGCCTCTTCTCGGTCTCCAAACTGTATTTCGCCTACGGTCTCGGCAACGGCATGTATTTCCCGTTGCATTTTGGCGCAACGACGATCTTGCATCCCGACCGCCCGCGTCCCGACGAAATCGCTGAAGTGATCGCGCGCCATCGCCCAACGATATTGTTCTCGGTGCCCACTTTTTACGCAGCGCTGCTGCAGGAATCGGAGCGCGGCCTGGCCCTGGATCTTTCTTCGGTCCGCCTGGCCGTGTCGGCGGGAGAATCCCTGCCCGCTGAAATCTTCAATAAATTCCGCGAGCGATTCGGCGTCGAGATCCTCGACGGCATCGGGTCCACGGAAATGCTGCACATCTTTCTGTCGTCGCGGCCCGGCGAAGCGCGTCCCGGCACGTGCGGCCGCGAAGTCCCGGGGTACGAAGCGCGCATCCTGAACGATGCCGGCGAGCCCGTGAACGACGGGGAAGCAGGGACCTTGTGGACGAAGGGCGATAGCGCGTTGGCCGAATACTGGCGCATTCCTGAACTGACGGCGCGCACCAAGCGCGATGGCTGGGTCAACACCGGCGACAAATTCACGCGCGACTCCGACGGCTACTACCACTACTGCGGCCGCGCCGACGACATGATGAAAGTTTCCGGTATGTGGGTTTCGCCCGGCGAAGTCGAAAATGCGCTGCTAGCACATTCGGCTGTGGCGGAATGTGCGGTGGTCGGCCACGCGGACGGCGTGGGGTTGGTCCGCCCCGTGGCCTACATCGTATTGCGCCGCGGCGTCGCCAATTCCGCAGGCGGGCTAGACAGCGAAATCAACGGCTGGCTCCGCACGCGCCTCCCCGGCTTCAAGTGCCCGCAGGAGTTCCGCTTCGTCCCCGAATTACCCAAAACCGCAACCGGCAAGATCCAACGTTACCTGCTTCGTTCTTCATAGCGCCCACGCAGTGGATTTTGTCGCGGCGGTCTTCAGACCGCCATCGGTGCTGCAGCAAGATCGATGGCGAACTAAAGTTCGCCGCTACGAAACGGGTTTCATACAGCGCGGCCCTTACCGCGTCCCGCACCTCGCGGGACGCAGCGGGCACTCAGCTGAAAGTTGACAGTCGAAAGTTTGAAAGCCCGCCGACGATCGCCCGTCGGGAGCGAAAGTGAGATCGCTCGGCGAGGCCTATAGGCAGTGCGGGAGCTCGCTCCCGCTTTCGGCCCGCGAAGCTTGCTTCGCGACGTCGCTGCACTACTCACGCGGTCAGCGGGATCGTCAAAACCAAGCGGCGGCGAGCCGCCGCACTCCCTATGAACCGCGCCACCGCGGATCGTTCTTCTGTCGTTCCAGTCCGAGAAAGCGGAAGCCCAGACCACAAAGACAAATTGGCTCTTTACTGTTAAGATCTATCCTGTAGATTGGCCTACAGGAGCGAGCCAATGCTTCCTCTGCATCTTCAATCCGAAAGCCACATTCCGCTCTACGTGCAGTTGCGCGACCAGCTTCGCGCCTTGGTTCATTCCGGCGATCTGCGCACCGGCGACCGCATTCCCGCCAGCCGCGAACTCGCCACGCAACTCGGCGTCCATCGCACCACAGTGGCCAACGCCTACGCCGAACTGGAATCCGAGGGCCTGATCCAAGGACACGTAGGTCGCGGGACATATATTTGCGGCTCGCCCGTCCGCCAATTCACGCCGCCGCCGCGCAGCAATGGCAATGGCGGCGGAATGCGCTGGGAATCGCTCTTCGCCGACGAGCGCGCCGAAGACGCGCTCAGCCGCCTGATGCCGGAAGTTCCCAGCAACTCGATCGGCTTCGTCACCGCTCGCCCGCCCGAGGAATTTTTCCCCGTCGAGGAATTTCGTCGCTGCTGCAACGCGGTGCTGCGTGAATCCGGCCGCAAAGTTTTGCAACTCGGCTCTTCCGATGGCTACGAGCCGCTCAAACGTGTTTTGATCGATTTCCTTCGCGAAGACGGGCTTAACGTACAAAACGAGCAATTGCTGATCACCGGCGGCTGCCAACAGGCCATCGAGCTCCTCTGGAAAGCGTTGCTGCGTCCAGGTGACGCGGTAGCGCTCGAAAATCCTGCCTATCCGGGCGCGCTCGCGATTTTCAGCGCTGCCCGCATACGCATGCTGGCCGTCGGAGTTGAAACCGATTCACGGCGCAACGGGCACGTCGGCCTCGATATCGATGCGCTCGAATCCGTGCTGATGCAAAACCGCGTGAAATTTCTCCTGGTCACTCCGGATTTTCACAATCCCACCGGCACGGCGCTTCCCGTCGCCGAACGCCGTCGGCTGCTGGAAGTCGCCTCGCGCTATCAGGTTCCGGTCGTCGAGGACGCGATTTACGGCCGCTTGCGGCTGCGTGGCGCGCCGCTGCCGTCGCTGAAGTCGCTCGACCGCACCGGGAACGTCATTCAGATCGACAGCTTCTCGAAAGTAGCCTTTCCCGGCTTGCGCGTGGGCTGGTGCATCGGCCCGGAAAGCGTCATCGAGCGCTTGCGTCTGGTGAAACAAGCCACCGACCTGCATACCGATCAACTCGCGCAGGCGACGCTGGCCGAATTCGTTCGCCGCGGCTATCTTGCGCGGCATCTCGCGAAAATGAAAAAGATTTACCGCAGCCGCCTGGAAGCGATGGAAGCCGCACTGGAAACATTCATGCCCGAGGAAGTCGTTTGGACGCGGCCGGAAGGCGGGATGTCCGTCTGGGTCACGCTACCACCGGGCTTCGACGCCGGCGAACTACTGATTCACGTGCGCGAACGTGGCGTGCTATACATTCCTGGCCGCCATTTCTATTTTCAGAATCCGCAACCAAACACGTTGCGCCTCGGATTTCCGAGCGTGGATGAAAAACAGATCGCCCGCGGCATCGAAAAGCTGGGCGATCTGGTAAAAAGCGAATTTCGCAAACGCCAACGCGGCGGGCGCAGCGAAGCGCAATCCCGCGTCGCACTAGTATGATTTTAAAGCTGTCATCCCGAGCGAAGCGCGGGATCTGCTTTTTGTAGCGGTGAAATTCGATCGACAAATGTTGCTCAAACCCAATCCGGAAAACATCTGCTTTGGCTGCGGCGGCGCGAACGCCCGCGGCATGCAACTTACATTTGAACAGGACGACGCCGCAAACAAGATCCGCGGAGCCTTCCGCTTGGGCCCGGAATACCAAGGCGGCGTCGGGTTCATCCACGGTGGCATCATCGCCGCCGTGCTCGATGAAGTGATGGGCAAGGTCTGCCGCTTCCGTGGCGTGCACGCCGTCACCGCTGAACTCGGCGTCGAATATCTGAAGCCGGTGCTGGTGAATGCAGATTTGCTGATCGAAGGCTACGAAATCGAAATGAACGGCCGCAACCTGCATATCGCCGGTGAAATTCGCGACAAAACCGGCCAATTACTCGCGCGCGGCAAGGGACGATTTGTAATTATTCACCAGAAGCAACAGGGAAACGGTCGAGGCGAAAAAGCGGAATCGAAGTAGAATCAATTCCAAATTGAGCGGTCAGGGAGAAAGCACATGGATTTGATGAACAACAATTTGTGGCGCGTGAAAGTTGGCCTCGCGGAAATGTTGAAGGGCGGCGTGATCATGGACGTGACCAACGCCGAACAGGCCAAAATCGCCGAAGATGCCGGCGCTTGCGCCGTCATGGCGCTCGAGCGCGTGCCCTCGGACATTCGCAAGGAAGGCGGCGTCGCGCGCATGGCCGCTCCGCGCATCATCCGCGAAATCATGGACACGGTTTCGATCCCGGTAATGGCTAAAGTGCGCATCGGTCATTTCGCGGAGGCCCAAGTCCTCGAAGCCCTCGAAGTCGATTACATTGACGAGAGCGAAGTCCTGACGCCCGCCGACGAAGAGCATCACGTCTGGAAGCACGGTTACAAAGTTCCGTTCGTGTGCGGCGCGCGCAATTTGGGCGAAGCGCTGCGTCGCATCGCCGAAGGCGCCGCCATGGTTCGCACCAAGGGCGAAGCCGGCTCGGGCAATATTGTCGAAGCCGTGCGACACATGCGCACCATCGTCAGCCAGATGAAGCGACTCACGACTCTCGGTGAAGAGGAATTGGTGCACGAATCCAAGGAGCTCGGCTCGCCGTTCGAGCTGGTCGCCTGGGTCGCGAAACACGGCAAGCTGCCTGTGCCGAATTTTTCCGCCGGCGGCATCGCCACTCCCGCCGACGCCGCGCTAGTGATGCAACTAGGCGCCGAAGCAGTCTTCGTCGGCTCCGGAATTTTCAAATCGAGCGATCCGTCAGTCCGCGCCCGCGCCATCGTGAAGGCCACTACGCATTACATGGATCCCAAAGTAGTACTGGAGGCTTCCGAAGAGCTAGGCGATGCCATGAAGGGCCTGGACATCCGCCAGATGGAGGAAAAAGACCTACTGCAGACGCGCGGCTGGTAAAGGCGTGATTAGTGATTAGTGATTAGTGATTGGTGATTAGTGAGTGGTGATTGGTGACGAGCGCCTCAGGCCCCGCAGCGGGCCTTGCCCATTAATGGTTTTATCTGTGTTCATCAGTGTTCATCAGTGTTCATCTGTGGTGCCTTTGACTTTTTGCAATCAACGCAGCGAAACATGAAAATCGGCATCCTAGCCATCCAAGGTGATTACGAAGCTCACGCCAAAATGCTCCAGCGCATCGGCCTTGACTACACCTTCGTCCGCACGCCCCAAGATCTGCACGGCCTCGACGGCGTCATCCTCCCCGGCGGCGAAAGCACCACGCACCTGAAAGTGATGGCCGAAGAAGGCCTCTTCAGCGCCCTAAAACAATTTGCCGCAAAAGATGGCGCGTTCTTCGGCACCTGCGCTGGCACAATTCTCCTCGCAAAAGAAGTTCACGGCCCCCCGCAGGCCTCGCTCGCGCTGCTCGACGCCTGCGTTCTGCGCAATGGCTATGGTCGTCAACTCGCGAGCGACGTCCACATGGGAAAAACCAAGCTGCATCCCGAGCCGCTGGAAATGGTCTTCATCCGCGCTCCCATCATCGAAAAAATTGGCGCGGACGTCGAAGTTCTCGCAGAAGATGCCGGTCATCCGGTTCTCGTCCGCCAGGGCCGCATCCTTGCGTCCACGTTTCATCCTGAATTAACCGACGACACCACAGTCCACGAATATTTCGCCCGTGTCACACGCAACGGCTCCTGAATTAAACGCGAAGAGTAGGGAAGTACGAAGCACGGGAAGGCGCGAGGCCGGCGCGCGTGGCAAACGAAAAATGACGCAATCCGCTACGAACAATATTGGGGCGCCATCAACGTGGAGTACGGCGGCTTGCCGCCGCTTTTCAGAAGTAATGCGTTGTGATCAGACGACGCAGGCGAGTCTCGTCTTGCCCGACCGCTCCGCGTCAAGACTCGTGCTCTAGCGGAACCAGCCCGAATCCGCCCCGGCTTTGCGACCTTCGTCTTCCAGCGCTTCGAGTTGGCCTTGCAGTCCGGCTTTCCGTTCCTCGATCTGCTTGATCTTTGCGTTCCGATCGTTAACGTAAATGATGCTCTGCATCGCACCGCTCTGCGGATCGACGCTCACGGCACCATATTTCGCGATCTCATCTTGCAGTTTATTGATTTCCTGATCGCACTGTGCCATTTGATCGTGGATTGCGCGTGCCCTACCGCGCCAATACTGTTCGTCGTTTTTCCCACTAGACGCACCGCCATTACCGCCGGAATTAGCGCCCGCGATGGCGTCGGAATTTTCGCCGGAGTTGGTAAACGAACTCTCTCCGCTCGACGAACCGCCGCCCGAGTTTCCGTCGCCCACCACTGAAACTCCATGGCCAGACAATTGCGACAGCTTATCGTCGGTGTAAACCCTAGGACCGCCTGCGGCTGATTTCGTTTTTTGAGCGCGGGCCCGGCGCGCTGCTTCGCCCAAGGATTCCGCCGCCGGCGCCGACTGGTCCTGCATCTGCGGCTCCGCTGGCGAAGACGCGACAGTTTGTGGCGACGTCGAGGACGAACTTGCGCTAGAACTGCTGCCTGAACTTGAGGAAGGGTTGCTCGCTTGCGGTTTCGCCGCGGAGGGTGGCTGACCGTGTGCCGTAGCACCCCCATCCGGCGCGGCCGCGCCAGCCTCCCCCTGCCCCAGCGCCACAGGTGCCGCGCACAGCGCCGCTAAAAGCAGCGCGGAAGCGGCGCTCGGCATCATCAATGTGCGAAGGGCGCAAGACACGTCGCCCGCCACTCGATCGACCCACACCAATTTCGCTGACACACGATTCTCCCGGCGCTCGCTCATGGCTAACCTCCATTGCGCAGGATCTTCATTCCAAGGTAGGCCCGCTCCCACGAGCGGTCAACGAAAGACACGGCTCCTATATCGTCCCGGTAACCTGTACCTCCGGCCGAAGCAAGGCTCCCGCAAGAGAATCCGAAGCCCAGTAGACAAATTGATTCGCGCACAGTCATTGTGGAGTACGGCGGCTTGCCGCCGCCTTTCAGACGGAACGAGCTACCTCGCATGTCCCAGGCCAGGCTTGCCTCGCCAAGTACCGCCGAAGCGTCATCCATCGGGAAATTTGGTCGATGGCTTTCGTGTCGTTGGTCGTCGAAAATCTCTAGGCGAAAATAAAGCGAAGATGATAGGCTGTCCTCGATGGACGAACCGCACAAACGAATCATCTACCTGGCCGCCGCCATGTTCTTTTGCAGGCGCCTGGCAGCGCTCGAAGGACGTCCCAGGCCCGCGCGCGAAGCCGCATACAGCGAATCCATAGACTACGCCGTCGAGCTTATGCAGCGGGTTGAGTCGCGCTTTTCAACTTTCGCCAAACCATAACCCACGCGTTGCATTCAGTGCCGCAAAGAAAAGGAGGACGAACATGAATCTCGCCGAATTCCGCACATCTCTGGCTGAAAGCGAGCCGCCGACCGGGCTCTGTGCCCCGCTAGCAGCACTCTGGTGGGACGCGAAAGGCGAGTGGACCCGCGCCCACGCGCTAGTCGACGAGCTCGAAACCTCCGACGGCATGGCCGTCCACGCCTACTTGCATCGCAAGAGCGGCCAGATCGAAAACGCCGATTACTGGTACGCGCGCGCCGGCCGCAACTTCGAACGCCCCGCGTTCGAAGCAGAGTGGCAAGCCTTGGCCGACGCGCTGCTTTCCGAAGCGCGAATCAAATAACGAACCGGCGCGCTCGAGCGCTGAAGACTGCTCTACGGGTAGCTCACCACTGTCACCGGCGTATCCGGGTTGGCAATGGTCGAAGACCCGCCGGTATTGTTGATCACATTCGAGATGCCTCCGGACCCGGAGGTGGAGAGGAAGATCGTCAACAGATCATGCATGCTCCCCGCCGGCAGTGTCGTCGGGACCTCAAACGCGTTTGCCGCGAAGATGGGTACGCCCCGGTTGAAGAAGCTGTAACTCCCCATTCCGTATCCACTGAAGGTCTTCACGTTGTTTGCGACCTTGAATGCCGCCCAGCCGTCAACGCCGGGAGCCTCCATCCATGCGGCTTGGCTCGGTGGATCGTAGGGCATTTCGTTCTGGAAAAATATGTCCGTGCCGCCGTTTCCGTTCCAGACCACCTCATACTTCTGGTAGTGCTCGACAAAAAGTCCGTACGCGGTCACATTCTCGCCATTTACCACGACACCCGTGTCGCCGACGTTGGTAGTCCAGCCAACTCCGTTGCCGTGGTCCGCGCGCCACGCCCAAATGTCGTCGAGAATGGTGTCGCTGCTGTTGACCACCAGGCTCGTCGTCGCGCTGCCCGCCTCCGCGCCTCCGATGCGGAAGAAAACATCCTGAATCGCCGATGGGTCCGCCGCCGCATGGTCATCAAAAATCAGCGAAAAGAAAGTCCCCACCTCGAGCAGCACTGGAGATTTCGTCGGGCCGGCATCAAAAATCATCCCCGAGAGCAAATCGCCCTTCGAGCTGAGCACGATCATGGACGGAGTTCCGTTTTGCGGGATCAGTGTCGGGAAGCCAATACCCAGCACGACGGTATCGGGATAAGGGACCACGATGCTTCGATCCAGATTATAAACGCCCGGCGTCAGGATCAGGTTCTGGCCAAAAAGCAATGCCGCGTTGATCTTCTCCAGGCTATCCGTCGGATGCGCCACGAAGAACTTCTCAATCGGTATCGATGACCCCGGCGTCGCACCGCCAGCCCACGTCGTCCCCGAGGAATTGCGCCGCACCGCCGGCACAAACACGTTGTAGTCGCCATCGGAATCGACGTACAGATACGGCTCCTCACGCGTCACGGGGCTAGTGGCGAGCGTGGTATACGGCCCACTGCATGGCGCCACCTCAGGGAAACACGGCGCGGGCGCGCCCACGACTCCCGAGAACACCTGGTTCCACACGCCGTTGGTCCATCCATCGATGTTGCTGTTCCTGGTGATCCACTGCTGTTGCGTCGCGTTGATAATCGTGCCATTGGCAAACGCCGAATCGGCAATGAACCCGCCGCTAGCGAACCCCGGGCTGCTGCAATAATCAAAAAGGAAGAGGTTGCCATTGATCTGGACCCGCCGCACCGGTGACGCCTGCGATACCGCCCAGAACTCGGCGCTGTCAGTGCAACCTGACGCGGTCGTCACGTTGATGGTCAAGTTCGACAATGAGCGCCAAAAATTCACCAACGCCGTGCAGTTGCCGGGCCCGAAGCACTGGTTGGATACATTGATCGCGCCGTTGATCGTGACATCGCTCGGCGAAGATCCCAGGCCGGCCACGGTGGTGTAGTAGCCCACCTGAAAAATGAGAGGAGTGGCGCTCGATCCATATGTCCCGGGCTCAAATAGCAATGCATAGCGCTGCGTTCCGAACTGGTTGGAGACTTGTTGGCTCGCCACGGCGTCCACAGCCGCCTGGATCGCACTCTGCGACATGCTCGGATTGAAAACGTAAACGTTCGGACCAAAATCCGGCTGGCCCGCCGCGGAAATAGTAGCCGTCGAAACAGCATTGCTCGGTGCCGCTGCAGCCACACCCACGATCGGTGCCACTGCAGTGATGGCCAAACTCAGTAGGGCGATATATACCAGGTACGTTCGCATACGTATGTTTCCTCCTCGGAGCATCATCCCCAGGCGCAAAAATTGGCCTGACTTCATACGTGGCATATACGCCGACGTATAACGCGTGTCAAAAAATTTATTTGGTAGCGACTTAAAAATGTGGGTAAGGAATTAGCGAAGCACAGGCCACCGTCATCCTGAGCGCTGCGCGGTTTATGCGTCCCGCTATTGCGGGACGAGCTTGCCGGACGTAAGCGGCCCGCCTGCGGTAGGCGGGGATCTCTCTTCGATTGCAACCTTGTTTCAGCCGAGCGCCGGCTTCAAATAGCCTGCGCGTGGGGCACTTTCAACTTCGTCGCAAAGTCGCGCAGCTCGTTGCCTCGCGCCTCGAGCGAATCCCATTCCCCCAGGACGCAGCCGCACTTGGGACAAAGCATCAGGTACACCATCTCGCCATTCGCACGCGCTCCGAAGCTGAAATTGGGCGGCACTTTGCACGTCGAGCACACGAATACCAGCGTTCCGTTCCGAGCTTTCATTCCTGATAGATGAAGTTCGATCACAACGCATCCTCTCTACATCCCGAGCAGCAGCGAATTCAATCGCAGACCAACGCAGGCACCCTTACGGTAGTGTTACCACCAGCCTCCAAGTCACGTCAAGCCGCGCCGATTCTATGTTCATCCCGAGCCGAACCAGGCCCGCCTGCTGCAGGCAGGGACCTCTGTTCGCTTTTCCGCCGCTCCGTCGCCGACCAGAAAGACTTTTTGAGCACACCGTTGCCTGCACGCGCTAACATAGCCGCCGGAACAGTGCTAAGAACTAAACCGGGGGTCGTCTTCGTTCGAGGGAGGCACAGATGCCCGAAGCCAAGGGAATGTGGGAAGGCTTGATGGACTTTTCCTTTCGCACCTACGCAACGCCGCGAATGTTGAAATTCCTCTACGCCATGCACCTGCTCGTGGGGCTCGTCGCTGCGGTCGCCTGGGTGGTCCTGGCATTCCAACAGGCTCCGGTGCAAGGTCTGCTCGCGCTCCTGGGCGCTCTAGTCGGCTATTTTTTCTGGATTCTCTACTGCCGCGTAGTGCTCGAGGTGCTATCGGCTATTTTCCGCATGGCGGAAGCGATCGCGCCGGAAGGCCGTCATCCGCAGCAGCAGTAGCTCGTGGCGCCGGGCTATGGCAGTCTAGACCAACAGGCTGACGGTGGAAGCTCCATTCAAGCCGGGACAACTCGTCCGCGTCAACCTCGCGGGCATGCAGGTCGAGAGGGTAACCTTCCACGCTGCCGTCACCGACGCGGTCGGCAACATCATCAAGCAGACGTCGCAAGACCCGCCCAAGTATCTCGTTCGGCTGCTCTTTTCATTTCGCGGGATCAACGAGGTAGACGTTCCCGCCGATCGCATACGCACAGGATAGCTCGGCCAGGCGCTCGAGCGGATGCGGGCGGGACGTTCCTACGCCGTTGCAGCTTTCGCTTTTGCCGCAGCCTGGACTGTGTACACGAGCGCCGCTTTTTTCCCGCCTTTCGCTGCCGTGGCACAAATCGAATTCAGATTCACGCCTTTCGCGGCGAGCTTGTCCAGGTGTTGCGCCAGGGCTCCGGGCTTGTTCTGCAGTTCATATTCCTCCGCGGCGGTCTCCCCGTAGGCGAGACCAGCTTCGTCCAAAGCCTTCTTCGCGCGCCTCGCATCTTCGACCACCAGTTCAACCACGCCGCCAGTCCCTTGCACTGTTCCCAGCAGCGCAAGAATGTTCACCTTCGCATTCCCGAGCGTCTTAGCGATCTCCGCGACCGCCCCAGGTCGATTCTCAACGCTGACCGTAAACTGCTTCGTCTTCGCCATACAGGCACCTCCCGTAGTGAGTGGCAGGATTATACGCCTCGATAAGCAACGTCGCCGCCAGTAATAGTGGTTGGCTCTCAGCCGCCTGTAGCTTGCAAGGTATGCGAGGTCGATCACGCGCCTCTGTCTAGCGCGCGGTCTCGTTGGCGAACGGAAAACGCATGACGCAGGATTACTTAGCTGACCCGTGTTCTGAAATGACAAAGGGAGGAAGTCTGTGACTCCCTCCCTTTTCTTGCATAAACCTTACTGCAATGGATTGGAGCCCGACGTCGTGCAAGGAGGCGGAATCAGCCGATCCGGCCGGGTCCACACGCACCACGCCGTCTGGTCGATACAGTAGCTGGCGATACCGGTCGAGTTGGCAGTGGTCGGCTGGGCCGTAACGGAAAACCCGGTATCACCGGACACACCGCAAGCCAACCGGAACGTCGTCAACCAAGCCTGCGTTCTTGCAGGTGTTCGAGCCGACCGGGCCGCCCAACTGAGTGAGGGACGTCGCGAAAACCGTCTTTGAACCTGGAGGAGAACGTCTGTTCCGCCGAAGAAATCGTGCGGAGCGTGCCCACTGCGCCGGACTGGTTCGCCGCAATCTTGGCGCGAAGCAGGTTCGGAATCGCTATCGCTGCGATGATCAAAATGATCGCCACGACGATCAACAACTCAATTAACGAGAAACCCTTT
>Ga0208603_1000114_pt1 | contig 12766 bp, 13 predicted proteins | sample MicForSoSWNC24_M_FD_188001 | JGI IMG/M metagenome (GOLD analysis project Ga0208603, IMG submission 188001) | Forest soil microbial communities from Harvard Forest Long Term Ecological Research site in Petersham, Massachusetts, USA - MetaG HF008... | ecosystem: Environmental > Terrestrial > Soil... | reverse complement strand
CGATATCATCGTTGGGTTTCCGGGCGAAACCGAGCTCGAGTTCGAGGAAACTTTGTCGCTGCTCGACCAGGTCGAATATGATGCCATCTTCGGTTTCAAGTATTCGCCTCGGCCCAACACTCCGGCCCTGAAACTGGAAGACGCCATCCCCGACGAGGAAAAGGCACGCCGTTTGGCGGTGCTCAACGAGAAGCAACGGCTTATCCAGAAGCAGCATAATGAAAAGTATCTGGGAACAACTCTTGAAGTGATGGTTGAAGGCAAGAACGAGGCGCGAGGCCAGTGGATGGGCAGGACGTCGCAAAACAAGGTGTTCAATTTTACCGCCCCCGGGCAGGTTAAACCGACAATTGGAACCTATGTAACTGTAGTGACAACGGGCACGTTTCCCAACAGCCTTTTGGGCGAAATAGTGGTATAAGGAGCTTTTCGGAGATCACGATGGAAGTCGAAATGAAAATTCGGGGCCTGCTCATGGATCCAGTAACAAACATGCCAATCGTGATCCTGAAGGACGCCGGTACAGATGCTGTGCTGCCAATCTGGGTTGGTATTTATGAGGCGAACGCAATCGCGCTGGAGATCGAGAAAGTCAGCACGCCGCGGCCGATGACCCACGACCTGATCAAGAATGTGCTGGTCGGCCTGGACACCAACGTCCATAAGGTTGTAGTGACCGAGTTGCGGGAAGACACGTTTTATGCGGTGATCTGGCTGGAGCGCGAGGGGCGCATCGTCAGCATTGATTCGCGGCCGTCGGACGCGTTGGCGCTGGCTTTGCGGGTGGATTGCCCCATCTTTGTGGAAGATGAGGTTCTAAAGAATTCGAAGTTGGCGACTACGGCTTCCGACCGCGTGACCAGCGAAGAGTTGCGCAAGTGGTTGGAAGGTTTGAATGACGAGGATTTGGGACGCTATAAGATGTAGTGGGGGCGACGAAGAGGTTTCAACCACCAAGTACACGAAGATTCACAACGGAAATCCGTTCTTAAAGACCAATCTGTGCCTGATCCGGCGAAACAGCTTCAGCAAATCTACGTGGCTGGATTCGAACTAAAAGTTTTCGAACGTTTTCCCAAGTGCGTGGGAGTGGTGCGGGATAGCTGCATCGCGCTGCTGGTGCCGTCGCCGGACGGGCTGCAGATGCTGGGAACTCCGGGTTGGCTGATGGGGGAAGCCATGGGCGTTCTGGTCGAAAGCGGAGGACGAAAAGTCTTTCAAGCCAAGCAGGAAATCCTTGAAGCGACGCCGGAGAGGCTGGAGCTGCTGAGTCGCTTCCGCGAGGATTTGGGCAGGTTACTTCGCCTGACGGCCACCCCTTGATTTCTGAGTTGACATAATACCTATTATCGGACATTGCATATAGGGAGCGCCGCGGTGCAGGTTTGAACCGGAGCTTACATCGCCTGCCGTTGCCTCGTCTGCGGCTCTCCGGCCAGCACGATCTTGGCGTGGAACAGTGTGCCTGCGACCCGGGTTGCGATGGCGATCAGTTCCCTTTGCCCGGCGAAGACCTTCACCATTCTGGCTTGGGAGAGTTCGGGCAAATTCACGGGGCGGCCGCTGCGGATGCGACCGGCCATTTCATCATTGGCTGTGACGGATGGAAATTGCGGCAGAAGTTTGCGGGGATGAATGAAGAGATCGTCCGCCTCACCCATCTTAAGAGCGGCATCCAGTTCTTCTAAAGTATAGGCATCGGCTAATTCGAATTCGCCGACTGCCGTCCGACGTAACCATTCCAGGTGAGCGCCGCATCCCATGATTTGGCCCATATCGTGCGCGACAGAGCGCACATAGGTTCCGGAGGCGACGCGGGCCCGGAAACTGGCGCGGTCGTTTTCGACCTGTGTAATCTCGAATTCTTTAATTTCCACTTGCACTGGCTTGAGCGAAACTTCGGCGTGTTTGCGAGCCAGTTTGTAGGCGGGCACGCCTTGAATCTTCTTAGCCGAGAACGGTGGTGGCGTCTGCTGGACCAGGCCTCTAAATCGGGTTGCCAGTTCGCATACTTGGTCCAATGACAGGCTGACGGCTTGGGCTGGACCGGCTGGTTCGCCTTCCGCGTCGTAGGTATCCGTGGCAAAGCCAAAGCGGATCGTGCCCGCGTAGGTCTTCTCGCAAGAAGTGTAAAACCGCGCCAGCCGGGTCAGATTGCCGATCACCAATGGCAGCACTCCGGTTGCCAGCGGATCGAGCGTGCCGAGATGTCCCACCGACCGTTCTTGCAGGATGCGGCGTACGCGATTGACCACGTCGTGGGAAGTCAGACCGGCGGCTTTGTCGATGATGAGCACGGCGTTCATGGAATTGAGCAATTGCGAAATCGGGTGATTTGGTAATTTAGAACCGGAACGTCCCGGCCAAGGGCTGCTATCCTTGCTGAGGGCAAATAGGGGCATCTGCCAAGAAATCTACCTCATTGTGACCGCGAGCAAAGTGCAAAACCCAGATTCCTCGTCGCTTGCGCCCCTCGGAACGACAAGTCTGGTTGGTGTCGCTTTGCTTATCGGAATGACAAGTGTTTTTGGTAGCCCCCTCATTTCTTAATCTCGCATGATTCCCATTCGCGACGACACGCCCCGGTTCAGCACTCCGTTCGTTACGTACTTCATTATCGCTCTGAATACCGTGGTCTTCGTATTTGAATTGTCGGTAGGCGGACAGAGTCACCGGGCGTTGAACAGCCTGATCTATCAGTTCGGGGTCGTTCCCCTTCACTTTGAGCGGGCATTGCTGGCTTGGCCGGCTTCTTCGCTAGTTGGATCATTTCTTCCGCTTCTCACGTCGATGTTTTTGCATGGCTCGTGGCTACACCTCATCGGGAACATGTGGTTTCTTTGGATCTTCGGTGACAACGTTGAAGATCATCTGGGTCACTTTACGTATCTACTTTTTTATCTGGTCTGCGGCTTCGCGGCAGCGGTCGCGCACATCCTCCTGAATGCTGGGTCGAATGTACCGAGCGTGGGGGCGAGCGGGGCGATTGCCGGCGTGATGGGTGCGTATTTCGTGCTTTACCCGCGAGCGCATGTGCTGATGTGGTTTCCGCCAATCTTTCTTTTTCATCTGCCTGCGTGGCTGGTGCTGGGATACTGGTTCTTCATGCAGTTCCTGAGCGGCACCGCGATCTCGATTGCGGAGACCAGCCAGAGCGGAGGAATCGCGTTCTGGGCCCACGTGGGAGGCTTCGTGGCCGGTGTTGTACTGATCAAAATATTGCCGGAACGACCGCGAAGGTATCGGTATGCGGCTTGGTAGATTCGCGCAGACCTTTGTCGCCAGGAACGAAAGTCCGGGCGCGCTTTGTTCGGCCAGCACGGGCGGGGAGGTGGACGCCTACGCCTACATGTTTGCTCCCGTTATAATGTTGCTGTGAGTGTCCACTCGGTTCAGCCAGTTGCGTCCGCGGAGTTCCCTACCCGGTGGGGCAAGTTCCGCATCTTCGGATTTAGAGATGCCGCGGGTAAGGAGGAGGCGGTGGCCCTGGTGATGGGCGACGTGCGTTCCGTGCCGGCACTGGTGCGTATCCATTCGCAATGCCTCACGGGAGATGTTTTCGGCTCGCTGCGCTGCGACTGCCGTCAACAACTAGAGATGGCGTTGGCCATGATTGCCGAGCAAGGAGCGGGAGTGCTGATCTACGAACAGCAGGAAGGGCGAGGTATTGGGCTGATGGCCAAGTTGCAGGCTTACGAGTTGCAGGATGCCGGCTTGGATACGGTCGAGGCCAATGAGCGCCTCGGATTTGAAGCGGATCTTCGCGCATTCGCACTGCCGGCGGGAATCCTCAGGGCTCTTGGTGTGTCCAAGGTGCGATTGCTGTCGAATAATCCCGACAAGGTTGCGGCGCTGGAGCGGGGCGGAATTGAGGTGGTTGAGCGGCTCCCTTGTGAAGTAACTCCGAGCAGCCATGCGGAAGATTACCTCAAGACCAAGAAAGAGAAGATGGGGCATTTGTTTAGTTCCCGGTGAGGGTCGCGCCCGTCGGAAAACAAGATCGCGCTAGTTGGTCGCTGCCGCCAGCACTGCACGCTTGGTAAACACCCTGATCATCTCCCGCCGGTATTCTGGAGTCAGGGCAGATGTGGTTAGCGGCTTGGCCGTTTTCGCGGCCAAGTTGCCCACCGCTTCGGCCAAGGCTTCGTCCACGATCTTTCCACGAAGCAACTCGCTCGCTCCCTTGACCAGAACCGGAGCGGGATTGACGGCGGTGATCGCTAGACGTGCATCGGCGACGTGACCGTTCGAACGCTTCATGACGACGGCAACTCCGGCCAGCGGATAATCAATCGATCCTCGAACACGCAGCTTGCGATAAATACCGCGATAGTCGGCGGACGATTCAGGCAGGAACACTCGCGTGACCAGTTCATTGGGCTGCAACTTGCGATAAGCGACGCCGTCACCGGTGTAGAAATCGGGTAGCGGCATCCGCCGCACACCCGAGGCGCTCGCAATTTCAATCTCCGCATTCAAGCAGAGAAGCGCCGGGGGAGTATCGCCTGAGAACGCGGCCCAGCATTTTGTTCCACCGGGGGCGACATGGCACAGGTCTCCGTCTTTCTTAATACAGAAGCCACAGCCCTTGCGCCAGGTGAGCGACTGGTTGTACCACAGGCAGCGGGTGTCTAGACAGATGTTTCCGCCAATCGTGCCCATGTTGCGCAGCAGAGGCGATGCAACCGTGGCGGCTGCTTCCGTCAGCACTGGATAACGGCGTCGCAGAAGATCGGAGTGCTCGATGGTGGTCAGCGAAGTCAGGGCTCCAATCTCGATGCCACTTCCCTGCTGCTGGCGAATGCCTTTCAGTTCTGCGATGTGACGGATGTCGAGAACGAACTGAGGCTCGAATAATTTTTGCCGCATGGACGGAATGAGGTCGGTGCCTCCGGCTACGATTCGTAGCTTATGCGTGGGAGGGCTAGCCTGACCATCGCGAGCGGGAGAGTGGTCCGCTTCCACACGGTCGCAGTACTTTGCCAGTTGCGAGATTGCTTCATCCAGCGTGCGTGGCCGGAGCAGTTTGAATTGCGGGAGGCTCAATCGTCGCCTCCCGTTTGAGCCGGCGTTTCGCGCCGCGAGGGATCCAGCGGATGGCGCTTCGGTCCCTTGCCGCGATACCAGAGCGATCCGCCATGCTCGCGAAACATTCTTGGTGAAGTGGGATCGACGCCTTCAGTGAGGTTGATGTGCTTTGCGTTTTTCTTCGCTCGCAGGGCCGCGAGCACCCGTTCCGGGGTGAATGGAGACTCGTGCAAGCGGACGCCGACTGCGTCGTAGATTGCGTTTGCAATTGCGGGAATGGTCGCTGCAAGTGAGCCTTCGCTGCACTCCTTCGCGCCGAACGGGCCTTCGGGGTCGATGCTCTCCACGATGATCGGTTCGACCTCTGGCGATTCCACCGACGACGGGCTGCGGTACTCGAGCAGGCCGGGGTTCATCAGCATGCCATCCTTCCAAACCATTTCTTCGGTGAGGGCCTGGCCCATGCCCATCCAGACGGAGCCGATGATTTGGCCTTCGACTGAGACTGGGTTCAGGGCGCGGCCGCAGTCGTGCGCCGCCCAGACTTTGTGAACGGTGACTTCGCCGGTGTCTTCGTCGACGGTCACTTCAGCCACCTGGGCTGAGTACGAGTACGCTGGCGACGGTCCGACGCCAGCGCCTTTATGTTTGCCGCCACGCGCGTCGGGAGGCGGTGCGTAGGAGCCTGTTCCGGTCAGGGCTCCGTGGAAATCGATGGCAGCGACTACGGCCTCTTCGAACGTCATCCAATCTTTCGGGCCTTCGTCTTGGCGTTTTTGTTGCAGCGAGCCGCGAAGGATTTGCCCCTCGACGCGACCACTGACCGACGCTCCAGACTGGGTGACATCGTCGTCTGCAGTCTTGGAAACAACTGGCGGGGCGCTGGCCTGCTTGTACACGATGTCGTCTCGAAAGATCAGGTCTTCGGGTGGGCAATTCATCTTGCGCGCGGCTGCCAGAGCAATCTGCTTCTTTACTTCTGCCGAGGCCCGCAATGTTGCATTGCCCGCCATGAAAGTTACGCGGCTTGAGTAGGAGCCTATATCGATAGGAGTAAGGTCGGTGTCGGCAGCCACGATCTTGATCCGTCCGAGAGAGCAGCCCAGAGTTTCAGCGGCGATTTGAGCCGTCATGGTGTCCGAGCCCTGTCCGATCTCCGAGGCTCCGGTGTACACGACGACTCCGCCGTCACGATCGATCTTGATGTTCACGGTGGAGTGGGGCATGTCAGAGCGGATAATCGAATTGGCGGCGCCGCTTACGTAGTGACTGCAGGCAATGCCCAGCCCGCGTCCTTTGGGCAGCTTGCCCTTGCGTTGTTTCCAACCCGAGCGCTCGACAGTTTTTTCGATACACTCCGGCAATCCGTAACTCTGTACGCGCAGTCCATTCACCGTGATGCACGGAGGTTGGAGCAGATTGCCTTGGCGAATCTCTGCGGGATCCAATCCCGCTTTGGCGGCGAGTTCGTCGAGTTGCGATTCGAACGCGAATCTCACATTCACTGTGCCGTGCCCGCGCATCGCTCCGCACACGGGCTTGTTGGTCAGGACGCGATAGCCGTCATATTGAATGTTGGGGATGTCATAAAGCGCACCCAGCAGCGCGCCAGAATAGAGAATCGTGACGACGCCGTAGGAGCAATAGGCGCCGCCGTCCTGGATTACGCGGGCCTTGACGGCTGTAATGCGGCCGTCGTTCTTGATTCCGGTCTTCAGATCAATGATGGTGCGCGGGCGACCACGATGCGCCCAGAAAACCTCTTCGCGGGTGTAGGTGATCTTCACGGGGGCCAACGCCTTTCGCGCCGCAATCGCCGCAATGATTTCGAGCGGGATGACCTCACTCTTTCCACCGAAGCCGCCGCCGACCAGCGGCTTGATGACGCGAATTTGCGCCATCGGCATTTCGAGCACCAGCGACAGTTTATGTTGCAGGTAATAAGGAACCTGGGTTGACGATTGAACCGTCAGGCGTCCGCGGTTACCAGTGTGCGAATCGATTTCGAATGCAGCCAATGTGGAGTGCGGTTCCATGGCTGCATGGGTGACTTCGTTAGCGATGAAGCGGGCTTCGGCTACATGGTCGGCTTCGGCAAAACCTTTTTCCGGATCGCCGAAGACATGGTGATAGTCTTTTTCCAGGTTGTGGGCCTTGTTGTCGTGGATGAGGTCGGTCTCGGCCTTCATCGATTCTTCCGGATCGAAATAGGCGGGCAAGAGCTCGTATTCAACGTCGATCAACTCGAGCGCCTGATCCGCCGTGGCCTCGTCGACCGCAGCGACACAAGCGAGGTTATCGCCAACGTAGCGGACTTTATCGAGCGCGAGCGCGTACTCGTCATGGCCGACGGGCAGAATGCCATAGGGATTGGGCGCGTCTTTTCCTATTACGACGGCGACGACGCCTTCCAGTTTTTCGGCGCGGGTGGTGTCCATGCGCTTGATGCGGGCGTGCGGATAAGGCGAATGCAGGATTCTCCCGATGAGCATTCCGGGGAGCGTGAGGTCGTCGGTATATTTGCCGGCGCCGGTGGTCTTGCCGGCGGCGTCGACCATGGCGGTGGCTTTGCCGATGATGGAGAAGTCGTCGGTCTTTGGTCGTTGGTCGTTGGCCACTACAGATTCCTCGCTGTGCTCGGAATGACAAGACTAGAGTGAGACTTCACTTTGTTGCTGCCACTCCTTTTTGTTCGGCGTCAATCGCCGCTTTGATGGCCTGATACATCTGGCTATAGCCTGTACAGCGGCAAAGATTTCCGCTCAGCGCGCTACGGATGTCTGGCTCGCTCGGTTCCGAGTTTTCAGCCAGCAGATGTTTGACGGTCATGATGAATCCCGGAGTACAATAGCCGCACTGCGCTCCGCCCCAGTCGCCATAGGCTTTCTGAATGGCCGCCAGGCTTCCGCCCTCGCTCACGCCCTCGACCGTCGTGATTTCCTGTCCCTCGCAACTTGCCGCCAGCAAGGTGCACGACATCATCGGGATGCCGTCCACCAGCACCGTACAGGCGCCGCAGGAGGAATCGTCGCAGCCGCGCTTGGATCCTGTGAATTCGAGATCCTGGCGCAACACATCAAGCAGCAGCTTGCTGGGCTCGAAGGCAAGCTCGTGCGAGCGGCCGTTTACTTTGAGTTCGACGAGTTCTTTCTTCATAGCTTAGCTTCCGGCTTCTAGCGGTTAGCTCCTAGCCAAGAATCAAGCTAGAAGCTCGGAGCGAGCAGCCTTCAATACCCGAAATCTGCCTGCGCCGCATACGCGTGCTGCTGCACCCCTATTTCTTCCACGCGGCACGCTCCCAGTTGGTTCATATAAGCGCGTCGATCAGCCGTGTTGTACACCCAGCGATCGAGCCACGCGTCGCTGTCAGCCTTGGTCTTGGTCTGCTCATGATATTGGCGGAAGAACGCGTCGTCGCGTTTGTAATATCCTTGGACGGGCGAGGGATGCGCACCGTAAGGACACTCGACCAGGGCGTTCACGAGGAAGCCGGGAATTACGGTACGATTGGGATCGCTGGCAATCACCTCGGGCTCGACGATCTCCTCCGCAAGTAGGATCACGCGCTTGGCCGCACGAACTCCTTCGATCATCACTCCGAAATTGCCCCAGCAATGGGCGTTGCCTTCGCGATCCGCCCGCTGCGCGTGAACGATGGTGACATCGGGATTGAGCGCGCGCACCGCGTGCAGGGACTCTTTCGGTTCAAAGGGCGAAAAGACTTGATCGAAGAACTCGTTGCCCTTGGCGACATCGCTCCCCAATCCTGTTCGAGTCGGGAGGAACGGCAGTCCCATAGCTCCGGCTTGCAGAGCCAGAGCCACCGTGAAGTTGGTCAGGTTGAAGATCTTTATTCCATCCTGTTCGACGGCCCGACGGAAGTTGTAGGCTGATCCCATCATCACGTTTCCCACCCATGCGGCGATGACTTGGTCGACACAACCCGCAGCGATGATCTGATCGAAGAGAGTGTCCGAGATTGGTCCGATCAGAGTCAGACCGCGCTTCTTCTGACGAATGATCTCGTGTCCGGCAGCGAAGGGGATCATCTGCTCCATCTGCAAGCCGAGCGCGACCGACGTGCTATCCGGCACCAGCTCGGCAATCGCTTCGCGCATTGTAAGGACCTTAGACACGTTCCGAGATCACTTCCCTTTCCACACGGGCGCGCGCTTTTCAAGAAAGGCATTGATCCCCTCTTGCGCGTCTTCGGTCTTCATCAGTTCGTCGAGGTAAATAGTCTCTGCTCGCGCCAACCCCTTGTGGAAATGGATCGCGTCCCAGACATAGATTGCTTTCTTGGCAGTGGACAGCGCCACCGGGCTCAGTTTTCTCAGCTGGTCGAGCGATTGTTCCGCGGCCGACTCAACCTCCGCGTCAGGCACGGCGTGGTTTGCGAGACCGATGGCCGCCGCTTCCCTGCCGGTGATGCTGCGTCCGGTCAAAATAAGTTCCGCGGCGCGCTTCTGTCCCACGATCGCCGCCAAGATGGTCGCCGCCACCGGCGGATAACATCCCAGTTTGATTTCCGGGAAACCCCAAGTGGCCGAGTCCGCGGTATAAACCAGGTCACAAACCGCCGCCAGTTCCGCCGCGCCGCCCAGGCAGGTTCCACGCACACAAGCGATGCTCACTTTTTCGCTGTTAATCAAAGCGTGGATCACGCCGTGAAATTTGGCGAGCATCTCGTAAACCTTGTCCGGCGTGTGGGCGGCGACGTCAACCCCCGCGGAGAAGACGGTCTGCGACCCTGCGATCAACACAACTGCAATTTGACTATGTGCTTCGATCTTCGCCAACGCCGCCGCCAGTTCCTCCATCATCGGAATATCAATGACGTTCACAGGCGAATTCCGCAAGGTGATGCGTGCGATCGGCGCGTGCATCTCGAGCGCAATCCGCGAGAACGTGGCTGTTTGCGTCGTCATTGGCTCGTGTGGCGCGGCCCTCGGTTCCGCGCGTTACTTCGTCCAGAAACCGGTCTTGTCGTATTCTCGGATGGCTTTCACTTCCGCGGGGCTCGGCTCGGCAGTCTGCGCAATCTCGTCGCTGACCCGCAATGTCCATCCAGTATTGCTTAGAACATCCTCGACATCGATGCCGGGATGAGTGGAAGCAAGGTACGCCTCTCCATCATCGCCAAAACGCAACACCGCCTTGGTCGTGATTACCGCGGACGGCCCGCCTCGCGGCAGACCCACGCGCTTGCGCCAGCCGGGGCCGTCTCCGTTTCCGGGGCTGGTTCTATGAGAAACGCGTTCGGGCAGCCGCCGCTTGTCGTGTTCCAAAAGAACTACAAACCGATGCGCGAGAGACGCAATGTCGCAAGCCCCGCCGGAACCGGGCAGCCGCGTCCTTCCATTCGGCCCCCTCGCTTCGGTCGAGTTCAAATTGCCGAAACGATCAACCTCGGCGGCACCGAGAAATCCCAGATGGACACGACCGGACTGCAGCAAGCTCATGACGCCGAGCATGTCCAGGCATTGCGTTGCGCCCTGGATGTTGGGTGGATCGGCCATTGTGTAGATCAACTCCGCTGCCGGGGTGGTACGGATCACACCATTTTCAAATAACCCCACTGCATTGGGGGCATGTGTTTTTTTCGCGACCACAAACGCGATTAGCGGCAGCCGCATGCCGACGAAGACAATTTCCGCGTCCTGGATTTCCCGGGCAGCGGTCGCGACCATAAGCTCTCCCAGTGAATAAGGGCCACTGCCAGTTGCCTTTTTCGAGCTGTCGGTCGCGGTCGTCAGAACTGCGGCACCCGCGGAGCTATGCTCCGCTGGACAGCCAAGGGCGGCTGTCCCTACGTGGTCATGGTTGAGCAAAGATCCTCGATCCTATAGGTTAATCGCCGATTTGCGAACTTCGCCGATTGACGAGAGCGGATCGCGCGCACCCTCTTTCGGTGCAATCCATTTCTTTTCATTCGCGATGATGTCGAGCAACAGCTTCTTGTCCTGGCCGCTCGGCATGTAATCTCTTAGGTGTTCCTCGTAGTGCTTATCATCGATCGCCTCGCCGGTCTGCGCGTGGAACTTCTGTCCCGCCCAGCGGCCAATATTGCGATTGAATTTAATATCTGGCGCGTACAGCTTGGGTTCTCCCGGTTTGAGCACGCTGTTGAATCGCTCGATCAATCCGGCCACTTCGTCGCGATATAAATGCCGGTTATAGTCGTTCAGTTCGTCAACTTTTGCTTCTTGCGGATTCTTCGGTTCGTCGTAGCGACCCTTGACTCCCCAGACATACGCCCAATGCGCCGACGAGGAGTTGTCGGTGCCAAACAGGTCGTACGAACTGGAGATCCACTTGTTCAGATATTTCTGGATCAGCCACGCCGGAATCACTCCCGCCTCGACAATCCGACGAAGTCCGTCGTTGCCCGTGCCCATGTGGAAGGCCTCTTCGCGCAACATGTAAGACATCGAGCGGCCGAGCGGTGCGAAGGCGGAATACTTCAACATCTGCAATTGGAATTTTCCATCGCGGTCGACGAAGTCGGTGTAGGTGAAAAAGTCCATCCAGTTGTCCACATCGACGTTGAACGCGCCCAGCAGGCGCTTGTTGTCGAAGGCACGGCGTTCGAGCATTTTCTGAGCCTCGACTTTTCCGGAGTACCCGAAGTGTTCGACCAGCAGCGCGCACATTTGCCAGCCGTGCCGCATTTCCTCAATCATCACGCGGGTGATCGCCCGGCGATCCCAGTCGGTGGGTGCGCTCTCAAACAAATTTCGCTGCTGCTCGACGCTGGCAAACTCGGTGTCACCCTGATACACGATCAGGTTAATCAGCGCGTCGCGCATCTGTTGGGTGGGCACCTGGCGCAGGTTTTCCCATTTGCGGCGGCCCTTGAAGGCGCCGAACTGGATCTCATCGGTTTCGATCGCGCCGTACAGCGTGTCGAACTTGAAATTGGCAATCTCGTCGTGGTTGACGCCGATGTCTTTTCGCCAATCGTCGAACAACCCAACCCAGTCGCTGAAGGTACCGATTTTTGCAACTTTACCTGGCATATGTGTGATTCCCCTCAACCCAAAACCTTTCAAGCACAAAGGGCACGAAGTATGGAGTATCACGAAGGAAACCCGCGACCTGTCCTTACTTTTTGTGAACCTTCGTGTCCTTTGTGGTTCTAGCTTTACGCCATATTTAACCAAACTGTTTTCAGCTCAGTGTAGTGTTCGATGGCGTGAACTCCCAACTCACGACCGAAGCCCGAACTCTTGTAACCCCCGAACGGCAAGGAGGCGTCCATCAATCCATAAGTGTTGATCCATACCGTTCCAGCCTTGAGTTGTCGCGAAACCGAGTGAGCTTTCTTCACATCGCGCGTCCAGAGCGCTGCTGCGAGGCCGTACGGATTGTTGTTCGCTTGGGCGATGACTTGATCCACATCGTCGAAGCTCAACGTCGCGAGCACCGGACCGAAGATTTCCTCTTGGGCAATCTTCATGTCGTTCTTCACGCCGCTAAAGATCGTGGGTTCGATGAAGAACCCCTCGCCACCGTCTACGGAAACACGGCTTCCCCCCGCGATCAGCTTTGCGCCCTCTTTCTTGCCCGCCTCGATGTAGTCGAGAACGGTTCGCATCTGCTCCTGGCTGACGATTGCGCCCATACGGGTTTTGGGATCAAGCGGGTCGGCGGGCTGCATCTTTTTCGCTCGCGCAACCAGTTTCTCCAGGAACTCGTCTTGCACTTTGCTCTCGACGAACAGGCGCGAGCCGGCATT
>Ga0208603_1000113_pt1 | contig 12791 bp, 11 predicted proteins | sample MicForSoSWNC24_M_FD_188001 | JGI IMG/M metagenome (GOLD analysis project Ga0208603, IMG submission 188001) | Forest soil microbial communities from Harvard Forest Long Term Ecological Research site in Petersham, Massachusetts, USA - MetaG HF008... | ecosystem: Environmental > Terrestrial > Soil... | reverse complement strand
GGGGCAGCGCAACGTGTTCCAGGCGACGGATGAACTAACCCCCTTTGCTTTTGCGGATGAGCCTCGGCATTTTTCGCCGGTGGTGAGTGATTTGCGCGTGGAACCGGGGAAGCACTGGGACACGCAATTCATCGTGAATTTCGATCCGCAGCGCGCACAATTGACGGCGATCGGGACGCTGCTGAAGCTGAAACCTTACAAGGAGTCGTTTTTGACGCTGGCGCATTTTTCGGCGATCAATTTGCCGACGCCGGTGGCCGATAATCCGCCAAATTTCGTGTTCGAGCCGCGGTCGAATCAGATACGCGCGCTAATTGGCTGGGGAGACCTGACGCGGCCGGGATTTAATACGACGATTGGCGCCAGTTACGACATTACACATTCCGCGTTTCAAAACCAGATTGCCGAGGTGAGTTATAACGGCTCGTGCTGCGGATTCGGTTTTGAGTACCGGAGATTTTCGTTTGGCACGATTCGGAATGAGAACCAATACTTGGTTGTATTCCGGATTGCGAATGTGGGATCGCTGGGGACCTTGCGGAGGGCGGAAAAGATCTTCTGAGGTGTGACGGGGGACGTGACCCTAAAGAGGACGCCGTGCTTAGAGAGAGCGTAGCAGGCGGTTTTCATACCGCCATCGAGCGGAGCCTATAGACCGGTGGCGCACTAACGTGCGCCGCTACAACTGCAACTGCGATCCATTAGCCATTGGCCTGCGGCCCAGCCGATTGCGCCTACTGCCAAGCCTGCCAGGACATCGGCGATGTAATGGTAGCGACCGTAGACTGTGGCCACGCACATCATTGTGAAAAATGGCAGGCAGAGCCAGAAGAGCCATGGTCTGTAACGGCGGGCTGCGAGGATCGCGACCATCGAGCCTGCTACGTGTGCGGAAGGGAACGCGGCGCCATGGACGCGGCCGAAACGTTCGATGAGTTCGATGGTGGCGGTGAATGCGCCGCCGGGGAGCGCGGTTGGATTGAGCGATTCGAGCGCGAAGTGGGGGCTTTCGATAGGGAAGAGCACGGCGATGATGTAGACGGAATAGTGCGCGATGCCTGTTGAGACCATCACGGTCCAGAAGGCGGCACGGTCTTTTTGGATGTAAAGGCTGGCCGGGAGAATGACGAGGTAGAGAAAGTAGGTCATGTAGGCGAACTGCATGGCGTCGTTCAGGGTGGGATTGGCGAAACGGGCGAGCCAGACTGAGGGATGCACGCCGGCCAGGTTGTAATCGAATTGGATTAGCCAGGGGTCGAACCAGTTGCGATGGATTGAGTGGACCAGCGCTTGAAGTTCCTCGAAGAAGAAAATGTAGAGCGGGAGCGGATACCAGTGGCGTGCGAACTGCAGGGTTTTGCTGCGTGAGCGTGCGGCGGACCAGGCGAGTTGCGCGATCGCTACGGCTATGATTGCGTGAAGCGCGGCGTATTTGGCGGCGTGCGGGATGTTGTTGTGGAAGGCGAGGAGTAGAAACAGGATCCAGGTTAGATATGCGAAGGTGATTTGTTCGAAGGCGCCGCAGGCTTGGCGGAGTTCTGTTGCATGTTGCGAGAGACCATTCTTCGCGGGTATCGAGTGGACTTCTTGGGTTGTTGGTAGCGAGGACATCAGATTTGCGTGCCCTTTTTGAAGGTGATGCTGGAGTGCGGTGCCCTTTTGTGCGGCAAGCGCTGGCGCTTTGCGACGAATTTTCGGTAGACCAGGCGGCGCCCAGCCGCCGCACTCCAAGGTGATTGGGTGCCTTGGGTTCATTGCGAGATCTTCGGGGCGAGGCGCGCGGCGTGTGAATTTGAGATGGTTGGGGCCGCTTCTTTCCAGTGGGATCCTGGCCAGTTGTTTTGTCGCGCGACGCGCGCCAGGCGCCTTGATGGATTCACTGCTTGGGGATGCGCTACCGACTCGAGCATGGGGACGTCGGCGGCGCTGTCACCGTAGGCGTAGCTTTGGGCTAGATCGAGATTGTGAGTTGCGGCAGCGGTTTTGAGCGCCTGGGATTTGGCTTTGTGGCTCATGTGATCGCTTGTGAGGCGCCCCGTCCATTGGTTCGAAGAGCGCAGCCAAGAATGGCTGTGCCACCCTTGGGGCGAGACTGCTAGCTGCGTGGCTCGAACCTCGATGGGCACGCGGAGTTGCGCCGAGATGCGCCTGGCTATCATTTGCGCCAGCGGAGCTAGCGTGCCGGTGATCAGGAATATGCGGTGACCTTGGGCGTGGTGCCAGGCGATGCGTTGAAGGCCTTGGTCGAAGAGCGGAAGAGAATCTTCGGGCGAAGACTTGGGCGCGAGATCGGTTTCCCAGTCGTTGACTAGCGATTCATTGATTCCTGCTAGATAGAATTTGTTTCCTTCGATGGCTTGGTGCGGATCGCGCAGAATTGTTTTGGCGAAATGCATTAGCCATCTCGCCACGCGTGTGCTCGAGATCTGATCGCGTTCCAGCAGGTAGCCGATGAAGCGCCATTCGAGCGACGGCGGCGACAGTAGCGTGCCGTCGAGGTCGAAGAACGCGCCGATTTTTTGGGGCGCGGTCATCGCGTAGCCTGGATGGCGATTGGAGCGGAAGCCTTTTGTTCGGCGGCGGCGAGGTAGCGGCGGCCTTCCCAAATCACGGGGACGGCGCGGATCGTGCAGAAGGTGACTGTTGCGGCGACAAGGAATTGACCTGCTAGCGCGAGCGCATGGCGGATGCCGGCGTTTAGCCAGGTTGCATTCACGTGGCCTGCAGGAAGCAACAAGCCGAGATAGCAGAAGCAGACGCATTTGAGAGCGGCATAGGCTGCACGGCTGGCGCGCGAAGCGACGAGCGTGCGTCCCCACCAGGTTTCGAGCATGGAGTTCCTGCCAAATCCGCTGCGGCCGGTGCGAGCTGCCAGCGCGCGGAGAAAATCGGTGAGCGTGCCGCGCACAAAAAACAGCACGGGCACCCAGAGGGAGACAAGTCCGCTGACGGCGAAGAATGTGAAGAAGAGATTTTCGACGACGCGGTCGCCGAGAATATCGAGTTGTGCGCCGAGTGGTGTTGCGAGACCGCGAGTGCGAGCGAGGTAGCCGTCAACGCCATCGAGGGCGATGGCAGCGACGGTGAGTGCGACGGCTGCGAGGTCGGCTGCGAGTCGGTTGCCGAGGTGCGTGAACAGAGCCACGGCGGCAAATGCAGCGGCGACTCGCGTTAGGGTCACCTGATTGGGCGTCATCTGGTTCCTTCGCCTCGTGATGCGCTGTGAAAATTTTTGGGCTCGCCACCGCAAACGGCGATATTTCTTGCCGCGTCCGGCTCCAGCTGGCGAGCCCTTGCGGCGGAGGAAAGCATTTGGTGCGCCAGAAGGGACAGGGGTTTCCTCGCGTGTTTTCAGGAGGTTAGTGGACGGTGATGTGGCGAGGGCGTCGTGGAGATGATGGGCTGCGGTGGCAGGTGGAGGGATTTTCTTTGATTGCGGCGAAGAGAAAGCAGGTCCGTCACCGCCGTCCGCGAAAGGCCCGGCTGGGTTCGGGATGACGACCGTGAGCAGATTTTACGGTGGAACCGTGGCTGGCATCAAAAAGCGCGGGCGTGCGTCTAAGGGATGTGGGAAAATTGGGAGTTGAGGGCGCGGCGCTGGGCGGATTGAGCATCTCACCTCGATGAGCGAAAAGGACTAATGGAAGTCTCCATATTTGCGGCTTTTCTTGCGGGCTTGGTGTCGTTTCTTTCGCCTTGCGTGCTGCCGCTGGTGCCGGGATACATTTCGATGCTTTCGGGCATTGGCGTGGAGCAACTGAAGGAAGGCAAAACGCCGCGCGGCGGGTTGCTGGTTTCGGCTTGCGCGTTCGTGACCGGGTTTTCGGTGGTGTTTATTGCGTTTGGCGCGTCGGCGAGCGCGGTGGGATCGTTTTTGTTGCGGAATCGCGCGGTGCTTGCGCCGGTGGCCGGGGCCTTGATCGTGCTGTTTGGGCTGCACCTGATCGGATGGCTCGCGAAAATTACCGTGCGCGCGGGGTTGGTGATTGGGGCCGTGCTGGTTGCCATAGGCGGGTTACTTTCGTGGCGCGCGGATCTGTGGGGAACGTGGCTGAAGCCGATTCATTTGTTTTCGGTGGCGCTGATTTTCTTGCTGGGCCCTTCGCTGACTCGCTGGCTGAACCGCGATGTGCACTTTCGCAATATGGGCGGGCAGCCGGGAGCGGTGAGCGGATTTCTGATGGGATTTGCGTTCGCGTTTGGCTGGACTCCTTGCATTGGCCCGATTCTAGCCAGTGTGCTGGCTGTGGCCGCGACACGGGAAACTGTCGGCGAGGGGGTTTTCTTGTTGGCGTGTTATTCGGCGGGGTTGGCGGTGCCGTTTTTGATTACGGCGCTGGGGATCGGCGGATTTCTGCGTTTCTATCAAAAATTCCGGCGGCACTTGCACACGGTGGAAGTTTTCAGCGGAGTGCTACTACTGGCCGTCGGCGGACTGGTATTCTTGAACCGATTGACGTGGCTTTCGGGGAAGCTGGCGTTTCTGAATAAATTTTCTTTGTAACGGAGTTTTAGCGGATGCGAAAGCGGTGGAATTTATTGCTAGTGCTCGTCGTGGTGGCGAGCTTTGCGGCGGTGTTTTCGGGATGCAAATCGGATGGCGCGAGTACGCCGAAGACTCTAGCGAACGAGCCGGAGGTGACGTTCAAGGATTTGCAGGGGAAGGATGTGCCGCTGGCTGGCCTGAAGGGGAAGGTGGTGGTGGTGAATTTTTGGGCGACTTGGTGCGAGCCTTGCCAGGTGGAAATTCCGTGGATGATCGGTTTCCAGCAGAAATATGCGGACAAGGGTTTTACGCTTTTGGGCGTGGCGATGGATGAAGAAGGGAAGAGCGCGGTCGAGCCGTTCGTCCAGAAGAGCCAGTTTGATGTGGATGGAAAGAAGATGGCGATGAATTATCCGATTGTGCTGGGGAATGACGACCTGGCAGCGAAATTTGGTGGGCTATTGGGATTGCCTACCAGCATTGTGATCTCGCGGGATGGGAAAGTTGTGAAGCGGTACATTGGATTGGCGAGCCAGGATGACCTGGACAAGGAGATCAAATCGTTGCTTTGAGGTAGAAGACAGGGAGGCAAAGAAGCAGAGAGGCAGGCGACGGCGGACCAAATGCTTTTACCGCAGCGACGCAGAGGGCGCATCAGAGAGGACCTACTGCAAAGAAGTAACACAGAGGACATCAGAGAAAGACGGCGAGTTCACAGAGAAATGCGGGAGTGCCGAAACGCCGCGGACCAGGTGCTTACTACATTGCGGGTACAGAGAGAAGCGGATCATTAGGGGCGATCGTTTTCATGTCTATGATGGACGAGCACGAATTTCAGCGGAAGAGCGAGGCGGCGTTTGAGGCTTTGCGGAAGCGTTTGCTGGAGCTTGGCGACGAGAACGAGTTTGAGGTGGAAGGCGGCAGTGGAAAACTCGAGATCGAGTTCGAGGATGAAGACGAGACGCGGTTCGTCATCAGCCCGAATGCGCCGGTACGGCAGATATGGATTTCGGCGCTGACGACCAGTTTCAAGCTAGGGTGGTCGGATGCGGCGCAGGCGTTCGTGCAGGAAAAAACCGGGGAGACATTGAATCAGGTGATGAGCCGCATTCTTTCGGAGAAGCTGGGCACGGCGATTCAGGTGTGAGCTCGATGCGAATCGGAATCTCTTCCATTGTTTTTATGCTTGTCGTGGGCGCGGGTGTCGGCGCTTGGCGCGGGAATGCGAGCGCTGCGCCGCAGGAATCGGCGGCAGTGCCGAGTGCCGCGAGTATCGTGAAGGCGCGAAGTTTTGTTTCGCTCGAGCCCGTTCCGCGCGGGAAGGAATTTCAGGTTGCGGTTGTGGCGGACATTCGGAGCGGATACCACGTGAATTCGCACAAGCCTTCGGACGAATATTTAATTGCGACGACCTTAACGCCGCAGCTTCCGGCGGGTTTTCAGATGTTGGATACGATCTATCCGGCAGGGCGTCAGGAGAAGTTTTCGTTTTCGCCGAGCGAGCCGCTCGATGTGTACACGGGCAGCGTGACGTTTAAGCTGCGGGTGGTGGCGCAGGTGGACGCACCGATCGGTGCGGTGAACATTCCCACGATTTTGCGATATCAGGCTTGCAACGATACGACCTGTTTGCCGCCGGTGAAAATAGCTGTGGATGTGCGCGTGGACGTGGGCGCGGCGGGTTCGGCTGCTCGTGCGATGCATCCGGAGATTTTTTCGGGAGCGGCGAAGTAGTAGCAGCACTGCGTAAAACAGGTCGTTCGCTGCGCTCAGGCCTAAAACCAAGACCCGTCGAAGGTAGCTCTACGACGCGGTGGTGATTCCAAGGAATGTCAGGGCGCGGCGTAGGCGCGTTACTACTTTATCTTTTCCCAGGACTACCATGGTGTCGAAGAGTGGTGGGGCTACGGCGCGGCCCACTATCGCCACGCGGGTGGCGTTGATTAGAAGGCCGGCTTTTACTCCTTCGGCTGCGGCGACCGCGCGGAGTGCAGCATCGCAGGCATCGTGATTCCAGTCGGTTAGCGCGGCCAGCGCGTCCGTTAATTTTGCCAGTAATGCGGGAACTTTTTCGTCCTTCCAGAATTTCTCGCGGGCTTCCTGATCGTAATCGAAATCGTCGGTGAAAAATGCGCGAGCCCATCCTGTGAAATCGGTGAGTAGGCGCGTGCGCGGACGGATCAAGTCAACGGCGTGGGCGAACCAAGCGCGATCGGTCGTGGCCCATTCGTCTTTCCAAAGTTTTGCGCGCTTCAGTTCGTCTTCCACGTAGGGCAAGAGCTCTTCCACGGGCGGCTTCTGCAGATATTGCGTGTTGTATCACTCGAGTTTGGCGCGATCAAAGATGGCATTGGTGCGGCTGACGCCGGAAAGCGAGAAGCGCTGGATGAGTTCAGAGGTGCGCAGGAATTCGGAATCGTCGCCGGTGGACCAGCCCAGGAGCGCGAGAAAATTTCGAAACGCTTCGGGGAGAAAGCCTTCGTCGGCGTAGGAACCGACACTGGTGGCGCCGTGGCGTTTCGAAAGGCGCGTGCGATCGGGGCCGAGAATCAGCGGAACGTGCGCGAAAATCGGCGGCTGCGCGCCTAGCGCGTGATAGATGAGGACCTGCTTGGGTGTATTCGACAGATGATCGGCGCCGCGAATGATGTGGGTGATGCGCATGTCAATGTCGTCAACAACCACGCTGAGCTGATAGGTGGGCACGCCGCTAGAGCGGAGAAGCACAAAATCCTCGATGTCGGCGTTCTGGACTTCGCGCGGACCGAAGACGGCGTCTTCAAATTTTGTGGTACCGGTGCGCGGAGTCTTGAAGCGAATGGCGCGTGGGATGCCTTCCTTTTCTTTCGCGGCGCGGTCAGCTTCGGAAAAATCGCGGCAGGGACAGGCGGCGGCCTTCAGAGTTTTGGGGCCTTCGTCGTCACCCTCGCCTTCATGGTCTTCGTTTTCAGCGGCTGAGTAATCGCCTCCAGCGTATGCGGCGGCTTTGCAGTAACAGGCGTAGGCCGCGCCGCTTGCCAGAATGCGTTCGGCAGCGGCGCGATACATTTCGCCGCGCTGGGACTGGAAGAAGGGGCCTTCGTCCCATTCGATGCCTAGCCACTTGAGAGCTACGAGAATTCCATCGACCAACTCAGGCTTATTACGCTCGACGTCGGTGTCTTCGACGCGGAGGATTAGCGTGCCGTCTTCGTGTTTGGCGAAGAGCCAGTTGAACAGCGCGGTGCGCGCGCCGCCGACGTGGAGATAGCCAGTTGGTGATGGGGCGAAGCGGGCGCGTGGTTTTTGCGAAGCTGCCATCCAGATGAATTCCTATTCTAGATTCGAAGCCATTTATCTTAACGGAAGGTCGCAGCAAAATCGAGCCGGCCGGCACGGTAGTTCTTGGGTCACAAATGCCCGATCAAGGTTAGCGGTAAAGTGGATTTCGCTAGTTTCCGCTAACGCGACCTCCAAGTTGAATTTGTGGGGAAATAATGCAGAAAATGCTGTGGTGCATTGGGCAATACATTGGCCGCTAGAAGCGGTGGGTTCAGGGCGGAGTGCGTGATGTGCTGCTGCCCTACCGTTTCGACGATGGTATGATGCGGCGCGGGGAGGGAGCTGCGCTGAGACGAAGTGGCGGGCGGAGCATCCAACCTAGCAATCTCATGCGACAAGGAAAGACGTCATGACCAAGCAAGACAATCTGGCGGTACAGCAAAAGTTTGGCAGCGCCGTAAACAGCGGGGAATTGGAACTGCTGCGCGATCTTATCGCCTCGGATGTCGTGGATCACGACCCGGCGCCCGATCAAGGTGCGGGTCCAGAAGGCTACATTCGCATGTTCGCCGCCCTGCGAACATCGTTCCCCGATTTGGCAGTCTCCGTGGACCAGATAGTAACCGACGAGGACAAGATAGCCATTGCGTACACGATTACCGGCACGCAAGAGGGCGAATTTTTGGGCGTAGCTCCGACGGGACGGAAGATTCGCGCGCGCGGGGTTCAAATCGCGCGATTTCGGGACGGCAAAATGGTCGAGCGGTGGGGCAGCTCGGACCAGTTGGGAATCCTCCAGCAAATCGGCGCTCGAGCGACATCGGCCTAGTCCCCATAGACCCTACCGCCATTAGCCCCGCAGAGATCTGGCGGCCGACTAAACAGGAGTTCCGTCGTCAGACGATGCACATGCACTAAACCTGAAACTGCCGAAGATGATGGTCCAGATGCTGATACATCAACGCCGCCCATTCCTGCGGAGTCAGCGGCCCGAAAAAGAAGTGTGGATGCTTCGTGCATGCCCCAGGCCCGCCCGCCGCAAAGCGGTCAATGAATTCGCGTAGTCGTTGTCTCTCCGCCACGAAGTCCCTCTCATCATTCACCACCAAGCTCTTGTCCGTCCCCGAATTGCGGGGCATCGGCTTCTGGTTCACGATCATCGACTTCTTCGCCAACCGCCCCAGCAGCAGCCCGATCAATATTCGCGGCGGAAATTTCTCACCCACCGCCATCTCCATTGCCGCGGAGCAATGCGCCAGCGCCTGCGCTGGATTCATCTTGCCCCACTGCCGCTGGCTATCCGGCCTCAGCTGCGCCATCCGCCCCTTTACCTCTTCCACCGTCGCCGCTTCAAAAAGATTTTTCATGCGTAAGCTCGATCCTCGACGCTACGAGGGCCTCAACTTCACCTGCGATCCCGCCCCATGGTTAGCTACAACAGTCAACAACCGCCATAGTCTCGGAGTATAAATCAAGCGCGCCAACGATCGAGCGCGCCAACGTGGCCACATCTCACACGCGACCCTCGTCCGCCTAGGACAACCTGAAAAAGCTATGGGCTACAAGTCCCCATAGAACCATGGTTGGCACCTTACAACCGTGCTGCTGCTTTGTTGGTCTCAGAACGGACTGGCTTCGTCGCCAAGAAGCGATGAAAACCGCTGGTAGAGAAAACCGAAAACGCTACAAGAGTGTGTCTAGCGTCCCGAGCTTACGGAACGGAAGGCAACAACAATCCTGCTCAATGGGTGGGCTGGACGCAAGGAAAACTCCGGCCAGAGGAGGAGTATTTTCCTTGACTCCTTTTGTAGAACGTACCGGGCGCTAGTGATATCCCGTCAGAGCCGGATGAGCTTTTTGACAGGTAATAGCCCGCCAGCGTATTTGAGATCACACTGTCCTTCCGGGATTAGTTGGCGAGGCCATAGAATTCCCGTACAGTGATCGCCTAGTGGCCCCGCCTTCCTTAACCCGTGAACGCATTAGTTTGCGACGCACAGCGCAATGGCTCCTGGATCTGTTATTCCCACTCTACACCTTTGGATTGACGCAGGAGCGCAGACGATATTGGCAGTTTTTACCGGCTCGGCGAGCTGCAAAATTGTTCGTGGCGTTATTTCTTATTCTCAGCGGTGTTCCATTTTTCCTCGACCTGCTCGCCGGCGGTACCTATCCATTGTGGGAGGTCTTACTGTTTGCGGTGACGCTGGGGACCCTGCGCGTAGTCACGATCATGACTGAACTACGAAGACCTCGTCTCATGATTGTCCCGATCCTTATGATTGCCGCCGCTTTTTTCTTGTTCGCTCGCCTTCCACGGCAAGAACGTACGCCCGAGTTTACGCGGCGGCGCATCGTCATGGACGGCTCGTATGTCTTTCTGACGATCATGCTCGGCTATCGTTTGTTTCTGAGTTTCACTAGCACTGAAGGCGTCGCGCATGTCGCCCTGCAAACGGAATTGTCCTTCGCGCACGCCATTCAAAGCACGCTCGTCCCTCCTGTCTCGTATTGCGGGCGTGCTTTGGACGTCTATGGATGTAGTGTCCCTAGCGCGAAGGTCGGCGGTGACCTGGTAGACCTGGTTGCCGACGGCGATAAAGTGTTTGTCTATCTCGCTGATGTTTCCGGTCACGGCATTTCCGCCGGCATCTTGATGGGCATGCTGAAAACCGCGATACGCCAAGCTTGGCTTACGCAACAGTCGCTCCCCGCACTTCTCGACAACGTTAACGCCGTGCTGCCTGCGGTTAAAGAGCCCGAAATGTACGCAACGTTGGCGGCGCTGCGATTTGACGCATCCTCACAGGTCGAGATCGCAGTCGCCGGTCACCCGCCAATTTTGCATTATCGGGGAAAGTCGCAGGACATAAGTCGCTGCGCGATGCGGCAATATCCTTTGGGACTGGTCGCGGAGCCCGGTTACGTAAGCGCACAAATTAGCTGCGATCCAGGGGACTTATTTGTTGTGATCAGCGACGGTTTGATAGAAACAATGAATGCCAGGGCCGAAGAATTTGGCTTGGCGCGCCTGGAAAAATCAGTTGTAGCTCACGCCACGGAATCTTTGCCCGAAATCTACGAAGCCTTGATGCGTGCCGTTTCAGCCTTCGGGGAACAACGGGATGATCGGACGGTGTTAATCGTCCGCATACGCGAAAAGGCAGAAGATCAAGGGATTCGCACGATTGGGTTGTATTCGGATTCGCCTAAGCAGCAATGACCACCATTGCCATGTCGCTTGTCAATGCCAGCACGGTGGGCAAGCCTTGCGCAGCGCCATCAGCGATGTAGGAGCGGACGCAGGCGCTGTGCTACAAACGGGATCGTGGCCAGCGGTCTCATGCTCAACAGCTTACATCCCGATGTAGCCTTACATCCAGTGCGCAGCTTTTCTATGGCACTGCGCGAAGGTCCCCTTGCTTGGGGTTCCAATTCCCACGTCTATGCTTGAATAGGTATCCGGCACCTCAAGCATTCGCACGAGGGGGCGTGGGGAATAAGGGAACCTTTCTTGCAAGCCTGCGTATATAGAGTTGAGTCCGATGCGCACACGTCCGCTGGCACTGTCTCTTGCGGTGATCCTGCTTTGCTTCCCTTTCGCGTTGCATGGGAAGGATGCCGGAAACATTCTGAATCAATACGTAAAAGCAGAAGGTGGTTCGCGCACACTTGCGAAGGTCCAGACGATTGCCTTAGAGGGAGCAGTGGAAGCCAAGAATGGGGAAAAGGCGAGCGCTTACACATTCGATGTAAAACTGCCCAATCGCTACTATTCGGAAATGGTGGCCGGCGACAAGAGTTGGATCGAAGCGTTCAATGGAAAATCGGCTTGGCACCAGAACGCGGGCGGGGAAATCGGCACGCTGGTAGGACCCGAAGGACTGCAGCTGGAAGCGGCGGCGCGCTACTACAACTCACGATTGCTGAACCCGAAAAAGAGCAAGCTGCAGATTACATTAGTGGGGACGGCGCAGGTGCGCGGGAAAGATGCGTCGCAACTGGAAGTGACCATGCCCACAGGGGTGAAGTGGCAGGTGTTCTTTGATGCGCGATCGCACTTGATCGTGAAGGAATCCGCGGATGTGGACGGCGTGAAGCAGGAAATTCTATACGACGATTATCGCGCGGTCGACGGCGTGCAGTTGCCGCACAAGATTGAGCTGCGCCGCGGCGGCGATATTTACTCGATTGACGTAACTCGCGCGGCGATCAACGAGACAATCGGCGAGCGCATTTTCGATTTTCCCCGGAAATCGCAAGTGCAATTGCCAGACCTCAAACTCCTATTCAAGCAAATCGAAGCGAACCAGAAGGCCATAGACAGGATCAAGGAGAACTACGCCGGCACTAAGATTGACGAAGAAACGGACTTCGAAGGCGGCAAGGCCAAAGAGCCGGACGTGCGCGAATCCACCTTTTTCTATCTCAACGGCACGGAAGTTTCGACCCTGGTGAAAATAAACGGCAAACCACTGAGCGAGGAAGCGCAGAGAAAAGAAAATGCCCGCGTTTTGAAGCAAATCGATGAGCTGGAGAAAAGCGCGAACCAGAAAGAAGGTAAAGATCAGAAGGACAAACAAGCAGGGAAGGCCGAGGATGACGAAGACATCTCTATTGACACTTTCCTGCGCGCCTGCCAATTCGTCAATCCGCGCCGAGAGCGTTTCCGTGGCCAAGACGTCCTGGTGTTCGATTTCGAGCCCAATCCCGAGTTCAAAGCGCGTCACCTGATGGAGAAAATCGTTCAGAAGCTTGGCGGGGTCATCTGGATTGACGAGAAAGCCCTCGACGTTGTGCGCCTAGACGCGTTTTTCGTTAACGATCTGAAATTTGCCGGCGGGATGCTCGCCGATTTACAAAAGGGCACGCGGGTCATGTTTGAGCAAATCTACGTAAACAACGAAGTTTGGCTTCCAACCTATCAGGAGGTGCACCTCGACGTGCGATTCCTGCTGGTTAAGGGAATCAAAGTCGACGGAACGACGCGCTATTTCGATTACCAGAAATTCGACGTGAAGACCCTCTCGACGGTAGGGAAGCC